>WNGR01009253.1_pt1 | contig 13004 bp, 15 predicted proteins | sample 5407581 | NCBI WGS metagenome assembly WNGR01 (sample SAMN13153383, study PRJNA577476) | soil metagenome | isolation source: 80 cm soil or saprolite under Garry oak tree replicate 2 | place: USA:California | collected 2016-06-15 | reverse complement strand
CCACATGATCAGCCCAAACAAAAGACTTCAATTGTTCAGGCTGTATCATGTGATCAATGTGATTTGTTAGGAGAAAAAAGAGTTTACCTCTTTTTTAGTGGCAGCCCAGTAGCCCAAATAAAACTTAAACTTTTTTTTTTCAAAGTTTTTCGATAATATAACATCTGATAAGTGGTTAACACCTCACAGAGTTTTCTATGGGTTTTATTTGACTGAAAACTCTGCTTTGCACGCAGTGTGAGACCAGGGGTGGTGATGTGAGCAGGTGATGTGAGCAGGTGATGTGGACAACACGTGAGAACTCCCAGATACTCCACGCACTCCACACACTCAACTCTCGACACAACACACTCACAACACAGTACGCACTCAGGCGAAGACGCGTCCGTGCTACCCTCGCTCTGACATTATAATCCACATAAGACTCTTGTATGACTAGTTTCGCACAAGATATGTTGAATCTGTGCGTAAATGGCCATTGACCCGTGAATCTCCGTCAATAACAATTACTCCAGCCCTGGTCCATCTGCATCGGAAAACTCTGGAATAAGGTGCGCCAATCCTTGCTTTTGCCATTGATATCGTATCCAGAACCGTGCTTGGACAGCACTCAGATCGCCGAATCGCAGGGAAGCCCGTCCCACCTGCGTGTTGAGGTCACGGGTATGTACTTGGATCCTGAGTCGTTGAACGTTGATCCCCCAATGAGTGTTTGATCTCTTTTTTTAGTCCTCCGAGCGCATAATGTCCCTAATATCAAGAACCGGTTTGGCAAAAAGAGGCAGTTTTTTGTTACTGTAGCCAGTCAGACGACGAAAAAGAAGACGTCAAGCGTTTGGACTGAGGGAGCGACGGTGGAGTGGAACGAGAACTTTGATGCCTTGTAAGACATACCATTCGTAGTCCTCTTTGTTTCGGCTGAGAATTCTGTTCAGCTATGTACAATCGTCTTCACGTCTTATACTGTGCCTCTATGCGGTGAGGTTTGCAGGTCGAGATATCCTTATTGGAACGTATGAGATACCTCTCGAGTCCCAAAGTGGTTCGTTTCTTATTAGAAACCTCGCCCGTTCGACTAGCTGAACATCTCGGGCGTAGACGTTCCTTTTACCCTTACCAACGACGGGAGACAAACTGGACAGTCGATGCAACCGGTCACGCTCTACTTGACGGTCAGTGTGCTGTCACGGTACATGACTTCCCATCCGGGAAAAAGTGATTTAGTCGGTGCTGGTGAAGTTATGAGGCCCTCTATGGCCCAAGGTTCCATGACATCTATTCGATCCACCGTTGCCGCCGGCTTTAAAACACCCTCATATCCGAAGGATCACCTTCCAGGCGAGGTTACCACCTCTGTGCCACCAGCGGCCGACGGCAGAATGTCACCTGCTAAGAATGCTCTCCGTAACGCCGATGAAGCCATGACGACGATTAACCTCTCGAATACATGGGAAGGTGCTCTTGAGAGGATCAAGTGGGTCATGGATACTGTGAGCCCAGTCGCAGAAGTGCGTGCGATGTCCTTTTTGCCGATTCTTGACTAAGCCGAATTTCGTTCTCAGCTACACCCGTATGCAAAGATGGCATATGGTCTACTTTTTGCGATCCCCAAGGTGATCTGTTTGCCTTATGGTCGGATAGAAATACTTATGCCATGTTTATTTGGTTGTTAGACCCTCCTAGAACAGTTTCAACGTGATGACAATATCCGAACCTTACTCGTCGCCATGCACGATGCGTTTGATTTCGCAAGCCAGGAACACACTTTCAAAGCTATTGGGCGTGAGCCCAAGCAGGCACAAATTCTTACGCTCATGTTGCAGCATGTCTGCAATTGCTGTGACTTTATCCAAACGTATGCAAAGGATTCACAATTCTGTACGTAATCTTCACCCATTTCGGTGGCCGACGTGAACATGCGATTTTTAGGGAAGCGAATGTTGAAGAATATCAGAGTCAATAAACAAATTGAGGAGTTTCGCATCGCCCTTCTCGAACTCCGAAAGACATTCTTGGATGAGGCTATCATCACTACAGAGATAACTGCACTCCAAATTCTGGACGATGTAGGAATAATTTCTGCCAACGTGGGAATAATTTCTTCCACTGTTGGCTGCATTTCAAGTCAGCTTGATGGGATGGCTACCCGGCTGAAGTGGGTATCAAGCCAAGTCTCAGACGCCGGTACGTAGTTCCGATACGTTGAGGATTATCAATCTGAGGATTGTCACAGAGCTTGATGGCAAAATCAGAGAAATCCCATATGGGACAGGCTCGCGCTTCACACCTGAGAAGGGCTGTCTTCCGGGAACCCGCGTGGCCTTCTTGGACTTCATCGTTAATTGGGTAGACAACCCCGACTCTGAGCGTAGCCTCATTCTTTTCGGTCAGGCAGGCACGGGAAAGTCATCCATCGCACATGAGATCGCGCGTCGTTTTGACAAAATGCACCGTCTTACATCATCCTTTATCTTTTTGCGTGAGGAGCAATCCAAACACAAGGCTTACCACCTCTTTACGACTCTTGCTCGCGATCTCTCCGACCGCTATCCATCATTCAAAGCTGCGCTTGGAGAGGTCATCAAGGACAACTCTTCTCTTCGGGTCGGTACTCGTGACTATCCCACGCTTTTTCAATCCCTTATCCTGGAACCGCTTAAGGGTCTGCACATCGTCGGTCCTATTCTTGTTGTAATCGATGCGTTGGACGAGAGTGGAGATGTGACTGGTGGAAACGGGTTGCACAAATTTCTTGCTAAAAACATCTCTAGACTGCCGTCGAACTTCCGAGTGCTGATAACCTCACGGCTGGAGGATGGTATCGAGTCTGCGTTCGTTGGAGCTCAGTCAGTCCGCATCAAACATATGAATGATCTTGAACTAGCTGCTAAGACCCATGACGATATTCTCGCTTTTCTTCGGACGACGCTCCTCTCTGAAGAGCTCGATAATTACTGCGATGCGCTGGCAACAAAGGCGGAGGGACTGTTCCAGTGGGCAGCGGTTACCTGTGGATACATCCTAGAACCTCCCGAATTCTTTGATTTTAGCAGGGTAAAATGTATAGAGCACCTTTTGAAACCCTCAGCGGATCATCGCAGACCAGATCCGTTAGACAAATTATATGAAGAAGTCCTTAAAGGATACTTCAGGCACCAAGGAGCGCGGCTTCTATTCCGCTCTATCATTGGACAACTCATTGCTGCATTTGAACCTCTCTCCATCCGCTCCCTTATCGCTCTACGTCAGCGCGCCTCTGTTGGTGACACCTCCGATCCTGAATCCGTTAGTGGAATGCTCCGTCGCCTGAGCTCTTTGCTGAGTAATGTCGATTCATCTGATCGAAACCTTCCCATCGTTCCTCTCCATAGCTCATTCCGCGATTTTCTGTTAAATAAAGAGAAGAGCGGAGACTTTTACGTTGACCTTAGCAATTCCCACTATTATTTGGCCCATTCTTGTCTCGGTTTAATGCTCCACGAGCTCAAGTTCAACATCTGCAAACTCGAATCATCATATCTTTCCAACAGCGACGTCCAAGACCTTAAATCGCGCATTGTTGAACATATCCCACCTGCTCTGTTGTATGCCTGTCGATATTGGGACGGTCATTTGAGACATTTGGATCTCGAAACCAATCTCTTTGACAAACTTCGAGCCTTCTTCGGCAAGAATTTTCTCTTTTGGCTAGAGGTGCTTAGCTTGACAAGCAATGTGCGTCTTGCTTTACCAGCAATGTCATCTCTGGATGCGTGGCTAGTCTCTGGTCGAGTTGTGAGTGTAACTGTTGATTCGATGAGGCAGGCAAACAACTAATAGCTATGATCGCAACAGGTTTCACAAGTGGAACTAGAGAAATTGCGGGCATTCATCAATGACGCGTCTGCCTTTGTACGGTATTTCGGGATAGCCATGGCAAAAAGTGCTCCCCATGTCTATCTTTCTACCCTACCATTTGCACCGACTCGTTCTCTTGTCTCTGCACATTATTCCAGCTCATTTCCTCGAATCTTACGCGTGGAACATGGGCGGTTGTCTCATTGGCCATCATTGGAGATGGTGATTTCAAACGTTGGGGACAAGGTCCGTTCCATTGCACTCTCACCAGATGGCCAGCGCATCGTCTCAGGCTCGAATGATCGAACAATTCGTATGTGGGACGCCACAACGGGAGAGGAAGTGGCAGGCCCGTTTACTGGACACACGGATTCGGTCACGTCTGTGGCGTTCTCGCCGGATGGCCAGCGCATCGTCTCAGGCTCGAACGATCAAGCAATTCGTGTGTGGAACGCCACGACGGGAGAGGAAGTGGCAGGCCCATTTACTGGACACACGGATCCGGTCACGTCTGTGGCATTCTCTCCAGATGGTCAGAGCATCGTCTCAGGCTCGAACGATCAAACAATTCGTGTGTGGAACGCCACGACGGGAGAGACAGAGGCAGGCCCATTTACTGGACACACGGATCAGGTCAGGTCTGTGGCATTCTCGCCAGATGGCCAGCGCATCGCCTCAGGCTCGAACGATCGAACAATTCGTGTGTGGAACGCCACGACGGGAGAAGAAGAGGCCGGCCCGTTTACTGGACACACGTCTTCGGTCACGTCTCTGGCATTCTCACCAGATGGCCAGCGCATCGTCTCAGGCTCGAACGATCAAACAATACGTGTGTGGAACGCCCTGACTGGAGAGGAAGTGGCAGGCCCGTTTACTGGACACACGGATCAGGTCACGTCTGTGACATTCTCGCCAGATGGCCAGCGCATTGTCTCGGGCTCTTCCGATCGAACAATTCGTATGTGGAGCACCACGACGGGAGAGGAGGTAGCAGGCCCATTCACTGGACACGCGGATCAGGTCAGGTCTGTGGCGTTCTCGCCAGATCGCCAGCGCATCGTCTCTGGCTCTTTCGATCGAACAATTCGTGTGTGGAACGCCACGACGGGAGAGGAAGTGGCAGGCCCATTCACCGGACATACGGATTGGGTCATGTCTGTGGCATTCTCGCCAGATGGCCAGCGCATCGTCTCATGCTCTTCCGATCGAACAATTCGTTTGTGGAACGCCACAACGGGAGATACAGTTGCAGGCCCATTTACTGGACACAAGTATTCGGTCAGGTCTGTGGCATTCTCGCCAGATGGCCAGCGCATCGTCTCAGGCTCGAATGATCGAACAATTCGTGTGTGGGACGCCATGACGGGAGAGAAAGTGGCTGGCCCATTCACTGGACACACGGCTCTGGTCATGTCTGTGGCATTCTCTCCAGATGGCCAGCGCATCGTCTCAGGCTCGATCGATCGGACAATTCGTGTGTGGAACGCCACGACGGGAGAGGAAGTGGCAGGCCCATTTACTGGACACACGGATTCGGTCATGTCTGTGGCATTCTCGCCAGATGGCCAGCGCATCATCTCAGGATCGAAGGATCGAATAATTCGTGTGTGGAACGCCCTGACTGGAGATGAAGTGGCAGGCCCATTTACTGGACATACAGATTGGGTCTGGTCTATTGCAGTCTCGCCAGATGGCCAGCGCATTGTCTCAGGCTCAGACGATGGAACAATTCGTTTGTGGAACGCCACGACGGGAGAGAAAGTGGCAGACCCATTTACTGGACACATGTATTCGGTCAGGTCTGTGGCATTCTCGCCAGATGGCCAGCGCATCGTCTCAGGCTCTTCCGATGGAGTAATTCGTGTGTGGAACGCCACAACAGGAGAGACAGTGGCAGGCCCATTTAGTGGATACATGAGGTCGGTCAAATCTGTGGCGTTCTCTCCAGATGGCCAGCGCATCGTCTCATCAGGATATGTATCAATTCGTATGTTGGGTGTGACGACAGGAAAGACGGAAACTACTGGACAGGTCGACTTCACTAATCAATCCAAGATAAACGATGAAGGATGGATACTTGGTAGAAATGATGAGCTTTTAACGTGGATTCCACCAGTACACAGGGAAAATCTTCACCGCCCAAATTATATTTGGGTTGTGGGCGAACATGAAACTCTCCTGGATCTTTCTACTTTCGCGCGGGGTCACAGTTGGGGTACTTGTTTTAACACCTAGATAGAATTGCAGCAACAATGTGTTTTTTCTTTGGGGTCTGATAACAATAGGAGTTCCTTAAGACATTATGCATTACGCCTGGAAGACTTGGGGTTGGTATTGGTGTGGAAATCCGGTGTCTGGGACTTGTTATCGGTGAGAATTCTCGTATCGCATCAGCAGCGGTATTGTCAGGCAACTAACCTATCGTCGAGAGCTAGTGTACAAGCTTGAAGTCCGCGAGGCCTCGGAGGTGAACCAACAGGCTTTAATTGGTACGACATGTAGTCCCGGGAAGGGTGGACATCGCAAACGTATGCTGAAACTTCAGATGAGCAATGGAAATTGATGTCTTTGCTGCATTGCTGCACGCTGCACGCCGGGCACTGGAAGCAGAAGCCTCGTGGACTTCTCAAGGCACCAGCTCCGGCCCCTGTCGCGCCTCCACCGTAGGAGCGCGTGAAAGCGCGACTAGTAAATACAAGAGTAAATACACAGTAAAGTAGCATACGAGAAGTAAAGTAAGTGACCTCAGCGTTCTGGGAACGTCTGAGGTATGTACTCTACGAAGTATTTAAGTACCAACACATGATGGGCGGGGACATGGGGATGACGGGCGGTTTCAACCCTATCATGGGCGTGGACATGCGGCAGAACATGAGCATGACGGGCGTTGGGAATGGCCTGCCAGGCATAAACCAGGGCCTGGGGCGTGCGCGAGTCACGAACCGCGGACAACATGGGTTCCACCCGTATGCGTGGTGACGTCGTTCTTGGGTCTCACTTCAGTGTCTTGACTTAACGGTTTGCTACACGTCGCGCTTTTTTGGCACATTTACTACTACAAAGTTACTATCTACATCAAGTGTCAGAGCATCTTTGTCTGTCTGTCTGTCGTTTTTGTTTTTGGTATCACGAAGTGATTGATATTTGTCTTTATGACACCGCACACCGGGCTTGTATCAATTGTATCCTCCGAGTCTCTACTAAAGCTAGTTGGCACGACATGCGATATTGTATGTGCCACGTACAGTTCCGTACAATCTATTACAGCCATTTCCCAGCGTATCGTCAGTAGGTTTCGACAGGTCTGAGAGTAAACGGTGACCACCTACCACTTGAAGTAATCAGCTCGACTCGAGCTTGCCCTTGATCTCCGTCTATTAACAGTTGCGGCATGCTCGAGAAGTTCGGCGAGCTTGGGCCTCTTACGGCAGGATAGCAAAGCTAGCGGTGTTCTACCAAACCTGGCCTTAGCGTTCACGTCTGCGCCATGGTCCAATAACTGTCGTGCAACACCAACGCCAGCTTCTTCCGAGTCATATGGACCTTGTGATACGTCGTGCAATGGCGTACCACCCCAGTCGTCCACAGCATCCACTTTTGCACCATAGTCGAGAAGCAGCCTTGCGGTTTCGAGGTTCCCATAGTAGGATGCAATATGTAACGGTGTCCTGTTATCATTGCGTTGTACATTCACATCCACGCCGCGCTCCAGTAATAGCCGTGCAACACGGACCCCATCTTCTCGTGGATCGTGTTTGCCGCATAACACTTTGTGCAAGGGGTTCTCTCCATTGTCGGCCTCCACGTCCGCCTCTGCACCATGGTCGAGAAGAAGCCGTACGATCTCGAGTTTTCCGTGGTAGGATGCAAGAAGTAACGGTGTGCAGTGGTCGTTGCGCCGCGCGTTCACGTTCACGCCACGCTCCAGTAATAGCCGTGCGACACGGACACCGTCTTCTTGGGATTTTTGCCTGCCATATGTCACTGCGTGCAAGGGGTTGTCTCCATTGTTGGTCTCTGCGCTCACTTCTGCACCATGGTCGAGAAGAAGCCGTACGATCTCGAGCTTCCCACAGTAGGATGCAAGAAATAACGGTGTGCAGTGGTCCTTGCATCGTGCGTTTATATCCACGCCGCGCTCCAGGAGTAGCTGTGCAACACGGACACGACCTTCTTGGGGTTCGTATTCGCCACATGACACTTTGTGCAAGGGGTTCTCTCCATTGTCACCTTCCGCGTTCGCTTCTGCACCGTGATCGAGAAGTTGTACGATCTCGGGCTTCCCATAGAAAGATGCAGAATGCAATGGGGTCAAGTGGTTCTCGGCCAGTGCATTTACATCTGTGCCGCGCCCTAAAAAACGTGTGAGTTACATGAAGCTTATTTTTCGGGGGAGATATCCACCTTCCAAGCCTAGGCATGAAGGGCTCCAATCGTTCTTCACGGTAGCATATCCAAGAAGCACTCGTACGATCTCAAGCCTCCCACAGCGGGATGCCACGTGTAGTGGCGTTTCCAGGTTCTTGTCTTGGGCGTTTGCGACCTCACCGCGCTCCAGTAATAGCTCTGCAATACGGACACCATCTTCTTGGGATTCATAATCACCTTTTGACACTTGGTGCAATGGGGTCTCGTCGTGATTGCTCTTCGCATTCGCGTTTGCACCATGATAGAGAAGCACGCGTGCGATTTCGGACCTCCCATAGTAAGATGCAGCATGTAGCGGCGTCCAGTCGCGCTTGTTCTGAGCGTTCACATCCGCCCCGCCCTCCAGTAATAGCTATGTATGGACAGCATCCTTGGTGTCATATTTGACTTGTCGCACTAGGTGCAACGGGGATTCTCCCAGATCGTTCTCCGCGTTCACCTTTGCACCATGGTGGAGAAGGACCTGCGTAATCTCGGGCTTCCCATTGTAGGAAGCAGAATGTAATGGCGTCCAGTGGTCCATATTTTGAGCGTTCACGTCTACGCCGTGGTCTAGTAATAGTTTGACTACAAGGACTCCATCATTTGGAGAGTAACATTCGCTTCGTGACACTACGTGCAATGGGGTCTCCCCCTGGTCGTTCTTAGCGTTCACATCCGCACCATGGTCTAGAAGTAGCCATGCGATCTCGGACTTCCCCCGGAAGCATGCAAAGTGCAGTGGGATTTCATGGTCCTTTGTTCCATGTTCAAGTCCACGGTGCGCTCTAGAAAAGTGTGAGTGATACCACGGTTATGTTCTTGGCCGTAATATTCACCTTCTAGGCCGAGGTGCGATAGGGTACGGACCCTGCCACCCTTCAAAGCGGCATATTCAAGAAGTAGCCGTGCGATCTCGAGCTTCCCACACCAGGAGGCTAAATGTAGTGAGGTCACGCCATTCTTATCTTGAGCGTTCACATACACACCGCGATCTAGTAAGAGCTGTGCGATACGGACTCCATCTGCTTGAGATTCATATTCGCCTTGCGACACTTGGTGCAACGGGGTCCCACCCCGGTCGTTCTTCGCGTTCGGTTTTGCACCACGGTCGAGAAGCACGCGCGGGATCTCGAGCTTCCCACTGTAGGATGCAGAATGTAACGGGGAGTCATGATCCTTGTCCTGCGCATTCACATCCACTCCGCGCTCCAGAATTAGCCGTGCAACACGAACACCATCTTGTGAGTCATGTCTGCCTCGTGACACCACATGCAATGCACTCTCACCCCAGGGGTTCTTCGCATTCATTTTTACACCATGGTTAAGCAGCATTCGTGTTATCTTCGGCCTTCCATGATATGATGCGGAGTGTAGCAGGATTGTATCATATTTGTCCTGAACGTTCCCATCCACGCCACACTCTAGGGAAAATGTGTGACACGCAGAGACTATGTTCTTGGGTGTAATACTCACCTTCTATCCATTGTCGGAATGCGGTCTGATACCGGTTATTCTCCAGTCCGAAAATTTCCCCACCACCAAGAAGCACCTGCCCGAACTTCTCCTTGCCAAAGCAGCACGCCAAATCTGACGTAAAGATGTGGTACTTGTCTCGTGCATACGCTTCTGCGCCGTGCTCCAGTAATAGCCGTGCAATACCGACGCCATCTTCTTGCGCGTTATAGTTGCCCCTCAAAACTATCTGCAGTGCGGTCTTGCCCTGATCTTTCTCCGCGTCGGCGTTCGCGCCATGGTCGAGTAGCACCTGTGCGATCTTGAGCCTCTTATTGTAGGATGCCAAATGCAATGGCATTGCGTTGTCTTTGTCTCTCTCGTTCACGTTCGCGCCTCGCTCCAGTAATAACTTCGCAATATCAGAACCATCGTCTTCACCCTGGGAAATATCCCGTCTGATGAATCGCAGCGGCTGAGGGTCGGAGAAGAGTGTGTAAATACACATGAAACGTATAATAAAATATGTTAGGCTCAAACGCGAAAACGATACCCTGAGCTATGTTAGAGCAGGGGAATGTCTCTGATCAAAACACCCGCGATCGTAGTGATCATAGCTACTGGTAAGTACGACTAGTCTAACTAAAGTATAGAGTCAAACGTCCATACACGTCCTCCGATCCTACCGTGTTGCGCACACAAGCGCACCACACTTCAACACCGTCTCGACAATAGATGCAGTGGAGCCTGGCCATCACCGTTCCGCGAGTTAACACCGGCTTGATGATCAAGTAGCATCCGAGCCACCGAGAGCTCTCCAATGTTGGCTGCTAGATGTAGTGGAGTCCAGAGATCGTCGCGCCGGGCATTTACATCCGCGCCATGTTTGAGTGGAAACTGCACCGCGTCGATGGCCACGTTGTCGTCTCGATCTATTGTTTTGTGCAGCGCAGTCTGTTTTCTCGTGTCCCGAACATCAACGCTCTCACCGTGCTCGAGCAGGAACTCTGCCACCGGGAAATGATTTCTGCATACTGCCGCAACCAGTGCCAACCCGTATGAGCCACCGATAGCGTTTATATGCTGCGGGTGTTTGATGGCAACGTGCCGAACTAGGCCATAGAATCCACAGAGCCAAATAGTACAATGGGCTCGGTATCTTCGACGGCAACCTCCCGCCTGACTCTGTGTCTATGTCGCATAGCCCTATCCACGCTGCAAAATGTGGTTTGTCCAGGTCAAAGAGGGACTTCGTTCCATCATCCATGCGTGAGGCGACGTCCTCGAATTGAGCATGCGCGACCCAGTGTCGAGCCGCATATTCAACCAGAGGGGAGACCCTGACGGTCTTATCGAAGTTGCGATCGCCGAAATGGAAAAGAAGTCCGAGACAGACCTGCACAAGAATGGTATGCGCGCGCCGAGGAAGAATGTGATATAGAGGTCCCTCGTTGAGGATGCAAGATATTTCGATGTCAAGAACTCTTTGACGGATAGGTGAGAAAACTGCACCACCCGAGAGCCCCGGTTGTCGACGATGGTGACCAGACTTGAACATGTAGACAGAATAACACCTTCTTGGTTGTTTGGCCGGCGATCCGGGTGAAACTTCGGAATGCCTCCCTCGGCCGTATCGAAGTCAAATGTAAGGATTTCGGCCAGCTCCTTGACACGGAGCGGCCGGACGGAAACTGCGAGGCAATGAAGGAGACGAGAAGCGTGTTTTCGGTTGTTCTTGTCGATATTCTTCAACACGCGTTCATACGTTTCATCCAGTGTCCTCGGTAGCTTCTCGAGAATCCCTCGTACGTCTGGTTGGATTGCGTGCCGCAGAGTCTCGAGTTGACAGAACACCCATTGAAACCTGTACGAGGAATGAAAAGAGAGTTTGTCGTGTCGTCGAACATGAAGAAGTACGCTTACATTCCGTCCGCTCTTTGAGAGAGCTCGTCGACAACCAGCTTCTTCGCCATCGCTTCATCTGCTCATCCAAGGACACAACGGAGCTGATGTAGTCGGCAATAACAATCTTTTCCCTACTTTCGTCGTGAAGCGAAATCGCATTAACGGCCAATGGCCTGAGTTTAGTTTGGATGTCGACCTCCGGGCGACTACTAACACACACACGCAGATTCGGAAGGTACAGGCGAACGAGGTCCTTGACAAGGTCAAGGACTGCCTCTCGTGGGGTTGGCACCCCAGAGTCGAGGCACTCATCGAGTGCGTCCATAATGATGAAAATTGGGTGCTGGGACGCAACAGTAAGCATCTCCTTTAGACGGTCGATCAAGATACCATTGCTGGGCTGTTGTGTTCCCTTCCCGTGTGCCGAATAAAGACGGTAGATGATGCCGCAACAAGGCTTTGAGTATGCCGAAAGCTGAACTAGGAGAGAGGTAACAACGTTGCAGACGTTTTGTTTTTCCTCGTCCCGAAAATCGAAGTAGAAATACGCCAACGTTGCCCTTCCGGCATCGCGTAGTGTCATAATGTGATGTATGATCGCAGAACTTGTGGTCAACATAAGTACCGTAACCGGCGACAACGGTTAGGAAATAACGAACCAAAGAATGCTCTTCCCCGAGCCCGCTGCACAAATAGGGAGACGATTAGGAGTTGAGCTACGAAATAAGATAGGGACGTACGTTTCCCATGGACCCACAGGAGGGAACCTTTTGACATTCAATCCTTGAATACGCCGGCTCCGAAGAACCACGTGGGCGGTGCGTTATGGTAGACCTCACACGCGGTGTTGTGATTTGTCGACGGGTCCGGCGGAGAGAACCATTTTCGGACGTCCTGTTCTATCTGGTTCCTTGCGGCCGAGTTTCAGTGTTGATAATGTAGGCGATGGAAGTAGCAGATCACGAACACTTTATTTCGTCTACATTGTTCGCAATGGCCATGTTGGCTCTCTTGGCATCTAAGCAGACAATGGTTCAGCGTAAAGTGAGTGACTGGTCAGAGAGGCTGCGGACCGTCTTTGTGCTCAATAGTGGCCTTCATAGTCTGAGCTATGGCCATCCGGACCTCCACCTGTATCAGGCTATCTAACCTCTTCATTGCGTCCTCAATATCTGTCCTTCCCAATAGTTTCCTGAAATATATTCCTAATCAAATATGGGAGTGGTCAGGTGCGAAGTATATCTTGTAGAAGTAACTCACTTGCTCGCTTTCGCTTCACCTCCTTCGTCGCGATAGAGAGGATTGAGAGTACCTCCGCCACGCCTCCACAAGTACCCCCGCCATTTCGGTAGTCAACGAAATCTGAGTATAAACCCCAAGGCGCTTGAAGAAGCTCTCGA
>WNGR01006015.1_pt1 | contig 13004 bp, 9 predicted proteins | sample 5407581 | NCBI WGS metagenome assembly WNGR01 (sample SAMN13153383, study PRJNA577476) | soil metagenome | isolation source: 80 cm soil or saprolite under Garry oak tree replicate 2 | place: USA:California | collected 2016-06-15 | reverse complement strand
ACTCCCCAACAGCTTCACCTTGCGGGGGTTGTTCCTCTACTGATTACTGCCACAGGACATGGCAGCAGGCAGAAATGCAACGTCAACCAGATGGGCTTTCCCTGCTCAAAGCCCAAAGGAACGAAGAAGGTCAAGGGCTTCCAAACGGGGGATATGGTCAGAGCAGTCGTCACCCGCGGCACCAAACAAGGCGTCTACGTTGGACGGGTGCTGGTCCGGGCAAGTGGATCATTTGACATCCGAACGAAACAGGACCGAGTACAGGGGATCAGCTATCGCTTCTGTACCCCGGTTCATCGATGCGATGGCTATAGCTACAGGAAAGGAGCGGGCCATTCCTCCCCGGTCTAAAGACGGGCGGCTTCCTGGCCCGATTTCTGTGAGAAACTCGTATGCTCACGATCAGGTACACCGTAGCATCTCTTTGCACTGGTAACAGATGTCCTCTTGCCTTTTGAGAGGGGGAAATATGACGGACACCTTACGACCTCGCTGGATGCGGCGTCCTTTTCTACTCTATTGCCTCTACAGTCTGCTCTTCTTCCTCGCCGGGTGTTCTTCTCCTACACGTGTTCGTCCGCCTCCTATTGATATACTTCAGCTAGGAACGACCCTGTATACGTACCGCGGACACTTTAATGCAATAAGCGGCGTGGCCTGGTCGCCGGATGGAAAACGTATCGCTTCGGCAAGTTATGACAAAACCGTACAAGTTTGGGATGCCACAACAGGAAAGCGTCTCGTGACGTACCATCAGCATTCTAACTGGGTCACGGCAGTTGCCTGGTCGCCGGATGGAAAACGTATCGCTTCGGCAAGTTATGACAAAACCGTACAAGTTTGGGATGCCACCTCGGGCCAGCGCTTACTTACCTACTATGGACACACAGACGCAGTGACAGCCCTCACCTGGTCTCCTAATGGTCAGTATATCGCTTCTGCCGGTCTCGACAAATCAGTGCGCGTCTGGGACGCCTCTACAGGCCACACGCTGCTGGTCTATTGGGGCCATCTCAACTGGGTTACAGCAGTTGCCTGGTCACCTGATGGAGCGCGCATCGCCTCCGCAGGTCTTGACGATACCGTACAGGTCTGGAACGCTGTTACTGGCAAGCGCCTCCTGACCTTTCGCGGGCATTTCAACATTATTACTGCGGTAGCCTGGTCGCCCGATAGCACCAGCATCGCTTCTGCCAGCCTCGATAAAACCGTGCAGGTCTGCAGCGCCACTACCGGCGAGCGCCTGCTGTTCTATATCGGCGCTTCTGACTGGGTGAATTCGGTGGCCTGGTCGCCTGACGGTTTACGTATCGCTTCCGCGAACAAGAACAACACTGTACAGATCTGGTCCGCTGTGCGAACGAGAGACACGGACATGTATGAGCCGCTCCTGACCTATCGTGGTCATCATAGCGAAGTGCTGACGGCAGTATGGTCTCCGGATAGTATGCACATCGCCTCTGGCGGAGATGATGGTCTCGTGAAGGTCTGGCAAGGAGAGTAGAGAAAGCCATAATAGGTATCCCACCACGTGAGAAAGGACAGGCAAGCTATGAATGAGTCAACGGAAGCGGCATGTGTCCATGGGCTGGCGGAAAGGCAGCAAGCCCTCCTACAGAGTCTTGCCACAGATCCACACCGGCCCCGATATCACTTTCTCCCACTATCAGGGTGGATGAACGATCCCAATGGGCTGATCTACTGGAAAGGACACTATCACCTATTTTACCAATATGTCCCCAACGATCCGCCATGGGAAACAAAACATTGGGGCCATGCCGTCAGCCAGGATCTCGTCCACTGGATCGACTTGCCGATCGCGTTAGCTCCAACGCCAGGAGGACCTGATCAAGATGGATGTTTCTCTGGCTGTGCCGTCAACCACGATGGTATTCCAACGCTCATCTATACGGGCGTTCGAGGAAATCGCCAGTTAGCTTGCGTGGCCACCAGTCCTGACAATTTGATCACCTGGCAGAAGTATCCGGGTAATCCGGTGATTGCTGAACCGCCGCCAGACCTGGATTTGATTGCCTTCCGCGACCACACTGTATGGAAGGAAGGAAGCACCTGGTATCAGTTGATCGGTGCCGGGATCAGAGAGGTCGGAGGCACAGCTCTGCTTTACCGATCATCAAACCTGCTGGACTGGGAGTACATGCATCCCTTCTACGTTGGTGACGGGAACCGCACCGATCCGGTGTGGACCGGTTCTATGTGGGAATGCCCTGACTTCTTTTCCCTTGGCGACAAGTCCGTGCTTCTAGTGTCGGTCTACGATGACCGTCGCTTTCGTGAGAGGGCATATAAGGGGAGCCTGCACTACTCAGTAGCCTTCGTTGGGACCTGCACCGACTCCACCCTTATCCCTCGCGCCCAGAGCATTATTGATTACGGTGGCTACTTCTACGCGCCACAGACCTTGCTCGATCCCACTGGTCGTCGCCTTCTATGGGGGTGGCTCTGGGAGGGACGCAGTGACGAGGCACAGTGGGCCGCCGGGTGGGCGGGGGTTATGTCCCTACCTCGTGTCCTCTCTCTATCTGCTGACAACGTTGTGAGTCTGGAGCCAGCTCCAGAGCAGAAGCAGCTCAGAGGTGCCCATAGGCGCATAATGGATCTATCTATCCAATCAACGTCGTTTATGCTCCTCAAGGAGGTCCGGGGCGACTGCCTGGAAATCTTAGCGGAATTAGTCCCAGGCGAGGCAACGGAACTGGGCATCGGGGTGCGGTGTGCGCCAGACGGCGCAGAGCAGACCCTTATTCGCTACGACCGCCTGCAAGAGCGCCTGCTCATTGATCGCCAACGATCGAGCATGAGTGAGGACGTGCAGCGAGACATCCAGGCAGGACCGCTTCCGCTTGCTCCCGATCAGCCCTTGCTGTTACATATCTTCGTCGACTGTTCCGTGATCGAAGTGTTCGCAAACCACCGCTTGTGCATGAGTAGCCGGGTCTACCCGTCCAGAAGCGATAGCCTCGGCGTTGGACTCTTTGCAAGCGGCGGAAACGCCCAACTTAAGTCATTGGACGTCTGGGAAATGGGGTCCACGTGGACGCACAGGCACAAACAAGTGTAGGATCACCGGCCACAAGAGGCCAGGTGATCCCGCCCTTGCTCTTCCATTGGCCGGTTTTAGCCTTTTACAGCTCCGGCTGTCAGGCCGGACACAATACGTCTCTGCAGGAACAGAACGACAATCACGAGCGGAATGGTCACAATCACCGCGGCGGCGGCAATTTCACCCCAGGGGATGGTATGTTCGCCGGCGAAGCGTGACACTGCGACGGTGACAGGCTGTGCACGTTCATCGGTCGTGAGTGTCAAACCAAAGAGGAAGTCGTTCCAGACAGCGATGAACGAGAGAATAGCCGCGGCAAAGACACCAGGTGCTGTGATTGGCACAATCACTTCCCACAGGGCGCGCAGTCGCGTGGCTCCATCCACCAGTGCTGCCTCTTCCAGGTCTGGCGGCAGATCGCGGAAGAACGAAGTCATGAACCAGACGGTGATCGGTAGGCTAACCACAAGGTCGGGGATAATCAGGGCCACATACGTGTTGTAGACCGGAAGCACACCCGTGAAGATCACGAAAAGCGGTCCGACCATCGCGATAAGCGGTATCATCGTCACTGACAACGTGATCCCTAACACGACGCCTTTGCCGTGGAACTTCATACGTGCAATGGCATAGGCGCAAAGTACACCAACGACCAGTGCCAGGATGGTGGTGATGGTTGCGATGATCGCGCTGTTGATCAGAGCATGTGTAAAGGTGGACAAGCTCAGGTCGTTTATGAAGTTCTCAAAGCTAAAGGTTTGGGGAAAGAGGGTGGGTGGAGAGGCGTTCAGTTCGAGTCCACTTTTTACTGATGTTACCAATGTCCAGTAAAGAGGAGCCAATGCGACGAACACAACAAACGCTACTCCAAAATAGCGAACTATCTTGCCCCATGGTATGCCCTTTCCCGGTTCCGCAGTCCTTTCCCTCGCTTTCGCGCCAAGGGAAACCTGTTCCCTAACTGCCATAATACATCTTCTTCCTTTCCAAGTATGGATCTATCGATCCTCTATCGTTGGCTATCGTCGCGTTACACGCATCAACAGGACAAACAACAGGCTGATAATCAGCCCGAACACAAAGAGGACAACGGAGGCTGCCACTCCAGAAGCAAAGTCGAGGTTGGTGCGAGTAAACATATAATTATACGAGTACGACGCCATGCTTTGCACCTGGTTGCCGCCCAGTATGTAGAGGAGATCGAACACACCGAGGGAAGCCAGTGAGCGGAAGAGTAACGCGATGACCAGTGGCCCGGTGAGCATGGGCAAGGTAATCGACCAGAATTGCTGGAAACGCGTACTCCCATCGACGCTGGCTGCCTCATACATTTCGGTGGGGATGACCTGAAGACCGGCCAGGAGCAAGAGAGCCATAAAAGGCGTGGTTTTCCAGACGTCGGTGATGATGGCAGCGATAATGATGCCATTACTCGACTGCAATAATGTGCCACCTGCTGGCAGTACGTGAATCTGCTGGAGGATGTAGCTGACAATGCCTGTACGGTCATTGTACATCAGATACCATATCTGCGCGGAGATAACCGTGGGGAAGGCCCACGGGACCAGAATAGAAGCCCGTACCAGGCCACGACCTGGAAAAGTGCCATTGATGAGTAGAGCAATTCCCAGACCAAAGATCGTCTCGAGGGCTACGCTGAAGATAGTGAAGACGAACGTCGTGCCAATTGAAGTGCGGAACTCATTACTACGAAATAGCTGAGCAAAGTTGTTGAATCCAATAAAATTTGCACTGGGGCTGAGAGGGTTATCGAGGAAGCTGAGCCAGATGGAATTAAGGATGGGATACGCCGCCACCGCCAGGATCACGAGGACGGTGGGGAGTACCAGGTAGTACGGCAAGAAGCCGCTTCCCAAATCCAGGCGATCCCTCAGAGTCAGCCTTCTAGTGGGTACTTCTACTGCTTGTGCTGCCATATGCACTTCTCCCTTTAAACGGCTATCCACATCGAGAGGGCCTTCTAGCAAGAAAGCAAAGTGCCATTACACTCAAGGCGACCTCCCGATGGGTACAGATACAACGACTTCTACGGCGAAAGTCTTGCCATAGCATAGGGTATCTGTACAGATACCCCACTTCTAGTTACGCACTACATCATGCTATTTATTCACGATGGCCTGCAAATCCGACTGTAGTCCACTCAAAGCATCTGCAGGACTGCTTTGCTTGATCAGTGCAGCATGGACTCGCTGCTGAATGGCGATCGTGATGTCCGGGTAGAAAGGAGAAACTGGTCGCGGCTGCGCGGTCTGGAACACGGGAAACAATTTGCTGAAGAACGGATTCTTGGCCAGCACCTCGGGATCGGTGTAGATGCTCTTAAGTGTGGCTGTCAGCGACAACTGTATGGCGATGGTTTTCTGCGAGGGGGAGCTGAGCTGGAACTGGATAAACTTCCAGGACGCGTCAGGGTTCTTGGAGAAGGCATTGATGCCATATTGCCAGCCGCCCAGGCACGAGTGGCCGGTGGTATTGCTGCCGCCAAAGAGCATAGGATGGACATCAAACTTGCCGGCAATCTTGGAGGTCTTGGGGTCATTGCCCAACGAATAGGCATAGGGCCAGTTGCGCATGAAGGCAGAGTCCCCGTTTTGCCAGGCGGAACGGCTATCCTCCTCCTTGTAGGTGGTCACTGCCGATGGCGAGATCGTACCCACCCAGCCGGCCATCTGCGTCAAGGCCTGCACACCTTCCGGGCTGTTGACGGTGACCTTCTTGGGATCGCTAGGATCCAGCACGGAACCGCCATAACCGTAAAGAACCTCGACAAAGTCACAGACGAGCCCCTCGTACTGCGCTCCCTGCCAGAGATAGCCAAACTTCGCTTTGGACGGGGAGGCCGCCTTGGCCATGGTCGTCAGACTATCCCAGGTAGTTGGAGGTGTTTTGTTAATATCGGTCCGGTAGTAGATCAGCCCCGCATCGGTGCGGGTCGGCGCTGCCCACAACTTGCCATTGTAGGTACATCCCTGAAGGGGCCCTGGTAGATAATTCGCCCGATCACTGGCTGGCCACTTATCATCCAGGGGCACGGTCCAACCATTGGCCCCAAACTCAGCAGGCCAGATGATATCCATCGGAAAGACATCGATGGAGCTGCCGCGTGCACGCAGCATAGTCGTGAGGATGGTCAGGAGCTGACCTGTATCAGCTGGTGCATTACTGTTGTAGGTGACGTGAACACCATTATTTTGTGCATTAAACGTCTTTACCAGTCCTGCGTAAACGCCATTGGTGTCACGTTCAATATAGTTAATATTGACGGTTTGCCCGTTACCGGTACCACTGTTGCTGGTGCCGCCGCAGGCTTCCAGCAGCGAAGCGGCTACACTGCTGCTCAAGCCGACAGCAACAGCACGCTCAAGGAATGTCCGGCGGGTTATGCGACCAGCGCGGATTTTGGTGATGATTTCGTCGATGACTTCACCTTGCTCGGGGATCATTTGCATTTCTCCTTTGGACAAACTGCTAACGAACATGGATCGAAAGCGCTATGAGGAGTTTCTCATCCCTTGTCTTCCAGACTTCTCTATTCTTTGATTCGTATCACGAACATCTTGAGAAGAGAGGCACAATGAGAAGCAACCCTGCTTCTTCTGTAAGTTTTCTGTGTGTGTACGGTGTACTGTACAACAAGTATGCGTAGGAGTTTCAAATATGTGCCAGCAGATCACTCCTTTCTTCGCGAGCAATCTCATTTCTACTGTTTAGTCCATTGCCTGCTCGCTTTTAGCAACTACTTAACAAATACGTTGGCGTGACGGTGAATCTCTCAATAAGTGCAACTTTAGGTGCGCTCACAAATATGGCCTGGATAGGCGTTAAGAACTTTCTTCTGGTTGTAATATTTATAACATACAATGTCTCAGAATAACAAGTCTGACTAGAGGGCAATCAGAAGACTCATGAATTTGGTTATCAGTACAACGGTGGATAAGCAAAATACCCAGAAATGAGACACAATAAGTTATGCATCAGGGCGCTTTTACGTTCTGTCTTGTTGCTAAGAACTTTAAGGCACCTTTTGCGACAATAATCATGGCAGAAAAACGATAAGCTATCTGACAAACGACAATCACAAACAGTACAATGGCGGCTGCCACTCCCGGAGCAAAGTCGAATGTGGTACGAGTAAACATGTAATTATACGAGTACGACGCCATGCTTTGCACCTGGTTGCCACCCAGGATGTAGAAGAGATCGAACACTCCGAGGGAAGCGAGTGTGCGGAAGAGTAACGCGACGGTCAGCGGCCCGCTGAGCATGGGCCAGGTAATCGTCCAAAATTGTTGGAAGCGAGTGGCCCCATCGACGTCGGCTGCTTCGTACATTTCAGTGGGGATGACCTGAAGACCGGCCAGGAGCAAGAGGGCCATAAAAGGCGTGTTTTTCCAGACATCAGTGATGATGGCAGCGGTAATGATGCCACTATTCGTCTGCAATAACGTAGCACCGGGCGCCAGTATGTGCATCTGCTGGAGGATGTAGCTGATGATGCCTGTACGGTCATTGTACATCAGCGACCACATTTGCGCGGAGACAAGCGTGGGGAAGGCCCACGGGACCAGAATAGAGGCCCGTACCAGGCCACGACCTGGAAAAGTGTCATTAAGGAGGAGGGCTATTCCCAGACCAAAGATCGTCTCCAGGGTTACGGAGATGGTAGTGAAGATGAGCGTCGTGCTAATTGAACTGCGGAAATCACTACTAGCAAAGAGCTGTACATAGTTGCTCAATCCAATAAACTCTACACTGGGGCCGGGAGGGCTACTGAGGAAGCTGAGCCAAAGGGAATACAGGATAGGAATGACGGCCACCGCCAGAATCACGAGGACGGTAGGCAGTACCAGGAAGTACGGTGTGAAGCCATTTCCCAAATCGAAGCGGTTCCGTAGACTTGGCCTTTTGCTGGGGACTTCGACTGCTTGTGTTGCCATGTGCACTTATCCCTTTATACGGCTTCCCACAGCGAGAGGGCCCGCGAGCATGTCTGCACCGTGCAACTTCATTGCAGGCAACCTCCAGATGGGTACAGATACAGACAGAGCTGACTTCTCTACGAAGGTCATGTTATACAGTAGGGTATCTGTACAGATACCGCACCTCTAGCTACGCACTACATTATACTGTTTGCTCACGATGCCTTGCAAATCCAACTGCAAAGCACTCAACCAGGGTGTCGGGCAAAAAGCAGCCTGTGTAACAGCCCTCTGAACTCTGTTCCTTTTTGTTTGGCTGCTCAATACTCCTTGCTCATCGGTGAAGGCGGCAGGAGCGTGGTCCCCCAATCGCCGGGTTCGTTTCCCAATTCAAAGCGAAGAACTGCGCCATTAGCAATCTCTCTATGTCTGATCCATGCCCTGTGCAGCGGTCTACCATTGAGCGTAGCTGCTATCACGTAGGGCTTTTCAGGACCGGCTTGAGGAGCCTCAATCACCAGATACATCCCGCTCTTGCCCAGGGCTATTTCTGTTAGCTGGAAGATAGGAGCGGAAAGCAGGTATAGGTCCTGCCCCATCATTGGGTAAATCCCCATCGTCGAGCACATATACCAGGCACTCTGGCATCCCATATCCTCGTTATCATGAAGACCATCACGCGTGGGGTGAAAATAGCGTTTCAGGGACTCGCGCACTCTTTCTGCCGTCTTGTCTGGTCGTCCGGCATAAATATAGAGATAAGGGACATGCAGCATTGTTTCCTTCGAGTGATACTGCCCCTGGTCAAAGAACTCGTCCAGGTGGCGGACAAACGCCTCGTTCCCTCCATGCCGTGCAATCAGTCCAGCAAGATCATGCTGCACGTTGTACTCCCACTGCCGACCTGTTCCCTCGTAGAAGTACGGGTCTTCATCAATACGGGGCGAGTAGAATTTCGTGGGATCAAAAGGGTCCAGCCACTGCCCATCTGCATTTTTAGGTGCAAAGCACGCAATATCTTCGCGCCACAGGTTCCACACCTTTTTCGAACTTTCAAAATATTCCTGCGCCACGTCTTCCTGCCCCAGGTGTTCAGCCAGCCTGCCAGTGCACCAGTCCTGGCATGTATACTCCAGGTGACGGGAAACGCAGTTCCTGATCCCTGCTGGCAGGTATCCCAGTGTGCGGTATTCGCGCAGGTACCGGCCATAGAGCCACGGGTCGGGTGACTCCACCTCATTATTCTTGCGCATCTGCAACAGCGCCTTTTCATAGTTAATCCCCTGCAAACCCTTCAAGGCTGCCTCGCACAGCAGCACGCTGGCTGAGCTTCCTCCCTGGATCATCGCGCTGTGCCCTGCAATCCAGGCGTCGAGCAGCCAACCTGTATGATCGGCAATATCCAGCAGGCAATTGAGTATCGCCGCCTCAAGATCAGGGTCGAACAGGGTGATCAGGGAGTTTGCGTTGCGCACGCTGTCCCAGAGCGCATAAAAATCGGTAAAGTGGCGCACTCCTGACACCCACCAGGGGTTCTCATCGTCTACCCCTAGATCGCTGGGCATGCAGATGAGGCGGGTGAAAAGCGTGTAAAAGAGCTTCTTTTGCTCCTCTGATCCTCCCTCAATGCGAATACGCGAGAGTGCTTGAGTCCAGGTAGCCGCGGCCTCAGCCTGGATGGTATCGAAATCTTTTTCATCTGTCTCACGTGCAATACTGGCCCTGGCCTTGGCTATACTGACGTAGGAAATACCGACTTTGAGATTTACCTGTTCGGCCTGCCCAAAACTAGCCATAGCTTTGCAGCCTGCTCCGTCTGCTGCCAGGAGAGGGAGTATACCCTGGGTATTGGCGACCACGATGTTGCTGGCGGGTATGTCGAATATAGCGCAAAAATACACCGAGTAGGGAAAGCTGTGTCCCCAGCCACCGCGAAAATCGCCGCGACCGATGATCTCCCGCTTCGAGACAACTTCAACGAACCCCCCGATAGACGTTCCGGTCGATGTTCCTGGCATATGGCGCGCATCTGTCGTTTGAATAACAGCGCCGACATCGATCAGTATATTAGCCTGGCTATCCTTGGGAAAAGTGTAGCGATGCACTCCCACACGAGGTGTCACGGTCAGTTCAGCTTTCACGCCCGCGGGCAGCAGTGTGACCGTGTAATAGCCTGCTTGTGCCGCTTCATCTTCATGACTAAAGGTGTCCGCTGAGGTTCTGGGCTCGCCGGTAAAGGGTGTGATGCCGATGTTGCCGTAACGCCCGCCTCCGCCTGTGCCGCTCACATGCGTGTGACTGAAGCGGATAATAGGATGGTGGCTATCGTAGCCGTTATTCGGATGTGGGATAAGGGTGTCTGGTCCAAGGCGTACCAGGCTCAGTGGCAGGTAGGGGCCGCACAGGCAATGGCCCCTTCCCTCAACGCCAATAAATGGGTCTACATACGAAATTAGATTGTCCAACTACTACCTCAGTTCCAACAGGTCCGCCAGGGTTTTCCGGGCAATTTGGACCCGCTTCGGTGCCTGCAGCTCTGCGGGCTCTCGTCGCCATCTCTCGTTCTGTCGAAACCGGAGCATGGATTTCATTAGCCGATGCGACCGGAGGCGTGTAATGCGACTAAGCATCACGAAACTGTTCTTGTTTGAGACTCTCGATTTCCTGGCCCGTGTCTTGCGAACTCTTTTGCCGGTATCCCAACAATGGTAAGAGTGGCGAAGCCATCATTGTCGTCACGATTGCCATGATCACCAGCATAGCAAAGAGGGTTGGTGAGAGTACACCCAGGTCCAGGCCGATATTGAGAACAATCAAGTCGACAAGCCCCCGTGTGTTCATCAAGACACCAAGGCTAAGCGACTCTCGCCATGACTCTCCCATCCAACGAACGGAGAGGGAGCCACTGAGGATCTTCCCTGCGCAAGCGACAGCCAGCACGAGCAGGCAGATAAGCCAGAGGGCCGGAGCGCTAATGAGGCCGATTTGCGTGCGCAATCCACTATAAACAAAGAAGAGGGGGAGGAAGAGCAAATTATTGACCTGATCGAGGCTGCGCACTTGCTCGATGAAGACAGTTCTGCGTGGCAGGATGATCCCCATCAAGAACGCACCAAAGACAGGGTGAATACCAATAGCATTAGTCGCGTATGCCGAGAGCAAGAGCAGGATGATACTGAGAGCCACAAGAACCTGCTTCGATTGAATGCGCCGGTCAACATAGGCAAGCAATGGCCGTAGCATCCCCAGCATGAAGCCAATAAAGAGTATCGTGAGACCAATGGTCAGTAGTGACGAAGTTAACCCCCTGGCATGGATGAGAGCAACGACTATTGCGAGCAGGCACCATGCTATGACATCGTCTATGGCAGCACACGTCAAGGCAAGCATCCCGACCCTGGTACCCAGCATATCCTTCTCGGCAAGGAGGCGTGCAAGCACGGGAAATGCTGTGACCGCCATCGCCGTTCCAACGAGAAGCATGAACGAAACGAGGTTTGCGTGCTGCCCGGCCAGGCCAGGATAGAGGAAGAAACCTAGCAAAGCGCCTATAAGCAGTGGGAAGAGAATCGTGCTTATCGATGTCACTATTGCTGTACGGCTCTGGCGAAGCATGAGGTGCGTGTCCAGGCGCGCACCCAATGAGAACATATAGAGCACGAGACCGATATCGCCCAGGGTTTGCAGCGTTGGGAGTGCAGCGGCTGGAAATAACTGGATTTTCAGACCAGGCCAAAAAGCTCCTAGCAATGACGGACCTAACGCCAGCCCTGCCAGGATTTCCCCAATCACCCATTGCTGACCAATACGCCCACACAGGTAACCAAATATTTGTACCACAACCAGGATAACTATCAGTTGAAGCAGGATTTGCCCTGTGAGCATGATATCTCCTCGATTCCTTACAACAATTGACTTGAAAATACACAGGCAAGCAACCACTATCTCTCTTCAAGTATGCCATTTTTCAAGCTGAACTACAATAGGGGGCAGCTTGCATTTCCTTGACAAATTACCTTTACGGTCAATATAATTACGTATAAAGTATCTTACTTATTAGACAAAAGTGTTGAGAATAATAAGGAGGAATGCGTATGGATCACCTGGTCGATGATATATTGGCCCTCTATCATCTTATTCGTCGCGCCTCGCACCCTGTTCACCGGGGGGAGATTACGCCTGAGCAGTACTGGTTACTGCGGCTCCTGCGTCGAAAAAACGCGCTCAGCGTTGGCGAACTGGCCGAAGCGCTTGGCGTCACCGGCAGTTCCGTTACAACTGCTTGCAAACGCCTGGAAAAGGCCGGGCTGGTGACACGCGAGCGCCAAAGCGACGATGAGCGCATGGTGCGCGTGATGCTTACCACCCAGGGCCACAAACAAGTGGAAGCATGGCACCAGCGACGCCGGGAGATTGTTGTACAATGGCTCGCAACTCTTGAGCAAGATGAGCAAGAGATGCTGCAACACTTGCTTGAGCGCCTCCTGGAAGGCGCCGGGGAGCCACTCCCCACTGTGATGATCTAAATCTGATGATGGAAGGAAAAGTGTTATGGAACAAACGTCACCAATGATCGAGGTCGTTGACCTTGTGAAACGCTTTGGTGAAAATATTGCCGTTGACCGGGTCAGCTTTTCGGTGAGCCGCGGGGAAGTCTTCGGGTTGCTCGGCCCCAATGGAGCGGGCAAAAGTACGATCATCAAGATTCTGACCACGCTGTTGCCGCCAACCAATGGCCAGGCATCAGTCGTCGGCTATGATGTCACGAAGCAAGCCATGGCCGTGCGGCGTCGTATTGGCTATGTGCCGCAGGCGCTCTCGGCGGATGGCAATCTCACCGGCTATGAGAATCTGATGGTCTTCGCGAAATTGTACGATTTGCCTCGTTCGACGCGGGACTCCAAGGTCCGCGAGGTGCTGGCATGGATGGGACTGGAGGACGCGGCGGACAAACTGGTACGTACGTATTCCGGCGGGATGATCCGCCGCCTGGAAGTTGG
>WNGR01016441.1_pt1 | contig 13006 bp, 9 predicted proteins | sample 5407581 | NCBI WGS metagenome assembly WNGR01 (sample SAMN13153383, study PRJNA577476) | soil metagenome | isolation source: 80 cm soil or saprolite under Garry oak tree replicate 2 | place: USA:California | collected 2016-06-15 | reverse complement strand
TGAGCGCCTCGACAAGGTAGGGATTCCCTGCGGCCCGATTCAGACTGTCGACCAGGTCGTCGTCCATGAGCAGACGAAAGCGTTGGATATCCTGCAGAAGACTGAGGACGGCGCGGCGACGTTTGTGGGGCTTCCCGTATCGTTTGGCGGAAAGCGGCCTGCCGATACCGGGTCCACACCGAAGCTCGGTGAGCATAACCATCTGCTCACTGACGCACTTCAAGAGACCTCCTGAGTTCGCATGGCGGCTGGTTGTCCTGTCTCGCGGATTGCGCTCCGCCGCCCATGAGTGCAACACCGCATCCCGGACAAAACATCGGGTCGAGCACGATATGCCGGATAGGCAACGGGAATCGATACGTGAGCGACTCCAGCGAGGTTCGATCCGGGCGACGATCTGGTCGCCGCCCGGATCATTCGAAAGCCGAGGGCGCGACTACGAAGTAATGGTCTGGTAACTGATTTCGCGTCTCTCTGCAGTCAACGTACGAATCGGCTCGCCCTTAATCCAGGCGCGAATGTTTTCAACGGATTCGCCATAGTAGAACTCATACGAACCCTCGGTGACATAACCGAGGTGTGCCGTCGCAATGACGTTATCCATCGTCCGGAACGGGTGGGTGACCGGAAGCGGTTCGATATCAAACACGTCCAGCGCGGCGCCAGCAATCTGTTTGCGCGATAGAGCCGCAATCAATGCGTTCTCGTCCACGATCGGCCCACGTGCTGTGTTCACAAGTAACGCATGTGGCTGCATCAGAGAGAGTTCACGAGCGCCGATCAGACCTCTCGTACGTTCGGACAGGCGAACGTGGATTGACAGGATGTCACTGGACGCCAGCAATTCGTCTTTTGATACGTACTGAGCGCCATGCGTGGCAGCGGATTCTGCTGTCATGTTCTGGCTCCAGGCGATTGTCTTCATGCCAAAGGCCTGTGCGACGCGTGCTGTCACGCTGCCGGAGTAGCCTAAACCAAGCAGACCGATGGTCTTGCCGCTCAGGTCTCTGCCGACGGAGACTTGCCATCCACCATTTCTGAACGAATTGACCTCGGCGGGGATATGACGCGCGGCCGCGAGAATGAGTGCCCACGTGTGTTCAGCCGCTGCCGTCAGCGACGATGCCGTCCCGCAGACAGTGATACCCAGTTCGTCCGCGGCTTCAATGTCAATGGCAGCGTTCCACGGGCCCGTGCTTGCAAGCATTTTGAGGTTCTTGAGCCTCGACAGGACGCTCCTGGGAAACCAGGTTCGTTCCCGCATCACGCACAGGACGTCATAGGGTTGGAGCCGTTCGACCAGGGCATCCTCATTGTCGATATGGTCAGTGAAGATGGTGATTTCGGCATGCTTGCGCAGGCTGTCCCAGTTTCCGAACTTCATCGAGGTGTTCTGGAAGTCGTCGAGGATGGCGATTTTGTGCATGAGTTTCTTTACTGTTGATGCCGGATGGGCGTATCGACCGCACACCCGGCGGGTCGTTCAAAGAAGAAGTTAGCTGCTGCTGATTACCGTTTCGATGGAACCTCGCTGGCGTTCACGCTGGTTTGGTCGCTTTCGGCTTGAACCCTACGAACATGACGATGATCCCGAGAAAGAGGACGGCGGTCATCACGTAAAGGCCACTATTGAGCGACCCGGTCATTGTCTTCAACCATCCGATGATGAAAGGGCTGCAGAATCCACTGAGCAGACCGATGCAGTTCACGAACGCAATGCTTCCAGCTGCAGCAGGCGAGCCGTGGAGATAGCCGGAAGCCATTGACCAGATCAGCACGTTTATCGAGAAGATGCCGACACACGCGACGGTCAGCAAAGCGATTGTCACCACAGCTGAGCTCATCGATTGCGACACAAGAAGAAGCGCTATCGCACCGATGACGCCGGCAACGGTCGCATGCCAGCGCCGCTCAAGCGTGCGGTCCGAGTTTCGGCTAATTGCGACCATCCCTATGGCGCCAATACCGTAGGGAATGGCCGACAGCCATCCAAGTTGCGCGAGGTTCGATATGCCCGAACTCTTCATGACGGTAGGAAGCCAGAACGTGACCGAATAGGTTCCGCAAACGAAGGCGAAGTCGATAAACGCAAGCATATAGACCTTGGGGTCCGCGAGCGCTTGCGCGAGCGTTCCGTGGCCGTTCTGGTTGTTCTTGCGTTTGCGTTCCGTTTCGGCTCGAAACCCTTCCCGCAGTGTGTTCTTTTCTGCGTCAGTCAGCCATTTCGCTTTGTCGATGTTGTCATCCAGGACGAACAGCGTAAGGATGCCAAGTGCGACGGCAGGCAGCGCCTCCACGATGTAGAGCCACTGCCACCCAGCCATGTTGGCGACGTTTGCAAGCGCTGTCATCGCCCATCCGGAGATGGGGCCGCCGACCAGGCCAGCAACGGGAAAGCCGACCATGAAGCATGAAATGATGACGCCGCGCCTGTGCTCAGGGAACCAGGAGCTGAGATAGAAAATCACGCCGGGAAAGAAGCCAGCCTCGAATACGCCGAGCAGTAATCGGACGAGGTAGAACTCGGTCACGTTGGAGACAAACGCCGTTAAGGTCCCAACGATTCCCCAGCAAATCATGATCCGAGCGATGGTCTTCTTCGCTCCCATGCGCTTCAGAAGCAGGGCGCTTGGCACCTCGAGCAGACAGTACGAGAGGAAAAAGATACCCGCGCCCAGGCCGTACACAGCATCGCTGAAACCAAGGGCGTCCTGCATTTGCAACTTCGCAAATCCGACGTTGATGCGGTCGAGAAAGGCGACGACATAGCAAACGAAGAGCAGCGGCACGATGCGAAGCGCGACGCGCAGGTAAAGCCTGCGCTCCTCCGCGCTCACGGCCGCGACGGACGGCGGTTCGTCCGATGATGTCGGAGTCGGTTCAAGAAAGGTCTGGCTCAATTGCTGTCTCCTGATTGTCCCGATTCGTCTGGCAATTGAGGCCAACGTCCGAGAACGCTTAATGGAAGTGTGGGTGAAACTTGAAATGAATTCTTGAAATGAATTCGCGACGGATACAACTCACGTCTCAATCGCACTCCTGTTGCAAAAGGTCGTCTTCGCGGTTGCGCGCTGGCGGCCTGGTCAGCAAATGGTTGTGTTCACCAAGGCCGGGTGTATTGCCGGGCAAGGGCGGGCGTTGGCCGTCGAAGGAGACAGGCAGCGCGACGGTCCTCGTTCGTCCATCGGGCGTCTCGCGAAGGATGTCGAGTGACACCGTCTGTTCGTCCATGACCACGCGGTCGACCGTCTGCAAGGGGCCGCAGGGAATCGATTCCGCTTCAAGACCCTCAAGCCAATCGCTAGCGGTCTTCTGCTTGAACCTGACTTCGAGAAGTGCAATCAAGGCCTTTCGGTTCAAGACGCGGTCACCATTGGTCGCAAACCGTGGGTCGTCAGCCAGTGAGGGCAGGTCCATCACATTGCAGAGGCGGCGATAAAGCGTGTCGTTACCTGCGGCGACAAGGATTTCGCCATCTGAGCAGTCGAATACCTGATAGGGCACGATGTTTGGGCTACCCGACCCTATGCGGGCGGGTTCTGGCCCGCCGGCAAGGCAATCCGAAAGGGGCACCGTCATCCAGGCCAGGGCGGTCTCGTAGAGCGACACGTCGATGACCTGGCCGCGCTCACGGTCGCCACGGTCTTTGCCCCGCAGCGCGGCGAGGACGCCAATGACGGCCCACATGCCTGTGCCCATGTCATTGATCGAGACGGGAACGCGGCTGGGCGCGTCGTCGGCATGCCCCACGATGCTCATCATCCCGCTGTAGGCCTGTACCAACGGGTCGTAGCCGGGCTTGCTTCGCAAAGGGCCGGTGGCGCCAAAGGCTCCGAGGTTGCAATAGACGAGCGACGGACACAGTTCCGTCAGGTCCTTTGCCCCGAGGCCGTAACGGTCGAGATTGCCGGGCTTCAGGTTCTGCAGGACCACATCGGCATTAGCGACGATGAACTCTCGAATGAGTTTGGTGCAGACCGGGTCGCTGAAATCGGCGCTGATGCTTTCCTTGCCGTGGTTCATTGCATGAAAGAGCGCGGAGGCTCCGTCGATGAAGGGCGGCCCCCATCCGCGGGCGTAGTCCCCCTGGGCTGCGTTCTCAATCTTCACGACGCGGGCGCCGAGGTGCGCGAAGATGATGCCCGCGTACGGTGCCGCAAGGCTGTGTCCAATCTCCACGACGCAAATGCCGTCAAGCGGGAGCGGCCGCGTCATTTGTCTCTCAGCCATGGCGCATCCCCTTGCCAGGATTGGCTGTGCTCCGCAATTCGTCCGTTCGCACGGTATGCGGGCATCTTCCTCCAGTAGCGCTTCTGAGGCAGGTCACGGTATCTCGCAGATGTATTTGATGAAACGTTTCCAAAATTTAACGTATGACTAGAAGCTCTCTCGTCTACGTGATTTGGTGCTTGATGAAACGTTTCCAATGATAGATCGAAGGACGTCTTTGTCAAGGCGGTAGTTCCCTGGCGGATCTACCGTCGCTTTTTAGGGATGTTCCGCGGAGGACCTTCCACCGGCGGAAAGCAAGTCTCGAAGGGGAACCCGTTCACCTTGCTTGACAAAGTAGGCGCGGCAGGGAAAATTGGGAACGTTTCCACCGCGTCGTCGAATGGAAGGCAGCGCGAGTGCGACGTCCTCGCCGCCCAGCCAAGAGGCGAGGCCAGATTTGAACGCGGGGTCGATGCGGGGCGTCGGCTCTCCCGGGTGTTCCGTTTTCGCAGCCGTAGCGCTCGCAAGAGCTGGGCTCACCGAGGGCGGTACGCAGCAGTTTTGCTTACGGCCTGACGCAGGCTTTGCCGACAGAATGAGTATCGAATCCAAAGGCAATATGACACGCCGAACTTCGGCCGCAGCTGACGTCGCATCACCTGACGATGAACGCAAGCCGTCAATCCGGGACGTCGCGCAACTGGCGGACGTCAGTCTGGGCACGGTCTCGCGGGTAATCAACGCGCATCCCAACGTACGCGAGGACACACGCAAGCGCGTGAAGGCTGCCATCGTCGAACTGGGTTATGTGCCGAATATGGTGGCCCAGAGCATGCGCAGCAACAGGTCGATGACGTTCGCATGCGTAATGCGCGACTTCACCGTCCCTGTGCTCAGCTTGTTCGTCGACTCAATGCAAAAGGAGATTGAAGGTTTCGGCTTCTCGCTGATGGTCGCATCCAGCTACCACGACCTCAAGCGCGAACGAGAGCTGCTGCTTGGCTTCCAGCAGCGACGGATTGACGGGCTGGTAATCGCCACGTCGTCGGAAGAGGACCCAGCGCTTCTGACGATGCTGCGGGAAGCACAATTTCCAATCGTGTTGCTGGACCGCGAGTTGCCTGCCGAGCTTGATTCCGTCTCCGTGAATCACGCCGCAGGTGTTCGGCAAGCGGTGCTTCACCTCGCCGACCTGGGACATCGCCGCATTGCAATCATTTCTGGTGAACCGGCTGGAGCCAGAACTGATCCGGCACGCCACATTTGCCAGAGACGCCGGCTATACCGAAACGAGGCATTTGTTGGAGCTCGACAAACCACCTACGGCTATCGTTGCCGGCGGAACATCGTTGCTTCCTGGCGTAATGCAAGCAACGCGGGAACGTGGACTCGTGATACCGCAAGACTTATCGGTTGTCGCCGGAGCGGACAGTGACGTCGCGCTTCTCGCGACGCCTGCGTTCACTGTGGTTCGATGGAACCATGACCAACTGGGGAAGGCGGCGGGGCGATTCCTGATGGAGCGTTTGGACAACCCGAAACTGCCCCGCAGGAGATTGACGGTGGACGCTGAACTGGTGATGCGAGGTTCGTGCGCGTCACCGCGTCGGACGGTGGCTCTGAGGGGTTGAAGCTATCGCTGGCCGACTCTGCCCCGGTCCAATCCCAGATAACTAGCCAGCCATTCGCCAGCGCCTTTCCAGTGAGCCTGATCGACATCGATCTCGCAAGAATTTGAGCAGTACTGCTCTATCGGCATGCGGTTAAAGCGAGTCAGACATTTCCCAGGCGAGCGCCGATTTGCAAAGCCATCTTCGCTATAGCAAGGCGAATCTGCTTCTCTCGCTTCTGGTCGATGCGACCGATGGGGATGCTCGTGCTGACGGCAAGTCTTTTCCCATAGGCTGTCTGCCCGACATAGGCAGCAAAACAGGCCAGACCAGCGGCAGATTCCTCGAACTCGCTCGCCTGGCCATTTTCCCGGACAACTGCGAGCTCACGTAGCAGGACAGCGCGTCGCGTGATTGTCCCTGGCGTCACTGCGGTGAGCTTTTCCGGGAGCAGTTCGATCAACTCTGCCTCAGAAAGCGTTGCCAGCAGCGCTTTCCCCAACGCTGAACAATGTGCCGGCAGCCGGGAGCCAAGGTCCGATACGAGTCGCACCGGTCGTCGCGAATCTTCTCGGGCGATGTAGACAACGTCGGTTCCGTCGAGCGTCGCCAACTGCACCACTTCGTCATGTGCGGCCACGAAGGACGCTGCCAACGCACGGAACACAGACTGATAGCCGTCGTGTCGCACATACGCGTTCCCCAACTCGAAAAGCTTCACGCCGATGAGGTAGCCGTCGCCGTGTTTTTCAACCCAATGCTGCCGCTGCAGTGAGTCCAGCAGCAGATAGAGCGTACTGCGCGACAGGCCGGTTGCCTCGCGCAACGCCGACACGCGCACGGGCTCCCGCGCCCCAGACAGAACGTCGAGGATGTCTTGTGCTCGCTTCAGAGCCGGTACCTCGTAGACCTTTTCCATGGCAACCAGATTCGCGGGGAATTTGAAGAAGGATTGTCCAACCAGTTGGACATATTTTCAACATAATGGACACCCCCTCGCCGCAACAATAGGATTTGCGCTTCCATCTCCTTGATAGGCGATCAGCGTAAATGGCTATTTCCCCGGCACATTCATACCTTCCTGCAGATTCAGAGCGAGCGGTACTCATTGGTCGCGTATGGCGGCCAGCGCCGCACAACGGCCCGTCAGTCGTAGTCGTTCGAAACGATGAGGTCTTCGACATCACAGAAGCCGTTGTCACGACGGCAGACCTGTTCGACCGCGCGGACGCACTGGAAATTGCTCGTAACGCGCCGGGTGAGTCACTCGGGGGCGTGGACGCACTGATAGCCAGGAGTCTCGACCCCAATGCGACCGGACTCAGGTTGCTCGCGCCTTGCGACGTTCAAGCCATCAAGGCTTGCGGCGTGACGTTTGCGGTTAGCCTGCTCGAGCGCGTGATTGAGGAGCAGGCGGGCGGTGATGCAAGCAAAGCATTGGAAATCCGGGAGACGATTAACACACTGATTGGTGCGGACCTCTCCAGGATTAAACCGGGCTCGGAAAGCGCGCAGAAATTGAAGGCTGAAATGGAGCGACGGGGCGCCTGGTCGCAGTACATGGAGGTCGGCATCGGCCCAGACGCGGAGGTGTTTTCGAAGTCGCAGCCAATGTCGGCAGTGGGGCTTGGCGCGAATATCGGCCTCTACAAAACGTCAGTCTGGAATAACCCGGAACCGGAGATTGTGCTTGCAGTGAACAGCGCCGGTCACATCGTAGGTGCGACGCTCGGAAACGACGTCAATCTGAGAGATATCGAAGGTCGCAGTGCATTGCTGCTCGGGAAGGCGAAGGACAACAACGCTTCGTGCTCCATTGGCCCGTTCGTTCGCCTCTTTGACGAGCATTTCACGCTTGATTCCGTCCGGAAGGAAAGTGTGTCGCTGAAGATCGACGGCATCGACGACGGTTTCGTGCTCGAAGGCGTCAGTCATATGAGCGAGATTAGCCGCGACCCGATCGACCTGGTGAACCAGACCTATGGTCCGCACCATCAATATCCCGATGGCTTCATGCTTTTCCTCGGCACAATGTTTTCGCCAATCAAGGACCGGGACGCGAAAGGTGCGGGGTTCACCCATCACCTTGGTGACGTCGTTACTATCTCGGCGCCCTCGCTGGGCGCGTTGGTCAACATCGTGCGGCGCTCCGACGAGATCACTCCCTGGACGTTCGGCGTACGTGCCCTGTACGGTAATCTGGCGGCGCGTGGTCTGCTGAACAGAAATGCATCGGGGGCTTGACCGATCGTGCGTGCAGACTGCACGACGTCGCCCGGAATCGTCATCTCCGTTTGTGCCGTCGACATGCGAGCCTGCGCGTGCTGGGTCAACATGCCGTTTTGCTATCAGGGGCCGGCGGCGGCCGTCGGTCGCGGTGCCTGACCGCGCTGGATGTCGCGTTTCGGCAGGCCATGCATTGCATGAGCCGGTCGTTTCGCTGGCGTCGTCCATACGCGTGACCGACTTGCCTGATGGAGCTTCACGGAGAAACAGATGAGAATTGCGGTAGCGGGCGCAACCGGCCGAATGGGCCGGATGCTGATTGAGGCGGTATTGGCAGCGGATGGTACGACACTCGTCGGCGCATTGAGCAAGGACGGTGGCTCCGCTTTGGGGCAGGACGCCGGCGCGTTCATCGGTAAGGCGACGGGAGTTGCAATCACAGCCGATATCGATACCGTACTGTCAGCGTCGGATGTCCTGCTCGATTTCACCCGGCCGTCAGGCACGCTCGCTTATCTCGAGGCAGCGAAGCGGCACGGGGTGAAAATGGTTATCGGAACAACGGGCTTCGACGCTGAGCAATTGCGGTTGATAGAAGAGACAGCTAGGAGCACCGCGATAGTGTTCGCATCCAGTACGAGTGTCAGCCTCAACGTGACGCTTCAGCTTATCGAATTGGCTGCAAAGAACTTCTCCAAAGGCTATGACATTGAAGTTGTCGAAGCACACCATCGACACAAGGTGGACGCGCCGTCGGGGACCGCACTGACGATTGGCGAGACCATCGCAGATGCACTTGGCCGCAATCTGGCCGATTGTGCAGTGTTCGCGCGTGAAGGGATGACTGGCGCACGGGACTCCTCGACGATTGGGTTTTCCTCAATTCGTGGTGGCGACATCGTTGGAGAGCACACGGTCCTGTTCATCGGCGAAGGGGAGCGAATCGAAATTACCCACAAGACACTCAACAGATTGCCCTATGTCAATGGCGCGTTGCGAGCCGCGCGCTTCCTGATGAAGCAGGAAAGTGGCCTGTTTGATATGCAGGACGTGCTGCGGCGATGACCGTTCTCAGACGCCGATAGGCCCATTTGTGGCCCGAGCCGGCAAGGTTCAGCTCTTTCGCGTTCCAGACGGCATCGAGCCGTAGTCTCCTCTGAGCAAATCCATAGTGGGATGGGCGCAGTACGGATTTGTTTGCAAAGGGGGCCCTTCAGGCTGCTGGCCGTACTGGTTTGTTTGCGAAGAACCATGTGACATCGCTACCCCCAAGCGCTTCCGATCACACCCTGGTGAAAACACCAATGCCCGCCGTCGGCTATGCCCAAAGCCTTGCGGGACAAGCCTTCCGCCCATACCCACAAGGTCTTCCGCATCCGTGAATGCTGGAAACGATCGTAACGAAGCTTGTTAGAATCCTCTCAAGCGATGTACGATACATGCAAATAAACCATCAGCCGTTGCGGTGCATTGCACAAACTTGCGGATGTCTATGCCTGAAGCTCCTACCCAGTCCTCCTCGTCGGTTGTCGCGCTGCGGCGCGCGGCCCACGTTCATCCCGCCCGTAATCCGGGTGTGCCTTTCGATCTCGCGTGGCTCGACGGGTTGCGCGTCAACCAGTCGGCCGTAGAACGCCGCACGGCGACGCTCGGCACGCGCCGCACCGTCAAGAAAGATGCGCAGGCCGCATGGCTGTTGAAAGCCGTGACCTGCATCGACCTCACGACGCTCAACGGCGACGACACGGAAGGCCGCGTGCGGCGTCTGTGCGCGAAAGCGAGACAGCCGGTGCGCGCCGACATTCTCGCGGCGCTCGGCGTGCCGCCGCATACCATCACGACGGGCGCCGTATGCGTGTATCACCGCTACGTCGCGGCCGCCGTCGATGCGCTCGCCGGCAGCGGCATTCCCGTTGCGGCCGTCTCGACGGGCTTTCCCGCCGGTCTGATTCCGCATCCGCTGAAGCTGAAGGAAATCGAGGCATCGGTGGCCGACGGCGCGCAGGAAATCGACATCGTCGTCACACGCGAATATGTGCTGACAGGCAACTGGCAGGCGCTCTACGACGAAGTGCGCGAGTTCCGCGCCGCATGCGGCGAAGCGCATCTGAAAGCGATTCTCGCCACGGGCGATATCCAGACGCTGTCGAACGTTGCGCGCGCATCGATGATCTGCATGATGGCGGGCGCCGATTTCATCAAGACGTCGACGGGCAAGGAGGGTGTCAACGCGACGCTCGACGTGTCGCTCGTGATGGCGCGCATGATCCGCGAGTACCACGCGCGCACGGGCATCCTGATCGGCTTCAAGCCGGCGGGCGGCGTGTCGAACGCGAAGACGGCGCTGTTGTTTCAGATCCTGATGAAAGAAGAACTGGGCCGCGCGTGGCTCGAGCCCGAACTGTTCCGCTTCGGCGCATCCAGTCTTCTCGCCGATATCGAACGCCAGCTCGAGCATTACGCGACTGGCCGTTATTCCGCCTTCAACCGTCACCCTGTTGCCTGAGCAGATCGATCCCATGAGCGTAGCCGAGTATTTTTCATCGATGGAGTACGGTCCCGCACCCGAGGACGATCAGCCTGCGCGTGCCTGGCTCGCGCAGCATGACGCGACGTTTGGACATTTCGTCGACGGTGGATGGCGCGCGCCCGCAGCGGGCGAACGTTTCGCATCCCACGAACCCGCGACGGGCGAACTGCTCGCGCATATCGCGCAAGGCGATGCAGCGGATGTCGATGCCGCCGTCGCCGCCGCGCGCGCTGCGCAACCGGGCTGGCTCGCGCTGGGCGGCGCGGGACGGGCGCGGCATCTGTATGCGCTGTCGCGGATGGTGCAGCGTCACAGCCGCCTGTTTGCCGTGCTCGAAGCGCTCGACAACGGCAAGCCGATCCGCGAAACGCGCGACATCGATATACCCCTTGTAGCAAGGCACTTTCTGCATCACGCGGGCTGGGCGCAACTGCAGGACAGCGAGTTCAAGGACTTCGCGCCGCTCGGCGTGATCGGCCAGATCGTGCCGTGGAATTTCCCGCTGCTGATGCTCGCGTGGAAGATCGCGCCTGCCATCGCGACGGGCAACTGCGTCGTGCTGAAGCCGGCCGAATACACGCCGCTGACGGCGCTGCTGTTCGCCGAACTCGCACAGCGCGCTGGCTTGCCGAAGGGCGTGCTGAATGTCGTAACGGGCGATGGACGCACGGGCGCAGCGCTCGTCGAACATGCCGGCGTCGACAAGATCGCATTCACGGGCTCGACGGAAGTGGGCCGCGTGATTCGCGCGGCGACGGCGGGCACGGGCAAGTCGTTGACGCTGGAATTGGGCGGCAAGTCGCCGTTCATCGTATTCGACGATGCGGACCTCGACGGCGCAGTCGAAGGCGTGGTCGACGCGATCTGGTTCAACCAGGGCCAGGTGTGTTGCGCGGGCTCGCGTCTGCTCGTGCAGGAAGGCATCGCTGCGCGCTTCATCGACAAGCTCAAGCGCCGCATGGCGACGCTGCGCGTCGGGCCGTCGCTCGACAAGAGCATCGATATCGGCGCGATCGTCGATAAGGTGCAACTGGAGCGCATCGACTCGCTGGTCGAAGCGGGCCGTCTGGAAGGTTGCGAGATCTATCAGTCGACGCAAACGACGGTGCCCACAGGCGGCTGCTTCTATCCGCCGACGCTCGTCACGGGCGTCGCGCCCGCCTCGACGTTGGCGCAGGAAGAGATCTTCGGCCCCGTGCTCGTGACGATGACGTTCCGCACGCCCGATGAAGCCGTCACGCTCGCGAACAACACGCGCTATGGACTCGCCGCGAGCATCTGGAGCGAGACGATCGGCCGCGCACTCGATATCGCGCCGCGCCTCGCGTGCGGCGTCGTGTGGGTCAACGCGACGAACCTGTTCGACGCGGCGGTCGGCTTCGGCGGCTATCGTGAGTCGGGCTATGGACGCGAAGGCGGCCGCGAAGGGATCTACGAATATGTGAAGCCGAAGGCATGGCTCGCGCTCGGAGAGCGTCGCCCGGTGCATTGCGTGACCGATGTGTCGGCACACACGCATGAACCTGAGCAAACCGCTGATGTGCTGGCGATCGACCGTACCGCGAAGCTCTTCATCGGCGGCAAGCAGGCGCGGCCGGATAGCGGCTACACGCTGCCTGTTTATGGCGCCGATGGCGCGCTGGTCGGCGAAGTGGGTGAGGGCAACCGCAAGGACATCCGCAATGCCGTCGCGGCGGCACGCGGCGCGCAGAAGTGGTCGCAGGCTACCGCGCACAACCGCGCGCAGGTGCTCTATTACCTCGCTGAGAATCTCGCGGTGCGCGCGCATGAATTCGTGCATCAACTGGTGAAGCGCACGGGCGCGAGCGTTGCCGAAGCGCGCCGCGAAGTGGACGCGTCGGTGACGCGGCTCTTCACGTATGCCGCCTGGGCCGACAAGTTCGACGGCGCGGTGCATGCGCCGCCGCTGCGCGGCGTCGCGCTCGCGATGAACGAGCCGCTCGGCGTGATCGGTATTGCGTGCCCGGATGAAGCACCGCTGCTGTCTTTCATTTCGCTGATCGCGCCCGCGCTGGCGATGGGCAATCGCGTCGTTGCCTTGCCGAGTTCGACGAGTCCGCTTACAGTGACCGACTTCTATCAGATTGTGGAGACGTCGGACGTGCCCGCGGGCGTGCTCAACATCGTGACGGGCGAACGCGGCGCGCTGTTGCCGGCGCTCGCGAAGCATGACGATGTCGATGCGCTGTGGTGCTTCGGCTCTGCGAAAGATTCGGCGCTTGCCGAACGCGAGTCGATCGGCAACCTGAAGCGCACGTTCGTCGATCATGGCCGCGCGTTCGACTGGTTCGACACATCGAGCGAAGGCCCGGCGTTTCTGCGCCATGCAACACAAGTCAAGAACATCTGGATACCGTATGGCGACTGATCGCTTTCTGATCGCCTGACAGGGCATGACAGAACGATA
>WNGR01006011.1_pt1 | contig 13006 bp, 10 predicted proteins | sample 5407581 | NCBI WGS metagenome assembly WNGR01 (sample SAMN13153383, study PRJNA577476) | soil metagenome | isolation source: 80 cm soil or saprolite under Garry oak tree replicate 2 | place: USA:California | collected 2016-06-15 | reverse complement strand
GTTGTCCGGACTCCCGTTTGCTGGAGGCGTGGACGTTGCAGGCGTGCGGTTGAGGAGGAGCCATGCGCTTCAACGGATCGTAGTAGCCACCGTAGTGGAGCGTAGGAGCCCAATCGAGCGCGATCGGAAGGGGCGCGGGCGCGTGGTCGTCAAAGTCCTTGCTTGCGTAGACGACTTCACCAGCAACCACGGTGAGAGCGGACTGGAGATGCTTGATTTCTTCTTCGGGGATGTTGAAGTAGTCCGCCGTCAAGACCGCGAAGTCAGCAAGTTGCCCGACAAAGAGGCCACCCTTGGTTCCGTCCTCGGTTGAAAACCAACTGCTGCCCTGTGTATAGAGACGAAGCGCCTCCTCGCGGGACATCCGGTTCTCTTCCGTGTAGAGTTCCAGTCCACCCACAGTTTTTCCGGAGACCAGCCAGTAGAGAGAGACATAGGGGTTGTAGCTGGCGACGCGGGTAGCATCCGTTCCAGCTCCGACTGGAAGACCCATCTCCAGCATCCGCCGGATCGGTGGCGTTCTCCGCGCGGCTTCAGCCCCGTAGCGATTGACAAAATATTCGCCCTGGAACGCCATGCGATGCTGCACTGCGATACCACCTTGGAGGGCCGCTACCCGCTCGATGTTCCGGTCGCTGATTGTCTCCGCATGATCGAAGAACCAATGCAGTCCATCGAAGGGAATGTCCTGGTTGACCTTCTCAAAAACATTAAGGAAGCGTTCGATCGATTCGTTGTAGGTCGCGTGCAACCGAAAAGGCCAGCGCTTCTCAGCAAGCAGGCGGACAACCTGCTCCAACTCATTCTCGAGAAGGCCGTCAAGATCAGGTCGCGGCTCCAGGAAATCCTCAAAATCAGCAGCGGAGAAGACGAGCATCTCGCCTGCCCCATTGAGGCGGAATTTCTGGTCTCCCTGAAAGAGCTTCGTTGTGCTCGTCCAGTTCCGAAAATCTTCGATCTCATGTTTCGGCTTCTGGGTGAAGAGGTTATACGCGATCCGAACCGACATTTGGTTCTTTTGGTGCAACTCCTGAATCACCTTGTAGTCATCCGGATAGTTTTGAAAGCCACCCCCTGCATCAATCGCGCTCGTGATCCCAAGCCTATTAAGCTCGCGCATAAAATGGCGCGTAGAGATCAGCTGATCCTCATGTCCCAGGACCGGTCCCTTTGCAAGGGTCGAGTACAGGATGCCGGCATTGGGACGAGCAATCAGGAGTCCGGTCGGATTGCCACTCTTGTCCCGTTGAATCTCTCCGCCGGGGGGATTCGGGGAATTCTTCGTGTAGCCTACGGCACGCAGTGCGGCGGCGTTAAGAAACGCTCTGTCGTAGAGGTGGAGGACGAAAACCGGAGTGTCGGGAGCCGCCTCGTTGATCTCCTCAAGCGTAGGCATGCGCTTCTCCGCAAATTGAAACTCGTTCCATCCACCGACTACGCGAACCCATTGCGGGGCGGGTGTGCGTTGGGCCTGCTCTTTCAACATGCGCATCGCATCTGCGAGAGAGGGAACGCCGTCCCACCGCAGTTCAATATTGTAGTGAAGGCCGCCACGAATAATGTGAAGATGAGAATCGTTTAGGCCGGGAATGACGGTACGTCCCCCCAAATCTACGACCTCGGTTTCTGGACCACGTAGTCGCAGGACCTCATCATTCGTGCCGATCGCACTGATCTTTCCTTCTTCGATGGCAAGGGATTGAACGAAATACGGCTTGGTATTGGTAGCAATCTTTCCGTTATAGAAAATTTTCTGAGGGGGCATTATCATCTCCTGCTTCACGGTTCCTGGAAAGTGAAGCAGGACCGGGTATTGCACCGGCCCTGCCTTGACGTGTGCCTAGCGGTGGCTTACTTCAACGGGAACTTCCCAGCCAGGGTGGACCGTTGGCGCCGCGCCGTGAACCATGGTGTAGGCATACTCGACGCCCATACCATAGGCCCCGCCGTGATGCTTCACCACGTCCATCACCGCGTTGTAGGTTCCGGTTTGAGCCCAGTCGCGTTGCCACTCAAGCATCACTTGGATCCAGGTCACTGGCTTCGCACCGGCCTGCTCAACACGGCGCATGGCCGCCTCGTGCGTTCTCTCGTCGAGATCGCCACAGAGATCCTCAACGACATAGACTTCAAAGCCGTCATTAATCGCTTGAACTGTCGGGAACGTCACGCAAACCTGCGTCCACAACCCTGCAAGGACGATCTTCTTCTTTCCACTTTTCACCACGGCAGCGACGAAGTTTTCGTCGTCCCAAGAGTTCATGCTGCTGCGTTCAATCGGGGTCTGGTCGGGATAGATGGCCTGGAGCTGTGGCCAGATATTTCCGCTAAAGGACTTGCTTTCGACGGTGCTCAGGATGAGAGGAACGTCGAAGATCTTGGCGGCCTTGGCAAAGCCGACGACATTGTTGATCAGTGACTGCCGATCGATGCTGGTCACACCGAACAACATCTGGGGTTGGTGATCGATCAAGGTGATCACACAATTGTCGGGTGTGAGCAGCCCCTTTTCGCTACGTGGTTTCAAACTCATCGTTCCTCCATGTACATGCTTCGTTTAAGTTGTGTCGCCCGAATCAAATCATTGCCACGAGTTCGTTTTGAGCTGGATGGCCGCATCCGTACCTGTGAAGGTGCGAATTGCAACCGAGTGACAATGCGATTCTTGCGTTTTCCAAACGAATTCGAAACACCATATAGAGCGAGCAGAGAGTTACCCCTTAGGGTAAAGAACGGTATCGCCAAGCTTGCTATGCTCGCAGTTAGCATCACGCCACGCTGTCAAATGATTGTCATGCGGCTAACATGGCGCCTGCTTCCTCCATCGCGCGGTATGTGCGGCGGAGACCTCCTATCGTGGGGTTCGGAGATAGAGCGATGCGCGCGACTTCCTCTCCAATACAGCTTGAGGAACTATGTTTTCTCAGCCAAGAACGAGAGCAGGGAAAGAGCCCCGATAAATCGCAGTCGTGAAGAGCACCACACAGGAGATTCACATGCGCAAGAAATACAAGATCATCATCATTGGTGGTTCGGTAGGCGGCCTCTTCGCTGGTGTGCTCTTCAGTCAGCAAGGGCACGATGTTCACATATATGAGCGATCTTCCCAAGGGATGGAGGGCCGTGGCGCTGGACTCGTTGCACAAAGAGAAGTCCTTGAAATTTTGGCTGAGATCGGATGCGAAGATGTTGCGGAGGCAGGTGTCGTTGCTCGCGAGAGAATCTTCCTCAATCATGAGAACGAAATTGAGGCACGGCAAGCTACGCCACAGTCTCAGATTTCCTGGGATAGATTATTCACTGCTTTTCGGTCAAAGATGCCCCAAGGGGGTTATGTCGTAGGGAAGGAAGCAGCATTTGTATGGCAAGCGGGTCAGCGCGCCTATGTCCGTTTCAGTGATGGAGAGATTGAGAGCGCGGATATCATTCTTGGAGCGGACGGCGTGGGATCTGTCGTTCGTGAAGCGGTAGCACCAGGTACTGCACCGTCCTATGCGGGCTACGTCGCGTGGCGTGGACTCTTCTCTGAAGCGGCGCTCGGAGTGGAAGACGCAGAGCTCTTACTTGATCGCTTTAGCTTTTACATGATGCCCCATTCGCACGTGTTGGGATATGTCGTGGCTGGCGCGGATGGTTCTATTGAGCCTCCAAACCGCCGCTATAACTGGGTGTGGTATCGACAGGCTAACGGCGCTGCTAAATTGGCCGAACTGCTGACAGACTCACGAGGAAGGCAGAGACAATTCTCTCTGCCGCCGGGTTCTATGCCAACGAATACCCGGAAGTCGCTTATCGAAGCCGCCGAAACCTTGCTGCCGGCCTCTTTCGCGCGAGCGGTACATCTTGAACCTCAACCGTTCATCCAAGCGATCTTCGACTACGAAGCCCCGCATTTTGCAAGGGAGCGCATTGCCCTCTTAGGTGATGCCGCTTGTATTGTCCGTCCGCACACCGCGATGGGTGTCTCCAAAGCCGCAGGAGATGCGATGTCTCTTCGAAATCATTTGGAACAAAAGTCCGACCCGCTTGAAGCACTCGCTGCCTTTGACGCCGAGAGAAACCCGATTGCGAGGCAGATTGCAGCGTACGGTCGGCAACTCGGAGCTTCCCTGGGATGAACCTTGCCGGATCGATCTACTTCGTCGAGCGGCGGAAGATATCTCGATCAAATCACACCTTTGACTTGTCGACAGACCGAACACGAAGGCACCCATGAGGCCCCGAAAGCAACTTCAAGACCTTGGAGGTCAAACCATGACACAAGCACACAATTCAGCAGACCTGCATTTTTCTGATCCGTATAAACGCCAGGCTGAAACGTTCCCGCGGTTCACTTCTGAGATGCTGGACAGGCTCCATGTCTATGGGGGAGAGGAGGCAATCGCCGAAGGCGCGACGGTCTTCGCACGAGGGGATCGAGACATTGACTTCTTTGTGATCCTTGAAGGTGAAATTGAGATCATTGCTTTTCAGCCAACGGGTGACACCGAGCGGATTGTGCTGCTTGTCGCAGGTCAATTCACTGGCGAGCTTGACCTCTTCAGCAGTAGGCAAAATCTGGTCGGTGCCCGAGCCAACGCAAAGAGCCGCGTCTTGCGTATCCGGCGTTCGGATTTTGAAGACATGGCGTTGAGGGAGACAGACATCGCTGAAATCGTGATGCGCGCGTTTATCCTGCGCCGCGTTGGCCTGATCCGGCATTCACAAGCAGGAATTACCCTCATCGGCTCAGGAAAGGCTTCTGACACAATCAGGTTGCAACGATTTTTGGTTCGCAACAGCTATCCTCATACCCTGATTGACACAGATGTGGACGAGGTTGCGAGTGGACTACTGAAGCCCTTCGCGGTTCACGACGGAGAATTGCCTGTAATCCTTTTCCCTGATGCACGGCTCCTTCATAACCCCGCCACAGCAGCTCTTGCGGATAGCCTCGGGCTTACTGAAACTCTTGATGGAAACACAGCCTTCGATGTCGCGGTGGTTGGTGCGGGTCCAGCGGGTCTGGCAGCCGCCGTGTACGCAGCATCGGAGGGTTTGAGCACGATCGTTATCGAAGGAGTCGCGCCCGGAGGTCAGGCCGGGACCAGTTCCAAGATTGAGAACTACCTCGGATTCCCAACGGGAATTTCTGGACAAGAGCTGGCTGGCCGAGCCCAAGTACAGGCGCAAAAATTTGGAGCGAAGCTAGCTGTCTCGCGCAGCGTCACAGCTCTTTCCTGTGAGTCGCTTCCATACACGTTAACCCTGGACGGTGGACAGAACATCCTGTCTCGGTCCGTTGTAATCGCGACTGGGGCTCGCTATCGTCGACTCGATGTCCCCAATTACCACAAATATGAGAACCAGGGTATCTACTACGCAGCCACGGCGATGGAGGCCACGCTTTGCAGTGGGTCGCAGGTCATCGTCGTGGGTGGTGGTAATTCCGCTGGTCAGGCCGCCATCTTCCTGGCCAAGACCGTTGCTCATGTACATATTCTGATCCGGGCGCATGGCCTGTCGGACACTATGTCCGATTACCTAATTCAACGAATCAATTCTTCATCCAAGATTACGCTGCATCCACGAACAGAGATCACCGCTCTTCATGGAGAAGAGCTTCTTACAGGCGTGTGCTGGACGAATCGAGATACCGGTATGACCGAGACAAGATCCATCGGAAGCATCTTCGTCATGATCGGCGCGGTCCCGAACACAGAGTGGCTTGGTGACTGCTTGCATCTCGATAGCAGGAATTTTATTCAAACCGGAATTGATGCGTATGGAAAGCCCTTAGGGTCTCCATACGCGACACAGAGGCCCGGCGTCTTTGCCGTTGGCGACGTTCGGTCCGGATCGGTGAAACGCGTTGCCTCAGGTGTCGGTGAGGGATCGGTCGTCATCGCTGCGGTGCATCAGTTCCTGAAGCCCGATGTAGAGTAAGGAAATGGCCAGCCCGCCTACTCAAAAGGGTAACGAATCCCTTCATCGTATTGGGGTGGGCCGCATTCTTTTGCCACCCTATATTCGGATACATGAGGGGATACTCGCCGCAAATTCGCGAGTTCGATCATGAAAGCGATCGGGGTTGTACCTGAGGTCAGGACATTGTTGTCACGTCGGCTTCCTAATGTGCCGGAGCCGCGTTCTGACCGGGAGGTTTAGATCGGCGTAACCATCTGCGTCTTCGTAGGAATATTGGCAGGACAGGGCAATGGCCTGCTACGACATTTTTATCACCACAAAATAGGGAGGGCTATATGACCGGAGCGGAATCGTTGTTGAAACCAGATGAATGTGCCTTGCTGATCGTTGACTTTCAGGCAGGCCTGGGGTTTGGCGTTGAATCAATCGGACGTCAGACAGTCCTGAACAATGCCATCGCCTTGGCTCGGACCGCCGCGGCGTTTGGTGTTCCTGTTGTTGCATCCACGTCAGCTTCGCACGTCTACAGCGGCCCCATATTCCCGGCCCTTCAGGAGGCCTTACCTTCCGTCAAACCTATCGAGCGTAGAAGCATGAACGCTTGGGAAGATGATGCGGTGCGCGGTGCTGTGCTCGCGACCAACAGAAAGCGGCTCATTATTGCAGGGCTACTGACCGAGGCCTGTGTGTCCTTCCCCGTGCTTTCAGCATTGAGGGAAGGCTTTGAGGTGTTCGTCGTAGGTGATACCTGCGGTGGATTGACCCAGGCTGGCCACGAATTGGCGCTTCGTCGAATGGAACAGGCTGGTGCTCAACTCACGAGTTGGATTCAGGTACTTCTTGAGTTTCAACGTGATTGGACGCGGCACGATACCTACGAGGCAGCTCGCGCGGTTGTAGTTGCAAATGGTGGAGGTTACGGCATGGGACTGGCCTATGCGCGAGAGATGATTCACCCAGCTTAGCTGCCACAATGCCAGGGCCTTTCTAAGAAGGCTCTGGTGCCTTGCATGATTTGTCGAGGGGACCGAGTGACCGAAGAAGAAACTCAAATTGAATCCGTTCCGATTGTGCCACCGCCTTCTGGCCAGGCGAAGGAGTTTCGATCGGCGTTCTTCGATGTCGCTCCAGCCATGTTTCTCGGCACTTTGGATCAGACCATCATCGCGGCTGCACTGCCAGCTATTACCTCATCTCTTGGAGGCTTCTCGTATCTCGCGTGGGTCGTCAGCGCCTATCTGTTAGCCGCCACTATTGCAGCGCCGATCTATGGCAGGATGGGAGACGCCTTCGGTCGCCGGAAGATGCTGGTCTGGGCACTGGCACTCTTCATCGCGGGCTCTGTTGCATGTGCGCTCTCTCCCAACTTGACCGTGTTGGTTTGTGCTCGAGGATTGCAGGGATTTGGAGGCGGCGGTCTCATGACACTGTCCCAAGCCCTGATTGGAGAAGTAGTCTCTCCGAAGGAGAGAGGACGTTTCCAGGGTTGGTTCGGAGCGAACTTCGCATTAGCGAGTACGCTAGGACCGGTTGCCGGCGGATTCCTTTCGCAACACTTTGGATGGCGGTCAATCTTTTGGGTCAACGTTCCTCTGGGCATTGGAGCGGCGATCGCCGCATTGCGTCTCAAGACATCGGAGGGTACTGGAAGCTGTCGGCTGGATTACGGGGGCACGGCTCTATTCACTGCATCCACGTTCGCGCTACTTCTGACACTGAGCTTCGGCGGCCATGAACTTGGGTGGACGTCTCCAATTCTCTTGGGACTCGCACTCGCCGCCATGATTGGTTTCATCCTGCTCGCCGGAGTGGAGAAGCGAAGCGCCGATCCCCTGATCTCCCCTATTTTGATTGAAGAACCGATCATCTGGCGCGCCGTCTTGAGCGTGCTACTATTCGCCGCGGTTTTGTTTGGCTTAATCGTTCAATTGCCTTTATTCCTGCAGGTTACGCTGGGTATAAGTCCCACGGTCTCTGGTCTAATGTTGATCCCTCTTACCCTTGCGCAGGTAACGGTGTCGACAGCCACGGGACTCAGAATCTCCACGACAGGCCAACCTCGAAACTCAATGGCAATCGGTCTTACTGTCGTGACCGTCGGGTTTGTTGCTCTCGCGGCAGGTATCAGATCTGGACCGCTCTTCATCGTTTCTTTGACTTTCCTCATTGGAGCGGGCCTGGGATCAACAATGCCTGCCGCGCAGACAATGGTGCAATGGGCAGCCGGCGGGAAGATGCTCGGAGCGGCTACTGCGGCCTTGTCCTTCAGCCGAACAATCGGAGGTGTCATCGGTGCTGCACTGACGTCTGCTGTATTGTTAGGAGTCCTTCAACTGGTTGATCCAGGATCCACTGCGGGACTTACAAATGCGTTGGCATCTGTGAACTGTGGCCAAATTCATACGATGCAAAGCTCCTTGGCTTTGATCATGGCGTTTCGGTGGATGTTCCTGACCTTGGGCGCATTGGCTGCCTGTGCTACGTTCCTAGCTTGGTCGATTCCGAACCTGGACCTGACGGCGGCGCCACCTGACAGTTCAAACCGATAAGCCTGCTGTCCGCATTTTCCTGTAGGTGAAGATCTAGTCGATGTCTCGTTCCCGAAGAGATCTGCCTTACCCGAAAGGGTAAGTTTTGCCCTCTCCCTTTGCGGGTGGCGACGCCATCCCCGGAAACCTATAGTCAAAGCAGACGAAATTGTCTCTGTCCCCTCATTGATTGCGGGCGTCTTGCATTGATGGACGTCATGAATCGTTCTCTTGGAAATCGAATCCTATTGCAGCAAAGGACACTACCATGCCAAGCCCTATCGTTGGTCTTCATCACGTCACTGCGATCGCATCGGACCCACAACAGAATCTCGATTTCTACACCGAGGTGTTGGGCCTCAGGTTCGTGAAGCGCACAGTCAACTTCGATGATCCTGGAACCTATCATTTTTACTTCGGCGATGACTCGGGATCTCCCGGGACAATCCTCACCTTCTTTCCTTGGCCTCATGCGGCGCGAGGGCTGGCAGGAGTAGGCGAAGTAACAAAGACGGCTTTCGGTGTGCCACTCTCTTCTCTCGACTATTGGATTCAGCGACTCAGCGAGCAGAAGGTTCTTATAGAACGCACGGGGAAGCGATTTGATGAAGAGGTTCTAACCTTTGCCGATCCTGATGGTATGAAGATTGAGATCGTAGCGCACCCCGACGCGGGTGCGTCGAATGCTCCACGCTTCGCATCGGTTCCACCGGAGCATGCGATTCGCGGGTTCTTTGGCGTCACTCTATATGAGCAGAGGGCAGAGCCGACGGCTGCCATCCTGAATATGATGGGCTTCTTTAAGATCGTTGAGGACGGAAACCGCCTTCGCTTTGCCACCGAAGGGACAGCTCTCGGTAATCACATCGACCTGCTGATTGATCCAAATGGCAGCTATGGCCGCTCCGGCGCGGGCTCCGTGCACCACATCGCCTTTCGCGCCAAAGATGATGCTGCGCAGCGAGAATGGCGCGAGGAGATCGCGAAACATCTCGACGTGACGCCTGTTCTCGATCGCACCTACTTTCACTCAATTTACTTCCGCGAACCAGGCGGAGTGCTGTTTGAACTGGCCACGGACCCGCCAGGATTCGCATTTGATGAACCGATCGAAGCGCTGGGCGAAGAACTCCGCATTCCCGAATGGCTTGAATCAAAACGCGATCTCATCGAAAAACGACTCGCTCCAATTACTCTGCACAAGGATGTGCCTCCGATCGAATTGCAGACCAAGGAAGGAAAGACGATATGAGCATTGATCCTCATGGGGATGGGCTCGTCCAACGCCTTGGGGCCTCCTTGAAGGAAGCCGTCGGAGTGGTGATTCTCCTTCACGGTCGCGGCGGTTCGGCAGAAGATATCCTTTCGCTTGCGCAGGAATTCTATCTCCCACAGATTGCATATCTTGCTCCGCAGGCTTCTGGAAATAGCTGGTACCCTTATTCCTTCCTCGCCCCGACCGCGCAGAATGAGCCTTGGCTCTCCTCCGCTCTGCGCAAGGTGCAGGCTACTGTGCAAAATGCCACAGATGCAGGCATCTCCCCAGAGCGCATCATGATCGGCGGCTTCTCTCAGGGTGCTTGTCTCGCGACTGAATTCGTGGCAACCCGTCCTCAGCGGTACGCAGGACTTCTGGCGTTCACAGGGGGACTCCTCGGTTCGCCCGACTCTGACTTGACGCACAAGGGCGATCTCGCTGGAACGCCGGTCTTCTTCGGTTCGGGAGATCCGGACCCACACGTTCCTTGGGAGCGCGTGCAACAATCGGCGAATGTGCTGAAAGAGATGGGCGCGAACGTAACATTGCGACGGTACAAGGGGCGGCCTCACACCATCACCCCTGAAGAACTCGACTTCGCCAGGCGCCTGATCCGCGATCAGTTTATTGGTGCCGACTAGTGAGAGCGGGATTTGGCAATCGATACAAGCAAGTTTCATCCCTCCTTGGCTAGTCAACTATGGAATGAGCTTGCCGTCCGATCCGAAGCGTTCAATCCTTGCATCACTGCCCGCTTTAACCAGTGCGTCGAGACGGCGGAGACCGTTTCCATCAACAAATACGACTCCTGATTCACCGGCATTGTTGAGAAAGAGGTAACTCGATGCGTTCCCGGGATGATCGAGCTTTACATGTGCGCCTTTGTCATCCACTTGAAGAGCAGCGACAGGGCCGTTTGGCTCGGGATTCCCGAGTTTCACCACGGGATAGCCCTTTTCGTTCAGAAGCATCTCGATGCCGGACGCTCCATTGTCCTGAAGCAGACGAACGACCGGAGTCCCTGATTTAACAGACATGAGCAATCGCGGCCTTCCCTGACTATCAACAAGCTGAATTTCGTCTGTGATGATTGGCGTGCGGGGTTGAGCCATGTGGACCTCCGGTGTAACCTGTGGCGTCGAATTGCAAGCGGTCTCAAGGACGAGGAGTAGCGAGACCGCAACCGCACTGAGACGTCTACATTTCGTCATGATCGAGATACCTTTACGACATTCATTGATCCTGTTTGCTAAACGATTCGATGCCAAGACCGAGGGTATTGACGCTTGATGAGGCCATCACCGAACGTACAACCAAAAGCACTTCGGCTTGTGTGTACAGGCAAGGTGAATGGCTCTCAGGACCAAACAGTAACACTTCGATGTCCCGCAAGCGGCTCCGCGTCTCTCGCAGTTCAGACCGAATGACCTGGTTCTTGTAAAGCAGGTAATCTTGGTCTCCTTCTTTGTAGGAACGGAACACGGTGGTCATCCGCGCTGCCATTGAAGTCACATTCTGCAACGCGCGTGGGAGCTTCAGAGGAGGGGGATCAGAGCGATGGGTGCTCGGTCGCTACAGGTATCCGATGACAATGCGTATGAGACATCGCCCAAAAGAGTAAAGTTCCACCTACTCAAGCGAGTATTGGTCAGTTCGACGTTTCTCAGTAGCCTCATTACACGTCTGTCATGTGTGATCTTCACAGCGGCGAGACGCCGCGCCTTTTGCGGATGGATACCGTGCTTGGGACAAACTCTTAACGATCGGACATCAATGCCATGAGCCAACATCCTCACCTCTTCGCCCCATACAGCCTCCGAACAGTTACGCTACCGAACCGCATTGTTGTATCACCGATGTGCCAGTACTCCGCGGAGGACGGCTTCGTGAACGATTGGCACTTCGTCCATCTTGCAACTCGCGCCGTCGGCGGTGCGGGCCTTGTACTTACAGAAGCGACTGCGGTTCTCCCAGAGGGCAGAATCTCTCCCGCCGATCTCGGCCTCTGGGATGATGCCCACATTGACGGGCTCGCGAAAGTGGTTTCCTTCATCCATTCACAAGGCGCTACTGCCGGCATCCAACTCGGACATGCAGGCAGGAAGGCGAGCATGTCAGCGCCCTGGGAAGACACGCGACTGATTCCGGTCGAAGAAGGGGGATGGACCAATGTCGTCGGACCGAGTGCAATTGCGTTCAGTGAAAATCATGCCATACCTCAGGAGATGACTCTCCAAGACATTCGCCGGACGCAGGTCGCGTTCCGGGACGCTGCGGTTCGATCTTTGACTGCCGGCTTCCAGGTAGTCGAGTTGCACGCTGCTCACGGTTATCTCTTTCACCAGTTCCTTTCGCCGGAGAGCAACCATCGCACTGACGAGTATGGTGGATCGTTCGAGAACCGGGTGCGCTTTCTGCTCGAGACAATCGATCTAATCCGCGAAGTCTGGCCCGAGACGCTTCCTCTTTTCGTGCGTCTCTCCGCAACAGATTGGCTTGAGCACTCTGCGGAGGAACATCAGCACCAGCACGGTTGGACATTCGACCAAACATTGCAGTTGAGCCACCTCTTGAAGACTCGCGGCGTCGATCTCGCAGATGTAAGCAGCGGCGGCAATGTTGCGAAGGTAGCAATTCCCGTTGGCCCGGGATACCAGACGGAGTTTGCCGCGCGTATCCGGCAGGAAGTGGGACTTTCTACCGGAGCCGTAGGCATGATCAATTCGCCGGAGCAGGCAGATCAGATCATCCGCACCCGGCAAGCCGACCTCGTTTTGCTGGCCCGTGAACTTCTGCGCGATCCCTACTGGCCGCTGCGCGCAGCGCAGGAGTTGAGGCACGACGTTCCTTGGCCTGTGCAGTACAACCGGGCAGCCTCCGGAAGAAAACCACACCGGAAGCCCTTCGCGCAGGAATCGATTCCGCTCTGATGTCACTCAAAGAGTAATAGTGAAAATACCCAATCTGGGGTTGTCGCTGGTTGCCGGAATCCCAAAACTAAATTATGCGACGGACAGGTCGCGCACCTCAAGTGCGAAGCATACTCAGAAACCTATCCATGCAGAAAAGCGTCATTCGGTTCTCTAAGTCTCGCCGATAAAACCCTTCGCGGTAGAGCAAAAGGGAGATGCGATGTCTGTTCGAATTGAAGTCAGATAGCATGAAGCCGTCGTGGCGTTAGCAGACGAACTGAACTATACCCGCGCCGCAGAACGATTGGGTATTTCGCAGTTCTCGCAATAGATCGCCTGGTGCAGCGGAATACTGCAGATCGCGGGCTCCGTGCGGATTTCTATGACTTTCGGCATCGAGC
>WNGR01014416.1_pt1 | contig 13007 bp, 5 predicted proteins | sample 5407581 | NCBI WGS metagenome assembly WNGR01 (sample SAMN13153383, study PRJNA577476) | soil metagenome | isolation source: 80 cm soil or saprolite under Garry oak tree replicate 2 | place: USA:California | collected 2016-06-15 | reverse complement strand
TCCATCAATGATTGCGGCCCGATCACAAGCAATCATTATTCCATCATAATAATAATATAAGCTTAAATTGTGTTAAAATCTGTGTAAGCGATTTCGACTTTGGTAAGTGAATAAAAATTTTAGGTTTTTTTGCTGATGTTAGACACGCTCATTCTAATCTCTGATCTGCCCTTCCCCAACACGCATACGCGATACGTATGTTCACTTAGCACTCTGAACGACTTAGATCAGTAAACCACAGGCAGTGCAACCGTTTTCAATTCCTGGTTAGCTCTGCACCTTGCTGATGCCGTGGATACCGATAGCTCGAGATGGGTAGACGGCACTAGGCCTAATTTCGTCATGGTCGTTGAAAAGCGAACGAAGTCATCCCGGAAGGCTAGCTGGAGTCGGAGAAAACAGTACTCGGTGATGTGACAAAGGATATATTGCTATAGTTCTACCTGGGGTGATGTGAGAGCTAGCTCAGACACAGGATGGGTCCGAGGTCGCACCAGGTAAATACACTGTCGTCGTCATTTTACGTTTCGCGTGTTCCCAAGTTTGAATCCTTCGGACAAAATAGCAGACAACAGTCGGGTGTGAACCCACATTTGCCGTTCCCGTGCAGACGCACTCCAAAGCAAGAAAAAGGTGACACCACACTGACTCGTATCCACCAATGTAGTGAACGGTTCCATCAACGACCTCACTTCATCCTCCGCGACGTCGATCATGAGACCCAAACCCCGAGCACGATCCCGATGCGCGCGCCGCGTGTCAGCAGGGGCATATAGAACGTGCCCAGTTCGATGCGTCGCAGCTTCAAGTTATGCGGTTGGTACTATGATGGACCGTGCGGGATGGCGTCAGCTCGAAACGGAGAGCGGCGTGATCGGAGTCCGCGGGGTTGCGTGCCACCGCGGCCGAGGCACCGATCTTCCTCTCCCCCCTCTCCTGAAACTGCATCAACGCGATCCCATCAAACGCGAGGCCTGTCAATCGGCTAAAACTCGAGGACCTCGGACGAGTACGCAGAGAGACCGAGCAACGCATCCCGCGGCTGTTCGTGTATCTGGCCCCGAAGCCCAAACTCGACGAACGGTGTGATGGGCGCGATGACGTTTTGCTGCGGAACCTGCCGCGATTCTTGCGCCCGATGAGGAGAATAGTCTGCACCTTTTCGTCCATATGGTGCGGGAGCTGGCTGGCGGCTGTGACTCGGGCGCGCAGGCTGTCGGCCTCGAAGAACTCGAACGTGTGCATGAGGGTGTGTTTGTACTCCCCAGATCAATCTGCGAGCGCTGAGTAATGACGCGATGACGGTCGACGCATACTCTCGGGACAGGAGTAGATAAAGGCCTCATTGACGAGCTGGCGATCGAGAGTGCGGATCGATCGAGAGGCTTCACAGGAAAAAGGCGTTGTGAGCGGCAGAGGTCATTGAGAAAGGAAAAAGTGCATGAGACATCTCGTTTCTTGTCCTGGGGTTCATGATGACTGTGGAGGCATGCGTGGTCCTGTTGAAAACTAACCGTAATCAGAGTCGTAGAAGATTTCGGCAAAGGGTGAGACACTCACTGACGCCCGGGTCCTTTGTCCCGAAATGATATGGATGGTGGCTCCCAGCCGAACGCGACATAACATTGTAACGCTCGTTTCAATGGTCGTATATCCGAATGTAGTCGTTTCGCCCGAAGATTTACGACGCAGGCCGCCAAGACCGAGGACGTGGTAGCCGGGGACGATGTCGTCTGAGTCAAACCCCGCGTCCTTGCTTTCCGCGCTCCTCATTTGGCATGCCCTTGCACCAGAATTTTGGCGTGCAGCTGAGCATCATCGGGACGATTGCATCTGAAAGCCGGCGCTAGGAGCCCCAGCGGTGTGGAAGACATGGCTGTTTTAGGGCAAGAGAATGGTTCCTACTGTATCCCGTCGTTGGCGGGTAAAGGGCGAGTATGCTCCTCCTGTACTTATTCAGTCACAGCTGGCCCATACGTCAAGTTGGCAATGCTATTGCCCGAAGGAATCGACTCTTGTTATTAGTTGTCGTGGCTCAGACAAAACCGGCATGGCGCGTCAAACCTGTCGATGGCAGTCACTAAGCGCAGATGCTGTGCAGACCCCTTGCAGACGCCACAGGGAGTGACGGCCGAATGCTAGATTTGCTCCCGCTAGTGGGTCAGCCATGGCGATGAAAAGCCGCAGGAGCTTCAAAAGTTCAGAACTCCAGATTTTCTGCAATTATACGGTAAGTTATGTCTCCACGTGAAAGACGGACCATCGTTTCTTTTCCGCGGTGAAGAGTCCCAATAGGGAATGACCTTTCTTGTTTTTGGACAAGCGAGGTATTATATAGCAGAAGACAGGACGTTATTGATCGTATCTACAGTAACAATTCTGGAGCGGAGCCTGGACCAGAAATTTCTAAGGATGTCTTCGCATTGGCTCGGGTTGATGACCCTTGTCCCCTGGGGTTTTCCCTTTTTGTTTCCGATACTTTAGCACTGTGCATTTCCGTGTCCGCTGGGGTGGGAGAGACGGACCGGCTGCGAGGGAGTTGACAGGTTCACGTGGCGTTGCGAGGGTAGCCCGCGGCTGGGGGACAAAAAGGCGACGAAAATAAACAACCCTTTTTTTTTTCGTTCAAATCAATAGCTCAGCTCAGCCTCTGCCCCGCTCAAGCTCCCCCCACGCTCCTGCAACGCCGTTGCTGACACGCTTGAGCTCGTAAACGTCGACATAAGCCTAAATAAAACCGTCACTCTTTCATTACACTTTCTTTTCCCCCCCTCCCGTCATGAAGTCCATCACCGTCGTTTCTTTCCTCGCTTCCCTCGTCCCCCTCGCTCTTGCCCAGTCGCCCACGGTAAGTTTCTTTTATGCTCTGACTCTAAATAATGCTCATTTTCTTTTTGCAGAATTCGACCACGAACCCTCTCATCCCTTCGGGTATAAGCGCGACATGTCAGGCATTCTACGTCCAGCTGAATGCAAACGCAACCCTCTCGACGTGTCTTAAACCCCTCATCTCTGCCACCTCTGCATTCGGCGCTGGCTCTAACCCGACGACCATCACCCCCTCCACCATTTCCTCTACGCTGAACAACATTTGTTCATCTTCAACCTGTGACTCTACCCTCATTAGTACCGAACTCGCCCTCTTCTACCAGGCGTGCCAGACCGAGCTCACTTCATCCAAGACTCCAGGCGTCATTCTCACGTATGACGTTATCTACACGTTCGGTCTCCTCCAGAAGGCTCTTTGTCAGAAGGATGATTCGGGAAGTTACTGCGCACTTAACATGTCCTCATCTTCCTCTCCTTCGACCACCAAGCGCTCTTCCCTGCTCGATCGCCGAGGCGACTCACAAGTGGCTCTCGTCCCGAATGTAGATAAATACAGCAAAGAGAACATCGTCTTCCTTGGCCTGCTGCCTAATATGTCCTCGGATCACCTCTGCACACCATGCACGCGCAACGTCATGAACGTCTACACCTCACAACTTAACACCGTGCCCTATGGCCCCGGCATCAAGTCCAGCGTGCTCCTCTCTGGCCAGTCCGCACTCTATGATGCCGTCAACAGCGTGTGTGGCGCCTCGTTCCTCAGCGGCGAGGTGCAAGCCGCCGGCGCTCTCGGGACCGGTGCAGCACCGCGCGCGGCTGATGCCACCTTCGCAATTGTCGGTTCAGCAATTGTGGCTGTTGTTGCAGGTGCTGTTGCGTTTTTGTAGGAGTGGCTCATTACCTATTGTCGCCTGTCACTATGCTTTCCCCGGGCTACAACGGGCCACTCTTACCATCGTCCCTATTGTCTTTTCTTTCCTTCATTCTCTCTTTTGCTTATCTCGCTATAGTATACCCCCGGGGAATTATTTTAGCTGCCACCATTTCAGATGCGCCGTTACGCCCGCTAAACAGTATACAATCGCCTTTGCTGTGCGAAGACCTCGACCAGTGACATAACATTTCACCGACGCATTTGTGTATAAACTATTTCTTGCAATGCAGTGCAACGCAGTTTAACAATTGATTACTACGTGTCTTTTGATGGAAGAATTTTTACGTGCATGCTTGTCTGTTGTTCGTCTCGCATCCGTAAAATGTCCAAGCCTACGAAGGGGCTGGTCAGTCGCCGGGCCGCGATTCCGATCTATGTAGATTGCGTGCCCTCTACGATCCTACAGGATTTCAGCAACAACTAGAAAAGTGACTTATTCAACAAGTTGTTCAAACCTGAAGTGCAACGGACTCCGTTCTTACTTGCGCCTTGCGGTTATTTGAAATTGAGCGCTGAACCTATCATAGGACAATTTATATCCGCTCGTTCATCTTGGCAGTCATCGTCCTGCACCGACAGAGTCATCTGGACCATCTTTCGTTTTCTCCCAAATGGGCGACCGGTCTGCACAGAGCAACGTGTTGTGAGTTTCCAATCGTCCTGGTCACTGCTCGACACAATTGTGACCACGTGTGCCTAGGGCTGCCCACTGCCAATATTGGTCAGACGCGGTACAGTCGCGCCTATCACTTGTAGACGACATCCTCCGACAGGTCCCACCCTCCTCCCTGAGCGATTCTGCAGCGTTCAATCTGGTTAATGATGAGATGTCTGCTATGCTCTGCGTGCTGCGCGCGGTCGGCACCCGCCGCAACGCGCTCACGCTGACCTGCCGCATCCCGACGGAGATCCTCGTTGAGATCTTCCTCCACTACCAACGCTCCTGTTTTTACTTCCCAGTGGAGGACGAGGAGAAGCACTCCGCCCTCTGTGGCACCTCGCTCGAGTGGGTCCCCGCCGTCGCCCACGTCTGCCGCCATTGGCGCACCGTCGCACACGAGCATCCGCGCTTGTGGTCCAACGTCGTGCTACACATGGGGCGTGCATGGGCCCAGCGCATGCTTGCGCTCTCCAAAGCGTCGCCTATCGTCGTCTCGCTGAGCAACCCCGTCCCGTGCGAGGCCGCAACCATGGCGAACGCCATGGGCCTATTGCCGCGGCCGCGCCCAGCGCTCGACCCGCTCGACGTTCTCGTAGACCACCTCTTCCACATACAGGACCTCAAGCTCCGCGCGTGCGCATGTACTGCGCCTCCCTGGGTGTGCCTCCTCGAGACCGCCGCCCCGTTCCTCGAGGACCTCTGGCTCAGCATCGATCCGCACGACCCCGGCACCCTCCCCGACGCCCCCATCGCGCTCCCGGACAACTTCCTCGCGACACACTCACGCCTTCACCGTCTCATCCTCGAAGAAGCCTTCCTCGCCAGCTGGGTGCCCGGACCGGGCCCGCTTACGCAGCTCGTCATCCTCACCATCGCCGCACCCGACCCGCGCCACGCCACATCTCGCGCCGCGTCCGTCTTGCCGACGCGCGAACAGCTCCTCGAGTGTCTCTCGCTCATGCCCGTGCTCGAGGTGCTCTGCCTCAAACACTGCCTCCCTGCCTTCGTCCCCGCGTTCTCCCCATGCACCGTCTCCCTCCCGTACCTCCGCATGGCAACGCTCGCGGACCGCGTCGACAGGTGCCGCCAGGTTTTCGACGCGCTCGACATCCCGCCTGAAACAATAATAACGGTGCGCTGCTGGTCCGTATCCCCGCCCTCCGAACTCGACTGTCTCCGGATCCTCCCGTCGCTCGCCGCGCATCTCTCCCGCCCAAACCCTGCCACCCCGCCACCCCCCACCAGCAGTGTGGGGCCACATGCGCTATCGCTCTCCTCCGCGTCCAGCGACGGCCGCACGCTACTCACGCTGACCGCCTGGCGCGAGTTCGCCACGCCGACAGTCGCAGAGGATTGCGAGTCGTACTCCGGGCCTAACCTGGACCCGGACGTGCGCCTCGACTGCGAGTGGGACGCCGGCGACCCTGACATGGAGCGCCGGGCATTGCTGCGCGCCTGCACGTGCGTGCCCCTCGCGGACCTGCGCGCGCTTTGCGTGCGCGCAGATGCCGCCGTGTGGTCCGTGCGCGACTGGCGCGCCACGTTCACGGCCTGTCCGGAGATCACGCACGTCCTGGCGTCCGACGTGCCCGCCGAGAGCCTGCTCGAGGCGCTCAGTCCGCCGCCCACCGCCCGTCCGGACGACGACGACGCGAGCGACTGCGCGCCTCTCTTTCAGGAGCTGGTCTCGCTCACGCTGGTTGGGGTCAATTTTGTGCGCGCGGAAGAGGAGGCGTGGTTTACGCTGGCGGGCGCGCTGGTGCAGCGGCAGAAGAGCCCCGCGTGCGTGACGATTCTGGACCGCATCGAGCTGCGCACGTGCACCGTCGCGGAGGACGCCATTGACTCGCTGAAGGAGTTCGCAGCCATCGTTGTGTGGGACTCGATCACGGACCCGAGCAGCTGGATACACATCCCGCGGGAAGGCGGGGGCGACGAGGAGGGCGGGGATGGCGAGGAAGAGGCCGAGTGACATCGACTATTTCTTTTAGCGCGGAGGCGTCGTCGCGTCGCTGACTCCACTAACGTTGCACGAATGAAGCCGGCGGCAGATTCTTTCTCCCTGCGACACTCACAACTAGCGCTCGGAGACACTACCCTCATGCTGTGCCATGCTGGTCTAGTTATCTCCAATCCCCGGACGTCTCATGCACATCTCTTCGTTGATTCCTAACTGACTAACTTCATCCCCCCCACAAATCATCTTGAATGCACATGTCTCTATAGCAATATCTTTTGGCCATAATGTACAATAACCTTGTATGCGTCCGCAGTCACCGCATGGCTCCTGTTCTCATCATACAATCGTACCTTTCTCGTCGTTTATTTGTGATATACCGCTCACTCGTCGTCCACAGCACATCATCTGTACTGTTAGTGATTTTGGTTGCTTCGCTTTTGTGTATTTCGTATACATCTTGACTGCTGCTTATATCTGCGCCGCAACTCGCCGAAAACCCGAACGTAATACCGTAATACTACGCAGCCTCGTTGAATTCAACACCCCACACTCATCAGGAAAAACTCACTACTTAAGTACTGTATGTAAATCCCGGTAAGAGGCCATTAAACAGTCTAAAACATTGCAAATCTTGTTGCAAATACGAGGGGATCGACCAAGGGATCGACCGTTTAATCATTTAATGATTCGTAATTACCTCAAGTAAAACGTCATTATTACTTCATTATTACTGTAACACAGGACCGCCCCTCTCTGTGCGCCGCGGTGTATTTGTGCGCTGGAAGAGACACGACGGCTGAGAGCTTTTTCTCGCTCGTACAGACGGGCAGGAAATTGCCAATCCCTTGTTGTTGCGACACATAACTGAGTCATGGTGATGTCTCCAAGTCGTGACAAACAAGAGGGATTCTTATTTATTTTTATTTTTATTAAATCATATTCCGCACGATGCGACTAATGTACAGAGGCGGCTGCCTTACATGAGTAGATGCGTGGGTAGAAATGGGGGCACGGAGTGAAGCCAAAAGGTCACGGACCGACTCCCCCCCCGGAGTAGGAGGAGAGCCCAGAAGACAGGCAACTCAGATAGGAGCGAAAGTGGACGCGTCGTGGGCATCCAGTAATCGTACGGAATCCGACAGGAAACCGGCCTCCCATACGAAGTGAGGGGGGACCGATTCGGTGACATTACCGCCAAAGCGGGGGTCATCGAGGTGGGGAGTTGGAGGGGACGCCTTACGGGGTCGGTGTTTTTGGCTGGGCAGTGGTGGTGAGTAACAAGAGGGATCCATGGCACCTCACCTGTCTGGAACTCCCAGGTCCGTCGGGTCACAGAGAGCATGCGTAGTATTGGGCGATTATTCGGTGATTCGTGCACGGCACACCATAAGAATGGAGTTTAGCTGTGTCAGAGACGACGGGGAATACCTGTCAGTCCGACTGGTGCCAGCTAAGGCAGGACATGCGGAACTGGAGCCCTGCATCAGATGGGCACGGCACACCTCGCCCTCCTTATTGGATATTTGGACACCTATTCGTGCACGCCTCGCGGTATAGAGTCCCAACGAAACTCCTGAGCTGGGCCAGCATCGCGCACCGCCAGACAAGAGGGGTTGTCGAATCGTGTGGTATAGCCGCATTTGGGGGGGTGGGGGATGAACCGGTGTGCTATTATGAGAGTTGTACGAAACACGCGACATTCATTGGATTATCCGCTCGCGGCATTGGTGAGCGAACAACGGTACACACTAGCAACCAGTAACCTGGATGGTGGAAACGATTGGTTCTTTTTCAGAAGTACGGACGTCAATTCGGGGGGCGAGAGGGGAGGAGGGAAGGGAGGAGGGAAAGTCTCGCGCGCGATGAAATGCTGCGCCCGGTGGGAAAGGCCACGTCATATTAGTACTTCGCGTACCTTTCCCAGAGCAACGGGTGTACTATCTTGCGACTGCTGGCTGTGCGATCGAACGGACAGGACCCTGCAGGACATAACTTGGACGCATGGTCGTTGCTGCACAATGCTCGCGACAGGCAAAGGCACGGTTTGATTGGCGGTGGAATTGAAAATGACTGCAAGGCGAGAGGGACGGGATATGTGAGAGATACTGTGCGTGCCCATGCCCGAGATTACAGTCCATTTAGGGTGCTCGAGTCGAGCCACCTCTTGTAGAGACCAGATGCGGGAGTGCGAGGTTGCCGACAGGAGACACACGAAGAGAGGTGATCGCATCGGTGTGTAGTTTAACGAGAGCTTTGAGATTGCCGAGGCGGCACTGGTAGTCCTGGAAAAAACGTGCGGTCAGATAGCCCGTGATAAATCGCTATCGATTACATGGAAGCTGGGTGCCGTACCGGCAGCGACTTGGCCAGACTGGCCTCGATTGAGGGAGCGAGGCACCAGAATTCGGTGGATAGGGCGACACCTTGGTATCGGCATTTTCGCTCCGCGTTGTCCACCACTTCACATGGCACTCCTGCATTGCGTTCTCAGCTTTTGGCAGAATCACTGCTATCGCCCCCACGGGTCCTGCAAATCGTGAACGTGGGTTCCAAAGTGGGTGTGTCGTAAACGACGAGAGTCTACCTTGGGAATCTCGGATGCCAGTAGAGACTATTTGATGGTCTTTGAATAGTCAGGCTCCCGGCGGCGCGAAGAAGAGAAGTATGGTGCCGGCGAAAAATATTATGTTGGAAACGGTCTGCGAGGGTCTACGTTGGTTGATTAATTCCGGTTCGTAGGATTGGGTCACACGTTTCTCGGTCCGAAGGCGCATAACATTGGGGCCATCGTCGATGGGCACTGCATGAATTAGTTGCTTGTCGCCGCGAGGTGTAATCAGCTCCACACTCTCTTCTGAATAGCGGCGGTACCTATTATTGACCGTGACGGTAACTCGGGCGTGCGCGTAAAAAGTAGCAGTGTGAGTACGGGCATGAACAGCTGAAAGACTGTTTGTGGGGGGATACTGGCTGCCACCTCTCAGACCTAAAGCAGGCCGCAACGGGGGTCCGGGCTACCCTGACAATCCTGTGAGTTTAGTGTGAGAAAGGCGTTGATTTTGCTAGTGGCGGAATACACATAGGCCTAGATGTTGAGTCGACATCCAGGGAATTGGCTACTTAGGAATGCAGGGTATCAGTGACCAAATATGGGCATTAGGTTAGTACACGGGTTACCGCCAGTAGTATAACCCAAAATGCGATACAAAATAACCTAAACGATAAGTATATCTGTAAGGAAGGGGTCTTACCCGGACACTTACCAGTCCGCTTGCTTATCCCTGAAAATTAGGCTCAGACATGCAGGCGACATCTAAGCTTAAGTTGACACATGTGGTTGTCGCTATCTTCAAGTTATTCCATTTAGTCAACCAAAGCAGCGCGATCGATCGCATTAAACCTTACCGTATGCGTGTGAAGGTGCTGATACCCCGCTGAGGTCCATATATTCGTCGAATGCAACCGTCCGAACGAGAGTGTGGCTCCCGGAAGAGTAAGCTTATCTGTTACCAAAACGTTACAATCGACTTGTGGACACTGGTATCCGTGTCATTGATGGAAGACGTCCACGACAAGAAGGTTTCAGCCCGATCAGAATGTGTACAGCCGTAAAGATAGAAGGTCCAGTTATGTCGATAATAGTAATCGGCCCGCGGAAGGTCGTGGACTTTGGAAGCGCCAGATCTCACCCAGAAAGGAGACGCAAACATGTTTACGGGGACTTTCAAAATCATAATGGGGTCTAAAATGTTCATGTTCGCATCGAGGTCTCATCACGGCACGCCATATGGGTAGCAGCGCGCATGTAAAGATTAGTACATCTGGGAAAGCGCTCCGTCAATGTGTGTGGAACCTGATGGCCATTTCGACAGTCTTCAGGTCCCCGACATTTTTTTGCGGTCCATAGTCAGGTACACCTCCTTGCGGTCCTAGTTTCAGAAGTGACAGTGGAGAGTTTACGGAACATTGAAACTCCAAGTGACAATTGTCAGGGGTTGGTCAGTGTCCATCTCGCATCTAGAAAATTCGGAACTAGGCCTATGGCTGTTTGGGAGATTACGCCACCGAGACGGGGTGTAGATGACCGGTTGGGCGGCGCCCCAAAGCAGTTGTGAGACAATAGTGGGGAAAGGATAAGTTAAAGGAAGCTCACACTTGTGCATCTGCTCTGCAGCTTTGTTGACAACTAGGCCAGATAACTGTCGGGATATACGCCCCTGCTGGAGACGGCGTTCATAAAAGTACAGTAAGTTAGTGCGGTCAATGTACGTACGTATTTTCCGACAAAGGAGTGTGACGTTGTCAGGGACAAACACGCCCAGATCCTGTATGTCTTCCAGCCCGCAGAGCTTGCTTAAAGCCAAGAGCCCGCTGAGAGTACCACCGAACTTACCGTAAGGGGGTCCGCGGTTACTCCAGCTGGTGGTCACTTTAAGTGACAAGTTGTTACATGGGACTTTGTTGTCCGCTCGTGGACAAGGGAATCTTAGTTGATGGCGACCCCAACGGAACACGATAGAAATCTGTTAGGAAAACGTAAATGGGACGAGTAGAAGAAATTATAACATGGCTTGGCAGTCTTCACTACTTCCCCTTCATAGCTTGGAGCATCTGAGGCGCCTTGGCTCCCTCAGGCTCATTCTAGCTCGGAAGTGTGTTCATTCTCGGCATTACTCACGCAAGTAGGATTGCGACGGTCCGTGGTCCCCTAAAAGATAGAGACAAGACGCTGTCACTTTACCTTGTATGAACGCCACGCCCCAGCCTCCGGGCTCGCCTTGAGGTCAAAGGTCTCACACTTGTTCCTCAGTCGATCAGCTCGGCAATACGCACGGAATTACTGTAATTGGATGCTTTCGGCTGCCACGGGCACAACGCTTCACAGATGAGCAAACAAGAGAAGAACACGTCGGCGCTACGTACATCCTGTGGCTGCTGCCGCTGACGGTCACGATGACGGTGATGTACTAAATTGGAAAACACCTTCGAGTGATGCCCTGTCTTCAATCATAGGGGCCATTAAGACCTTCGGGACAGGTCTTGACGGCAATTACTTTATGGACGACGGAAAAGAGAGATGGTGACTGTACCCTGCAAATCGATAAGCGCCATAGCTCGATAATAACCCGGAGATATTGGGATTGGTAGCTTGCTTGGAAACGACAGCATGGGACGCGGCACTCACCAACCTTGCTTCGCACGATAACCGCAGAAAGCTCATAACGGCTGCCGTGGGCAGGGACTGTCATCCACAAGTAGATCTTGCGCGCATAAACCCCAGGGAGGAAAGGTCCTTGGAGTAAATAGACTCGACTTCCGCGTACTGCAGCACTTACCTGTTGAAGTCGTGACCGCCGTAACGGAGAGCGCGTCGAGCTTCACGACGGCTAACGCCAAAAGAACTGAACCGGCGGCGTCAATCAGTGATCGAGTGATCGAGAGAACCTTTTAGTTTTGAAAATTTGAAAATAGCAATGTTTGAACGTTTGAACTCTTGAGGACGACTGCAGTCGCGAATACTGTATATTCATTCCCAAAATTGCACCCCAGCTACATGCAGCCATCCGTCAACGCACCGTATCAACTTCCAGGGCTGAGTATCATGCGCTGTTACACTATGCGTGACACACTGTATTCATTAGATAATGAGCAGTATTACAAAAATGCGAAAACACAACATTTAAGTCAACTTAGAATTTCAAGAAAAGCAAAAATAAAAATATATTTGATAATACACTATTACATCAAATTTTTCTAAGTCGATCTACTGGGCGCAGGGGTGCGGAAAGAGTGCACGCCCCCTTCCATTCGCATGCCACCCCACTTGCACACCCTCCCCCTTTGCATGTGTGCGGGGGTGCACTGTTGCCCGTCGCCGGCTCCTTTTCACACCCCTGCTTTGGTCCCTTCCGTTTGCCTGCCGCCCCACTCGCACATCCTCCCCCTTGCACGCATGTGGGGGCGCACCGTCACCCTTTCGCACCCCCCGCTTTGGTGCGCCCACCCTTCCACACCCTTCCGTTCATGCGCAGCTCCCCCGCCTGGGTTGCGCCTGCCTCGCTCGCATGCCCTTTGCGTGCACGCGGGGGCACTACGGTGACAGTGCGGGTTGCACCATCCCTCGTTCCGTGTGCCCTCTCCCCTTGCGTGCGACCCTCCCCCTTGTGCGCATCCCCCCCGTCCTCCTGTGCCCTCGGCATGCGCGCAAAGGGGAAGGGCGCATGGGCGGTGCAGAGCAGGGGGCGTAAACTGGGCAGAGGGGACTGGGTGTGGCCATGCGTGCGGGGCGGGGGGCGAAAACTGGGGGGCAGGGTTTGCGTAGCCCGGCGAAGGGGACTGGGTGGGGCATTGTCCCTCCTGTGGCAAGGGGGGAGGGCGTGCGGGTGGGGCAGGGCGTGTAAGCCGGGGGATGGGGTTGGTGTAGCCCAGGTGGAGGGGACTGGGGGTGGGTGCGCTGTCCCTCCTGCGCCCCCCAGCATGCAAGGGGAGGATGGCAGATGGGGTGGGGCAGGGCAGGGTGGGGTGGGGCGTGTAAACCAGGGGCTGGGGTGGCATAGCCCAGGTGGAAGGGACTGGGTGGGCGTACTGTCCCTCCTGTGCACCTGCTTGCAAGAAGCGGGGAG
>WNGR01006309.1_pt1 | contig 13016 bp, 15 predicted proteins | sample 5407581 | NCBI WGS metagenome assembly WNGR01 (sample SAMN13153383, study PRJNA577476) | soil metagenome | isolation source: 80 cm soil or saprolite under Garry oak tree replicate 2 | place: USA:California | collected 2016-06-15 | reverse complement strand
TGGCCGGGTCGACCTCGATCTTGGCCCGCAGCCGCTTGATGTGCACGTCCAGCGTCTTGGTGTCGCCCACGTAGTCCGCGCCCCAGACCCGGTCGATGAGCTGCATCCTGGTCAGCACCCGGTCCGCGTTGCGCAGCAGCACCTGGAGCAGCTCGAACTCCTTGAGCGGCAGCTGCACGGTGCCGCCCCGGACGGTGACCACGTGCCGGTCCACGTCCATCCGCACCGGCCCGGACTCCAGCGCCGACTCGGTCACGTCGTCGGGCTCGCCGCGGCGCCGCAGCACCGCGCGCATCCGGGCGACGAGCTCGCGGGAGGAGAACGGCTTGGTCACGTAGTCGTCGGCGCCGAGTTCCAGCCCGACCACCTTGTCGATCTCGCTGTCCTTGGCGGTCAGCATGATCACCGGCACGCTGGACTTCTCCCGCAGCGACCGGCACACCTCGCTGCCCGGCAGGCCCGGCAGCATCAGGTCGAGCAGGACCAGGTCGGCGCCGGTCCGGTCGAAGGTATCGAGCGCGTCGGGACCGGTCGAGCAGACCGCGACCTCGAAGCCCTCCTTGCGCAGCAGGTACGAGATGGCGTCGCTGAACGAATCCTCGTCCTCAACTACCAGCACGCGTGTCACTTGGGTCCTCCTGGGGGCTGCCGGTGCTCTTAGGGGGTTCCTGCGCGGTTCACGCAGCGCCGGTGCTGGCATGTTCGCTCCGCAGCGGTACGGACAGGGTGAAGGTGGACCCGGCGGCCTCGACGCTGCGCACCGTGACCTTGCCGTTGTGGGCCGCCATCACGTGCTTGACGATGGCCAGCCCGAGGCCGGTGCCGCCGGTCGCGCGCGACCGCGCCGGATCGACCCGGTAGAAGCGCTCGAAAATCCGCTCCAGGTCGCGCTCGGGGATGCCGATGCCCTGGTCGGCCACGCTGAGCTCGGCGGTGCCTTCGAGGGTCCGCTTGGTGCTGATGACCACCCGGGTCCGCTCGGGACTGTAGGCCACGGCGTTCTCCAGCAGGTTGCGCAGCGCGGTGACGAGCAGGTCCTCGTCGCCCAGGACGGTCAGGCCGCGGCTGCCGACCGAGGCGAGCGTGATGCCGCGCGCGTTCGCCTTCATCCGGCAGCGGTCCATCGCCTCGGCCACCACCGCGTCGATGTCGACCGGGCGCGGGTCGGGCACCGGTTCGGCCGCCTGGATCCGGGACAGCGTGATCAGGTCCTGGACCAGGTTGGTCAGCCGCTGCGCCTCCTGCCGCATCTTGCCCGCGAAGCGGCGCACCGCCTCGGCGTCGTCGGCCGCGTCCTCGATCGTCTCGGCCAGCAGCGCCAGCGCGCCCACCGGCGTCTTGAGCTCATGGCTGGTGTTGGCGACGAAGTCCCGCCGGACCTCCTCCACCCGCCGGCTCTCGGTCTGGTCCTCGGCGAGCACCAGCACCAGGCCGCCGCCGCCGACGGCGCCGCCGAGCGGCGCCACCCGGACCGCGAAGCTGGTCGTCCGGCCGCCCAACCTGGGCACAGGGACCTCGAACTCGCCTTCCCTGATCTCGCCGTCCCGGCGCACCTGGCGGGCCAGCGCGGCCAGCTCGCTGACCATCAGGCGATCGCCCTTGACCAGCCCGAACGCGCGTGCCGCGGCGCTCGCCCTGAGCACCCTGTCGTTGCTGTCGACGACCACGGCCGAGGAGGAGAGCACGGACAGGACGGAGGCGATGCCCGGCGGCAGCCGGACGGGCTGCTGCGCCGCCCTCATCCGGGCGCCGCGGGCCTGCCGTGCGGTGGTGCCGGACCCCGGGCCCCTGGATCTTATCGCCACTCGATCTCCGTAATCGGCGCAGGCCAAGGCGATGACCAGTGAAGACTCACATGCTTCATGGTATGCGGCAGGGCCGGCCGGGAACAGCGCGATGACCGCCGCCCGGGCGATATTCGAAGGTTGTTCACCTGCCGGTAAACATCCCGTAATGCCGGATTCACCGGATATCGGGTTACCTGCCCTGGTTCCTGACGGCCTCGGCCGCTTCCGCCGCGGCGCCCGGGTCCAGGTACCTGCCGCCCGGCGTGACCGGCCGGAACGCGTCGTCGAGCTGGTACACCAGCGGGATGCCGGTCGGGATGTTCAGCTCGGCGATGGCGGCGTCGCTGATCCCGTCCAGGTGCTTGACCAGCGCGCGCAGCGAGTTGCCGTGCGCCACGATCAGCACCGTCCCGTCGTGGCCCAGGCCGGGCACCACGGCGTCGTACCAGTAGGGCAGCATGCGCGCCATGACGTCCTTCAGGCACTCGCTGCGCGGCCTGGCCTCCGGCGGCAGGTCCGCGTACCTGGCGTCCCCGGCCTGGGAATACTGGTCGTCGTCGGCGATCGGCGGCGGCGGCACGTCGTAGGAACGGCGCCACAGCATGAACTGGTCGTCGCCGAACTCCTGCCTGGTCCTGGCCTTATCCTTGCCCTGCAGCGCGCCGTAGTGCCGCTCGTTCAGCCGCCAGGACCGGCGCACCGGCAGCCAGAGCAGGCCGGCCTCCTCCAGGGCGATGTTGGCGGTCTGGATGGCGCGGGTCAGCACCGAGGTGTGCACCACGCCCGGTCGCAGGCCCGACTGCCCGAGCAGCTTGCCGCCGTATCCGGCCTCCTGCGCCCCGGTCGCCGACAGCCCCACGTCCACCCATCCGGTGAACAGGCCCTTGGAGTTCCATTCGCTCTCGCCGTGGCGAAGCAGCACCAGCGTCCTCATAGTCGCAAAGCCTAGCCTGGGAACAGGCGGCGCCCCGACGCGGTTGGGGTAGAACGTGCAGAGAGTGCGACGTCGCGCGCCCCGGCGGATTGCGACCATCAGCCTGCACACATCGCCTCTCGACCAGCCGGGCACCGGCGACGCCGGCGGGCTCAACGTCTACGTGGTCGAGGTGGCCAGGCAGCTGGCCAGCCGCGGCGTCGAGGTGGAGATCTTCACCCGCGCGGTGTGCCCGGACACGCCGCCTGCGGTGGAGCTCGGGCCCGGGGTGCTGGTCCGCAACGTGGTGGCCGGCCCGTTCGAGGAACTCGACAAGAACTCGCTGCCCGGCCAGATCTGCCCGTTCACCTTCGGCGTGCTGCGGACCGAGGCCGAATTCACGCCCGGCCGGTACGACCTGGTGCACGCGCACTACTGGCTGTCCGGCCAGGTCGGCGCGGTGGCGGCCGAGCGCTGGGGGGTTCCGCTCGTGCAGTCCATGCACACCCTGGGCAAGGTCAAGAACCTCGCCCTGGCCAGCGGGGACTGCGCCGAGCCCGTGGTCAGGATCCGCGGCGAGGGCGAGGTCGTGGCGGCCGCCGACCGGCTGGTCGCCAACACCGGCGAAGAGGCGCGCCAGCTGATCGAGCTGTACGGCGCCAGCCCCTGGCGGGTCAAGACGGTCAGCCCGGGCGTGGACCTGTCGCTGTTCCGGCCCGGCCCGGCGGCGGCGGCGCGGCGCCGGCTCGGGCTGCCCGCCGACGCGACCGTGCTGGTCTTCGCCGGCCGGATCCAGCCGCTCAAGGGCCCCGACGTGGTGCTGCGCGCCGCGGCGTCGCTGCTGCGCTCGTCCCCCTGGCTCGCGGACAAGCTGGTGGTGGTGTTCGTGGGCGGGCCGAGCGGGTCCGAGGTCGGGGCGCCGGGACGGCTGGACGGGCTGGCGGGCTCGCTCGGCATCTCGGGCTCCGTCCGGTTCGAGCCGCCGTGCCCGCAGCACGAGCTGGCCGACTGGTACCGGGCCGCGACGCTGGTGCTGGTGCCGTCACACTCGGAGTCGTTCGGGCTGGTGGCGCTCGAGGCCCAGGCCTGCGGCACGCCGGTGGCGGCCGCCGCCGTCGGCGGGCTGCGCACCGCCGTCAGGGACGGCTTCTCCGGCGTCCTGGTGGACGGGCACGACCCGCTGGTCTGGGCTCAGGTACTGTCCGGGCTGGTCGCCTCGCCCGGGCGGCTCGCCGAGCTGTCCCGCGGCGCGCTGGCGCACGCGTCCGCGTTCGGCTGGCCCGCCACCGCGGACCGGCTGATCGACGTGTATACCGGGGCCATGGAGTCGGTGGAGTCGGCGGACTCGCCGGTAGCGGATTCCGTGCGCGCATGAGCGGGGATAAAGCCGCCGCCGCGGCGGCGGTGCGGGCGGCCCTGAAATCGCTGGAGCTGGAGTACGAGAACCCGCGGCCCGGCGCCTTCCTGGTGAAGCTCGAGGGCCAGCACAAGCTGGCCACCATGACCTGGCTGGTCGCGGGCGAGCACAGCCTGGGCGTGGAAGCCTTCTTCTGCCGCCAGCCGGACGAGAACCACGAGGCCTTCTACCGCTTCCTGCTCGAGCGCAACGGCCGCATGTACGGGGTGCACTTCACCCTGGACCCGGCGGGCGACGTGTACCTGACCGGGCGGCTGCCGCTGTCCGGCGTCTCCGCCGAGGACATCGACCGGCTGCTCGGCTGCGTGCTCAGCTACTCCGACGAGAACTTCGACACGGCGCTCGAGCTCGGCTTCGGCTCCGCGATCCGGCGGGAGTGGGCCTGGCGGGTCAAGCGCGGCGAGAGCCTGGCCAACCTGCAGGCGTTCGCCCGGTTCGCCGATCCCGAGGCCTAGCGCCCGGATCCGGGTGCCGCCGTTCCTATTGGATGGGCCGTATTCCGGGTACATTGACGACCGTGAACCGGTTGGGTGAACTCGAGCGTGCCATCATGGACGTGCTCTGGGAAACGGATACTTCTCTCACGGTGCGCGAGGTCAGTGCTAGGCTGACCCAGCGTAATCTAGCTCATACCACCGTTATGACGGTGCTCGACAGGCTCGCGAAAAAGGGCTTCGCCAGACGTGAGCGCGATGGGCGCGCCTGGCGCTACTGCCCCGCCGCTACCCGCGAGACCTACGTGACCGAGCTCATGCTGACCGCGCTGGAACAGACCGGTGACCGGACGGCGGCACTGACCCGGTTCGCACAGTCCGTATCTGGCGTCGAGGCCGAGGTGCTGCGCGACGCCCTGGAAGTGATCGAAGGTAGCGGCGAGGGAGATGACGGGACTTGATGACGCGGCGCTGCTCGCCGTAGTTGCCATCGGGAGTGCGCTCGGCGCTTCGGCATTGCCCCGGGCCAGCTGGCCCCGGCGGTCGCCCGCCGCGGCCATCCTGCTGTGGCAGGCCCTCGGCCTGGCCTCGGGCCTGGCCGCCGTCGGCACCCTGATCGGGCTGGCCCTGCCGGCCAGCGACGGCGGCCTGGTGCGCTCCGTGCTGCGCGCGGCCGCCCTGCTCCGTGACGGCGATGTCCTCGGCCTGACCAGCATGTTCGGCTTCGGCCGTGCCGCCGGAGGTGCGGTGCTCGTGGTCGCGGTCCGGCTGGCCTGCCTGGCCGCCGGGCTGCTCCTGATCGCGTCGCTGTGCTGGGTGCTGCTCGCCGCCTCGGCCGCGGCGCTGCAGGCCAGGCGGCGGCAGCGGGCGCTGCTCACCCTGCTCGCCCACGGCGACCCGAAGGTTCCCGGCGCGCTCGTCGTCGACTACCCCAGCGCGGCCGCATACTGCCTGCCCGGGCTGCGCTCCGGGTCGCGGATCGTGGTCAGCGTCGGCACCCTGGAGCTCCTCGGCCGCCGCGAACTGGCGGCCGTGCTCGCGCACGAGCGGGCTCACCTGCGGGAACGCCACGACCTCGTGCTGCTGCCTTTCACCGCCCTGCGGCGCGCCTTCCCCCGGTCCGCCACCTGCGCCGGCGCTCACGGCGCGGTGGCGCTGCTGGTGGAGATGCTCGCCGACGACCACGCGCTGCGCGGCTGCCCGGCCCGCGAGCTGGTCTCTGCCCTGGTGCGGTTCGGCACGGCCGGGACCTGCCCGGCGCCCGCGGGCGCGCTGGCCGCCGCGGAGGGCGAGGTCGCCGCCCGGGTCACCCGGCTGCTTCAGCCGGTGCGGCCGCTGCCCGCCGTCGCGATCATGGCCATCTGCCTGTCCGCCGCCCTGCTGGTCGCCGCGCCGGTCACGCTGCTCATCGTCTGAGCGATGGCGGTTTACCCAGGTCCGTTCGGAATTACCAGGGTCCGTACGGGCCCGAGCTTGATCCGCCGTTCTTGGGGAAGCTGCGCACCTTGGGGCGGACGTCGGCCAGGTAGATGGCGGCCGCGACGAACGCCGCGACCGGCAGGATCGAGGTCGGGCCCACGCCGTACGCCGCCCCGGCCAGCCCGATCACGGCGGCCACGCCGAGGATGATCAGCCACAGCGGCTTGGTCTGCTTGCCGGTGGCCACGAAGGCCTGGCTCGGCCGGGTGATGGCGTCGATGAAGGCCCACGCCTCGACGATGAAGGCCGCCAGACTCAGGGCCAGGAAGAAATAGGTCAGCGGGGTATAGGTACCGAACACAGGATCACGCTACCTAATCGGAGACAGGGTTTGGTCTGATCTGGGAGACGGTCTGCGGGTCCTTGGCGGCTTCCGCGTCCGCAAGTGCTCGTTCGGCTCGTTCGGCTTCCATGGCGGCGGCCTCGAGCGCGGCGGCCTCGAGCGCGGCGGCCTCGAGCGCGGCGGCCTCGAGCGCGTCCGCTTCCGCGCCGGGCGCGCCGGCGATCAGCTCGGCCCGGACGGCCGGGGCGTCCGCGGTATCGTCCGCGCCCGCCGCGGTGGCCGCGTTCTCCCGCCGGAACGACTCGTAGATCTCGATGAGCACCTGCTTCTGCCGTTCGGAAAGCTGCGGGTCGGCCAGCAGCGCGGACCGCACTCCCGAGTCGGCCGGCCGGTCCTCCAGGATCCCGGCCTGCACGTAGAGCGCTTCCGCGGAGATCCGCAGCCCCTTGGCGAGCTGCTGCAAGATGTCCGCGCTCGGCTTGCGCAGACCGCGCTCGATCTGGCTCAGGTAGGGGTTGGACACCCCGGCCGACTGAGCCAGCTGGCGCATCGAGATCTTCGCCTGCTCCCGCTGCTCGCGGATGTACTCGCCGATCGAGTTAACACTGACGTTACGCATGACCCGAGTCTACCCCTTGCGCTTGCAACTGCAAACGCCCAGCAAGCACGAGGGTCGTTGCTCCCTCGCGCCCCTCGCGTCCCCAATTCGGACATTCCCCCCGCGCGTGCCCTCGAAGCGATTCCATGGACGTGGCAACGTAATGATTCTTTTCAATACGTTGCCGCAACCACTGAATGGCGCTCTTAGGCGTGGCGGGCGGGGAGGCCGAGGAAGGCGCGGGCCTCGGCGGGGGGCATCGGGGGGCGCTGGGCGATGCGGGCCAGCTCGGCGGCCCGCTCGACCAGTTCGGCGTTGCGGGCGACCGGGCGGCCGCGGGCGAAGGTCAGCGTGTCCTCCATGCCGACCCGCAGGTGGCCGCCGGCCCCGAGGGCGCCCAGCAGCACCGGCAGCGTGGTCCGGCCGACCCCGGTGGCCGACCAGGTCGCGCCGGCGGGCAGCGCCGCCACGGCGGCGGCCAGCGTGGCCACGTCGCCCGGCATGCCGCCGGGCACGCCCATCACCAGGTCGCAGTGCACATGGCCGCCGGCCGGCGGGCCGAACTCGCCGAGCAGCCGGTGCAGCGCCGCCACCTGCCCGAGGTCGAACAGCTCGAACTCCGGGACGACCCGACGCTCCTGGGTCAGCTGGTACAGGTCCTTGATGAACGGCCACGGGTTGGCGAACACGTCGTCGCCGAAGTTGACCGTGCCGCAGGTCAGCGAGCAGGCGTCCGGCGCGGCGTCCAGGACGGCCAGGCGGCTGGCGAAGCTGTCGGTCACCGCGCCGCCGGTGGACAGCTGGACGATGAGGCCGGTGCCCTCCCGCAGCGCCGCCACCGTTTCCGCCAGCCTGCTCCCGTCCAGCGTGGGCCGGGCCGCGCCGTCCCTGATGTGCACGTGGATGACCGCCGCCCCGGCGGCCTCGCACTCCTTGGCCGTGACGACCAGCTCGCCGAGGGTGACCGGGAGGGAGGGCACCTCGGACTTTCCGGCTTCGGCGCCGGTCGGCGCCACCGTGATCAGGGTGGTACTGCTGGCGGCCATGGCAAGGACACTACCCCGGGCTGGCCTGGCCCGCCGCCACGGCCAGATGCTGCCGGGCGAACGCCAGCGACCCGGCCAGGTCCGCCATCCGGTCCTCCCTCGTCGGCGCCCGGCTGGTCTTCACCTCGATCACCACCGCGCCGCGGTACCCGGTCGAGACGAGCTGGCCGAGCAGCCCGGCACACGGCTGGCCACCGCGGCCGGGCACCAGGTGCTCGTCGGGCACCGGGCCGGCCGGGGTCCCGGTACCGTCGGCCAGGTGCACGTGGGCCAGGCGGCCGCCGAGTTCGGACGCCATGACCAGGGCGTCGGAACCGGAGGCGGCGGTGTGCGAGAGGTCCAGCGTGACGTGCGGCACGTCGAGCGCCGTCGGGTCCCAGTGCGGAGCGTAGGGCACCACCTCGCTGCCGCCCGCCCGCAGCGGGTACATGTTCTCGACCGCGAAGATGACGTCGGTTTCCTCGGCCATCGCGGCCAGCCCCTTCTCGAAGCCGCGGACGTACTCGCGCTGCCAGCGGAACGGCGGGTGCAGGACCACCACCCGGGCGCCGACGCGCTCGGCCAGTTCCGTGGCCCGGCGCAGCTTCTCCCACGGGTCACGGCCCCAGACCCGCTGGGTGAGCAGCAGGTTCGGCGCGTGCACGGACACGATCGGGAGCTGGTGGTAGTCCTGGAGCCTGCGCAGCACGTCGGCGTCCTGGCTCACCGGGTCGGTGTAGACCATCACCTCGACGCCGTCGTAGCCGAGCCGCGCGGCGATCTCGAAGGCATCGGGCGTGCGTTCCGGGTAGACCGACGAGGTCGACATGGCGACGGGCGGACCGGGTACCTTCGCCTCGCCGCTCACTGCGTGCTCCCTCCGTCGGTTCGGTTCCAGCTTACTGAGATTGTCAGAGGCGGCCGCTAGGGTGCGGGCCATGGCTAAGTCATCGGCGGGGACGTCCGGCTTCCGCTGTACCGAGTGCGGCTGGCAGTCCGCCAAGTGGGCCGGACGGTGCGGCGAGTGCCAGGCCTGGGGCACGGTCCAGGAGGCCGCGCTGCCCGGGCTGCCCCGGGCGGGGACCCGGACGGCCGGCCACCGCGGCACCGGGCTGGCCAGCACCAGGCCGGCCAGCACCGCCGCGGTGCCGATCCGCCTCGTCGACGCCACCGACGCGGCCGCGCGGCCCACCGGCATGGACGAGCTTGACCGGGTGCTCGGCGGCGGCCTGGTGCCCGGCGCGGTCCTGCTGCTGGCAGGCGAGCCCGGGGTGGGCAAGTCGACGCTGCTGCTGGAGACGGGGGCGCTGGTCGCGGAGTCGGGGCCGGTGCTCTACGTGACCGGCGAGGAGTCCGCCGCCCAGGTGCGGCTGCGCGCGGACCGCATCGGAGCCATCAGCGACCAGCTCTTCCTGGCCGCGGAGACCGATCTCGACGTGGTGCTCGGGCACGTCGATCATGTGCAGCCCCGGCTGCTGATCATCGACTCGGTGCAGACGATCGCCGCCGCCGGGGTCGAGGGGGTGCCGGGCGGGGTGACCCAGGTCCGGGAGGTGGCAGCGGCGCTCACCGCGGTGGCCAAGGAGCGGTCGCTGACGACCATCCTGGTCGGGCACGTGACCAAGGACGGCTCGGTGGCCGGCCCGCGGACACTCGAGCACCTCGTCGACGTGGTGCTGCATTTCGACGGTGACCGGCATTCACAGCTGCGCATGGTGCGGTCGGTGAAGAACAGGTACGGGCCGACCGACGAGGTCGGCTGCTTCGACCTGGGCGAGTACGGCCTCATCGGGCTGCCCGACCCGAGCGGGCTGTTCGTGTCCCAGCACCGCGAGCCGGTGCCCGGCACCTGCGTGACGGTCACGCTCGAGGGGCGCAGGCCGCTGCCCGCGGAGGTGCAGGCGCTGGTGGGTGCCTCCGCGCTCGAGGTGCCGCGCCGCACCACGTCCGGGCTCGACGGCTCCCGGGTGGGCATGGTGCTGGCGGTCTTGCAGCGCCGGGCCGGGCTCAAGCTCGGCCGGCAGGACGTGTACGCGGCGACCGTCGGCGGGGTCCGGCTGACCGAGCCCTCGGTGGACCTGGCCGTGGCGGTGGCCCTGGCCAGTTCGGCCGCGAACCTGAGCGTGCCGCGCGGTGTCGTGGCCATCGGCGAGGTCGGCCTGGCCGGGGAGGTCCGCCGGGTGGCCGGCCTGCCGCGCCGGCTGGCCGAGGCCGAGCGGATGGGCTTCCGCCGCGTCATCGTGCCGGCAGCCTCAGGAGCGCCCCTGGAGCGCGCCGACGGCCTGTCCCACCTGATGCAGGTGCAGGAGGTGGAGGACATCCGCCAGGCCCTTTCCGCCGTTCTGGGGAGCGACCCGTAGCCGGGCCGCCGCGCTCTAGCCGGCCAGCTTGATGGTCCGCAGGGGACTGGCCACGGTGGCGTCCCTGGCCTGCACCTGGTAGCTGCCGGGGCGCGCGGACGACGCGAGCGTGACGCAGCCCGGCAGGCTGATGGTGCGGTTCCAGGTGAACGACTGCTGCGCCGGGACGCCACGGCGGAGTTCGGCGACCCGCTTCGGCTCGCCGCGGGTGCAGTCGGCCGAATCCCAGATGACCCGGCCCGACGACATGACCAGCACGTGCAGCTTGGCCGGGCTGACGTCGAAGGAGCAGGCGCGAGACGCGGTGGAGACGGCGTAGACCCCGAACGCGGGACGCTGCCCGGCGGAGTAGTAGGTCCTGCTGGTGAACAGGCTGAGCACCACCGCGCCCGGGGCGCAGCCCCCGCCCGGCTCGACGCCGCCGGCCGGGCCCGGGGGGACGTTACCGGCGGCCGGGGCCGCCGCGGCGCGGCCGGCGGAGTTGCCGCTCCCTGGCCGCCCGTTCCCTGGCTGGCTGGCCCCTGGCTGGCTGGCCCCGGACTGGCTGGCCCGGGCGGGCGGGGTGACCGAGAGGAACGGCAGGGTGGCCGCCGAGCCGGCCGAAGCGGACGCGCCGGCGCCGGCGCCGGGAGACGGTGACGTCGCGGGGCCGCTGTAGGCGGCGGCGGGCAGGACGGTGGCCGGGGGCGCCTTCCGCGCCGTACTGGCGGGCTTCCCGCCGCCGGAGAAGGCCCAAGCGAGCATGCCGAGCAGGGCGAGGCCCGCGACCAGGGTGATCACCCTGCGGCGCCAGTAGGCATCGGGCTGGTCCGCGTCCTCGTCGTCACGATATGCATTCCGGTCCATACGCAGAGTATGCAAGCTGTGATGCGCAGAGAGACGGAGACCCGCCGGCCGGCGCCGGGGCCGTTCGCTTCGGCGGCGCGGCCGGGCCGCGGCACACCGCGGAAGCGTGTCACGATAGGCAGCATCATGTCGACGCCCTACGCCGAGCCGGTGCTGGCCTGGTATGCGCGGAACGCGCGGGACCTGCCCTGGCGCGCACCCGGCGCGACGCCCTGGGCGGTGCTGGTCAGCGAGATCATGCTGCAGCAGACGCCGGTGGCCCGGGTGCTGCCCGAGTACCTCGCCTGGATCGCCCGGTGGCCCGCGCCGGCCGCGCTCGCGGCCGAGCCGGCCGGCGAGGCGATCAGGCAGTGGGGCAGGCTCGGCTACCCCAGGCGCGCGCTCCGGCTGCACGAGACGGCGACCATCCTGACCGCGCGGCACGGCGGAACGGTGCCCCCCGGCCTGGACGCCCTGCTCGCGCTGCCGGGGGTCGGCAGCTACACCGGCGCGGCCGTGGCCAGCTTCGCCTTCGGCCAGCGGCACGCCGTGCTCGACACCAACGTGCGGCGGGTGCTGGCCCGGCTGGTCGCCGGCCAGCCCGCGGCGGCCGCCGCGCCGTCAGTGGCGGAGCGGCGGCTGGCCGAGTCGCTGCTGCCCGCCGAGCCCGCGGTCGCGGCCCGCTGGTCGGTCGCGGTGATGGAACTGGGCGCGCTGGTGTGCACGGCGGCCAGCCCGCGCTGCGGCGCCTGCCCGGTGGCCCGCGATTGCGCCTGGCTGGCCGCGGGGCGCCCGGCGGAGCCGGCCGAGGCCGCCCGGCGGCGGACCCAGCAGTACGACGGCACCGACCGACAGTGCCGGGGCCGCCTGCTGGCGCTGCTGCGCGCGGCCGGCGATCCGGTAGCCCGGGCCGACTTCGACGCGGTCTGGGACGGGCAGGCCCAGCTGGACCGGGCGCTGGACGGGCTGGTGGCCGACGGCCTGGTCGACCCGCTGCCCGACGGCCGCTTCGCGCTCCCCGGATCGGCCGGGCCGACAGCATGAAACCCGGGGCCCGCGGTGTCGCGGGCCCCGGGTTTCAGGGTGCTGTCAGCCCATGGCGGAGGCGGTGCCGCCGCCGTCCTGGATCCCTGAGGTGCCCGTCGAACTGCTGACCGCGCCGCCCTTGGTGTCGACCGGCACGATCGCCACCTCCGGGGCGGGCACGTCCGGCACCGTGTCGGGCTTGGCCACGCCGGTGAAGGAAAACGTGGCGGTCTCCCCGCTCCCCTCGGTGTCTCGGACAGCAGGTCCTTGGCGGCCGGCCGCAGCTCGATGGCCATGTCGCGGTCCTTGAGCCGCTCGTCCACCTTGGCGATCATCAGGTCGACGATGCTGAAGATCTCCTCCCGGAGGAGCTGGTGGAAGACGATGATGTCGTCCACGCGGTTCAGGAACTCCGGCCGGAAGTGCTGCTTCAGCTCCTCCTGCACCCGGGACTTCATCCGGTCGTACGAACCCGTGGAGTCACCCTTCCGGGCGAAGCCCACGGTCACGCCCTTGGAGATGTCGCGGGTGCCCAGGTTGGTCGTCATGATGATGACGGTGTTCTTGAAGTCGACCATCCGGCCCTGGGCGTCGGTCAGGCGGCCGTCTTCCAGGATCTGCAGCAGCGAGTTGAAGATGTCCGGGTGCGCCTTCTCGATCTCGTCGAACAGCACGACCGAGAACGGCCGCCTGCGGACCTTCTCGGTGAGCTGGCCGCCTTCCTCGTAGCCGACGTAGCCGGGCGGGGACCCGAACAGCCGGGACACCGTGTGCTTCTCCATGTACTCGCTCATGTCGAGCTGGATCAGCGAGTCCTCGTCGCCGAACAGGAACTCGGCCAGCGTCTTGGACAGCTCGGTCTTGCCGAC
>WNGR01006003.1_pt1 | contig 13017 bp, 8 predicted proteins | sample 5407581 | NCBI WGS metagenome assembly WNGR01 (sample SAMN13153383, study PRJNA577476) | soil metagenome | isolation source: 80 cm soil or saprolite under Garry oak tree replicate 2 | place: USA:California | collected 2016-06-15 | reverse complement strand
TCGGTCCGGATGCTCGGCATGCATTTGCATCAGAAGGTCGATATAGAACTCGTAGTTCTTCTGTGCCGTGGCAAAATAGCTGGAACGCGATTCCGATCCGGCGATCCGTGCGCGCACTGACTCCAAGATTTGCAGGCCCGCCTCGACGTCGCGCCGCGCTTCCGCAGTGTGCTGCATGGCGCGCTCGGCGTGAGCGATGTCGCAAAGGGCGACCGCTTCCTCCTGCAAGTCTTTCGCGGCGCGGCTTTCTGTGAGAGATTTTTCGTAGTATTCGAGGGCCTTCGGACTGTCGCCCGAATCCTGGTAGACAGCGCCGATTTCGCGGAGTATCTCGCGTCGCATGCGATTCTTGAAGGGCCAGAGGGATAGCGCTTGGTTCAATGCTTCTAGAGCTTGCGGCCGCTTGCCTTGCTTGTGGTAGGCAACCCCCATCCAATAGAGCGTCGCCGCTTCGAGCACGGGCTGATGCTCCGCGTGATGATAAGGCAGGGTCTGGTCGAAAAACCGCAGCGCTTTGTCGTATTCCCGCTGCCCGATGTAGAAGGCTCCCAATTTCCCCAGCGTCCATACCTCTAGACCTCGGTCGCCCCGAGCCAATGCCAGCGCCTTGTTGTAGTACGCGAGTGCCTTGTCGTTGTCCCCAAGCCCTGCATAAGCGCCGGCCACCACCGAGAGCATGCTGACCTCTGAACCGCGGTTGCCGTGCGACCGCGCGAGGTTGAGCGCCTGATCATAATAATCAAGCGCCTTCTGCGGCTCGCCGAGCTCTTCATCGATGTGCCCGAGATCCGCCAGGACAGTGAACTCATAGTCCATTCGCCACTTGCCGGTCCGGAAGATTGAGAGCGCCTGCTCCCTGTCATTCAGGGCCTCCTGAAACTCACCCTGCGCATCGTAGACGTCGCCAAGACCGGTAAGCACCATGGCTTCGCCCCAACGGTCGCCCAAGGCTCGCCGCAAAGGGAGCGCTTCATTTAATGAGTCAAGCTCCTCCTGCGACTTACCCAGCCGCCCTAAATAATTACTCATGCTCTCGAGCGCTCCGGCTTCCATGCCATGCTCGGCCAAGGCGTGCCACAGCGCCTGCGCCTGTCGAAGATAGTCGACCGCCGCCTGATAGTCCCTCGCGACAAAGGAGCGGAAAGACAAGACCTGGAATACTTCTGCCTCCCCGCGACGGTCGTCAGCGGTGCGGAAAAGCGAAATTGCTTCCTCAGACTTCTGAACGGCTTGCTGGCGGGAAGCAGGCGAATCCTGACCGCTCAGCCGATAGGCCTCAACCAGTGCCTGGCTGGCGGCAACGCGGGTCTCATCCTGAGCTGTGGACTCCCGCAGCTCATTCACCTCGATCTTGTACGTTTCTGGAGGATCGTCGCTGCGCAACAGTTCGACGCGGAAGCGATACACGCCCGAGACAGGCGGCATGAAGTACAGCGAAAACGGGCACACCGGACCGGATAGTTCATCGACCTTTCTATCGTCGGGGCCAAACACAGTGAGCTGAACGTTCGAGGCCGGATTCTCTACCGCGACCCTGAGGCGCAGGAACTGTCCATTTGAAAGAGCCAACCCATAGACATGCCCCTGAACGCCAGCCAGCCGGCCCTCCCCAGCATGGCCGACCGCAAGTAATCGAACTCCGTCTTGCGGCTCTTCGCTCGCCGGGACGTTCGCCTGTCCCCCGCTGGCACTTGGAAGCAAGAGAAGGCACAGGAAGAGGAAGAGGAAGATGCCCCTGGGGATCGCTCCCGCTGCAGCGCGAGCGGCCTCAAGACGGAAACTAGCCCGGCTATGTTGTGCGATATGCAAGCACGCCTCGAGGCTCGGATGAGAGCCTACAAGCCTTGGTCATTCTACTGCCGTTTCAAGCCCGTGGCGGCTCGGCCGGGGCCACACAATCCTGCATGATGTAGTGGCGTCTTGCCTGGTTTCATTTCCAAAGATGAGGGATGCTGCGATTTCGGCGTGGATACGAATTACGTGCGAGTGTTGTTGCACCGTGTCCAGCAATCGTTTAAGTCGTTATATCTCGAAAACTTGCAGGGGAGCACGAGGCGGACGGCCGCGAATTAAATATGTGTGAAACGTTTGGTGTTCATTCCTCACTGCTTTCTAGAGGGAACTGGCGCTCTCGCAATGTGAGGTCGGCTCCCCTGAAACTGCTGTGGGCCAACTCACAACAGCGCATAAGTCATGGGCTGTTTTGGAGACTCTCCCAGCTTCTGCAGTTTCTGCGTACCACTGCTTGACTTTTCCGAGCAGGATGTCGCAGTATGCCGACCGAACGATGGACTCAAAAGGGATTGCGAGTGGGAGTTCCAAGCGCGCTTCCGTCGAGCCAGGAACAGCAGCAGCCCTACCAACCTCGATGACCGGGTCGCCGAAACCGTGTTTCGGAGTGAAATAGGAGTTCGCTGATGCGTTCGAAAGGAACGACCGCATTTCGTTTCATTTCTTTAAATCTGCTGCTGGCCTTTGGTCTGAATGCAGCAAGTCAGACGGCGAATTTGTCGGGAGCCGTCAGGGACTCTTCCCAAGCTGTAGTCGTTGGGGCGAGCGTCAGCATCTCGAGAGATAGCACCGGGCTGAAACAAACGACTTCTTCCAGTGAACAGGGGTTTTACCGCTTCGCTTTCTTATTGCCGGGCTCTTATAGGATCACCGCCGAGGCCCCAGGATTCGGGGTCGTGGGCCGCGCGGGCGTGAAGCTGGATCCAGGGCAAGAAGCCCGGCTGGATTTTACGCTCTCACCTGCCGCGGTCAAGGAAAGTGTTACCGTCCAAGGCAGTGCTTCTTCCCTTCAAACCGAATCACCGGCCGTGGGAACCGAGGTGGACCCACAGCTGGTCCAAGACCTGCCGCTTAATGACAGAAGCTTCGGGTCGCTGATCTCCTTGGCTCCAGGAGTGGTCCAATCCAACGTAAATGGTCAACGGAGCACGGCAAACTACTTTACGGTGGATGGGGTCAGCGCCAACGTCGGCATGGATAGCAGCCCTTTCTTCGTGAGTCCTGCCGCTGGCGGTGCTGTCCCCGCCTCCACTGTTCTGGGCACAACCCACAACCTCGTCTCAATCGATGGTATGCAGGAATTCAAACTGCAAACTTCCACCTACTCGGCGGCGTTCGGCCGAGCGGCTGGTGGCCAGCTTGAGATCGTGACTCAATCCGGTTCAAACCAATTTCACGGATCTTTGTTCGATTATTTTCGCAACGATGTGCTGGACGCCAAAGATTGGTTTGCCAATGCCCACGGCTTGCCACGGCCACCCCGCCGGCAGAACGATTTTGGCGGCATCCTTGGCGGCCCGATCCTCAAGAACCGAACTTTTTTCTTCTTCTCCTACGAGGGGCTACGCCTGCGGCTACCGTTTTTCTTTGAAACAGAAGTTCCCTCTGTGAGCGCACGCCAAGCCGCCACCGGCGCCATCCAGCAGCTCCTCAATGCATTCCCGCTACCCAACGGACCGGAAGATCCGGCGACGATGTTGGCTCCTCTAGCCATCGCTAGCTCAAACGTGGCATCTTCGGACAACACCAGCATCCGCATCGACCATGCGGTGAACCAGAAGTTGGTCGTGTTTGGCCGCTACTCCGAAGCGCCTTCGAATGAAAGGCCAACGGGCGGGGGCGAATTTGATTTGACCCAGGTGAATTTCCGCTCGGTCACCCTAGGCGCCACGCTTGCGGTCTCGCCCAAAACTGCCAGCGATCTTCGCGTGAACTACTCGCGGACTGAGGCTGGCGTCTCTGCCGCCATCGATAGCTCTGGCGGCGCGGTACCGCCTCCGGATTCACTTCTGTTTCCTGCGCCTTTCGCTTCCCCTCATTCGTCTTTGTTTCTTTTTCTCCTGCAGACGGGACCGAATTTTCGAGTGGGACGATTTGCAGACAACCTCCAACGGCAAGGAAACCTCGTGAGCAATACATCCATCCTTCACGGAACTCATGACGTGAGGTTTGGGGTTGACTATCGCTATCTCGCTCCCCTTCATGGCCCCTTCGACTATCGCCAGAGGGTCGTCTTTTCTGGCGTCCCGGGTGCCTTAAGCGGCGTAGCCAACCTGGCCCAGATCCAGTCTTTCGATTCTGTCACTCTGGGGTTTCACGACCTGTCGCTCTACGGACAGGATAACTGGAAGGTGAATCGGCGGTTGACGCTGATCTACGGCCTGCGGTGGGAGTTGGAACCGTCCCCCCACGCGCAGGCCGGCAAGCAACTGCTGACCCTCACCGGTTTTCCCGACCTCGCCAATATGCAACTCGCCCCTCCCGGCACACCGGTCTACAAGACCACTTACGCCAATTTTGCGCCGCGCCTCGGCGCGGCCTATCAAGTCTTGCAGCATCCGGGTAGAGAAACCGTCATCCGCGGAGGCTTCGGAATCTTCTATGACCTCGGCATTGGTAACATCGCGAATGCGGCTGCCTCGTTCCCTCACCTGCTCTCAAAGACGACACTCGGGAGTGTGCCCTATCCCTTGAGCCCCGAGGTTGCTGCGCCTCCACCGCCAGCAAGCCTCGATCCGCCTTATAGCGGGGCCGTGTTCAACGTCTTCGGCCCCGGCCACGAGCTGCCGCGCAGCCATCAGTGGAACCTCACGGTCGATCAAAGGCTGGGTGCGAACCAAGTGATTTCCGCTTCCTATGTCGGTGAAGCGGGGCGCAGGCTGCTCCGGCCGACCCTCCTGACCGATCCCAACCCGCGGTTCTCTGACAGCGAAATTGTTCTGGCGACCAGTGCCTCCTCATCGGATTACCACGCACTCCAAATCCAGTTTCAGCGCCGAATGTCGCGCGGCCTGGCGGCGCTGCTTTCCTACACTTGGTCGCACTCGATTGACGATACCTCGGCCGACAGCGGAAATGGCGTTAATCTCGTGGACCCTCGCCTCGATCGGGGGCCTTCCGACTTCGATGTGCGTCACGCCTTCAATGCAGCATTCACCTACGACATTCCGCCACCGGGCTGGAGGCCAGCGCTGCGCGCAATTCTGAGCAATTGGTCCGTGGGCACCATTTTCACGGCCAAAACCGCGCTACCCATCGACGTGACTGTATCGCGAGGAGACGTCGGGTCAGACCCGAGTTTCCTGGTAACCAGACCAGACCTAGTCTTAGGTGTACCTCTTTATATCCACGATTCCACGTCGCCCGGCGGAAGACGAATCAATCCCGCAGCATTTTCCGTCCCGATCGAGACCCGGCAGGGAAACCTTGGGCGCAACGCCCTCCGGGGATTCCCGCTCACGCAATTGGATTTTGATATCCGGCGTCAGTTCAGCATCACGGAAAAGATGAAACTGCAGTGGCAGGTCGATTTCTTCAATCTTTTCAACCATACTAATTTCAATGGCTTCGACAGCCAGTTGGGGTTTTTCGGTCCGCCGCTGGAACCGAATGCACGCTTCGGAGTCGCAATCCAGGACGCGGGCCCGCGCTCTATCCAGCTATCCCTGCGGCTGCGCTTCTGATGCGGTGGGAAGTTGACTCTGACTCATCTACCACCAGCGCAAGTCGAAGCGCCAAATTAGGCGACACAAATCACAGCGGGAAATCCGGAAGCGGCCGTACGCCAGTGGTTTCATCACCCTCCCGTTGGCGGGTTCGTTGACTTGATTCCGGTAGCGTCCTACCATCTCATCCCATAACAGGATAAGGTATTGCTCAACGTGATCAGCCAGACCATCTCGCACTATCGGGTGCTGGAGAAGCTCGGTGGTGGCGGGATGGGCGTCGTTTACAAGGCCGAAGATACGCGCCTGCATCGTTTCGTTGCCCTTAAATTCTTGCCCGAAAATGTAGCCCACGACCCCCAGTCGCTCGCCCGTTTTCGACGAGAAGCCCAAGCCGCATCTGCGCTAAATCACCCCAACATATGCACGATCTACGATATCGGCGAGCAAGATGGCCGGGCGCTAATCGCGATGGAGTTCCTCGATGGGGTGACACTGAGACACCTTATCGCGGGAAAGGCGATCGAAACCGAGACTCTGCTCAACCTTGCCATCGAGATCGCCGACGCGCTGGACGCCGCCCACGCCGGCGGCATCATTCATCGAGACATCAAGCCTGCCAACATCTTTGTGACCAAGCGCGGCCACGCAAAAATTCTCGATTTCGGGCTGGCCAGAATGGATCCTTGCCATATCAAAGGGGGGGGTGGCTCCGAGGATGACACTCTCACCGAGAATGACTTGACCACCGCCGGCAGCACAGTGGGGACAGTGAACTATATGTCGCCGGAACAAGTTGCGGGCAAGACGCCGGACGGACGGACAGACCTGTTCTCGTTTGGAGTGGTGCTTTACGAGATGGCAACGGGTCGCGGGCCGTTCGAGCGGGACACGGCGGGAGCGTCCTTCGGGGCCATCCTGCACGTTGCGCCCATTTCACCTGCTCAGCTGAATCCGCAGGTTTCTCCCAGGCTGGAAGAAATTATCAACAAGGCATTGGAGAAGGATCGCAACTTGCGATACCAGCATGCTTCGGAGCTGCGCGCCGATCTGGAGCGTCTGAGGCGCGACGTCAGCACAGGCCGTGCGATGCTCTCGACTACCCTGGCAGAGGAGAGCGGGGCGATACCCGGTGCTCCGGTGCCAGGAAAACCATCTGGCCTGACACAGCACGCTCCTCCTTCTTCTGTGAGTCAGCCTGTCGTGCCTGGGCAACGACGCATCCCGGCAGGCACACTTCTGGTTTCCATCGCCATCGTAGTCATTGCCGCACTGGTGGCTGGCGGACTCTATTTCCGGTCGCGTCAATCCCACAAACTGACCGAGAAAGACACTATCGTTCTCGCGGACTTTGAAAACAAGACAGGCGATGCGGTGTTTGATGACACGCTAAGACAAGCGCTGGCCATCCAGTTGGAGCAATCGCCGTTCCTGAACATACTCTCCGACCAGAAGGTCAACCAAACGCTGAAGCTGATGAAGCGCAAGCCCGGGGACCGTATCACGCAGGAGATGGCGCGTGAAATTTGCCAACGGACAGCGAGTAAAGCTTTGCTGGCGGGATCCATTGCCAGCCTGGGTAGCCACTATTTCATCGCGCTGAAGGCGCTCAACTGCCAGACGGGGGACTCGCTGGGCAGCGCAGAGGAGGAAGCGGAAAGCCGCGAGAAGGTACTGACGACACTGAGCGAAGCGGCAAGCAAGCTGCGCGGGAAGCTAGGGGAATCGCTCGCGTCGCTGCAGAAGTACGACAAGCCGCTGCATGAGGCCACCACCTCATCGATTGAGGCGCTGCAAGCGTACACCCAGGCCAATCGCATATGGGATGAAAAGGGCGACCAGGAGGCACTACCGTATTACAAGCGCGCCGTGGAACTTGACCCTAACTTTGCATTAGCCCGTGCTGAACTTGGCTTGGTTTGCTCTAATCTTGGGCAGACAGATCTGGCGAGTGAGAACCTCACCAAGGCCTATGATCTACGCAACCGGGTGAGCGAGCGGGAGCGGTTTTCGATCGAGAGCACCTACTACCTGATTGCTACCGGTGAGCTGGACAAGGCGGTGCAGGTTTTCACACAGGACCTCCAAACCTATCCGAACGACGAGTACGCTCACCTCAACCTCAGTATTGCCTTCATGGCGCTGGGCCAGTACGACAAGGCGGCTGCCGAACTCCAGCAAGACGTCCGGCTGCATCCCCGAGACACATCGTATCTCTTCAGTCTCGCGGGCGTTTACGTTGCCTTAAATCGCCTGGATGAGGCCGGAATTCTGTACGAGCAGCTGCAAGGGCCGATGGGTGGAAACCCATACTTCAATCGAGCTATGTATTATCTTGCTTTTCTTCGTGGGGACGCGGCGGGCATGTTGCAGCACTTTAACTCGACGATGGGCAAGCCGGGCGAAGAAGACACCATGCTGGTCATGCAGTCTGCCACTGAAGCCTACTATGGCCGCCTTTCGAAGGCGCGCGAGTTTTCACTCCGGGCTGTGGACTCGGCGCGGAAGAGCGAAGCCAAGGAGATGGCAGCGCGGTGGCAGGCCTATTCCGCGCTCCCTGAAGTCGAATTCGGCAATACCGCCCAGGCACGTCAGCTTATTGCAGCGGCACTAGCTCTCGCGCCGGGGCGCAATGTGAGAGTTCTAGCGGTGCTGGCATTGGCGCGAACAGGCGATGCGGCGCAAGCACAGAAACTCGTGGACGAGCTGAACCGGGAGCTTCCTCGGGATCCGATGATACAGGGCTATGTGCTGCCCACGGTGCGCGCAATGTCGGCCTTGACACGTGGTGACGGCAAGGGAGCCCTGGCGCTACTGAAGACGGCTTCGGAGTACGAGTTGGCCCAGCCTCCTGCGTTTTCACTCTCAACACCCCTGTACCCGACCTACGTGCGCGGGCAGGCTTACTTGAGGGTGGGGCAAGGGAATCTGGCAGCCGCCGAATTCCAGAAAATCATTGACCATCGCGGTTTGGTAGGGAACTACCCTCTGGGTGCGCTGTCCCATCTTCAACTCGGGCGGTCCTACGCCCTAGCGGGCGATACCGCGAAAGCTCGTGCCGCCTATCTAGACTTCCTCAAGCTGTGGAAGGACGCCGATCCCGACATCCCTATCCTGAAGCAAGCCAAGGCCGAGTATGCGAAGTTGCAGTGAATCTTAGAAGTGGCTCCTCTCAGTCATCGAGGAGGAAGGTTTTGTTAGAAGCTCTAAGGAAAACGACTGTTTCGGCACCCTCGCCACCGTGCTCGATCTGGTCAGCCAGGATCTGCGAAAAAAAGGGCACTGTAACAATGCAGAGACGCTTGGTTGTCTGCGAGATCAGCTGATGTACCTTCATCACGGATACCGGATCGAGAGGATCCAGCCGCACATTAAGATTATGGAATAATGTTGTTTGTGGACGAGAAGCCTGCTTACAACATGGAATCAATGCCTTACTCTACGCAGCTATGACCGCGAACTACGCACAAGAATTTGAGACGGTCGAAATCGTTATCAACTCGACTGCAAGAACATGCGGAGTGGATGCATTTGCGCTTTCCTTGATCAAGGCGGAAAGACAGATCCGGAAACTCGTGACCCATCTCATCTACCAGTTTCCGTGTTTTGGACCCGGTGACATCCTGAGTTTACGTCAGACCTTGGTAAACAATCGCCATGTCTATTTTGATGGTTTTGTGGACGGCTTCAACGTCCTTTATCCGCGCAGCATTCCCGACTTGGTCGGCGGCGAATATCAGCGCCTACGCGACCGCATCAGGGAGGCCGTAGACCACCGCAACAAGATTTTCCATGGCCAGCTCACGTCGAAAAATCTAACGCGCGACGACCTGCTAGCGTATGTGGGCGACATTCGGACGTGGTGCGAGACCCTGGCCGGGAGCGCTCTCGCGGAATTTAGGTACGATGGCTTCGGCTGGAACTCTTTTCGAAAATCAACGATACCCGACCTGGGGCAACGCCTCAAGATTCAGATCGCAACAATCGCGGCTTATGACGACTTCGTTCGTCAGCACATGCAGCGATAGCCGGCGCTTAACTGCTGCGTATAGCTGCGGCCGAACGATAGAGGGGCTGTCGGGCAGCAGATGCCGCACAAGACATTCAGATACCAAAATTTGACTGCTCTCAAGGGTCCTTTTTTGAACTCCTTACCCCCCTTGCCGCTCGGAGGTCGCCCTTGACCCTTCGCTAGTAACTGATAGGGTAAGGACCGGCAAGTAGAATAAAGAGCTATGGATTTATCCAAACTTCCAATCAAAACGAAGCCGCGCAGCGAGGCTGTGAATCCCAAGGAGATCTTCAAATCTCTCACCTTGAGAGGAACGGTTCAGAACATCTGGGAACCCCAGGCGGAGGCGCTGGGCTCGTGGTTCGACCAGCATCGGCAAGAATCCGACGTCGTGATCCAGATGACCACGGGTGGCGGCAAGACGCTCGTCGGTCTCCTCATCGCCCAGTCGATAGTCAACGAAACCAAGGGTAAGATCCTTTACGTTTGCCCCACTAATCAGCTTGTTGAACAGGTTGCGTCCAAAGCTGCGGAGTGCGGGATTCCAGTGACGACATACATGCAGGGGCAATGGATTAATGGGCAGGTCTTCGATACTTCAACGGGTCCATGTATTACGAATTATGCCGCGGTTTTCAACGGACGGAGTACTTTTCGCAACCGCGATATTCGTGGAATTGTCTTCGACGATGCACATGTCGCCAATAATTTCGTCCGTGGGCACTTTACCCTCAAGATTCCCAATGGCCATCCAGCGTTCAAACTAATAGCTAACCTATTTCGGAGTTATTTTGCCGGGAATAGTCAGATTCAAGAACTAGATGATGCTATAAGTGGTGACTGGCGCGCGCTCTTGTTCGTGCCGATGTTTGAGGTTGCACAGAAAAGTGACCAGCTGCGCCATATTCTGACAGACAACGGAGCCGATGATAAAGATAATCAACTGAGTTTTCCCTGGTCTCACCTTAAGTGCCTCTAACAAAACCGCCATCCCTTCAGCGTCGAGACCAGCACCAGGTATATCCTTCGATCCAGGAGGATTCTCCAATGCCAGCTGCACTCCTGCCTGAGGTCATAGAGCTCTTCATCCCCACTCCGAGGGCAAGACCTAAAGGAGGCAGACCGCGTTTGGCAGACCGGGCGTGTCTTGCGGGTATCGTATTCGTATTGCGCAGTGGTGTTCCTTGGGAAATGCTGCCCCAAGAACTGGGGTGCGGATCTGGCATGACCTGCTGGCGGCGCTTGCGCGACTGGCAGGAAGCGGGAAGCGGGCCGATATCCACGAGGCGTTGCTGTCCCTCGGGTGTGCTCTGATCTGCTGGCGCTGCTTGTACGCAAGTTGACTCCCGTGCTGAGGGCCATCTCGGCAGCAATGCGAATCGCTGTAATGGCAGTTGGCTCCGGCCCGAGTCACGTGAATGCGGAACGTGACATGAAATTCCTTCGTCCGTGTAGTTCTAGCTTGGCCTCGTGGCGAACAGTCGAGTTGCGCAGGTCCAGCCGCCAGTCTCCCCAGACGATATCGTTATGACGTTGGCCACTAGAATCGAGATGACGTTGTTTAGGCCATTCAGTTAGCCAATTCAGTCCTGACCATTCTGTCGGGGCGCCCGCGTAGTCGCTCTGGACGTAATACGCCGAGGCGGCGTTGTAGTCGGAAAGATATGTGGTCACCGTCAGATTGCTCGGGTTTTGACGGCACACGCTAGCGCGCATACTGCTAGAACCAATAAGCTGCGAATGTTCATGATCGACTCTCCTCACTTCAAAAATTCAAGAAGTATTTTTGTGAACAAAATAAAAAGGCCGCCGCACCGGCTTGACGGCCTCCGTGGAATATGGTCAGCCTGCTATTTTGTTCAGCGAATTACGAGCAGCAGCCTTCAGACCTTTTGGCTCCTCGCAACGCAAAACGACATGGCTGGCGTTGCAATCGGGCTGCTTCATTGCACCGTGAGCGTCACATGTCAACGTGCCGAACATTTACGGCTTACGCACAAAGCCGTGAGACACAAAGTTCGAGTCGGTGTACGACCCCGTCGCCGCACCCGATGGGGTGATGCTAATCGCGCCTGTCCCCACGGCCCCCGGCGCATCGAAGATGACAATCGTGCCATCAGCGGCGCGCACGAAACCGTGAGACACAAAGTTCGAATCCAAGTATCCTCCCGTCGTGGCGCCACTCGGATTAGAGCCCGCGGGAATTGTCCCCTCAAAGGCCCCAGTCCCGGCCTGCGGTACGTCAAATGTGGTAAAGGTGCCATCTGAAGCACGCAGGAAACCGTGATTCACGTTGTTCGAATCGACGTAATTTCCCGATACCATGCCTGTTACGTTAATGGCCTCGGGAAAAGTCCCCTGGCCTGGGCCTGTCCCCGCGTGCGGCGCATCGAAGGTGACAATCGTGCCATCAGCGGTGCGCAGCGCACCGTGGCCTACGGAGTTCGCATCAACATATTGCTCCACGACAGTGCCTGCCGAATTGATGCCCAACGTGTCTGCAATCACGTAAGCGCTGCCCGGCGGATCGAAGGTGGCAAAGCTTCCGTCGGCGGTACGCACGAAGCCGTGAGTCACGTAATTTGCATCCCAATACATTCCCGAGACCGTACCCGCCGCATTCATAGCGGCGGCAAGGGTGCCCTGGCCGGGGCTTGTCCCCGCGCCCGGCGCTCCGAAGGTGACAAACTTGCCGTCGGGACCGAGCACGTAGCCCTGCCTTACGCGGTTGGTATCACGGTAGAATCCAACAATCATGGCTTGAGTCATGCCCAGGGCCTGCGTACGCCGAGCCCCTGGCACATCGATAGTTGCGAATACACCCTGGGCAGTCCGCACGAAGCCGTGGGTCACGAAATTGCTATCCACGTAGTTTCCGACAATTGTCCCCGCAGCGGTCATTTGGTTAGGCCCGGTGCCCTGGCCGGGCCCCGTCCCCGCGCCCGGAGCATCGAAGGTGGTGAATTGGCCTTGTGCATGTACCCACAGGGCTGACGCGAGCCAGGCAAAAACAACGAACTTCAAAAAGCTGATGCGTTTCATGATTTCCTCCTTGAAAAATGGTCGTTCTAATTACGCGAATCTCGTGTCATGATGGGCCCCGCCAGGGTGCCGACGGCACACTGTCACCTCGCACTTACGGCGTGCAATTGAGCTTTTGGATTTTGTAGCTGAACGGCATCTGGAATTGGCCGCCGGCCACCCACGTGTTCTTGCCGGTCGTCCTCACAACCTCTGCCACGCCGATGCGAGATGACCCGGTGCTGTCCGACGCTGGCGACACAGTCCATGTGCAGGCGTCAGCCTGTTGCACCACCACTGAAGACGTGTTGGTCGGCTGGTTGGCAAGATCAGGCCCGCTGCCTCCGTTGCAATCGGGAACGATGGGGGAGTAAATCGTCGTCGGCTTGAACCAGGCGGTGCTGCCAATCACGCTTCGGCTCAGGGCACCCAGATCAAGCCCCGAACAGGTGACGAACTGGCCATTTGAGTACAGCGAAGTATTCGCCATTTCATTGATCTGTTCTCCCTGCTGGTGGTATTGCTGGC
>WNGR01006001.1_pt1 | contig 13018 bp, 10 predicted proteins | sample 5407581 | NCBI WGS metagenome assembly WNGR01 (sample SAMN13153383, study PRJNA577476) | soil metagenome | isolation source: 80 cm soil or saprolite under Garry oak tree replicate 2 | place: USA:California | collected 2016-06-15 | reverse complement strand
TGCAGCTTCCTGCATCGCCGGAGGAACCATATCTGCCGGGTGCTCCCAGCCCAGGCGTACCTTGCTACCAATGAGACCAGAAGTGGAAACCTCCCCGGGAACGGGAGTATACTGCTCCGGTCGATCGGCCGCATAGTCGATCCGCAGCGCGTGCGGCTGGTCTGCAACCAGGTGCAACCTCACCGACCGGGTTTCCAGCGTGATGCCTGGATCATCGATGAGCAGCTGGTCATCGAGATACAGGCGGACCGTCCCCAGATGGGTGAGCGACAGCGTGTACTCCCCGGTGACTGGGGCGGTGAGGCTCCCTGTCCAGCGCACCGAGACAGCGTTGTTGAACTCCTCGGGCGTCTTGAGCGAAGAGGCATTAAAGATGCTGTAGTTGAAGAAGCCCAGGTTGAGTGCCACCTGCCTGTCGGTGCGCACCAGTTCCGGCTCACCCTCGAAGCGCGTATTCCTCCAGTACTCGGCATGCAGCCCGTGGACTTCCGGGCTGGATCCGGTCGGAGTAAGAACCGAGGATGGCACCAGTGGTGGACCCGGCAGCAGGTCGACAGCGGAAGCCGGGTCGACGCCCTCGGCGTACTCCACCAGCAGGCGCTCGCCCACTCGGCGCCGGATGCCCTCCAGCATGCTCACCACATACGTCGGCTTCACGAGAGAACTCCCGCCCCCTGCGATGTAGTGATCGGCATCACCACCGATGACGGCTACCGAGCGCACTTCCTGGCTCGACAGGGGTAGCAGTTCCCCAGCATTCTTCAGCAGGACAATCGCTTTACCGGCGATCTCGCGCGCCTGCTTGCCATCTTCCTCGATGGGCAGAGGGCTGACCTGGACGAGATGCTCGAAAAGCCCGAACGCGAACATGATGCGCAGGATGCGCCTTACCTTGTCGTTGAGCGTGTCGATGGTCACTTGACCCGCCTGGATCGCTTCCAGCAGGTGGTCACCGAAGAACTTGGCGCTGGGCATCTCCTGATCTAATCCTGCGTTAGCGGCCTCCACGGTGCTATGCGTTGCTTCGTAATCGCTCATCACCCAGCCTGTAAAGCCCACCTGCTGCTTGAGGATCTCGGTCAGCAGGTGCCGGTTCTCGCAGCAGTAGACGCCGTTCACCTTGTTAAACGCGCCCATCGCCGCGCCGACCTGACCGTCTTGCACTACCATCGCGAACGGTAGGGTATAAATTTCCTGCAGCGTTCTCTCGTCGACCTGCGCATCGACCTCGAAGCGGTTCTCATCCTGGCTGTTCACGTTGTAGTGCTTGGCGGTGGCTACGATGTGGTGACGCTGGACACTCTGGATGCAGCGTACAGCCATCTGCCCCGTCAAAACGGGATCCTCTCCAAATGCCTCGAACAAGCGCCCGTAGGCGGGGACGCGCGCAAGGTCCAAGCACGGAGCCAGGTAGACGTTGTGGCCTGTCGCCTGCGTCTCACTAGCTAACAGTTCGCCGTACTGCTCGGCCGCGCCGAGATCCCAGGTCGCCGCCAGCCCGATGGGAGCGGGAAGTGAGGTGGCCTGGCCCTCGTTGACGCCGGCAGGGCCGTCGGTCATAATCAGTGCCGGGATGCCCAGGCGAGCGATTGCTGCCATGGCGTAGGCATCGTTGGATTTCCCATGGACCATGCTGATCTTCTCTTCCAGCGTCAGTTGTGCCAGCACGAGAGCCGCCCGCTCCTCCGGGGACAAGGACGTGTTCATCCACGACCTATCGTGCGCTGCAGCTGGTGAGCCTGTACTCTTGTTCTCCATCATTTCCTCCTTACCCTTTGACACTGCCCGTCCCCAATCCAGCGCGCCAGTAGCGTTGCAGGAACACGCAGCCAATCAACAGTGGAATCGCCGAAACCAGTGATCCTGGTATGGCCAGGAAGCGGTCAACCGTTAACCCCACCGTAATTGGAAAGAGCTTCTCGTTGTTCAACATGATCAACGGCAGAAAGTAGTTGTTCCAGATAGCCACGAACTGGAAGAGCAAGACCGTCACCTGCGCGGGCATCATCAGCGGTGTGGCTATGGTGGCGAAGATGCGGAACTCCCCAGCCCCGTCAAGGCGGGCCGCTTCCAGCAGTTCTTCGGGGACCGAGGCCGCCGCATAAATACGCGAGAGATAGACCCCAAAAGGACTGACGAAGCCCGGCAAGAGCACCGACCAGTAGGTGTTGGTCAAGCCCACCGCGCTCATCATTAGAAACAGTGGCAGCGCCAGGGTGGTGGCCGGCACCAGGACCGACCCCAGGATAATCGAAAAGATAAATCTGCGGCCAGCAAAGCTATATTTGGCCAGGGCGTAGCCAGCCATGCTGGACAGTACTGTAGCCACCACCGATCCAATGCCGGCATAGATAAGTGTATTGAGCAGCCAGCGCCCAAAGATCGATTGATTGTACGTGAAGAGGAACTCCAGGTTGGCGAACAAATTAAAGTGCGGCGCAAACCAGAGTCCATATGTGGTGACCAGGTCTTCCCCGTTCTTGGTTGCCGAGACAAATAGCCAGAAAAAGGGTACAAGAAAGTAAATCGCACACAGAAAGAGGAACGTCATGGCTGCAATGCTACTGAGATTGAACTGTCTCGGACCAGGGCGTCTCTGACGATGTTCAGGAGTCACCCGTTCACGGGTACTTGGATAGGGAGCAATGGCTGATTGTCGACTCATGTGACTTCTACTCCTGAGAGGGTAACGCCAGGAAAGTAATTAAAGGTACTGGTCACCAGGGAGAAAAGGGGCGCACAGCACATGCGCCCCTCCAACACTCTCCCCATCCTCCACACGACCGTCGTCGTCAAAGAAATCAGCCTTTGACGCTGCCGGCCCCCAATCCACCCCGCCAGAAGCGCTGCAACATGATACAGCCAATCAGCAGCGGGATCGAGGAGACCAGGGCGCCCGTCACAATCAGATTGTAGATGGTCTGCGTATTGGCTCCCGCATTGGAGGCCGTCACATTCCAGCTCTGTAAGCCCACCGTAATCGGGAAGAGATTGGGGTCACTGAACATGACCAGCGGCAGAAAGAAGTTGGTCCAGATGCCCACAAAGCCGAAGAGTAAGACGGTGACCAGGGCCGGAGCGAGCAGGCGCAAGGTGATGGTGGTGAAGATGCGGAACTCGCCGGCCCCGTCAATGCGGCCGGCCTCCAACAGTTCATCGGGCACCGAGGAGGCCGCGTAGATACGGGCCAGGTACACCCCGAAGGGGTTGACCAGGCTGGGCAAGAGCACCGCCCAGATGGTGTTGGTCAAGCCCACCTTGCTCATCATCAGGTAGAGCGGCAGCGCTAGCGTGGTGGCCGGCACCAGGATCGAGCCCAGAATCACCGAGAAGATCAGGTTGCGTCCACGGAAGTGATATTTGGCCAGGGCATAGCCGGCCATGGCCGCCAGAAAGGTGCCCACCAGGCTGCCCACCCCCGCGTAGAGCAGGGTATTGAGCAGCCAGCGCACAAAGATGCTATTGTTGTAGCTAAACAGTTGCGAGAGATTGGTGAACAGATTGAAGTTGGGCGCGAACCACAGCCCGAAGGTGCCGAACAAATCGGACTGACTCTTGGTGGAGGCGATCACCAACCAGATAAAGGGGATCAGAAAGTACAGGGTGAACACCAGCAGGAAGGTCATGGCCCCAATCGTGGAGAGATTGAAGCGGCGCGGACGCTCCTGCTGGGTGATGGCCAGTTCCCGAGCGGTGGGCATCGGGACGGAAGCGGTTTGTTGACTCATGGTGGTTACACTCCTGCTTGTCGCTGGGTGACACGTAACACGCTAAACGAGAAGATACAGGTGATGACCGCCAACACCACCGAGAGGGCCGCGGCATAGTAGTAGTTGTTGTTGGCAAAGGCCGTGGTGTAGGCATAGAAGACCGGCGTGTAGGACGTGGACACGTTGTTGGAAATGGCCGACATGACCTGGGGCTCGGCGAAGAGCTGCAGCGTCCCGACAATAGAGAAGATGCAGGTCAGCACCAGGGCAGGCGCTACCAGCGGGATTTTGATGCTCCAGGCCACCCGCCAGGCTGTCGCGCCGTCGACGCGTGCCGACTCGTAGATCTCGCTGGGGATGGCTTGCAGGGCGGCGAAGATGATGAGCATGTTGTAGCCGGCGTAGGTCCAGGTGGCGATGTTGGCGATCGACCAGAGCACGGTGCCCGGCCCCAGAAAATCGGGTGCCGGTAAGCCCAGGGCCACGAAGCCTTTGACGATGGGGCTGAAGACCGGTTGGTAGAAAAAGGCCCACAAGAGCGCGGCGATGATGCCCGGGATGGCAAAGGGCACAAAGAAGGCCACGCGGAAGAAGGCTTTGAGGCGCACTACTGCCGAGTCCAAAAGCAAGGCCAGCACCAGGGCTAAGATGAGCATGACCGGGACTTGCACGATGCCGTAGAGCAGCACCCGACCCACACTGCTATAGAAGTTGGGATCATGCACGACATCCAGGTAGTTGGAGAGCCCATTGAAGCTGACGGTGGCCTCTCCCAGTCCCAGACCGCTGCGCTCGGAGCGGAACAAGCTTTGATCGAGGGCATAAATGATCGGGATGATAAAAAATAGGATGAACAACACCACGAAGGGTAATAGAAACAGATACGGGGCTAGGGCCTCCGCCCGCAGGGCCTTGGAAGTCCGCTGGCTTTGAGATGGGACCTCCTCGACCTGAATCGCCTTTTGAGCCATTTTCGCGTTCTCCTCTCTTCTTGGTTCTAGCTCGCTCTCACCGCCCCTCAGCAGAGCGATGAGAGCGAGCGGGAGGTGTGACTGATCATGGAAGAAACCCTGACGAGTCCGCTCTGTTCGCAGAGGGAGTAGAGCGGACTCGTCCTGCTAGGTGCTGACACTAAAGCCTTGCTTTTTCATGTAGGTGATGGTGCTCTGCTGTACGGCATTGAGCCCATCGGAGAGCGTACCGTGGCCAATGACCGCGTTGGCGAATTGGTCACCCATGTCATTGTAGACCTGTTGCATCGACGGCCCCCACTGGAAGTTGACATTGACGTGCTTGGCCGAGTCGCTGAAGACCTGGTTGATCACCTGATTGCCAAAGAACGGCTGGGGACTGTTCAGGGTGGGCGAGCTTAAGGCGGAGAGCAAGGCCGGATAGGCCCCCGAACTAAACTCCATTAAGGCACTCTGTTGGTTGGCGCTGATCCACTGGGCAAACGTACTGGCCTCCTTGGGATGCTTCGTATTCTTGAAGACGACGGTCGTGGAACCACCCCAGTTGCTAGTGACGGTTTGACCCGCCTGCCATTGGGGCATGGGAGCCACGCGCCACTTGCCGCTGGTCTGGGGGGCATTTTGCTTGAGGATCCCATTACCCCAGGCGGCGGAGACCCAGGTGGCCAGCTTTCCGTTCTGGAAGTCACTGTACCAGGCGTTCGTGAAGTCCGGCTCGGTCTTGACCAGCTTCTTGTCAATCAAATTTTGCCAGTAGTCAGCCACCTGCAGGGCTTGAGGATTATTGATGGAGACCTTCCAGGACTGGCCACTGATGCTGAACAAGTTCCCCCCATTCTGCCAGATAAACCCGACGAATTGTCCTGGTTGTTTGGGTGGGAAGTCGGTGATGTAGACACTCGGGTCGGCGGCATGCAGTTTGGCGGCGTCGTCGGCGTACTGGGCCCAGGTAGTGGGGACCGGGAGATTATACTTCTGGAAGATGTCCTGCCGGTAGTAGAGCTCCATAGGACCACCATCCTGAGGGATGGCGTAGATCCCATTACTGAGGAGGACCTGACTCCACATCCAGTTCGGAAAGACATTCTTCACTGAGTTCGCTCCGTATGGGGTCTGGTCAACGAGCGAGCCGGTCGTCTCGAATTGTGGCAAGGTCTGGAACTCGACCTCGGCTATGTCTGGCTCGTTATTGGCCTTGATGGCCGTAAACAACTTGTCGTATTCAACCGGGCCGGCCCCGACATTCTGCACCGTGACATGGATCTTGGGATGGGTCTGGTTGAAGAGGGCGACCTGCTTATCCATCCCTCCGATCCAGCACCAGTAGGTCAAGTTCACCGGGCCACTGGAGGTAGTGGAGGTGCCCGAACTGGAGCCACCCCCACAGGCAGCAAGAGGAAGCATGAGTACGAGCGTGGCCGTGATGAAGGCAAATATGGACGCAAAGCGGCGCATCCACGGGAAAGAGGACAAAAGCTGCATCATCTGAAGTCTCCTTTAGCGTATGCAAATAAATACCAAAGGGCAATGATACTCTCTTAGCTCTACAAAAACCTACCTACGATGGTAATTAAGATGAGCTCTTCCATCCTGAAGAACCCCCTGGTGGGAATAACCGTCTGTCGGCCAGAACAACTTTGTCTCAAGATTGAAGGCTCTCCAAGCTCAACAGGTGATACATGCCACTTTTCCTTATATATAAAGGGGTAATGTGTATGGCATATTCTTGTCAAGCAGAACATTTTGTACTTTTCTTTCTCAGCTACTCCAAGATGGATTGCTGGATATGTTTTTAACACGATGGCGGAGACGCACAAGACTCGCGCGTGATCAGTGTTGTCGGCAGCTCTACCCGACGACTATCAAGCCGTTCGCCTGCGATCAGGCGCAAGAGCATGGTAGTGGCTACTCGTCCCATGTCAAAAAGAGGCTGGCGCACGGAGGTGAGACTCGGACTGACGATGGTCGTCAATGGGATATCGTCAAAACCGATCACGCTCATGCGTTCAGGCACATGTATCTTGCGCAGGTAGAGCGCTTTATATGCCCCCATCGCTTGCAAGTCATTTCCTGCAAAGATCGCCGTGGGCGGGTCAGGCAAAGCAAGCAAAGCACTGGTTTGAATGTAGCCAGACTGGAGACGAAAATCGCCGGGGCGAATAAGTTCGGGGTCGATGGGAATACCGGCTGCCTCCAAAGCAGCACGATAGCCCGCAATCCTATCCAAACTACACCTCAATGAGGCGGGGCCGGCAATCATAGCAATGCGCCTATGCCCAAGCGACAGTAAATACTCCACGGCCACCCGGCCACCCGCCCAGTTCGTCGCTCCTACTGATGGAACATCTGGACCAAGTTCACCTCGGTGATCAACAACGACGAACGAGATCCCGCGTTGTCGTAATTCATCTAGACGGGAGGATTGACCATGGGTTAAGACAAGAATCGCTCCCTCTGTTGCACGATCAGCGATTTTTTCGAGCCACTGTCTCTCCCCAAGAGCCTGGTCTTGAGTGAAAGAGAGTGCGAGGCGCAAGCCTGTACGCTCCAGAGCATCCTCAACGCCACGAACAATCTCGGTCACATAGGGATTATCAAGACCAGGAACCACAAGGTCGATAATTCCATTGCTACCTTTCCTGAGCCCTTTGGCCGCACTACTCCGAATGTATCCGCTCTCTTTGATGATCTGCTCGATGCGTGCCCTGGTAGCAGGGGCAACATCGGGCCGCCCGTTGAGCACACGTGAAACGGTCGGAATAGAGACGCCAGCTTGAGTTGCGAGCTCAGCAATTGTACTGCGATTGGATAAAGTTTGATTCATTTTCTGAAAACGCCCGGCCTCTTCTATCGGAATAAAATAGAGTATTCCTCAAGACTTTCCGCTTATCAAGAGAATAAGGAAATCGTTCATCTTCAGACGGTATGTTCCAGCTTTCCCTGGTGCCCTGCACAACTTCTACTCTGTAGAGATGAATAGACCTGCCACCGGTATGTCAATGATGCTATCACTCTCCTTTCGTCAGCCATTCGCTTCTCGGCTACCTATACATCGGCTTTCTTGGACCACCTGTTTCACCCGCTCACGCGTTCCAGGTGTTACATCAGGTCGATTATTCAAGACACGCAAGACGGTGGGGATAGAATCCCCAGCTTTCGCTCCAATGTCTGCAATTGTTGCGGACGTTGGAGCGGATGTCGAAGAGGTTTGATTCCTTGTGTGAAATGTTCAGCTTTATGTAACGGAATATATCTATATTATTCCCGAAAACTTTTCATTTGTCAAGGGGAAAGGGAAATCGTTTTGTGCTGCTGGGCAAGCTGTGCAGATCGCCCGTGGGCAGGCCCATTGTTTGGAGGAAACGTCGCGTGGCCTCCATCAAGAGAGATCTCCTTTCATGTATGTGAAGCGTCGCCCATGTGCAGGGATATAGCATGTCAATGTGGGATGGTATGCCCGCACGTAGTCTACCAGCACACCCGGTCTGCCCTGGTTGGCGGCAAACATCTCATAATGTGTCGGCACAAGCAGTTTCATGCCAGCAGCGGCGGCCAGATCCGCGGCCTCGCGTTCATCCAGGTTGCCCACAATATCGAGCTGCTCGCGAAAATAACTCCGACCGTTGATAGGCAGCAGTGCAATGTCTGCTTCGAGCCGACGCAAGCGCTCGACCAGGCCGTCGAAAACAACTGTATCACCTGCGGAGTACACTCGTACCCCAACCACCTCGATAACATACCCAAGATAGCGGTAGAGAGGCCTATCATCATGCTCAACGAAACCGAAATCATAGACGGCCGGCGGTGCCTTGAGGCCATGCATGGCAGGGACGGGAAAGAGTTTAACCCCTCCCAAGCTCAGCTCCTCATCTGGTTGAACACCTGTCACTCGTTCAGGTGAGATGCCGAGAGCCGTCACCTGTTCTACCATTGACAGAGGCACCACAAAGCGAGCCCGTAGTGACGCCTGAGCCAATCCGTACAGGGTGTGCGGATCGAAGTGATCCCAGTGCTCATGGGTACACAGCACCAGATCAGCAGGCGGTGCCTCCTCGGCTCTGAAGAGCGGGGGTATCAACCGAGCAGGATGGTCAGATAGAAATGGGTCCAGGTAGACAGTGGTATGAGCGCTGCGCAGCAGGAAACCAGCCTGCCCCAACCACCAAAGTGCAATTGTGTCCGGTGGAAGCTGCGTGTTGAGAATATCCATGGCTGTAGCAGAAAGGTGTGTAGACATCATTGGTTACCTCTAGGTTTTGTACCCAAAGTCTGGAATAGCTCTCCAACGTTTCCTGAGATAGTGTGCTGCCATTTTCGGCTTGCGAACGCTGGTGAATACTCCCTTTTTGTTGCCCTGGACGCGTATAATCCCCTGACTGGTTTGGAAATCCGCGAAGTTCCAGACCTGCTCACCGATAAAGGTCGGGAACTGGTCGATCACTTCATGATTGGCTTTGAGGCATGCGACTTGATACTCTTCGGAAAACATGGTAGGTGTCGTATCATGCAAGCCTGCGATGGTATCAGCGCCATACTCGGTGAACATCATGGGTTTGCCCGGCTGTACCTGATTCCAGCGGGTCAGCTCGGCACGCAACAGCGCTTTGGCCACCTCTAGCTGTCCACCTGCGACATACCAGCCATAGTAGCGGTTCAACGCCAGTACATCCACCAAATCCGAAACGGTATTCGTGTCGGGCGTTGCCATCCCGTGAAGCACAATGGTGACCGGACGTTTCTGTGGATCGAGATCGCGTGCGAGTTCGACTAACGGTTGAAAATAGTCATGAGCCCCTTCCTCTTCGGAAGCTGATTCATTGGCAATGGACCACATCACGACACAGGGATGATTTTTATCGCGAGCGATCAGATCGCGAATCACCTGCGCATGGTGCTCTTTCGTCCCAAGCTCCTCCCAGGTCTTATGAGACCTGTCTCCCCCGCCAAGCAAGGTTCCAAAATTCAAATGCAGTCCCACTGCCGGAGTCTCGTCGATCACCACCACTCCTTCGCGGTCCGCCATGCGCATGAGCTCTTCGGAATAGGGATAGTGCGAGGTGCGGAAGGAGTTGGCCCCCACCCACTTGAGCAGGTTGAAGTCTTTCACAGTAACCACTTCATCCAAGCCGCGCCCATGGATAGGGAAGTCCTCATGTTTGCCGAATCCCTTAAAATAAAAGGGGTTCCCATTGATCAGGAATTTCCCATCCTTGACCGCAACCGTCCGCACGCCGAACGGCTGTTCATAGGTATCGAGGCGCTGCCCCTGCTGCCATAATTCTACCACACAGCTATATAAATAGGCGTGCAGCGGCTGCCAGAGGTGCACATCTTTGATGAGAAGCCGGCCGGTTGGTCCACTGTCGCTGGCAACGGTTTCACCTGTCTCGTCTTGAACGGAGACGTGAACCTCTGCGTCTCCCTTTGTATCGATGGTGTATCCCACAAGCCCATCCGTTCCAGTGATATCCGTTGTAATGCTGATATCGTGGATATAGGTTTTAGGAGTCGTGTAGAGTTTGACCGGGCGTTGGATGCCTGCATAGTTGAAAAAGTCAAAGTTCGGGGTATCCGTGACCACTTTTCCCAGGCCCGGAACGTCTTCTTCCCGATACTTCCCTACCGGAAGAGTGGTATGATCCACGATAGTGTTGACTGCAACCGTCAGGCGATTTTTGCCGGGGCTTGCGAAGGCATTGATCTCTGCCTCAAAGGGCGTAAATCCCCCTGTGTGCTCGACGACCAGCTGCCCATTGAGATAGACTTTGGCGGCATGCGTCACCGATCCAAAACGAAGGACGATTCGTTGTTCGAAGAAATGCTGCGGGACGACGATCTCGCGCTCATACCAGACCCAACCAATGTGGTCGCGAAACTCCTCCCCCTCATACAGATCGTTGTACGAAGCAGGGACCGGCATCGGGATCGCCTGCTGTAACCGGTGGTCGAACCATCCCTCTTCAAATCCTCTGCCTGAATCAAACTTAAAATTCCAAATCCCGTTTAAGTCAATAAGTTGTCTTGACGTGGTCATGAGTGGGTATAACATGGGTTCTCTCCTCTTGATGAAAATGTCTTCATCGGATAATATATCACGTGGGCCATGCCTATGCTGGCACCGACCACTACTGCATCCGGCTCCCGTGACAAACAGAGAGCTGGACAGGAGCTTGTTGAAGCCAAAGCCCATCTCTCCGAGAGGTTTGTTTCCCACATGCCCACCGGTGGGCATTCTTTATTAGGCTATGATCTGCGCGCTGCCCGCCGTGAAGGCGGCTTCGGAGGGGATCTGGTGATACTCGAAGTTGTCACCCGTGCAAACCTGCTCCCTGCCGTATGGGATGTGCGGGTCCTCCCCGTCCTTCTGCGGTCCGCCAACGGGGGGAGTGCTTTGTCATGCAGGCAACACTGTGCGGTCCTACAGTTGGCCACTGAAAGCCACGAATGTACGCGGCCACCATCTCGGCGGCGAGATGGTGGCCTCTCCAAAATTACCACTCACACCTGCCCAGCGCGGCTCGGTCGCTAAACCCACCATGGGATGGCGCGCCATACGTATACCAACAGCCAGCTACCTAAATTTTGTCCAAATTCGCGCTAGAAAGGTGAAGCCAGGAAGTGCTTCTCAAAAAGATAACAATGATCTATCCTGAAAGAGAAAGTTCCGTATCGATATCCCTTCACTCGACCTGCGCTAACCACTCCACATCGTCTTTGGCCTCACTCGAGGCGCTCAAGAGTGTGCAGTAGTCCTCGAACAGGTACAGAATTTCCCGCCGTGCGATCTTCACCCCTAACGGCTCGAGCCGTTTGAGTAATTCTTGATGAATCTCATCCACGGTCTGGTGCTCACGCAGCGCGCAACCGTCCCGACCTTCAGCACGATTTCCAATCCATAGGTAAACCATGGTAACGCCTGCGCATCTGCCTTCACACTGTGATAGGTGCGGCTCCGATCCCGCGCAGTGAGGGTCTGGACAGCGGTAGCCCGAATGGTCCAGTTTGATAACCTCTTCCAGGGTGATCACGGTGCGCTCCGACAAGGTCACCGCTCACCCTAACCGTCTCTGGCAGACGGGAGAGTGCGACTGTTCTGGACGATAAAATCGTCTGCTCACTTCGGCAAACGTCCGGGCTGCTTTCATATGCCTTCCTCCTGCTTGGGCCTTGCGTCTTTCTCTTTTTGAGTATATCGCTTCCTTTCAGTCGGCACTTCTGCCTCCACGGTTTTTTTATGGTGTAGTGGCACTATCCTCACCTCGCCCAATGGGATCACCTGGACTTCCCAACGCTCTGGTACTTCCCAAGACCTTGCCGATATCGTTTGGTCAGGCTCTCGCTTTGTGACTGTCGGGATCAACGGAGTCATCCTCACTTCGCCCTGAGCCAATTATGAAAGCACGTCAGAGATAAACTTCTTTAAATGCTTCCTGAAAAAGATTTGACATGATTTGTTGCTCCGCTTCAAATAGTTCCAGGAGGTCAATTGCACCAGCGAGAATACCTCCCATTTCTCTGGGCCCGCCCTGTGTCATTTTCGGCTTTGTTCTTTTGAGTTGTTGCTTATACTCGGTTTTTCCATCTTGCCGATCTGGGAGCTACGGTAAAACAAAATGACCATGGCCACCTCTGACCGGACTGCGCAGAGTCATGAGGCAGTGCCAGGAGCCTGGCTGTACAGCAACGCGTACAGCAACGCCGACGACTTCCAGTAATAGTTAGCGGTCCGCGGTGAACAATGGAACAAGGAAAGAAGCGCGGGGAGGACACGTGCGAACACCGGCGAACAAGCCCAGGCGTATCCCGTATGCGCTACCAAACTAACCAGCACTTAATTTTCTCCAGCAACAATCTTCCACAAAAGTCAAACACTATGGTATCATTATATAAGAAGATCTCCATGCTAGCACATGAGTAAGGATCCCAACCTCAGGCAGGATGAAAACAAAGCTCTCTCTAAAAAGTAGCACAAGTACAACGTACCTGATTAGATAGCTGTGCCTCCCTACTTGCTCGCAGGAAACATAAGCACACTAGAAATATCGAAAGGAAGTCTCATGTATAAAAGGATACTCTTTGGACTAGTTCTATTCGGAACGATCACAGTTCTACTGGGCGCTTGCGCCATCGTAGACACCAGTACCATAGCCAGTGGGCCAGCAGCGCACATGAGCGGCACCAACTTCACCCAAAGCTCTATTACCATCCATAAAGGTGATATGCTCAATCTGGTTGATGATGTAGCATCAACGCATATCATTACAAATGGTAGTTGGGTTGGCAGTACACAAAAGCCGGCCAAAGAAAACGGGGCTCCAAGCGTAAACGTAACGTTAA
>WNGR01010971.1_pt1 | contig 13020 bp, 14 predicted proteins | sample 5407581 | NCBI WGS metagenome assembly WNGR01 (sample SAMN13153383, study PRJNA577476) | soil metagenome | isolation source: 80 cm soil or saprolite under Garry oak tree replicate 2 | place: USA:California | collected 2016-06-15 | reverse complement strand
ACTTAGTACCGACACTGGTAGCGCCCCGGGCCGTCATACAATTTTCACAAGAGCATCCAGAACTATTGCCTCCAGCGATGGCGGCCAAAGCTCATGGCGTAGTAGAGGCCCATACGCAGTCCTTCCGCTGGGCGGTGAAGGCAGGCGTAAAGGTCGCTATGGGAACCGATGCGGGGGTCGGACGCCATGGTGACAATGGCCAGGAACTGGTGTTAATGGTTGAGAATGGCATGACGCCGGTGCAGGCAATTGTGGCCAGCACATCCCACGCGGCTCAACTTCTACACCTGGATCAAAACCTGGGCACGCTCGAGGAAGGCAAACTTGCCGATGTGATCATTGTAGACGGTGATATATTGAATAACATCGGCAAGATAGCTGATCCTGCCAATGTGAAGCTCGTGCTCAAAGGCGGGCAAGCAGCCAAGAACATGCTTGCTGTGACTGTGCCTATGCTGGCCGGGTTAATGTAGGAGCACCCGCAAGAAATACCCGATAGGCATCAACCGAAGGGATGGAGAAGCCACGTAGACAGGCAGCAGGCCGAGTGATCCGTAGGGGCGAGCGGTGGAGGTGCTGTTCACCGTGACCACCTGAGGCGTTTTAGGAATTGAGGACGCTTCCAGGAGATCAAAATCTCCTGGAAGCGTGTCGCCGGGTCGCTACGGCTGCTTTTTGCGTACCTCCAGACGCAGGATAGGCAGGCCGTGGTGCTCCCAGATGCGCTGGAAGCGCGATTTTATCTCTGGCTCAAATCCAATCAGGTAGCGCTCAGCGTGGGTTTTTTGAAACCGGCTATCTGCCTCGACCACGGCAAGCAGTTCCTGAAACAATGCGCTATGATCGGTCATCAGGCTCAGTCCGCCTCCTGAGACGAGCGCCAGGTGGATGGCCTCGAGAAAAGCAGGCGTGACCAACTTGCGCCGGTGAAACTTCGGGCGCGTGTTGGGATCGGGAAAGTGAACGTACACCTGCCGCAGTGAACAGGGCTCCAGCAAGGGATACATCTGTGCAAAATTGGCGTGAAGAAAGCGCACATTTGGTAACTGGAGCAACAAAGCAACCTCGACGGCTTTGTACAGGGGCCGGAGCGCAATATCCACGCCGACGAAGTTGACCTCTGGCTCTTTGGATGCCAAGGAGCAGAGGAACTCCGCCGTGCCACAGCCCACCTCAAGTTCGAGAGGCGCGCTGTTGTCAAAAAGCTGTTGCGAGCAGAGCCGGGGAAAGATCTCCGGGTGGTGATACAGGCCCCTGGCGTCATAAACGCGCAGGTATTGCTTGATCTCTCGATCATCCAGGGGCCGCGGGCGAATGTGCCGGGAGAGAAGTCTCCTGGGCATGGGTGTTTCTCCTCAGGCTGCCCCTTCCTGACGCAGCGCAGCTCGCCTCTCATGTCGCCTGCGCTGCACAAAACAAGGCACGGCACAGGCGTCTGTGGCCCAGATGTGGGAACAGGGACAGGGGAGATGGAGAAGCAGAAAGGCTGATCTCGCGCCTGGCGGCCAGTGTTCATCACATCGGCAGAGGGAGCACGGACCCCAGGAAGTGGCAACGACAAGATAGCAGTTGGAAACCAGCAGGTGTGCCAACTGGCGACAGCGTTTACCTAGGGGTGGTGTATCGGTGCTCTTATCTGGCCGACGTAATGACTGGCTGTGACATGCGCAGCGCAAACCTCCTGAGAAAGATAGCGCAAGTATACCATAGCAGGCAAGACAAAGGGAAGCACTTGTTGTCTCTTTTCTGATATGATATGCTGTTTTCGTCAAGACTATTGTTCAGACCCTATCTTTCAGGAGAGACACGTCTCATGGTTGTGGTGAACCGGTAAGCCCCTCAGTTTAGAGCTTGATGGAAGACGCGAGGAAGAAGGCTGTCGCGTGACAGCCGAAGTATTCACGTGGACTGGTCGCGCGAAGGAAGAGTACCGATCCACAGAATATGCTCTTCTATCCTTGATTTATGCGCTCTCAACTGATGGCACGGACAAGCACCCAGGGGTGCAGACGTGTGATCTTCTCCCATCCCCCTGCTTTTCTCGCATCCTGGGGACCGCTTCAGGTCTGCTCTCCCTCCTGCCTTGTTGAGTGCGCTCCTTCACCCAAACGGGTACAACGAAATGGAGCGAGAAATATGCACCGTAGACCCAGGCGGCGGAAAACCTGTTCCGCTCGAACCGATCGGCAGACGAGGCGGTTCTGGACCAGCCAGAGGCTGCTGATCCAGCAGCAGGCACGGTTGGGGATGCGAGAGTACGACGCCCGCCAACCAGCCTGTCATTACAACCTGCATATTCAGCCTGCCTGTGGCGGCCTGGATTACCATAATTACCATATCCGATACCTGGGAATTAGAGAGGACAAACACGTCTGGTCCGTGGTCGATGCGCCTTCTGGCAAAGAGAAGAGCCACAGAGTCTATGCCTTCTCGAAGGAGCACTTCATTCGAGAGGTGATCGATGCTGCCAGCAGCCTGCTGGTCACTGATATGACCAACGATGTCGGTGACCCTTCTCTCTGGGCCAAGCTTTCTGAGCACCTCGCTCTTGTCTTGTTCGATTTGTATCGACACGATCTGGAAAAGACTTCCGCGAGGAATGCCCTGTAATCAGGCGATCAATTCCGCACCCTCCCGGCGCGGGTCGTTCACCAGGCGCGAAACGGCCCGTGCCGTCATCTCCTCCGCAGGGTAAGGAACAAGCAGGGAAGACAGCGCATGCTCATCGTGCAGAGATGTATCAAGCCACTGCTCACTGGCATCCGGCGAGAGTATGACGGGCATACGGTCGTGGATGGACTCCATCAATGCATTTGGCTGCGTAGTGATGATGGTGCAACTGCGCACTTGCAGGCCGTCGGGGCTATTCCAGAGGTCCCACAGGCCTGCAAAGGCGAAGGGCTGGTCACCTTTCAGCGTAATGTACATGGGAGTCTTGGTTTTGGACTCGGCCTCCTTCCTCCACTCGTAGAAGCCATCCGCGACCACCAGGCAGCGTTTTGAACGCAGCAAGCGCTTGAAGCTGGGCTTCTCCGCCAGCGTCTCGGCCCTGGCGTTAATCATTTTGTTGCCGATGGCTTCATCCTTGGCCCAGGAAGGAATCAATCCCCAGCGCAGTGGTTCAAGGTGCGAGGCGCCATTGCTCAGGATGCTGACCACTTCCTGTGTCGGCGCGATATTATAACGCGGCGTTATTTCCGCTACTGCTAAAGCGGGTTTCACATGGAACACTTTAGCGATGGTTTCAATGTCGGCTTTCAGTGTGAAACGACCACACATGCTATTCTCCTTTTGATGAAGAGCGAATGTCCTGCTTCATTATAACTTATTCTTTTTGTGTGATGAGAAGGAGGTTACAGGTATCTCGGCGGTAGCTTTGACCGCATGACTCCTGGGAATGCGCAAGATTCGAGAAGTTTTGTGCTTTCCTACATACTATCATATGCTATGATGATCAAGATTCCATGAGTTGACCATCTCATTCAAAAGAAAGTGAGCAAAGAAGTAATTCTTAAAGTATTTTCCAACGAAGAAAGGTAACATAAATCTATGAAGAATACTCAAGCCATTTGCCAACCTGATCTTTCGTCAAGTCCTTTTCGCTTCACTGTCGAGCGCGTAATGGATGCACCGCCTGACGTCCTCTATCGAGCATGGACAGAGCAGTTCGATCGCTGGTTTGCGACGCCTGGAACGCTGTTGATGAAGGGCGAAGTCAACGCCGTCTTCTTTTGGGAGGTACATCATGAGGGAAATCGCTATCCGCACTACGGTCGCTTTCTCAGGCTTGAGCCCGACCAACTCGTCGAACTTACATGGCTCACAGGGCAGACAGGAACGAAGGGAGCCGAAACCGTAGTGACGGTCGAGCTTGCACCAGAGGGGACTGGAACGCGATTACGACTCACCCAGGCGGGCTTTCTGGACCAGGAATCGAGGGATGCGCATGAACAGGCGTGGCCGGGAGTTCTCGCGCACCTCGACGTGCAGATGACAAATGCTCATTCTTAATCATATTGGAAATTTGCCGCCAAAGAAAAACTTGAAAAAGAAATGCTATTCCCCATTGGTGACTCCTACGAAAGGAACTACTATGCTGAATGATCCTGTTCTTCTCAACGACTGGCACGTGGTCGCCTATGCACCCAACCTTACAGCAGATAAGCCGATGGCTGTACGTTTACTAGAGGAGGACCTTGTATTGTGGCGTACGGGTGATAAGATCCATGCCTGGCGCGATCTGTGCGTGCACCGGGGTACACGCCTCTCGCTCGGAAAAATCCAGGGAGAGACCTTGATGTGTGCGTATCATGGCTGGACGTATAATGAAGCCGGACAGTGTATCCGTTTTCCCGCGCACCCGACACAAAAACCACCTGCCACGGCCTGTGTCAAAACCTACCGGGCGCGTGAGAAATATAACTGGATCTGGGTTTGTCTGGGTAATCCAACACAGGATATTCCGCCCTTTGCTCAGTGGGACGATACGTCGTTCCGTAAAATCCACTGCGGTCCCTATCACTTCAATGCCAGTGGACCGCGCGCCGTGGAGAATTTTCTGGATGTGACCCACTTCCCTTTTGTACACCAGGGCTACCTGGGCGATCCTGAACACCCCGAAGTGAGCGAGTATGAAGCCGAAGTACGCCCCGATGGAGTGACTGCACGTGATATCACCGTCTGGCAGCCTGATCCCGATGGTTCAGGCAAAGGAGCCAATGTTACGTATACCTACGATGTCCTACGCTGCTTGACTGCTTTCTTCATTAAATCTTCATCTGGTCCTCGTTTTGCTATGTATTTTACGGTGACACCCGTTTCCGAGCTACAATCGATTGCCTGGACCTATGTAGCTATGGATTACGACGACTTGCCCGAAGATGAGATTCGCAAATTCGAGGATATGATCACCTGGCAGGATATTCCCATCGTGGAATCGCAGCGGCCCGAACTTCTACCCCTGGATTTACAGGCCGAGCTTCACCTGCGCTCCGACCGCACTGCCATTGCATACCGCAAATGGCTGCGGCAACTGGGATTGACCTTCGGGACAGCATGAAATACGATAGTGTAATAAAGGTGGCTTTCCCATTCAGAGCAACAAAGAATCAAGAAAGGATGTAGTTTTCATGGAAACATTTGACGCGATTCGTACAGTCCTGGCAGTGCGCCACTTCAAAGATACACCGATCCCTGAACCCATCGTCCGGCAAATTGTCGAAGCGGGCCGTCTGACCGCCAGTGGTGGGAATAGCCAACACTGGCACTTCATCGTCGTAAGGGACAAGGAGACATTACGTCGGCTTGGTCAGCTCGCAAGTACAGGGCCTTATATCGCGCAGGCACCGCTGGCGATTGTTGTGGCTATGGATCGCAGCCCCCTTGCTAACTCTGATGGCAGTCGCGCTATCCAGGACATGATTCTGGCAGCATGGTCACAAGGCGTCGGCTCAAACTGGGTTGGCTTCAACAATCTGCCGGAGGTCAACCCCCTGTTGGGCATTCCCCAGGAGGTCTCGGTCCTCTCGATCCTTCCGTTCGGCTACCCGGCTGAAGCCGTCGGGAAAGGTCAGAAGAAACGCAAACCTCTGGGCGAGGTTGCCTATAATGAACGATGGGGCGAACCATTCGCATAAGAGGTGCCTGAGCAGCAATCGATAGCTCATCTTTCCCTTCAGTAATGTGTTTCAAAGACAACGCCCGGATGCCAGAGGAATACACTCGTCCAGGTTGAGGCACTGACAGCGTATGCCCTCTTCCAGCAAGCGTTTCATGCCCTGCGCCCTGGTAATCAGGACTTCGAGTTCGGCAAGCTTCTGCTCGGCCAGTGTGCGCCAGCGCACGCCCAGCGGCGCGTTTTCATCGAAACTGGAAACGAGCGTCTGGATTTCCGCCATTGAAAAGCCCGCCTGCTGAGCAAGTTGGATGAATGCCAACTGCTGAAAGACACGCGAGGAATAGCGCCGGTGTCCATGTGTCCTCTCAGGCCTGGGCAACACTCCTACGTCTTCATAATAACGGATGGCCGAGGAGCGCAGCCCTGCCTGGCGCGCAACTTCGCCAATGGTCAGTTTCGGTTTGTTCAAATTGGTAGCTCTCCCCTCTTGACTTCAAGTGTACTTGAAATTGTACACTCGCTTTCGAGGGGACGCAAGTGGCGTTCCCTCTCATGAAAGCGTAGACACGCTAAAAAAAGAAAGAGGTGTTTCTCATGCCCGATACTCAACAGGAAGCAGAGACAGTCGCACTGGCCTGCTTGCTCACCGGGGAAGACCTGGCGGCGCGCGGTGAGGTCGTTCGACCGCTCATGGCTTCGTACCAAAAGTTGCAGGAACTTGAGGACGGCTACGCCTTCCAGTTTCCAGGGGAGTCTGAATGGATACAAAGGGTGGTGACGTTCGTGGCCGAAGAGAGAGAGTGCTGCCCCTTCTTTACCTTCGAACTGCACTATGAGCCAAACCTGGGACCAATCTGGCTGCGCCTGCGCGGAAGCGCGGAAATAAAGGCCCTGTTGCGCGATCAATGGCTCACTCAGCTCTAAATGAGCATGCTTGATTACAGCAGGGATGCTTCTTGTGAGCATCCCTGCTGTAATTGTTTTAATTCGAGGTCGCAGTTTTTTGATCATTATCTGACGGAATGCCAGTCTGGACCCATTTGCAAAGGAACGCGGTACAATAGAGAGAGGAATAGCGTTATCAGTCATAACCGCATGAGCAAAAATAGGAGGAGAGATGTCGATAGGAACACAACTATTTGGCCGTACCGGTCACATGAGCACGCGCACCATCTTTGGAGCTGCCTCTCTCAGCCACGTCACACAGGAGGAAGCTGACCGCACACTGGAAGTGTTGTTGCACTTCGGAGTCAATCACATCGACGTGGCCGCGAGCTACGGCGACGCCGAACTGCGCATCGCTCCCTGGCTGGCCCAATACCGATCACAGTTCTATGTAGCGACTAAGACCGATGCTCGCACGGCCCGGGAGGCGACGGAGGAATTGCATCGTTCCCTGGAGCGCATGGGCATCGATTACGTCGACCTGTGGCAACTGCACAATCTCGTTGATCCCATCGATTGGGATGTAGCTCTGAGTCCTGGTGGTGCGATCGATGCTGCCATCGAGGCCAAAAAGCAGGGGCTGGTACGGGCTATAGGCGTCACCGGCCATGGTTTGCAGATTGCCGCCACGCACCGGCGCAGTCTCGAACGCTTCGACTTCGACGCGGTCCTGCTTCCGTACAACTACGTGGTAATGCAAAGCCCCTACTATGCTGAAAACTTCAATGCGCTGCTCTCAACCTGCCAGCAGCGTAATGTTGCCGTGCAGACGATTAAGTCCATTGCATACAAACCGTGGATGGGCCGCCAGCATACACGCGATACGTGGTACGAGCCATTGGAGGACCAGCAGGATATCGACCTGGCGGTGCACTGGGTGCTCCAGCGGCCAGGTATCTTCCTGAACACGGTTGGTGACATACACGTGCTTCCCAAGGTGCTCGACGCCGCCAGCCGCTTCCAGCCAGGCGTACCGTCTCCTACAGATGAACAGATGCAAGCACTCGTCGAGCGGCTCGGCATGATACCGCTCTTTGTATAGAACCCCTATTCCGGAGGAAACCTCTTGTGTTAAAGCGCAAACTCGGCCATACAGAACTCTCTGTGGCGCCGCTCTGCCTCGGTGGGAACGTGTTTGGTTGGACTGCCGTCGAACCAGGCTCGTTCGCTGTGCTGGACGCTTACGCTGATGGCGGAGGAAACTTTATTGATACCGCTGATGTCTACTCTGGAGGCGAATCCGAGAGCATGCTTGGACGCTGGATGAGCGCTCGCAAAAACCGGAGTCACATCATTATCGCGACAAAACTGGGGAGCCGGATGGGCAGTGCTTCTGATATGCAGGGCCTCTCGCGCCGGTACATGATACGCGAAGTGGAAGCCTCATTGAAACGCCTCCAGACCGATTACATCGATCTCTATCAAGCGCATCAAGATGACCCGAATACTCCGCTCGAAGAGACCATGGCCGCGTTTGATGACCTCGTACAGCAGGGCAAAGTGCGTTACATAGGCGCCTCCAACTACAGCGCCGCGCGCCTTCGTGGAGCTCTCCAGGTAAGCGATCAACACGGCTATGCCCGCTACGAAAGCCTGCAGCCGCCATATAGCCTGGTCAACCGCGCGGAGTACGAGCGCGATCTCGAACCCCTTTGCATTGAGCAGGGCATTGGCGTCATTACCTACTCGTCGCTGGCCGGCGGCTTCCTCTCGGGGAAGTACCGTCCAGGCAAAAAGTTGCCGTCCAGCCCCCGTGCAAAGAGGATTCAGGAACGCTACATGAACGAGAAAGGGTTCAGGATACTGGAGCAGCTCGACCGGGTAGCAGCAGCTCACCATGCAACGGTAGCGCAGGTGGCGCTGGCCTGGATTATGGCCCGGCCAGGCATCACAGTGGCTATTGCCAGTGCCACCTCGGTAGAACAGGTACGCGAACTACTCGGCGGGGTCGACCTGAACCTCGACAGAGAAGATATGGCATCACTTGACAGCGTCAGTACAAGGTAAGAACCCTATTAAAATAAGGTGGTGAAACCTCTGCGGGAAACGTTGTAAAATGAAAGACCAACCAGTTTCTTGAGATCGAGAGAACAAGATGATGCAAATCCCGCAGGAGAAGGATGTTGTTGACAAGCTGGTGGCGTGGGGGACGGCCCATCCGTTGATCCGCGCCATGATCCTGACCAGCTCGCGTACCAGGCCGGATGGGCCAGTGGATCCGCTCTCCGATTATGATCTTATTCTGGCGGTGAGCGATGTGGGGCTGTTCGCCTTTGATGATGCCTGGATCTCCGCTTATGGCAGGCCGATGGTGCGTTGGGGCGATCAGGGCGAGATGCACGATCTGGCCACGTATTTTCGGGGCGTGGTCTATCAGAATGCTGTCAAGATCGATTACAGCATTTGGCCTGTGGAACTGCCGGAGCGCATCGCCTCCTCTGCCAGCCTGCCGGACCAACTGGACGTGGGCTACCGGGTGCTGCTCGACAAGGATCAGCGAACGGCCGGATGGAAGCCGCCATCCTATCAGGCGCATATCCCCGCCAGACCGGCGGAAGCAGAGTACCAGGCGCTCGTCGAGGAGTTCTGGTGGGGCACGACCTACGTCGCCAAGAGCCTGTGGCGCGATGATCTGGTCTTTGCCAAATGGGTCCTGGACCAGGATCTCAAGCTCGAAACGCTGCGGCGCATGCTCGAATGGCGCATCGAGATCGATCATAACTGGTCGGTGAAGCCGGGGATAGCCGGGGATTTATGGGCGCGGCCTCAAGCAACTGCTCCCACCAGACATCTGGTCGGGGTTTGCCAGTACGTATGTCTCGCTGGATGTCGAGGAGACCTGGGCGGCGCTCGATCGCGTGATAGCGCTCTTCCGCCAGGTCGCGCCGGATGTGGGCAACGCGCTCGGCTATCCCTATCCGCAACAGGTGGACGATCAGGTGAGCACCTATCTGGAGGCGATTCGCGAGATGCCGTTGCCGTGACATTGAGATGCCTTCCCTCTTCTTCTACGCACATTCATTTACTTTTCTTAGAACTGGAGAACAAATAGCAATGACCTCTCAAGAAATTCAAACACTGCTTTCAAAATCAAATAACGCGATTGTTGGTGTCAACCGGGCGGATGGGGGACCTCAACTCACTCCTGTCTGGTATGCGTGGGATGGCACATCCTTTATCTTCAGCACGACGAAAGAGCGCGCCAAGTATTTCAACCTCAAGCGGGATCCATCCATCTCGCTGATTGTCGATGACGTTGCAACCCACAAGTACGTAGTGGCCTATGGACGAGCTGAGATTATTGAGCAGAATATCGGTGAACTCACACGCCCAATTCTCGAGAAATATGTGCCCGCCGACCAACTTGAACAGAGCGTAAAGATGTTAGGGAGCGACCCAACGCGCGTGCTTGTGGTGTTACATCCCGAAAAAATGGTTGCCAACTAAAGATCTTCAATGGGAGAAGCGCTTTGGAGAAGAGCATAGACATCCAAAGGTAACTTCCTTGTCACCAATGCTCATCTATGCTACACTCCTCCCCATGGGAATCATCACGATCTCAAAAACTACTGCGCGACGCTTTGTACTCGGGCGGCAAGGATTGTGGCCAGGTCGACGCTGGTCGGGTCAGGACGGGACTGCTGAGGCGCTGCGCATGATCGAAGAGGTGCAGATGGACCCCTTGAATGTCGTTGCCCGGAGTCACGACATTGTCCTGTGGGGTCGGGTGAGCGGATATCATCCAGCCTATCTCGATCACCTGCTCTACCAGGCACGCCAATTCTTTGACTACGGCGGCGCCCTCTTCATCTATCCGATGACCGAACTCCCTTTCTGGCGCCTGCATATGCGACGTCGCGAGCGGGAGAAGCGTTGGGCCGATTTTGCTGCCGCGCATCAGACACTCCTGGATGACGTGTGCGCCCAGTTGCGGCTGCGCGGACCACTTGGCAACCGCGATTTTGCCGGGCAGCAGCGCATCGATCATTACCGCGGGCGCAAAGATACAGCCCTGGCCCTCTACTACCTCTGGCTGACCGGCGAACTGCTGATTCACCACCGCCAGGGATTTGAGCGCGTGTACGATTTTCGCGAGCATATTGCCCCATCAGCATGGGATTACGCTGCACCTGAGGAGGAAGCAGAACACTTCTTTGCCCGCAAAACCGTGGCGTTCAAGGGGCTCATCAGTGAAAAGGGCTGGGCGAATGGATGGTCGGGGTATATCGGGCGACATATCGATCGGGCGGAGGCACGGCAACGGCTGAAGACGATGATGCAGCAGGGAGAGCTGGCAGCAGTTGAGGTTGAAGGTTCACAGGAGCGCTGGTTCGTATTGTGTACCGACGTGTCGATCCTGTCCACGTTGGAAGCCGGAGGTATTCCCGATCCGTGGCGTCCATTGACGACCACCACAGATGACGAAGTGGTCTTTCTCGCGCCGCTCGATATCGTGAGTACGCGCGGTAGAGCCAGCTGGTTATTTGATTTTGAGTACCTGTGGGAAGTATACAAACCGGCAGCGAAGCGGCGGTGGGGCTATTATACGCTCCCGATCCTGTACGGGGACCGGCTCGTCGCGCGGCTTGATCCGAAACTTGACCGTTCAACTGCCACAGTGATGATCAATGGCTTCTGGCTGGAGGAGCACGCCCCGGTGGAGAGCCCGGTATTTGCCGCTGCGCTGGCACGCGGCCTTGTTCGCTTCGCCGAGTTTCTGGACGCACGTCGCGTAAACATCGACGCACTGGAACCAGTCACCCTCCGCGCGCAGGTGCGAGAACAGATGGGAGCTATTGCAACGTGGCGGATAAACTGAGGTACGCCGCGTGTGACCAGAGGAGCGGACAGGCAACCGGTCCCCAGCGTTTCGTCCACGTTGCGACATATAGTGGATTCAACGGGGCCACAATGATCTGCTCCGGCAGGTAGCCTTTGGCGTCAGTATGCGTCTCGACATACTCCAGGCATTTGAGTGCCCCTTTCGTGTCTCCAATAGCAGCGCGATACTCGCCTAGTAGAGCTGTCAGCAGAATCCATTCACCGCCGCCATAGAATGTGTCGGCACGATAACGATGCACTCCACCCGTCGCGCCGGTCAGATCTGTCTCGATGCGTGCGGCCGTGGCACGCATCAAGGGATCGCTCGGGCGCAGTATGCCATGATCGCCGAAAGGCACGCACGCCCACAACAAGCTTGCATCGACCACATCCTCGCCGTCCAGCTGTTTGATCAGATGCCCTGCTTGTACTCCCGTCTCTAGTAGCTTCTGCTTGATCTGCCTGGCAGTTGCTATCGCATATGCCAGTTCCGCGTCATGCTCATCAAGTATGTCTGCTGCAGCATGTAATCCAGCGTGCAAGGCAGCCAGTGTAGAAACGGCGATGCGTTCTGGATACTCTTCCCAGCAGTCGGAGCCAGGATACTGCCAGAGCGCGGCCACGTAGCGCACCAGCAGGCGTATCGCCTCCATCCACGGGCGTGACAATGTGGGCAGCCTCGCCAGTACCATATGACGCTGGAATCCCCACAGCAGCGTGCCGAAGCCGTCGAGTTGGAAATTGGGCCATTCATCATCCCCTGCCCGCCCTTCCACTGAGTAACGCGTATGGAGGAGGTCTGCCGGGTTCGGCTTCTCCCCACACGCTATTGCCGCTATACAGCGTTCCACCGCTGCCGACCGCGCCAGCACCGTTTGAGCGGCCCACTCATAGAAATGCTGCGCGCTATCATAGTGCCCCCAGAGGTCCATCGCGTGGGCAGTAAAGGCGCCATCCCTGAACCAGCAGTAGTGATAGGTGGGATACGCCGGGCACGCCAGGTAGGCGCCACTAGAAGATTGATTCGCCTTGATGATAGCCACACTATGCGATATCAGCTCATGCATTGGTTGTCATCTCTCCCCATGGCGTTTCGAATGGAGCGCCAGCTCCCGCGCGGACGTACACAGGAATACGGTCGGGAGGCACCTGCACAGTAAAGGCGCGTGGTCCTTCGATGGGTGTCAGCGTCCACAGATCATACCACATTCCCGCGGGTAAGTAGACCTCCTGTGTCGTCGTGCCTTCATCCACGGTGGGCGCGACGAGCAGATCGCGTCCGAAGAGATACTGATAGGGGTAGGCATGCACGCGCGGGTCTGCGGCGTATGCCAGGGGCAGCGCGCACATCAATGGGCGGCCCGTTCGTGCCGTATGCTCCGCTTCGCGCAGAATGTAAGGCCGCAGCTGGCGGCGCACCGCCGTGTAGAAACGGCAGACAGGGAGCACCTTCGCGTCTCCCGTACGCTCCGCGATGTTCCAGGGAGTGCGATCCCGGCTGGGCGTACGGTTCGCATTGTACTCGCTGTGGTACTGCATGATGGGGCAAAACGTTGCCATCATCCAGGCGCGCCGGTATAACTCACCCGAGGGGATCTCCCCACTGAAACCGGCAATATCCCAGCCCCAAAAAGGTA
>WNGR01009128.1_pt1 | contig 13020 bp, 12 predicted proteins | sample 5407581 | NCBI WGS metagenome assembly WNGR01 (sample SAMN13153383, study PRJNA577476) | soil metagenome | isolation source: 80 cm soil or saprolite under Garry oak tree replicate 2 | place: USA:California | collected 2016-06-15 | reverse complement strand
GCGACCTCGCGCTCGAGCGCCATGTCGTGGGCGAGGAACACGGAGCCCATCCCGCCCTTGCCCAAGAGCCGCTCGATCCGATACTCGCCCTCGATCAACCGCTGCAGGCGCTCGCGCAGCGCGTCAATGCTGCCGGTGTTGGGCGAGCCCTCCGCGCCCGAGACATCCGCGCCGCACGAGAAGCAGTACCGGCTGTTCTCCGGTATCGGCGTGTGGCAACGGTAGCACTCGACGGCGCCGTTGGTCACGGGCGGCGGGCTCGGACGAGGGGCGCGACCTGCGCCGCGACGCGGCCGCGCCGGGGCCAGTCCTTGGCGCGGTCAGGACGTTGGCGACGCAGATCTCGTAGTACGTCGCCGTCCCGGCGAAATCGAGGACGACGGCATAGTAGTCGCCCGCCGCGAGCAGGGCCGTCCCGTTCACGTCCGAGCCGGCCGCGGTGTCCGCGAAGACGAGCTGCAGCGCCACGTCCCCCGGATTCGGGACCTTGAGGACGTAGAGATCGAGGTCTTTCAGCGAATCAGGGTGGATCCCGGCGAAGGCGTGCAGGCGAAACTGCACGGTGGTCAGGGCGGCTAGGTGGAAGCGGATCCAATCGATGTCGTGCGGATTCTCGATGGCGAGGGTATCCCTGAACGGCGACGCCGGCGCGCCACGGAGGTCCGCGGCGTTGCACGAATTGTCGTCTTCGTGCGCGTCGGCCGGGAGCTCGCTCACGTAGCCCTCGAGCACCACCAGTCCGTAGCGCGCCGCCTGCGTGTAGATGGCGATCGCATGGAGCACGCCCGGCGGTACACTCTTGAACGCCACGATCGTCGAGTCCCCGGCCGCCTCCGACGGGCCGAACCCCAGACCGTGGCAGTCGTGCGAGGTGGGCCCGAAGGTCCAGGAATCGGGGCCGATGACGTACGTCTGGTTGGGGCTGTCCCAGGCGAGCGAGTCGGTGATGAAGGTCGAGAACGTCTTGGGCACGGACGGCGCCGTGAGGATGATGGTCAGGTCGCGACCCGAAGTCTGGCTCAACCGGTACCAGTCGGCCCCGAACGTCTGGTCGCGCTTCAGCGGCTCGAAGAACAGCGCAGGGTTGAATATCAGGACCGGCGCGAGGATGGTGCCGGGCCACGGCCGCGCCGCGTCGAGGTCGAAGTTGTACGGCACCGTATCGTCCGGCTCGTAGATATCGCGCCTGACCACGATGGTCGTGTCGTGGTCGGACGTAACGACGCCGTTGCCGATGAAGATCGCCGTGTCCGGCTCCGCCGGGGGCATGAGCCAGAACGTCTGCCGGCCGTAGCCCGTGCTGTCGCGAGTCGCCGAGAAGGGATACGGGAAGAGGGGAGTGTTGTGGATCGTCGCCAGGACGACGTCGTCCGCGCCGGGGCCGAAGGCAGTCACGAGCGCGCCGTACCGGGCGAGCCCGGGCCGCAGACTGTCCACCTCGAGCGACGCCGCCACCCGCACCGTATCCACCGCCGACCGCGCATCCTTGTCGAAGTTCGCGGCCGCGGCGCGGATGTACACGGTCCCGGATTTGACGCCGGTGATGTGCCCCGCGTTGTCCACCGTCGCGATCTTGGGATCGCTGCTGGTCCAGACGAACGCAACGTTGGGGATCGCCACGGAATCCCCCGGCCCCCGCATCTGCCAGGCGGTGGCGGTGACGACGGTGTCGTTGCCCCGGATCAGGATCTTGAGGGGCGTGATGCTGACGTGCACCGCGCTGTCGTGCTCGGTGGGGTACACGCACGTTCCAACGGTTGCAGCAGTGAACAGCAGCGCCAGGGCGGCGAGGCGGCGACGGTGTGGCATGCGCCCGAGTCCGGCGGAGTTGGCCCTCAATCTAATATGCTCAGAGCCGCCCGCGGCGCTTCAGGTCGAGGTAGCGCGCCACGACCGCCTGCGCCGCACGCTCGGGCGGTACGTCCAGCACGAGCACACCGGCCCGCCGCATGTAGCCGAGCGCCTCCTCGCGCGCGCGCAACAGTTCCTCGGCCGCCGCCTTCCGGAACGCGTCCCGCTCGGCCGTCGGACGCAGCGCGGCGACGTGGTCGAGCTCCGGGTTCCGGAGCGTGACCGCGAGCGGCAGGTGGCGCGGCCGCAAGGACGCGACGTTCGCCACCAGCGCGTCGGACGCGAAGCGGTCGATCACGTCCGTGAAGAGCACGGTGAGCGCCCGTTTGCGATTGCGGGCCGCGAGATAGCGGAACGCGCCCGGGTAGTCCGACTCGACGAGCGTCGGCTCCACGACGGCGAGCACGTCGAGCGCCCGCTTCAGGCCGACCCGGCCGCGCTGCGGCGCGACGAAATGCTGCACCCCGTCCGCGAACGCCATCACCCCCACGTTGTCGTCGTGCTGCGCCGCGGCATAGGCCAGCTCGAGCGCCGCCTGCACCACGTAGTCGAGGCGCGACACGCCGGCGATGTCCGCCGTCAAGAGTCGCCCCGTGTCGAGCACGAGCAGCACGTGCTGGCGTCGCTCGGCTTCGTACTGGCGGGTGATGACCTTGCCGCGCTTTGCCGTGGCTTTCCAGTCGATGTGCCGCAGATCGTCCCCGGGCACCCACTCCCGCAGCGACTCGAACAGCCGGCCCTCGCCCAGGCGGCGCAGCGGTGTGATCCCCTGCTCGCGGCGGCGTCGCGCCTGGGCCACGGAGGCCCGAAGCCGGACCGACACGAGGGGCGGATACACGGCGGCCTCCCACGGCAGCGCCACCACGCCGCGACGCAGGCCCAGGCCGAGCGGGCCGATCGAGTCCACCACGAACGCCCCCCCCTCCGTGCCCGTTGCGCGTCCGCGCCGCACGGGCGTGACGGGGAGTGCTTCCCGCGTCTCGCCGCGGGGTGGGACCGTGAGCCGGCGGGGCGGCTGGGTGCCGCCCAGCAGGTCGGGCCGCACCTCGCGCACGCGCAGCCACGCGCGCCGCCGCGTGGCGTTGCGCCAGCGGTAGCCGACCTCGCCCCGGCTGCCCACCGAGAACGCGGGCGGCGCCTCGCGCGCCACGCCGAGTCCCCCGGGGCGGGGACGCACCGCGAGCGCGGCGTCGATCCACACGGCGCCGAGCAGCGCGACGTCGGCGAGCAACATCGCATCGAGACCCCACGGCACCCAGAACCCCAGGACGCCGAGCGCGGCGACGGCGGCGCCGGCCCAGAGCGCACGGCGCGTCAGGAGAATCACGCCGTCGGCACTTCCGTCTTGTCGAGGATCGTCTTGAGCGCCGCGTCGGCCGTGACGCCCTCGAGCTCGAGCTCCGGGGCGACGCTGACGCGGTGCCGGAGCACCGCGGGCGCGAGGTGCTTCACATCGTCGGGGATCACGTAGTCGCGCCCGTCGAGCAGCGCCGTGGCGCGCGCCGCCTTGAGCAGCGACACGCCCGCCCGCGGGCTCGCCCCGAGCGTGAGCGACGCGGCCTCGCGCGTGCCCCGCACGATCGCGGTGATGTAGGCCGAGATCTGCGCCTCCACCCGCACCGCTTCGACGGCCCGGCGCAGTCCCTCCAGGCCGTCCGCGTCCATCACCGGCGTGACGCCGTACGTCTCAGGCCGGTCGGCTTCGAAGCCCGCCACCGTGCGTGCGAGAATCCCCTGCTCGTGCTGGGCGTCGGGGTACCCCACGAGCACCTTGGTCATGAAGCGGTCGAGCTCGGCCTCGGGCAGCGGATAGGTCCCTTCGAACTCGACCGGGTTCTGCGTGGCGAACACCGTGAAGACGGCCGACAGGGGGTGGCCCACACCATCCACGGTCACCGTGCGCTCCTGCATCGCTTCGAGCAACGCGGCCTGCGTCTTCGCGGGCGCGCGGTTGATCTCGTCCGCGAGCACCAGGTCCGCGAAGATCGGGCCGGGCCGGAAGATGAATTCGTGCGTCCCGGTCAGCAGCGTGACGCCGGTGATGTCGGCGGGCATCAGGTCGGGCGTGAACTGGACGCGCTGGAACTTGACGTCGAGCGCCAGGGCCAGGGTGCGCACCAGCAGCGTCTTGGCGGTCCCGGGGACCCCTTCGAGCAGCACGTGTCCCCGCGCGAGCAGGCACACGAGGGCCTCTCGCGTCGCCGCCTCCTGGCCGAGCACCACAAGTTGCAGCGCCTCTAGGATGCGGCGCGCGTCCGCTGCGGGCGAAGCTCCTCCCACACGTCCTCCACGGCTTGGGCGGCCGCGAGCGCGCGCTCGGGGCCGCCGGGTTCGGTGATGATGCGCTGCAGCCGGCGCACGGCGTTGCGGCCGGCGGCGGTGGGGAGCGCGAGCTCGAGCGCCGCGAGCCAGGCGCGCTGCTCGTCGGGGTGCAGCACCCCGGCCCGACCGAGCCGGCGGCGCAGCCCGGCGACGGTGAGGCCGATCGACGTGTCCACCCCGGCCGCTCCCTCGAGGCCCGCGGCGAGCGCCTCGAGGTGCTCGAGCGGCGACCGGCGGCGCCGCTCGAGCACCGGCCGCGCCGGCCCGAAGCGCACCGCCGCCACCGCCAGCCCCGCGAGCCCCACCGCCACGAGCTGCAGCAGCGCCCACCCGCCAGGCGTCCCGGCGAGCCAGCCCACGAGGACCCCGAGGATTGAGCGCTCCTTGCCGAAGCCCTGGTGGTATTCGTCCCACGCCACGCGTCCACGCCGGCCAGGCACGAGCAGCGGCGCGATGAACTCGGGGACCTCGGTAGTGCGCCACGTCCGGTTGCGGAAGTAGCCGACGTCGGCCACCAGCGTGACGCTGCCGCCCCCCCGGCCCCCCCTGCCCCCCCCGCCCTGCGCCGCGAGGCGCACCGCCGCGGGCCGTCCGTCGCCCAGCCGCAGCAGCGTGTCCTGCGCCACGAAGCCGAGCGTCTCGCACTCGTTCTCCTCCACCTCGCCGCCGCGCCACCGCCGGCGCGCCTCGTCTCCCGGACCGCCGACCGGCTTCAAGTAGTCCGCGACCGGTGGCAGGACGAGACTTCCTTCCCTGAGGGGCGCCGTGACCGGGAAGCTGTCCGTCGCCACGAACCGCCTCGCGTTCGCAGTGCGCCACCCCATACAGCGCGTGAGGCCGCCGCCCGTGCCCGCCACGACGACGGCGCCCCCGCCCCGGACGAACCGCACGACCTGCGCGAGCTCGGCCGCCGCGAGTTCGAGCGGCGGGTCGAGCACCACGAGCACGGCCGGGCGGTGCCTGGCGTCCCGCTCCAGATCGAACAGCGGCGTGCGGCGTCGCTCGACGGGGATCCGCAGGCGGGCGAGCACCTCGTACGTCGCGCTGCTCCCGCGGGGGCCGCTGAGAAACGCCGACGCACGGAAATCGAAGTCGGGCGTCCCGCCGCCGCTCCGGTTGCCCGCCCACACCGCGACCCCCACGGCGAGCGCCAGCAGCAGGACGAGCCAGATCTCAAGCCGCCGCAACATGCTCGAACACCAGCTCCGCTTCGGCCGCGAACTCGTGGTACGCCCGCTCGTCGCACGGGACGGCGCCGAAGAGGTGGCGGTACAGACGCCCGACCAGATCGGCGAGCGACGCGCGACCCGAGGGGTCGAGGCGCGCTTCGCCGACGTACTCCGCGGGCGTCTTGGATGGACGGAACTTGATCGCCTCTCGGGCGTCGAGGTCGAGCACGACGGCCACGAAGCGGTGCGCGAGCGCCTCGGTGTAGCGCCCGGCGCGGGCCAGGGCGTCGGCGCGCTCCCGGTGGGCACGCGCATCCTCGAGCCGCAGTCCCCCAACGGTGCCGCCCGGTGTCGGCGTGCGCGCGGTCGGTCGCGTGACGCGCCAGACGACGTAGGCCATGTGGGCGAGCATCGCGACCAGCGCCAGGCTCAGCACGGCGACGAGCAGCTTGAACGCGGCGGGATGATTCTCCTGGGTCCGCCCCAGCCAGTCGAGCACCCGCCCCACCAGCTCGAAGAGCCACTGCAGCGGGCTCCGACCGGAGACCCAGCGGTACTCCGGGCGCGCGAACACCTCCGCGACGGCACGCCGCAGCGAATCCGGCGCGACCGCCTGCGCCAGGGCGGCCAGCTCCGGCGTCAGACGATCCCCAGCCGCTGGCCCAGCACCTGCAGATCGAACGCCTCCCGGCGCACCCGCAGGTCGTAATACATCAGGGTGATGACGGCCGCGATCACCGGGGCCAGGATCAGGGGCAGGATCACCGCGGCCACGGTGAGCACGATGCCCGCCACTGGCGCGGTCTTCATCACCACGTTGGCGATCCCCTGCAGCACCTGGGACGGCAGAATGTTGCACAGCAGGAACGCCACCACCGCGAGCCCCAGGACCTTGAGCTTGAAGTCGCGCGTCAGCTCCCACGATCGCCCGAACGCGTCGAACGAGCTGCCCAGCTCCTCGAGCACGACCACGGGCGTGGTCACGCCGTAGCCGCAGGCCACGAAGATGGTGAACCAGAGGGCCGCGCACGCGAGCACGAAGACCAGCAGTATGCCGACGCCGCTCCCCTTGAACACGGCCCCGGAGATCCCCACAACCACACCGGCCCCGATCATGATGAGTCCCAGCACGATCGCCTTCCCCAACCCGACGGCGATGAGGGGCAGGATCTTCGAGAGCCCGAGCGCGAGGGCGTCATGCAGCCGGGGGTCGCGGCCGAGGTAGGAGTCCGAGATGATCCGGATCGTGCCGGCGGTCAGCACCAGCGTGGCGGCGTAGTAGACGATCACCACCGGGACGAGGTACAGCAGCGTCCGCAACGCGTTCGTCAGGTCGCCGAGTGCCCGCAGGTCGCCGAACGCCCGCAGGCCGACGTACACGAAGAGCACGACCGGCACGGAGAGGGCGACCAAGGCGAGCTTCAGAAACAGCCCGAAATGACGGCGGTAGATCATGAGGGAGCCGTCGAGGATCTCCCCGAAGTTCATGGGACGGATGTCGGCCATCTGCCACTCGCTCCGATAGCGGGGTGGCGATAAGATGGGGACGTGAACGCGCCCGCGCGAGACCAGCCGGAGCCGGCGGCGACCCTGCGGCAGCAGCTCGGCATCGAGACACCCGAGCATGTCGCGGTCCACTTCGAGCTCGCGGGTGTCGGGTCGCGGACCGCCGCGGCGCTCCTCGACACCGTGGTCGCGGTGTTCGCCCTCGTGCTGCTCGGCTGGGCCGCCGTCGCCCTCCTGGGCGGCGGGGGCGGAACGCTCGCGCGCTGGTTGATCGCGCTCCTCATCCTCGCCTTCACGTTCGGACTGCTCGGCTACTTCGTCCTGCTCGAGGCGTTGAACGGCGGCCGCACGCTCGGCAAGCAGGCGGTCGGGATCCGCGTCGTGATGGAGACCGGTCACCCGGTCACCGCCACCGCCGCCGTGGTGCGCAACCTGTTCCGCCTGATCGACTGCTACCTGCCCGTCCTGCCGTTCCTGCCCGGGCTCGCGATGATCTTCCTGCACCGGCGCAACCAGCGGCTCGGAGACGTGGTGGCGGGCACGATCGTGGTGCGCGACCGCCCGACCGAGTGGAGCCTCGGCGCCGTGCCGGCCGCGCCCGACGAGCCCCTCGAGGCCGGCCCGCCGGACCTGTCCGACGACGAATTCCGCCTGCTCGACCAGTTCCTGGCCCGCGCCGGCGAGCTCGACCCGGCGGTGCAGACGCGGCTCGCGACCGAGCTCGCACGCCGCTTCCAGGAGCGAGTCCCGCGGCGTACCGCCGACGCGGACGCCTTTCTCGCCCAGCTCCACGCCGAGGAGCAACGCAAGCGACGCAGCCGGTTCGGCACCCGGGCGCAGGCGGGCGCCGTCGGCCGTACCACCGTCACGGCCGAGCGTTTCGTCGAGCGCAAGCGGGAGGCGTGGGAGCAGTTCTACCGTCTGGCGAGCCAGGTCGAGCGCTCCGGCGTGAGTCAGCTGGCGTCCGATGAGATCCCGGCGTTTTCCGCCCGGTACCGGGAGGTCGCGGCCGACCTGGCGCGCGCCCGCACCTATCGCGTGGACCCGCGCGTGATCGAGTATCTCGAGCGCGTGGTGAGCGCGGGCCACAACGCGCTGTACCGGGCGCGGGGACGGCGCCGGGCGCCCCTGTTCCGCCACCTGGTCCGGGATTTCCCGGCGGCGGTGGTCCAGTCGTGGGGCTACGTGCTTGCCGCGTTTCTCCTGTTCGCGGTGCCCGGGGCGATCGGGTACGCGATCATCCGCGCGCACCCGGAGCAGGCGGAGGAGTTGCTGCCGCCGGTGATGGTCAGCCGCGCCGAGCAGGCGGCGGAGCGCCAGGCGAAGGGGCTGGGGTACGCCCAGTCGCGCGAGGAAGACCTACCGGTGATCGCGTCCGCGATCATCAGCAACAACATCAGCATCGCGTTCTGGGCGTTCGTGGGCGGAATCCTCGCCGGGCTGCCGACGGTGCTGGTGCTCGTCACCAACGGCCTGAGCCTCGGGATGGGGTTCGGCCTGTTCGTCAACTATCACGCCGGCGGCTATCTCGCGACGTTCGTGGCGGGGCATGGCGTGCTCGAGCTGACGGCGATCTTCATCGCGGGCGGGGCCGGGTTCCGGGTGGCGGGCGCGTTGCTCGTGCCCGGAGACCGCACGCGCCGGGACGCGCTCGTCGTCGAAGGCCGGATCGCCGCGCGCATGGTCGGCGCGGTCGTGACGCTGCTGGCCATCGCGGGCACGATCGAAGGGCTGCTCTCGGCGAGCGATGCGCCGGCGGGCTTGAAGTACCTCACCAGCGCCCTGTCCGTCGTGTTGCTCGCGATCTACGGCGCGAGCGGCTTGGGGTATCTGCGCGCCACCGCTAGGCCCGGAGCCCCAGCTGCCGGCTGAGCACTTCGAGGTCGAAGCCTTCCTTGCGGACCCGAAGATCGTAGTAGAAGAGAGTGAACACGCACGAGATCAGCGGATAGATGAGCAGTGACACGAACGCGGCGAGCAGCGACACGAGGGCGTCGAGCCCCCCCGCGAGCGCCGCTACGAACCCGCCGAGCGCCCCGGCGCCCAGGAAGACCAACAGGATCAGGGACACCGAGACCACCCACAGGACCAGCGCCTTCAACTTGAATCCCTTGGTCAGATCCCACGAGCGGCGCAGCGCGTCCCCCGCCGAGCCCGACTCGAGCGCCGCCACTTCGGCCGCCACGGAATAGCCGCAGGCCACGACGACCCCAGGGATGACGAGGGCGATTAACGCCAGGAAGGTCAGGAGACCCCCCAGGAGGTTCGCCCCGAAGATGGCGCCGAGCCTGCCGCCGGCGAAGCGCAGCGCGTCGCCGAGCCGGGGCGTCCTGCCGAGGTAGGCCTCCGAGACGATGCGCACGGTCGCCCCGGTGACGAGCATGCTGCCGATCGCGGTCAGCACGCGGTCGAGGAGGTTCAGCCCCGGGTGTCGCAAGGTGCCGCCCGCCAGGTCCATGTAGACGTCCATGGCCGTGGGGAGGCCCTCGCACGCGACCGCGATCCCCAGGATGAGGGCGAAGTGGCGCCGCAGCAGCGCGAGCGACCCGTCGAGGATTTCCCCGACTGACAGCGGACGAAGCTGATACGTCATCGCCACCGATTCCGGCGCGCGGGCCAGCGTAGCCAGCGCGGGCTGGTCCACACCAGCCGGCGGACATGCCACCGCCGCGCCGCGGGGGAGAAGCGCGGCCGGTGCCGCCGACTCACGCGTCCACGTGTTGCAAAATCTGGCGCATCTTGCGCGCCAGCGCCTCGATCTGCTTCAGACTCCCCACCGTCTCCGCGTCGAGCTGCTCGGCGTTGAGCAGCAGCAACTGGGTCTCCGCGAGGATCGCGGCCAGCGGGTTGGACAGGTCGTGCCGAAGCGTATGCAGCCGGTCGCGCGCCTCGGCCATCAGAGCAGCGAGCGGTACAAGTCGCGCAGGTGGTGGTCCCGCAGATCGCGCACCGACTGCCACAGGTCCTGCTCCGACGTGGCGCAGAAGATTTCCGCCGTGGACCGTTCGGCCTCGGTATCCGGAGCCCCGAACAGGACCCGGCCCCGCCAGACGCCGTCCTCGGTGCGGCGCACCTGGAGGCGGATGGCGATGAGTTGTCCGTCGAATCGGATGGGGGGAAGGTCGTGAACGACCGCTTCGCTCGAATCGGCTGGGTTGTAGCGTGCCGGTTGTGCGGGCATGCGGCGCCCTAGGGCTGGTTTGTGCAAAGATATACGAACGGCGGACTTACGCAATACTCTGAGGTGCCAGGTGTCAGGTGTCTGGTGTCGGGGACGCACCCCTGACACCTGGCACCTAGCACCCGGCACCTAGATGCGGAACGGCACCGGCGCGAACGTGACGAGGAAGAGGATTAGTCCCGCCCACGCGAGTCCGCGGCGCGACGGCGGGAGCGGGCGGTGCGCGTCGAGCACGGGAGGGTGACCGAGCCGGCCGCGCGACAGGAGCAGCACCAGCAGCCCCCACAGCAGCCACCCGCGCCAGTACCAGCCTAACAACAGGATCAGCGTCCAGAACGCAAGAGCGATCCGCTGGTGCCACCGCGGCAACGCCGCGTAGAGGACGTGCCCGCCGTCGAGCTGCGAGATCGGCAGGAGATTGTACATGGTCACGACGATCCCCAGCCAGCCGGCGAACGCCAGGCCCGGGAGGGCGTGACTGAGTCGCAGTCCCAGCCACAGCACCGGGATGGCCACGACGAGTCCGGCGATCGGCCCCGCGATCCCGACGTCGAGGAGCTGGCGGCGGTCCGACACCAGCGTGCGCAGCCGGATGAACGCTCCCATCGTGCCGATCGACCACGGCACGAACGGGACCGGGATGAAATAGGGTGGGGACACGTCGAGGTGATATCGCCCCGCCGTGAGATAGTGCCCGAGCTCGTGGCACAACAAGATCGCCAGCAACGGGACCGAGAATCGCAACCCCGTCGCCCAGGCCTGCAGGAAGTGGCGCGGGAACGCGTAGGTGCCGGTGATCAGCGCAAACGGGTTCGGATCGAAGGGGATCCTGCCGTCGAACACCGCGCCCACGAACGTCGTCGTAAAGAGCGTGGCGAGGAACAACGCCACGTGCAGCCCCCAGCGCTCGCGCCGCCGCGTCAGCCGCCGGGTGAGCACCAGGTGGCGCCCGTCCGGCTCGTCCGACCAGTAGTAGCTCCCCGGCCAGTGCGCCAGCGCGGCCGCGAGCGCCGCCGAGGGGCCGGCGTGCCCCGGATGTACAAGCGCATCAATGACTTCCCGGTCCGGCAGGGGGGTCGTCCGCCATGCCAGGAGGAACTCGCTCAGATCCATCGGCGCTCTTGACTCGGGGTTCGGGGCGTCCTACTATAGCTCACTCGCACTCCTTCGAATCGAATTCCCAAGATTCCATTTTCAACGCGCTCACTCCCCTACCCCGGGGTCTCGCCCGCCGTAGAGCAACGGAGCAAAGGCACACGTGGATATCGCTGAATTGAAGCGGAAATCCGTCGCGGAACTGCACGCGATGGCCGAAACCCTGAACATCACCAACTACTCAGGGCTCCGCAAGCAGGATCTCATCTTCCGCATCGAGCAGTCGCTCCTCGACTCCGACACCGTACTACGCGGCGAGGGCGTGCTGGAAATCCTCCCCGAGGGCTACGGCTTCCTGCGCAGCCCCGATTGGAATTACCTGTACGGCCCCGACGACATCTACGTGTCGCCCAGCCAGATCAAGCGGTTCGACCTCCGCACCGGCGACACGATCATGGGGCAGGTGCGACCGCCCAAGGAAGGCGAACGTTACCTGGCGCTCCTCAAGGTCGAAACCGTCAACGGCGAGGAGCCCGAGAAGGCGAAGCACCGCGTCGCGTTCGACAACCTGCGGCCGCGCTATCCCGAGGAGCGCATCCGCCTCGAGCGCAAGGACGGCGACCTCTCGATGCGGGTCATCGACATCCTCAGCCCCATCGGGAAGGGTCAGCGGGGCCTGATCGTGTCGCCGCCCAAGGCGGGCAAGACGATCCTCCTCCAGAAGCTCGCCAACTCCATCATCGAGAACCATCCCGAGATCTACCTCATCGTGCTGCTGATCGACGAGCGGCCCGAGGAAGTGACGGACATGGAGGAGAACGTGAAGGGGCCGAACGTCGAGGTGATCTCCTCCACGTTCGACGAGCCGGCGGACCGTCACGTCCAGGTCGCCGACATGGTGATCGAGAAGGCGAAGCGGCTGGTGGAGCACGGCAAGGACGTGGTGATCCTGCTCGATTCGATCACCCGGTTGGGCCGGGCCCACAACGTGGTCGTGCCGCATTCGGGCAAGATCCTGTCGGGCGGCGTGGACGCGAACGCGCTCCAGAAGCCGAAGCGCTTCTTCGGCGCGGCCCGGAACATCGAAGCGGGCGGCTCGCTCACCATCATGGCCACGGCGCTCATCGACACCGGGTCGCGCATGGACGAGGTGATCTTCGAGGAGTTCAAGGGCACGGGCAACTCGGAGGTCATCCTCGACCGCCGGATCGCCGAGCGGCGCACCTTCCCGGCGATCGACGTGCAGCGCACCAGCACCCGCAAGGAAGAGCTGCTTCTCACGAAGGAAGAGCTCAACAAGGTCTACCTGCTCCGCAACTTCCTCGCCGACATGCCCCCCGTCGAGGCGATCGAGTTCCTGCTCGAGCGACTCAAGCGCACGAAGAACAACGTGGAGTTCTTCGGGACGATGTCGCAAGGATGACGGGTAGAAGGTTGGAAGGAGGGAAGGTTGGAAGAGAGGACTGACATTCCAACTTTCCAACAGTCCAACTTGCCATCCGCCGGTCGCTTGCTCGCTGTCGACTGGGGCGAGAAGCGCATCGGCGTCGCGCGCTCCGACGAATCCCAGACGCTCGCGCAACCGCTCACGACCCTGACCCGCCGGGCCGGCAAGCGCTTCCCCATGCGCCAACTGGTCGCCCTGCTCGAGACCCATGCGGTGACGGGCGTGGTCGTGGGCCTGCCGCTCGACGAGCGGGGCGACGAAGGCGCACCCGCGCGATCGGCCCGCCAGCTCGCCGCCGCCATCGGCCGGCAGACGGGGCTGCCGGTGGCGCTGTGGGACGAGCGGTTCACCACGGCGCGCGTGCTGGCGGCGGTGCGGGAGATGGGCGGGGAGACGCGGGGGCGGAAGGACGACGTCGACGCGCTCGCGGCGGCGCTGGTGCTGCAGCA
>WNGR01009459.1_pt1 | contig 13023 bp, 11 predicted proteins | sample 5407581 | NCBI WGS metagenome assembly WNGR01 (sample SAMN13153383, study PRJNA577476) | soil metagenome | isolation source: 80 cm soil or saprolite under Garry oak tree replicate 2 | place: USA:California | collected 2016-06-15 | reverse complement strand
ATGTCCTGCGGGTGCACCAGGCGCGGCGGCGGGATCTCCCGCCCCCGCTGGCGGGCGTGCTCGACGAGGATGCCGATGGCCGCCGCCACGGTCATCGCCCGTGCGCCGTAGGTCACCCAGTAGTCACCGCCGCTCTCACCGCGTACCACCCCCCGTATCACCGCCTTCGCCAGCACGTCCTGCGGCACGATGTCGAGAAGGTTGTCCGGATGGACCGGGAAGATCCGGGCACGGCCACGGCACACCCAGTCCGACACGAGTTGCACGATCTGCGGCTTGGCCGTCCGGCCCGTGCGCGAGTGGCCGACCAGGTTGGTCGGCCGGTACACCGAGTGCGGGACGCCGGACTCGGCGAGCATGAGTTCACCGAGGTGTTTCGAACGGATGTAGGGAGCCGTGACGTTGTCCTCCCGCAGTGAAACGGACGTCGTGCCGCGCAACGCCGCCACGAACGCGGTGCTGATGTAGTGCACCGGCACGGCTGCCTCGGCGGCCAGTTCGATCACGTGGCGAGTGCCATCGACGTTGACGGCGTCGTACCGGCTCTTCGGTTGTCCCCATTCGGTCAGCGCCGCGGCGTGGACGACGGCGGCGATCCGGTCGACAATGGATCGGTAGTCCGGTAGGGACAGTCCACATCTGGGTGCGGACAGGTCGCACGGGATCACCTCGGTGCCGTTCGCCACCAGGTTTCCTCGGTGCACGAGGGAAATCACCGGGCGCCGACCGGCCAGCTCCCGCAGGATCGCCTGCCCCACCACCCCCGAGGCGCCGGTGAGCAGGATGGCACTGCGCCTCATATCCGCGCCTCGCGCCGTTGGGTGAGTCGGCTGGTCAGCCGCGCACCGCAGAACGCGAGGGGCTCCGGCGGAAACGCCGGCTCGCGCCCGCCCACCAGTGGTGACGTCGAATACTCGGTCTGCCGGCCGAGCACCAGGTCGCGCAACACCTTGCCGCCCAGATGCGCGGCGGCGATGCCGTTGCCGCAGTAACCGTAGCCGTGGAACAGGCCAGGGCCACGCGAACCGAAGTGCGGCACGAGGTCCCGCGTGACGTCGACGCAGCCGCCGTAGGCGTAGCGGAACCGCACATCCGACCACGCGGGGAAGTACGAGTGGAAGGAATCGCGCAACTCCCGGTACACCGTGCCGTCCCGCATCCGCTCCGGCCGCATGTCCCGCCGGTGGAAGTAGCGCGTGCTGCCACCAGCCCACATGATCCGGTTGTCCGCGGTGAACCGCCCGCAGTTGAGGAAGGTCTTCGCCTCCACCAGTCCCTCCCGGCCCGGCCAGGCGATCCGCTCCAGTTGCCGGTCGGTCAGGGGATCGCTGACCAGCGCGTAGCTCCACATCGGCAGGACACGCCGGCGGAAACCGGCCAGCAGGTGCTGGTGCGCGCTCGTGGCCAGCACGATCCGTCTTGCGGTGATCGAACCGGACGGTGTGCACACCCGGTACCCGTCGGCCACCGGTTCGACCCGGGTCGCCGGGGTGCCTTCGTAGACGACGACCCCGTTCCTCCTGACCACGTCGAGCAGACCGCGCGCCAGCTTGAACGGGTTGACCAGCGCGCCACCGGTGCGGACCGCGGCCCTGATCACCGGGGAGTCGACGTACTGGCGCGCCGCGGCGGCGTCCAGAACGGTGATCTCGAACCGGGAGCCCAACCGGGCGGCCAGATCACGGTTGCGTAGGAGTCGAGCGACCTGGGCAGCGTCCACGGCCACCAACAGATAGTCGTTGGCCTCGTACTCCGCGTCGATCCCGTGGCGACGCACAAACCGGCCGATCTCCACGATCGACCGGGCAACCGCGTCGCACACCATCGCCGCGCGCTCGGGTCCGTGCCGGAGCACGAGCTGCTGGAGGTCCTTGCCGACGGTCGGCGTCACGAACCCGTCGGCGGTACCCGACGCGCCGGCCCCGGCGACCGCCCGCTCAACCACGCGCACGTCAATATCGGGCTCAGCCTGGCGCAGGAAGTGTGCGGCCCACAATCCGGTGAACCCACCGCCGACGACGCACACGTCACAGGACACGCTGGTGTCCAGCGGTTCCCCGGCCGTGACCGGGTGAACATCCTGCCAGTACACGGCGTGCCGGTACCCGGACATGGTCAACCACCTCTGCTGTGCTGCGGATTGGTCAGACTGCCTCGAAGACGATCCTGGCCAGGCCGAGATGACGTTTACGGAACGGTTCGACAAAGGAGCCGAGATAGCGTTCGTAGTTCGCCACTCCCCATTCGCCCACGATCAGCGCGGCCTCATCCCGGCGCGCGTCCAGCCTGTTGAACCATTCCTGGCAGGTGGTGGCGTAGTGCTCGCCGTCGTTGCGGACACCGACCACGTCGAAGAGCCGCTCGCTGGACTCGACGATCTCCGCAAGGGCCGGTATCTCCGATTCGGGGAACACCTGCTCGATGACGAATTCCATGTCCCGGACGGTGACCCGGCTCATCCGCCTGTTGTTGCCCTTGATGGTGGTCTGGATCACCAGGCGCGACCCGGCGCGCAACGCCGAACGGCAGAATCCGAAGAACCGCCGGTAGCATTCGACCCGCGCGGACCGCGACAGCCCGTACCGTGCGAAGTGTTCGAACGCCCCGATGGACACGATGGCGTCGTAAGGTTCTTCCGGCCAATAGTCGACCCAGTTCCGCACCAGCACCTCGACATCCGGTGCCAGGTTCCGCGTCGCCAACCAGTCGGCCTGGTGCTCGCTGAGCGTGAGACCCACCGCCCGCCGGACACCGCAACTCTCGGTCGCCCTGCGCAGCAGACTCCCCCAGCCACACCCGACGTCGAGCAGTCGCGCGGCGCCGCGCGCCCGAACGCCCTCGAGTACGTCGTCCAGCTTGCGGATCTGAGCACGTTCGAGCGTGTCGCCCGGTTTCCACAGCGCGCACGAGTAAGTCATCGTGGGGTCCAGCCAGAGCGCGAAGAACTCGTTCGACAGGCTGTAGTGGTGCCGGATCGCATCCGGTGAGGCACCCAGATAGTCCGGCGACTGTATTTGCTCGGTCATGGTCGCTATCGCGCGTTCGCCGTGACCGTCCGGCCGGCAAGCGCCACCAGATCACCGATCGTGGCGACGTCCGCGGCATGCACCGGATCGAACTCGACCGCCAGGCGGTCCTCGACCGTGTAGATGACGTCCGCGATCTGCAGGCTGGACAACCCGACATCACGAAGGACGGAGTCCGGGCCGAGAACGACCATGCAACGCCGTCCGTTGAGCTTCGCCCTGATGAGGCCCACCACGTCGTCAACAGTGACAGACAATTTCACGTCTCCTCGCAGAATGTCGCGTCCCGACAAGGCAACGCTCCCATAAATCACTGACGGTCCTCGAACAATGCTTTCCAATCATCACGCCCAAGTGGCCCGCCGCGCCAAGGGTCACAGACGGCCGGGACCACGGCAACCCAAGAAATATTGATTCCGCCCTTACCGCCAGTACAGCGGTTCCCGGTCAAATACGCAGTTGCCACGAGATCCGCGTTTGGCCGGCACCGCCATCGGTCCGGCCACCGCTGACCCGGCGCATGTCGGCCGAACGGCCGACATGGGTAGCCCGAACGGCGGGTCGAGTCCGCTGTTCACCCTCTGTGTTCGTTTCGGCCCGGCGACCACATTGAGTCACGTGGGGCGGCCGGTTCGAGCCGGTTGGGGGACCAGCCGTCCCACACCCCGCCGTCAGCACGGCACTCGAGTGAAGGGACCGACCAGGTGACGATTCTCTGCGAGCCGAACCCGGTCCGCGCCGCCCGCGTCGCCGCGTACATCGACGGTGTCGTGTGGACGGTCGAGAACCTCGCCGGCGCCGCACAGGCCCTCGACGACAACGTCGACGAGTCCGTTGTGGTACTCGGCAGCGGCACGAACATGGCGCAGGCACTGGGCTTCACGTCCCTGCTGCACCAGGTGCGGCCGACCGCCGCCGTGATCCTGCTGCGCGAGCCCGGCGACGAAAGCGGGTACTTCGTCCACAGCGGACTCTTCGAGACCGTGACGATGGACGGCCTCGACGAGCTCGCGGACGCCTGCCGACGTGCGACGCACCCGTCCGGACCGCCCAGGGCCGGCCACGTGGTCACCGTGTTCGCCCCGATGAGCGGCTACGGCAAGACGACGGTCGCCACCAACCTCGCCGCGGTCCTGGCCGCCCGGTCGTGGCGCGTCTGCCTGGTCGATCTCGATCTGGCCCACGGCGACATGGCCGTCGTGCTGGGCTTCTGGCCGGATCGGATGGGCCCGCTGGACTCCCCGACCGTCACGCGACTGCGCGCCGGCCTGGACTGCGTGCTGGCTCCGGTTCGGCCGGCCGAACCGGAGCGGCTGCCGCCCGACGCCGTCGACGCGCTGTTGGCCGCGCTGGCGGCCCGCTACGACTACGTGGTCGTGGACACGCCGGCGCAGTTCACCACGCACGTGCTGGACGCACTGGACCGATCCGATCACCACGTGCTCGTCGCCACACCGGAACGGCCGGCACTGCGGAACTTGCGACGCACCCTGGACATCCTGGATCTGCTGGGGCATCCGCGCGAGGCCCGCACCGTCCTGTTGAACCGGTGCGATCAGCGCGGCGAACTGTCCGCCGAGGACGTCGAAGCGCTCATCAGGAACCCGGTCGCGGGCCGTCTACCGGGCACGGCCGATGTGCCCGCGTCGATCAACAACGGTGTGCCACTCGCCATCAGCGCGCCGGACCACCCGTTCACCGAGGCACTGCGCCGATTCGCCGGCGCCCATGTGCCCTCCGGCGACCAGACGGTGCGGGGAGGTGGTCCAGGTGCGCGGTGAATGCGATCGCGGACCGCCCGGCGCCCGACATCCGCGACGTCCATGACCCCATCCATACACACATCAGAAGGAAATCCCATGTTGCAACGTCTTCGTGCCGCTCGCGCCAGCCAGAGCGGCTTCACCCTGATCGAACTGCTCATCGTCATCGTCATTCTCGGTGTTCTCGCCGGGATCGTGGTGTTCGCCGTGTCAGCGTTCAACAACGACGGTGTCACGGCCGCCTGCAAGTCCGACGCCAAGAACGTCGAGGTTGCCAGCGAGGCCTACTACGCCAAGACCGGCGGCTGGGCGGTCGACATCGCCGCATTGAAGGCCGCGAACTACCTCAAGCAGGTGCCGACCAGCACCAAGTACGCGATCAGCTACACCGCCGGAAGCGGCACAACGGAGGCGACCGTGACCGGCGCGATCACCGGCGGCGCTTCCTGCTACCCGTAATCACCATCGTGTGGCGGCCGCGGACAAGCGGCCGCCACACCACCGGCGTCGCCCCGATCCGACCCAACCGGAGGTTTCCCATGCACGGCCCCGCTGTCGGCAGCACCGTCGACCAGTTGCTCGACGCCCTGTGGCAGGCGCAAGGCACCGATCTGCTCCTCACGGTCGGGCTGCCACCACAGATCCGCGTGCACGGCGAACTCGGTGCCGTGCCGGCACAACAGGCACTCACCGGTGCGGACACCGACCAGTTGCTCGGCCAGTTGCTCACCGACGAGCAGGCGGCCGTGTGGCGGGCCGCCCACGAGTACGACTTCTCGTTCAGTTGGCGCGAGCACGCTCGTGTCCGGGGCAACGCGTTCACGCAGCGCGGCGAGACGGTCGTCGCCCTGCGGATGATCCCCCGGCGGATACCCACGATGAGCGATCTCAGCCTGCCCGCCGTGCTCGACGAGTTCACCCGCAGGCACCAGGGCCTCGTCCTGGTCACCGGACCCACCGGCTCTGGCAAGTCGACCACGCTGGCCGCGATCATCGGTCAGATCAACACCGATCGCGCCTGTCACATCCTCACCGTCGAGGACCCGATCGAGTACGTGCACGAGCACCGCCGCTCCGCGGTGAACCAGCGCGAGGTGGGCTCCGACACCGAATCCTTCGCCGCCGCACTGCGATCCGCGTTGCGCGAGGACCCGGATGTGCTGCTCGTCGGTGAGATGCGCGACCTGGAGTCGATCCGGTTCGCCCTGACCATCGCGGAGACCGGTCACCTGGTCTTCGCCACGCTGCATACCAACGACACCGCGCAGTCACTGGCCCGCATGATCGACGTGTTCCCCGCAGAGCAGCAGGCACAGGTGCGGGTGCAGCTGGCCGCCGCGCTCACCGGCATCGTCTATCAGCGACTCGTACCGCGCGTGGGCGGTGGCCTCGTCGCGGCGCACGAGGTGCTCGTGGCCACGCCGGCGGTCCGCAATCTGGTCAAGGAAGGCAAGACCCACCAGTTGCGCAACGCGCTGGTCACCGGACACCGGGAAGGCATGGTCACGCTCGAAGAGTCGCTGTCGCTACTCGTGCAGTCCGGCACGGTGACCTACGCGGACGCGGCGGCCAGGAGCCTCTATCCACAGGACATCGAAGTGCGGCCACGACTGCGTGCGAGCGTGCCGGCATGAGGGGCAGAAGCCAGGCCGGGCCTCCACCGGCGACATCGCCGGACGTCCCAGGTGGACAGACGAGGGCCGTCGCCAACCGGATGCCCCTCGACCAAGTGGATCTCCGCACCGTGACACCGGAAGCGGCGGCGACCGCGCTGCTCGACGAGACCACCGCACGTGCACTGGTGGCCGTGCCGCTGTCGGTCCGGGACGGCTCCGTGGTCGTCGCCGTCGCGGACGCGTCCGACGACGTGCTGGCCCGGCTCCGCGCCGCGATCGGGCGCGCGGTGACGCCGGTCCTCGCGGCGCACGGGGACATCGTGAGCACGATCGGCAACAGCTACCGCGCACTGACCGGGATCGAGACCCAGGTCAAGGCGTTCGAGGCACGGGACTCGCTGCGCAGGAGCGCGACCAGGGCCGAGGCGACGACGGCGAACGAGGACGCGCCGGTGGTGCACGTGGTGTCGATGATCATCACCCAGGCGCTGCGGGACCGGGCATCGGACGTGCACGTCGAACCCCAGGCCGACCGGGTGCGGGTCCGGTACCGCATCGACGGCGTGCTGCACGACGTGCTGGACCTGCCCGGCTCGATGGGGCCCGCGGTGGTGAGCCGGATCAAGATCCTCGGCGGGATGAACATCGTCGAACGACGACGCCCGCAGGACGGCCAGATCAGCACCGAGGTCGAGGGCCGCGCCGTGGACATCCGCGTGTCCACCACCTCGGTCGTCGGCGGCGAGAAGGTCGTGTTGCGGCTACTGGACAAGAGCCGCCCGCTGTTCCGGCTCGAACAACTCGGCATGCCGGAACGGACCGCACGGCGCTACGCCGAACTGCTCCGCTCCCCCTACGGCATGGTGATCTGCGCCGGACCGACCGGCAGTGGCAAGACGACCACGCTGTACGGGTCGCTCGGGGAGATCAATACCCCGGAACGCAACATCATGACCATCGAGGACCCGGTCGAGTACACCGTCCCGTCGATCAACCAGATCCAGATCAACGAGCAGGCCGGCGTCACCTTCGCCGGCGGCCTCAAGTCCATTCTCCGCCAGGATCCCGACGTCATCCTGGTCGGCGAGGTCCGCGACGCCGACACCGCCAGGATCGCCGTCCAGTCGGCGCTGACCGGGCACCTGGTGCTCTCCTCGCTGCACGCCACGGACGCAGCGTCCGCCCTGCACCGGTTGCTGGACATGGGCGTGGAGCACTTTCTCATCGCGTCGTCGGTCACCGCGGTGCTCTCCCAACGGCTCGTGCGCCGGGTGTGCCCGCACTGCCGCGAGTACTACCGGCCGCCGGACGAGGAACTCGCGTTCCTGGCCGCCATCGGCGGTGCGGAGCCGTTCGGCGGGACCGTGCGCGGCGCGGGCTGCAACTTCTGCGCGCACACCGGCTACCTGGACCGGATCGGGGTCTACGAGATGATGCCGATCACCGACGGCATCCGTGAACTGGTGCTCCGGCGCGCCCCGCACGGCGAGATCCACGAGCGCGCCCGTGCCGAGGGCATGCGCACCTTGCAGGACGAAGCTCTTCGTCTCGTCCAGACCGGCGTCACCAATCCGGCCGAGGTACTGCGGTCGATCTACCTCGCGGGAGGATCCCGATGATCAGATACGCCTACGTCGCGACCGGACCGGACGGCAACACCACCAGAGGTGTGTGGAAGGCCGCCAACCGGGAGGCCGCCGCGCTCGCCCTGTACGAGTTGGAACTGCGCGACATCCAGGTCACGGAGAAGGGCAGCTTCCTGCGGGCCGAACTGACCGCGCCGAGGGTCAAGCGCGAGGAGGTCATGCACCTGACCAGACAGCTCGGCGCGTTCATCCGGGCCGGACTGCCGCTGATCGAGGCGGTGCACACGCTCGGCAGTGAGGCGCGGAATTCCTCGGTGCGCCGGATGATGCACCAGGTCGAGGACGGGTTGCGTGGCGGGGAACGGCTGTCGGACTGCTTCGACCGCCATCCGCGGATCTTTCCCGAGTTCTACCGCGGCATCATCCGGTCCGCCGAACTCGGCGGCCAGTTGGACACGGTGCTCGACCAGCTCGCGAAGTACCTGGAGCGCGACCTGGAGGCCCGCCGCAAGATCAAGGCCGCGCTCATCTACCCGGCCATGATCGCGGGTATGGCGGCGGTCACCGTGGTGGTGCTGTCCACGTTCGTGTTGCCCAGGTTCAAGGACTTCTTCGCCAACCTGCACGCCACCCTGCCGCTGCCCACCCGGATGTTGCTCGCGATGACCGACTTCCTCACCCACTGGTGGTGGGCGGTGGCGGCCGGCATCGCGCTGGTCGCGCTCGCCGCCTTCGGTGCGCTGCGCACCGAGCGCGGCCGGTACGCCCGCGACCGACTCGGCCTCGCGCTACCTGCGGTCGGCCCGACGATCCGCTTCGCCCTCGTCGAACGGTTCTGCCGGATTCTGTCCTCAATGGTCAGTGCGGGGGTGTCGCTGCCGGAGGCGCTGCGGGTGGCGACCGACTCGCTGCGCAACCGGGTGTTCCTGCGCGCCCTGCGACATGTCGGCGAGGCCATGCTGGAGGGCGAGGGCCTGGCCCGTCCACTGGCCGGCACCGACCTGTTTCCGAGCACCGCCGCGCAGATGATCCGGGTCGGCGAGGACACCGGCACCCTCGACACCCAGTTGGAGGTCGCGGCCCGTTACTACGAGAGCGAACTGGACTACCGGCTCAAGAAACTGACCGCGCTGTTCGAGCCCGCGGTGATCGTCGTGATGGGCCTGCTCGTGGGATTCGTCGCCGTGGCACTGGTGTCGGCGATGTACGGCATCTTCAACCAGGTGCAAGTCTGATGGCCCGCCCGGCGGACGATCGCGGGGAGACCCTGCTCGAGGTGCTCATCGCGGTGGTCATCATGGGCATCGCCATCGTGGCGATCATCGGCGGCCTGGTCACCAGCGTGCTGCTGTCCGACGTCCACCGCAAGCAGGCCACCGCCGGCGCGGCCGTCCGCGACTACGCCGAGACGATCGAGAAGTACGCGGCCGCCGGAAACTACGTTCCCTGCGCGACGGCCGCGAGCTATGCCGCCGGCTCGGTCGGGTTCACCAAGCCGACCGGCTACACGCCGGCCGTGAACGCGGTGGCCTACTGGAACGGCAGCGGCTGGGTGTCGGGCTGCGGCACCGATCTCGGGCTGCAACAGCTCAAGGTCCAGGTAGCCAGCGATGACACACGGGCGAACGAACAGCTGACCATCGTGGTGCGCAAGCGGTGCGGACTCTCGGACACGCTGTGTTGACGCCCGCGAACGGCAGACCCGCACGGGATGCCGGGTTCACGCTGATCGAGCTGCTGCTGGTGATCGTCATCCTCGGCGTGATCACGCTGCCGCTCGCCAACTCCGTCATCGGCGTGCTGAAGAACCAGAACGCGGTGTCCGACCGCATGAAGCTGTCGCACGACGCCCAGATCAGCGCCGCGTTCTTCGCCCAGGACGTGGCGGCGACCGGGCTGCGGGACTACTCCGGCCAGGTCGCCAACGGCACCGTCCCCTTCAAGGCGTCCTTCCAACTCAACGCGGCATACAACACCGGCGGCCAGTCCTGCGGCACCTCGGCCACACCCACCGCCGTCCTACGCCTGTTGTCCGACGACTGGGACGCCTCGGGGGCGACTCCCGTGTTGCGCACCGACATCGTCGCCTACTACCTGGTGTCCACCGACCTGCAGCTGTACCTCGACTTCCGCGCCGCAGCAACTGACGCTGGCGTTCACCGTCAGAGCCACGTCGGCGGCCACCTATCCCATCACCCTCAACGGACAGTGGAGGCAGACATGAGGCGCGGGGTCAACTGGGCCGACATCCGACGCGACGACGGCGGTGCCGCGCTCGTGCTCGCGCTGGTCATCGTCACGGTGATCGCGATCGGCCTCGGCGCGCTGCTGTCGCTGTCCGACACGAACATCCGCACCACGGTCGCCCTGCGCGGCCAGGCGTCCACCGCGTACGAGGCGGACGGCGCGATGCAGGCCGCGATCAACAACATCCGCAACAGCCCCGCGACCGGCGAGCCCTGCTTCACCAGCTCGAACTCGAACACGCTGACGCTGAACGGTTTCGGCGCCGACCCCGCCACCGTGAGCTGCACTCCCGATCCGGCGAGCGTCCAGGTCCAGTGTACATCGCTGACCCAGTGCAACCGGCCGGGCAGCGCCATCCTGACGCTGGGCCGGATCGCGGGAGAGGACGGCATCAACATCACGCAGCCCAGCAGCGGATCGGCCTTCAAGGTGCACGGCGTCGTGTTCTCCAACTCGAACATCAACGTGGTGAAGGGCAGTCTCACGACGAACACGGCGGTGTACGCCCGCGGCCCCTGCACCGGCACCGTGCAGAGCACGCCGGCCGCGTCGTGCGACTACGGCAACGCGGCCAACGCGCTGGGCAACGATCCCGGCTACACGCCGGCCACGTCCACGGTCCCCGTCCACCAGTCGCTGCCCCCGTGCACGTCGCCCAACTCCGTGGTGACCTTCCAGCCGGGCTACTACGACGACGCCGCCGGCCTGTCCCAGATGATGGCGGGCAACAGTCCCTGCAAGCACAGCACGTGGTGGTTCAAGCCGGGCACCTACTACTTCGACTTCCACAACGACGGCAGCAACCCACTGCTGAGCAACAGCGGCGACGTGTGGACGGTCGACGACGGCTACCTGGTGGCCGGCACCCCGGTCGACAGCACGGGCAAGGTCGTGTCGACGCCTTCGGTACCCGCGACCATTCCGGGAGCGTGCGACAACCCGATCAACGACGCCAAAGCGGTCGGGGTGCAGTTCATCTTCGGCGGCGACAGCCAGTTCGCGGTGAAGTCCGGGAAGGTCGAGATCTGCGGCACGTACAGCGCCAGCACACCGCCGGTCGCGTTGTACGGCCTGACCACCGGCTCGGCGACCACCACATCGCTGACCGGCCCAACGAACACGCTCAAGCCGACCGCGGTGACGTCCACCGGCTCGTTCGCCAATGCCACCGTGACCAATGTGGCCACTGTGGATGGACAGTACGCGACCATGAACAACAGCGGGAACGGCAACCAGGCCGGCACGGTGACGGCCGGCGGCTACGCCCCGCCCGCCGCGATACCGGCCGGCTCGATCCTCACCTCGGCGCAGCTCCGGGTGGTACACGGCAACACCGCCGGCAGCAGCCAGGACAGCCGCTCGGTCCAGTTCACCCCGAACGGCGGCACGACCACGACGCTGACCCCGCCGGCCGACACCGGCACCACCGTCTACACGGACACGTTCGACCTCACCAACGCTCTGACGCAGTCCGTCTACAATGGCACCTTCACCGGCGCCCAGACGGTCTACTCCGTGACCGTCAAACACAAGGGCGTCGAACAGCTCGACGCGATACAGCTCGACCTCACCTACGTGGCGCCCGCGTTCCGCGCCGAGAGCGGCTGCGTCACACACGGTCCCTACACCGGCACCGGCAACGCGACCACCTGCGCGCTGGTCACCTCGGTGAACAACTCCGGCAACCTGTTCTATATCCAGGGCACGACGTACGCACCCAACGCGGTGCTGGACATCACGCTCAACAACGCGACCGAACAGATCTTCCGGTTCGGTGTCATCGCCAGGTCGCTGTGGGTGAAGGAGACCGGCAGCTTCTAACCGCCGAGCAGGCGCTGGTAGGCGGTCGAGATCGGCCCGGCCACGACGATCGCCACCAGCGCGGCGCCGATCATGAACGGGCCGAACGGCAGCGCGGTTTTCCGGTCACCCCGACGGCCGGCGATCACCGCGACACCGACCACGGCACCGAGCAGAAACCCGCCGAACGCCCAGATCACCAGTGCGGACCAGGACAGGTAGCCCAGCACACCGCCGACGATGCCGGCCAGCCGGACATCGCCGAATCCCATACCGGCGGGGTAGGCGAACGCGAGCGCGAAGAAGAAGGCGAACAGCACGGCACCACCGATCCCCGCGCGGGCCAGCGCCCACCAGTCGTGCTGCCACCACGCGGACAGTGCCAGCAGGACGCCGAGTACCGGATAGGACGGCAGCACGATCGCGTTCGGCAGGCGACGGCAGTCCAGGTCGATGACGGTCAGCACGATCCCGGCTCCGGCGAACCAGAGGTAGGCCGGCACCGCGCTGCTCAGGTGATGCCACACCAGCCACGCCGTCAGCCCGGCGAACACCACGCCGGTGGTGAGTTCGACCAGCGGGTACCGCACGCTGATCGGCGCACGGCAGTCGGCGCAGCGGCCGCGCAGGACCAGCCAGCCCACGACCGGGACGTTGTGCCGGTTGCGCACCGACGCACCGCAGGCCGGGCAGCGCGATGGCGGCCGGACCAGCGACTCGCCGCGCGGTACCCGATGAATGACCACGTTCAGGAAAGATCCGACGGCCAGCCCGAGCAGTCCGGCCAGGACGGTCAGCAGAGCCATGCACGGACCTCCCGCAGTGGACGGACGATCGTTCGCATCGGATGATGCCGGGCCGGTACCCGCCACGCGACTTACCGTGACCGAACCACCCATTCGGGGGATGAATTCCGTTCATCTAAGGGCCTTTTGGCCGTACCTGAGCACCAGGCGGGGCTACACACTGTGACAAAACAAGGAAG
>WNGR01005995.1_pt1 | contig 13023 bp, 14 predicted proteins | sample 5407581 | NCBI WGS metagenome assembly WNGR01 (sample SAMN13153383, study PRJNA577476) | soil metagenome | isolation source: 80 cm soil or saprolite under Garry oak tree replicate 2 | place: USA:California | collected 2016-06-15 | reverse complement strand
CGGCCTCGCTGCCCACCCTGCGTGCGTGCCCCATCCATCCACACCAGCCAGCGGCCTGTGGCAGATGTCACTCCCACGGCGTACAGGCAGCCCGCATCCGGGCGGACGCGGCCTCCCAGTTATTTTGCCTACGCTGCCCGGCCGTTACCGACCGGGACCAACGGCCCGCGTCGGCGCGCCTTGGTCCCATCCACAAGGAGGGCAACGGGCCATGGGACCTTCGGCCTTCCGCCGTCGGGCTTTGTGCTCTGCCGCGCATGTTGGCTCCTGCATAACGTGCAGAGTGTGCATCTCAAGCAGAGGAGCACAGCATGCAGAACATGCAGGACGTGCGTCAGCCGCAGAAGCTGCTGAGCGCAGAACAGGTCAGGCAGATGCTCGGGGTCGACCGCTCGACGGTCTACCGGATGGCCGAGAACGGGCGCCTGCCCGCGGTGAAGATCGGCCGCCAGTGGCGGTTCCCCATCGAGCAGATCGAGTTGCTGCTTGGGGCGCACCCGCACGGCGCTGACGTCCCGGCGCCGGTGGCGCCCGGGCGGCGCGCGCTGATGCTGTCGCTGCGGGCCGCGGCGCCGCTGGTCGAGCTGTCCGCTCAGATCCTCGGCGTCATGCTGGTCATCACCGACATGGACGGCGAGCCGGTGACCGGGGTGATCAACCCGTGCCCCTGGTTCAGCGCCCACTCCGATGAGCCTGGCCTGCTGGCCGACTGCCTGGCCGACTGGAAGGTGCTGGCCGACGACCCGGATTTCGACGTCCGGTTCCGGACCGGGCCGCTGCAGTTCGACTGCGCCCGGGCTTTCATACGGCTCGGCACCCAGCTCATCGGCATGCTGGTCGCTGGTGGCATCGACCCCAGCGGCGACGATCCGCGGGCCCTTTACCGGCTGAGCCCGGAGGGACGGGACAGGGCGCTGGCCGCCCTCCCCGTCATCGCGGCGAAAATCTCCCGCATTTCCGCCGATCTATTTTCCGATCTCGGCGCAAGGAGCATGGAATGAAGAACCTGCTGGTCCTCGGTGGCGGTACCGCTGGAACGATGGCCGCCAACCGGCTGCACAAGCGGCTCGATCCGGGAACCTGGAAGATCACGGTTGTCGATCAGAGCGACACACACGTCTACCAGCCCGGCAACTTGTTCATCCCGTTCGGCATCTACGACCCGCGCGAGGTGGTCAAGCCACGCAGGAGCTTCCTGGCTGACGGCGTGGACCTGATTCTCGCCGAAATCGGCCGGGTGATCCCGGAAGAGAACCGCGTACTGCTCACTGACGAGCGTGAGCTGCGCTACGACTACCTGATCATCGCCACTGGCACCTCACCCCGGCCGGACCAGACCCCGGGGATGGACGGCAGTGAGTGGCGTAAGAGCGTGCACGAGTTCTACACCCTGGAAGGCGCGACCGCGCTCGCTGCCAAGCTCGCGGACTGGGACGGCGGCCGGATGGTGGTGCACATCGTCGACATGCCGATCAAGTGCCCGGTCGCACCGCTGGAGTTCACGTTCCTCGCCGACGCCTTCTTCACCGACCGCGGCATGCGCGACCGGGTCGAGATCGTCTACGCCACCCCGCTGGAGGGCGCGTTCACCAAGCCGGTCGCCTCCAAGCACCTCGGCACCATGCTCACCGAGCGCAAGGTCGCGCTGGAGAGCGACTTCATGGTGGAGCGCGTCGACCCGGACACCAAGACGCTGATCTCTTTCGACGAGCGAGAGATCCCGTTCGACCTGCTGGTCACCATCCCGCTGAACATGGGTGCCGACTACATCGCACGCTCCGGGCTCGGCGATTCGCTGAACTACGTGCCGGTGGACAAGCAGACCCTGCTGTCGAAGGCGCACGGCAACATCTTCGCGATCGGCGACGCCTCCGACATCCCGGCATCCAAGGCCGGATCAGTCGCGCACTTCTCGATAGAGCTGTTCGAGGACAACTTCGTCAACCACGTCAATGGGCGGCCGATGACACGGCTGTTCGACGGGCACGCCAACTGCTTCATCGAGTCCGGGCACGGCAAGGGCCTGCTCATCGACTTCAACTACACGACCGAGCCGCTGCCGGGGAAGTACCCGCTGCCCGGAGTCGGCCCGTTCAGCCTGCTGCGGGAGTCCGGGGCCAACCACTGGGGGAAGCTGATGTTCCGGTGGGTCTACTGGAACCTGCTGCTGCCCGGTAAGCACATGCCGCTGTCGCCCCTGATGTCGATGGCTGGCAAACAGACCGGGAAGCCCGCCGCGGAATCTGAGTCCGTGGCGAACCGTGAATCCGTCGCGAACCCCGCGACACCCGGAAAGAGGTAGAACCCATGCCCATGGCCACCATCAACGGCAGCAACGTCCACGTCGATGACGAGGGCTTCCTGACCGAGTACGACGAGTGGAGCGAAGACCTCGCCAAGACCCTCGCCACGCAGATCGGCATCGACCTGACCGATGCCCACTGGAAGGCAATCCGCTTCCTGCGTGAGGACTACCAGGCGCAGGGCGAGACCGCGACGATTCGCCGCGTGTCCATGGTGGGCGGGATCCCCACGAAGGACCTGTTCACGCTGTTCCCAAAGAAGCCAGCCAAAAAGATGGCTTATATCTCGGGTCTGCCCAAGCCGCACGGCTGCGTGTGACGACCCGGAACGGAGAGACCGCCATGACCGTCGCACATGCACCGGCTCCGGTGCCGAACTTCGACGACACCGCCACCGACCGCAAGATCGCCATCATCTGCTCCAAGGGCAGTCTCGATATGGCCTATCCGGGCCTCGTGCTCGCCAATGCCGCCCTCGGCGAGGGCGCGGAGGTGCACCTGTTCTTCACCTTCTGGGGTTTCGACATGATCACCAAGAAGCGGATGAACAGCTTGAAGTTCACCCCGCTGGGCAACACGGCGACACACATGCCGCAGGGCCTCGGTGGCGTGCCCGGGATGACCGCGATGGCCACCTCGATGATGAAGAAGCAGATCGCCGAGGTCGGCGTGCCCGAGGTTCCGGAGTTTCTCGACCAGATCGTTGCCTCCGGCGGCCACCTGTGGGCCTGCCGGATGTCGGCCGACATGATGCACCTCGACGAGAACGACCTCTACGACGCGGTCGAGGGCATCATCAACGCAGCCGACTTCATCGAGATGACCGAGGGAGCCCAGCTCCTGTTCATCTGAGTACCACTACAACCGGGCGCTGGCGTGGTCTTCCCAGGCCAGCGCCCCTCCGGCGTGGCCCACCGCGGCCAGCGCCGCTGCCCTACCGGTACGCGAGCACAATCCACACAGGGCCACGGGCGAACCGCATCGGCTGCCCGGACGGCAGCGTGAAACTGGTGCCACCGTTGGCGTGCCGCCGTGACCAGTGCACGCGGTAGGCCCTGCCGTCCCGCATGACCAGGGCGCGCCCGGCGCCATCCGTCACCGCGTAGGGCGGGCGCCTGTCCGCCTCGAGGTATCCCGAGGTCCGCACCCGGGTGTACTGGATCACCACCGTGGGCGCGCCGAGCTGCCCACCCTCGGTGGCGCGGGCGCGGGAACCATCCATCCACACCAGCCAGCGGCGCTTGGCGGCCGACCACGTGAAGCGGAACGACGCCGCCGGGTAGGACACGGACTTGGCGTGCATGACCCGGCCCCCCGGTGGCGCCGCGCCGAACCGGAACCCGATGTCGCGCGCCATGCTGGCGTGGCGGGACTCGGCCAGCAGGGTCCGGGTGTGAGCGTAGAGGTTGTACGGGGCGCTGCGGCTGGTGCCACGGAAGTACCCACCGACAGAGCCGTCGTAGAGGTTCACGATGTGGGCGTGCTCGACGACCGGCAGCAGGAACGGCTGCGCGCCCGAGAACGCGAACCCGGGCCGGCCGAACTGCCTGAGCAGCATCAGATCATCGGCGCGGGAGCTGCGAACCGGCCCGATCACCGGCGGGAAGTGAGTGGAAAAAACAGCCAGCAGGCGGCTGAGGCCGCCCTCGACCGGAATCACATAAACCAGATCGGCTTTGGTCAGCCCCGTCGGCGGGCGTTCCGGCACCGTATTGCCGATCTTTACGGCGAGCACCCGGCGCAGGGCGCTGACCCTCTTACCGGTGAACGGGGAACGCAGCGGCCCGGTCTGCGCCGGCGACGGCGTGGGCGTGGCCACGTGCGTCGGCGCCGCGGCGGGATGGCTCGGTGAGCTGCCGCTGGCCAGCACGATCCCTCCCACCGCCAGCGCGCCCGCCGCCACCACACCCAGCACCGTGAACCCGATGCTTCGCCGATTCCAAACCATTGCCACCATCCCCAACGGGCGGGCAATGACATCACCCGCGACGGCGCAGCCTCCCCCTGTCTCTACTTACCCACCCGTAGCCGGCGCAGCACCAGGGCAAGCAGCACCAGGGCAAAGGGTGCAATAAGTGCATGAAACAGGCTCAACATAGCCAGTCATACCTGAGAGTCGCCTGCGAATTCGGTGAACCCGGAGACTTCCGGGGAGCAGCTGCGAAAAAGTCAATCATCGGGGAAGAGAGGCAGTCACCCCCAGGAGGCACAATGCAGCCAATGCCGGAGGACTGGGAGCGGGCGGTTGCGGTCGTTGCCCACCCCGATGACCTGGAGTACGGCGTCGCCGCCGCCATCGCCCGCTGGACCAGGGAGGGCCGGCACGTCAGCTACGTTCTTCTCAGCAGCGGCGAAGCAGGCATCGAGGGCATGGCACCCGACGTCGCCGGCCCGCTGCGGGAGGAGGAGGAACGCCACAGCGCCGCCGTGGTCGGCGTGAGCGAGGTGGAGTTTCTCGGTCATCGTGACGGGCTGATCGAGTATGGCGTGCCACTCCGGCGCGACATCGCGACCGCACTGCGCCGCCACCGGCCGGACGTGGTCATCACCATGAGCTTCGATCTCACCTGGGGAGAGGAAGGGCCGGTCAATCACGCCGACCACCGGGCGGTGGGCCAGGCAACCCTGGACGCCGCGCGGGACGCGGCCAACTCGTGGCTGTTCCCCGACTCTGGCGCCGCGTGGAATGGGATCAAGGCGGTGTATGTGTCCGGCACCAGCGATCCCACCCACTTCGTGGACGTCACCGACACCATCGGCCTGGGCGTGGCGTCGCTGCGGGAGCACCAGGCCTACCTCGACGGCCTGGGCCGCGACTTCAACCCGGACGAGTTCGTGCGCAACATGGCCGGCTACATCGGCCTGGCCGCAGGCTGCGAGTACGCCGTGGGCCTGCGCCGCTACCCGGCCTCCTGACCGTGCTCAGCCGACGGGCCAGCTGTGCACGGGATCGCCGGTACGCATGAGCTCCAGGTACCGCTGGGTCATTTCCCGCAACGCAATATCCCGGTCCACGCCGCTGCGGTCCTCCAGCAGGTGGACCGTCTCCGTCTGCCAGGTGGACCCCGTGCGGCCTAGCAGGCAGCGCCGCTCGATCACGCCGAGCATCCGTTCGGCATGCTCGGTGTCGACCTGCCAGCGGCGCAGGCCTTCCCGCGCCAGCGGCAGCAGCCGCCGCAACGTCAGCTCTGCTGCCGGGATCTCCCCCACGCCGGGCCAGTACAGCCTGGCGTCGATCCCGTGCCGGGCGGCCTCGACCAGGTTGTCCCGGGCGGCGGTGAACGACATCCGGGTCCAGACCGGCCGCTCGGCCTCCACGAGCATGGTGACCAGGCCGTAGTAGAAGGCGGCGTTGGCGACCGTGTCGATGACGGTCGGGCCGGCCGGCAGCACCCGGTTCTCCACCCGCAGGTGCGCCTCGCCGTCCTCCACCGCGTAGACCGGCCGGTTCCACCGGTAGACGGTGCCGTTGTGCAGGGACAGCTCGCCGAGGCCGGGGGTGCCGCCGCGCTCAAGTTCCCGCACCGGGTCCTCGTCCTCGCACAACGGCAGCAGCGCGGGAAAGTACCGAAGGTTCTCCTCGAACAGGTCGAACACCGAAGTGATCCACCGCTCCCCGAACCACACCCGGGGCCGGACCCCCTGGACCTGCAACTCGACCGACCGGGTGTCCGTGGCCTGCTGGAACAGGGTGATCCTGGTCTCGCGCCACAACTCCCGCCCGAACAGGAAAGGCGAGTTCGCACCAAGCGCGACCTGCACACCAGCTACCGCCTGCGCGGCATTCCAGTAACTGCCGAACGTCTCCGGGCTAACCTGAAGGTGACACTGGACGCTCGTGCAGGCGGCTTCCGGCATGATGCTGTCCACGAAGGTGAGCAGCCGCTCCGGCCCTTCGATGCAGATCCGCACTTCCTCCCCCCGGGCCGCGCAGATCTGCTCGTTGAGCAGCTGATAGCGGGCGTTGGGCGACATCGTTTTCTCGGTTGTGTCATGCTCTCGCAGGCTTGGCAGGATTCCGATCATGGCGAGCCGGATGCCGAGCTGGCGCGCCCGCCGGTCCGCGCGGGCGACGCTCTCCGTCAGATGGCGCTCCAGGTCCGCCAGCGCATCACCGGCCAGCGGGCGCGGCGGAAGGTTGATCTCCAGGTTGAACATGCCCAGCTCAGGCGCCCACTGTGGGTCGGCGATGACGCCGAGCGCTTCGGCGCTGCGCATGGACGGGGCACCCGCCTCATCCACCAGGTTGAACTCGATCTCCAGGCCGACCTGCTGCGGCGCCTGGGTAAAGCGTGATTCGTGGAGCATCCGGGCGAAGACATCCAGGCAACGGCGGACCTTCTCGCGGTACCGGCGGCGATCGGCGTAGCTGACGACGATCGCCGGAACGTCCCTGCCCACGGCCCCCCCTCCACGCCTCGGGAGATGGCCTCCCTTCACAGCCTGACATGAGGGCCGCGTCCTGGATAGGCAGGACATACCCGGCATAACGCAGGAATACTCGCACTCTGGCCACCTTGGCCCATGTCAGGTGGGTAGCTCGCCCCGCCCGGGGAACCGGGCGATGATGACCGGGTGGAAACCTCTGTGGACGGGATCGTCAGCTATGTGGAACGTGCGATCGACGCGATGGCCGGCATCGTCGGCAGCCTCGGCGACGACCGGGCCAACCAGCGGCCTGAACTGCCCGGCGCCAACTCCCCGTACGTGATCTTGCGGCATTGTCTCGGCGTGATGGAATTCTGGGCCGGGCATGTGGTGGCCGGGCGCGAGGTGGACCGCGACCGCGACGCCGAGTTCCGCGCGTCCGGGCCGGTCGCCGGCCTGATCGCAGCCGCTCAGGAGGCCAAACGGCAGTTCCGGGCGGACGCCGAAACCGCCAGCCCGGCTGCCCCGCCCCGGGGAAACCGCCCCGGCATGAGCCTGGACGAGCTGGAACTCACCTCACAGGGCCACGCGCTGCTGCACGTGCTGGAGGAGGTCTGCCAGCATCTCGGGCAGATGGAGCTCACCCGGGACGTGCTGGTGCACGGCTGAACCCCAGTCCCGCCCACCGGGGCGAGCCAACACCAGGCTCATGCGGGCTTGCGTCCCACTCCGCCCCACATGTTTGACGGGCTCTTGGCCTCGGCCTCGGTGTCTGGCCGCCATTCCTGAACCCGCACCACGCCCGGCTCGAGCATCTCCACGCAGTCGAAGACGCGCAAGACCGCGGCCCGGGGGCGCAAGATCGATTTCTGGTACATGAGCCGGTCGAGGCGCTTCTTCAACTCAGCCGACTGCGCTGGCACGATGTCCGACGCCGCGTGAGACAGGGCCAGGTAGCTGCCCGGCGGCACCGCGTCCATCAGCGTGGCCACGATTCCGTACGGGTCATCATCGTCGTCCAGCACGTGCAGGATCGCGATCAGCATGACCGCGACCGGGCGGGAGAAGTCCAGGGTCTGTGCCGCTCGTGCCAGGATCTTGCCGGTGTCGCGAAGGTCGGCGTCGAGGTAGTCGGTGACCCCTTCCGGCGTGCTGGTCAACAGCGCGCGTGCGTGGGCCAGCACGATGGGGTCGTTGTCCACGTACACGACCCGGCAGTCGGGCGCCACGGATTGGGCGACCTCGTGGGTGTTGTTCGCGGTGGGTATGCCGGTTCCGATGTCAAGGAACTGGCGTACTCCGGCCTCGCGGGCCAGGTGGCGTACCACCCGGGCGAGAAACGCCCTGTTGGCCCGCACGGAAAAGACAAGGTCGGGATAGGCCTGGAGGGCCGCTTCCCCAGCAGCCCGGTCAGCTTCGTAGTTGTCCTTGCCGCCCGGATGCTTCCGTAATCCGCACAGGAAACGGGAGCAGGCATCATGGATGACATGCTGAGCACGGACTACGACGGGTGCGGGCGGTGTCTGGTGGGGGTGCGCCGGCTGAGCCGCAAGACGGACAAGACCAGCAGTCCGCAACGTCAGGGAGACCAGATCCTTGCGGCCACGAGCGATGTCGGGGGGCACATTATCGCGTGGGCTGATGACTGGGAGGTTTCGGGGGCGACAGACCCGTTGACGCGGCGGGGGTTCGGGCCGTGGCTGCGGGGGGAGATGGGGCCGTATGACGGCATCGCGGCGGCCAGCGTCGACAGGGTGGGGCGCAACGTCCGGGATACGCTGAACACGCAGACGCTGTTGACCACTCATGATCGTGTTGTGGTCACGGCGGATCATGCGGGGGTGTGGGATTTCAGCGATCCGAACCAGGAGAACGAGTGGCTTGCGAAGGCGTGGGGGTCGCAAATGGAGTTGCGTGCGATCCAGAAACGCAATCGTGACGAGACAGCCCGTGCGCGGAAGGCGGGCGAGCCCAAGCAGCGCCCTTCTTATGGGTACATGTACATCCGGCTTGCTCCTACGGCGAAAGTCGATCACGTGGAAATCGATCCGGTCGGCTCGGAAGTCGTCCGGGAAGTGGCCCGGCGGATTCTGGCCGACAAAACTGGGAAGGTCACGTGCGCGACGGAGGCGGCACGCCTGAACCGGGAGGGGATTCCCTGTCCGTCCGATCGGCGCGCTGAGTTGTATGGCCGTGCGTTGAAGGGCGGGGCGTGGAACGCGAAGACCGTCAAGCACATTTTGTGTAGTGAGGCGGCGCTGGGGTGTCTCATGCACGGCGGCCGGCCGGTTATTGGTGCTGACGGGCGTCCGGTGCGGATAGCGGAACCGTTGTGGGATCGCGCGACTCATGACGCGCTCGTCAGGGTGACCGCGCCGAAACGCTCGGGCAGCCGCGCGCCCAAAGGCGCGCAACTGCTGTCGGGTGTGGCGTTTTGCGGCAACTGCGGGGCCCGGCTTTACATCGCGGGGCGGGCCGACTTTAAACACGGTTACGGATGTACCGGGCGGGTACGCGGAATCCGCGCGTCGGCAGAGTGCAAGCCCGCCCCCACGATGGGCATCATCGCGTTGGACGCGCTGGTGGGTGAGTGGTTCCTGGCCCGGTATGGCTCCGGTGAGGTCATGCGGAAGGTCTACGATCCCGGCACCGGGCACGCGGCGCAGATCGCGGAGCTTGAGGCCACGCGCAAGCGTCTGCGCGATGACCGTCAGGCCGGGTTGTATGACTCTGCGGAGGACGCGGAGTGGTACCGCGCCGAATACCCGAGACTCACCGACGAAATCGCGGCGCTCAAGGCGCTGCCGGAACGCAAGCCGGGCATGCGCATGGTTCCGACAGGCCGCACGATCGCCCAGGAATGGGAAACGGCGGATGACGCGCGGCGGCGGGAAATGCTCGCGGAGTTTGAGGTCCGCGTCGTGTTGCACCCCAGAGAGCACGAACCGCGTGTGGCCATTACAGGCATGGAGATCAGCCCGGACGGGCTCGGCCTGGTCGGCTGACAAGGCCCGCACAGCAGCGGAACCGCCCGTCCCCTATCCGGTGAGGGGGCGGGCGGTTCCGCTTGTCTCTACGGCGCTGACACGCGCGGTGAAAGCACCTTCTCAGGATTTAGCGAATTGTGGAATCAGGTAGCGCACGGTGCGGTCCATGCGGGTAGTCACCCGCACATCGCGCACCGATAGCCGCCCGCGCGCAGGCAATGCGGTCAAGGGGCATTTCAGCACTAATGTGGCCGGCCATGGCGCGAAGGCTACGGTGAGAACGCCGGAATCTGGATGGGTGTCGAGACGGCACCACAGCACGCCGGAATCGGCGCCTGTCACCACGACCATAAGCGCTGCTTCCCGAATTCGCACCTGCCATTCTCCTTTGCTGTGAGAGTGCATGGTCGCGCCGGAAAGGGCGGTCACGGCCACGGCGAGACGGCGTGACCGGGTGATGATCTGCCATCCCGGCGCGCCGGTTGCCGCGTGTGCCCACGGACTCAGCCGTCCATCATGTGGCCGCGTCCGTGAGTCTTGACCGGCAGTCCCCGGACGATCACTCATGATGACGGCCTTTGGGCGCGGAACTCGTCACGGTGGGTAGCGCGCGCTCGCGCACGCGCATCGCGCAAATCGCTGCCTATGGGTGCAGACGCGCGCGAGGTTTGCGTGTGCGCGTGCGCGCCGGGCTTCACTGAGCGTCACCCTCTGGCCGAGTGGCGCGCCAGACTCCGCGCTTGATCTGGATGGCCCTGCCCTCCTCCGCGAGGGCGCGGAGCCGGTAGTTCACCCAGCGGTGACTCATGCCGGTTGCGGCCACAAGGTCAGCAACCGGAACGCCACTCTCGGGGGCGAGGCACAGGGCGGCCCACAGGCGCGCACCTGGCTCATGGCCGATGGCTTCCTCGCGGGAAGGGCCGGGCTCCGCTCCTGTGGCGTGTGGGCGGCTGTCAGGCCGCTCCGTGAGGGCATCCAGCGATACCTCGTCCAGTTGTGGCCGCATGGGCGCGTGGCGGCTGGCTGTCTCGGTCACGGCCTGGTCTGTGACGAGGTAGGCGCGGGCACGGCGGGGAGTGTCGTGTTCGGGTGCGGAGATCAGGAACTTGCCCGGCGCGTTGAGCTTGTGGGCATGCCATCCTGCGACGAGCATGCCCTGGCCCAGGATGAGGTCGACGTCTCGGCGCTCGCGGACGCGGAAGCAGATCCGCACGTCCATCTGTGAGCGCAGCGCGCCTTGTCCCATGGCCTTTTGCGTCGGGCGCTGGGTGGCGGCGATCAGCGTCACCGCGACCGCGCGTCCCCTGCGCCCGATCGAGTCGGCGTCATTCGTGGCCTCGGGCGCGGTGTCCACCAGTTCGGCGTACTCGTCGATGATGATCACTAGGGCTGGCCAGGCTGGCGATGGCTGCCAGACTCGCTGTCCGGTGCCGGCGAGATGCCGGGCGCGGGCTTCCAGGATGGCTACCGCGTCGGCCAGCAGGGCACGGGCCTCGGCGGGCGTTGTGGCCAGCCGGTCAATGCAGGCTGCCCACGGGCCAAGCTCCATGCCTCGCTTGAGGTCGATTGCCCAGATCACCACGTCGCGGCAGGCGGTCAGGTTGCCCATTAACACGTTCAGCCCGCCGCTCTTGCCGGAGCCGGTCGCCCCGCCGAACAGGCCATGCCGACGCAGCAGCAACACCTTTGCCGGGACGGCATCCTCGAATGGGCCGAGGTCGACGGCTTCGGTGATGGATGAGACGGACGGGCCTGGCCAGGTGATCGCATCGGCGTGCGGATCTTTGTCCAAGACCCGCAGCTCGAACCGGTTGGCCAGATCATCAGGGGTCGGCAGGACGCGGGCAGCTCCCCGGAACGTGCCAAGCCCAGACTCGATGGCCGGGAGCTTGGCGATCACGTCGCTGATGGTCTGGCCACGGGCAAGCGCGAAACGTGCCCGCCAGCCCCAGACATCCACCACGGCGGACAGTGCCCGCGACCCAGACAGGCCCACGGCCTGGGCGATGTCGGGCCAGACAGCGAGCGCGCGTTCAACGCGGACCTTGGCGCGCCGGCGCCGGTGTGCCCACCAGGGCACCGAGAGCACCAGGCCGCTGATCAGCAGGAGGAGGGGAAGCGGGGAGCGCCACGGGCCAACAACAGCGGCGGCGGCGATCCATCCGCCGATGCTCGCGGTGGTGATGGCGGCATACACCCGCTCGCCGCGCGTCGACAGCCCAGCATGCTCGCCCACCATGGCGACACATACGGCTCCCACGGCGGCGAGCGCGGCGAGGTAGGGCCACCAGTGCGGACGGAACACATGCAACAGCCACGCGGACAGCCACACCAGGACAACGGTGGTGAGCGGCGCTAGTTCGGAGCGGTAGCGCCAGGCCCAGCGGCCCAGCACCACGGCGGCAGTCTCGGGCAGACGGTCGCCAGGGGACATGAACATCATGGGCTGAAAGCCGTACCGGCGCATGCGGCGAGCCGTGCGGCGCATGTGATAGCCCCTGGTCACGCTAGCCTCCGCTGGCTGCCGAAACCTTGGTGATCCAGTTCGTCACGCAGGTAGGACAAGGGCTCAGGCTCGCCATCGTCGTAGGCGGTCAGGGTCGCCAGCCCGGCGGCGGCCAGATCGGCTCGCCGCAGCCGGACGATCACCAGTTGACCCTGCAAGCGTGAGATCTCATCGATCAAGATTGGAATGTCGGAGAGGGAATGGGTGACCTGCTGCCACAGGTCGGCCAGGTTGGGGATTGCTCGTGAGAATCCGATGATGACGTGCTGGGCGCTGTCAGCGCGGGCGTTAACCTCCCAAAGATTGATCGCGCTGGTGTGGTTGGTTTCTGGCACTTGGGCATCACCTCCTTGTGTCATGGCGTAATCAGTGGCCGTTGACCGAACGAACGATGTCGGTCAGCAGTCGATGTATTTCGGGTGCGGCGATGGTAGCGGCGAGCAGAAAGCCGAGCAGGAGGCAGAGGATTGCTTGCCAGGTGCGCAGGCCCATAAACCGCCACGCCACCCATACGAACGCTCCGAGTACAACCACGAGCGGGATTGAGACAGTCATAATTCGTTCACCTCCTTCCATATTTCCGGTTGTGATGCTTTGCGCCGTTGCGGCGCTTCGTTTTGCGGCGTGCCCATCGGGCCCGGTTAAGGCACTTCCGGCAGACATGGGAGCCTTCCTCTGCAAGGGCACCGCATGCGCAATGGTGAAATTCGTCGCTGGTTCGTCTGGTGGAGATATCGCCTAGTCCGGCTTCGGGGTCGAAGCCAGCCTCCAGCTTGCCGAGGATTCCGTTCATAGCGGAGTCAAGCAGTTCGTCTAAGGCAGCGGGGTCGTAGCCGTGGCGTTCTTGGTCGTTTCCGTT
>WNGR01005992.1_pt1 | contig 13025 bp, 11 predicted proteins | sample 5407581 | NCBI WGS metagenome assembly WNGR01 (sample SAMN13153383, study PRJNA577476) | soil metagenome | isolation source: 80 cm soil or saprolite under Garry oak tree replicate 2 | place: USA:California | collected 2016-06-15 | reverse complement strand
CGAGGTCCGTACTCAACATGATGTTCTCCCTTTGCAATCGCGCCCGCCTCGCGTCGTCCGCTTTTCGCTCAGGCGGCGGCGCTCGACTTGCGCTCGCTCTGGATGACCTCAAAGCCCTCGAACTTGGGATGGCCCAGATAGAGGCTTTCGCCGGTTTTGTTGTCGGCGCGGGCATGAGCGCGGCGGAACTCTTCCGACCGGGTCCAGGCCTCGAATGCGGCCTTGTCGACCCAAGTGGTGTGCGACGAATACAGCGTGTGATCGTCGGCCACGGGACCCTTCAGGAGGTGGAACTCTACAAATCCGGCGATGTTGCCGAGATAGGATTCCCGGGTCGCCCAGACGGTCTCGAACGCTTTCTCCGAGCCTGTCTTTACCTGAAACCGATTCATCGCGATGAACATCTGAAAACCTCCTGATTGTGGTTGAACGGCATAGCCGGCGTTGAAGTTACCGGCTTAGTTAGGCGGAAACACGAACGCGCCGAAACCGCGCTGGAGCGTAGCGCGGCGCGGCGGAGGTACGAAAGAGATGTCGGTCGTCCTGATTACGCTCCACCAAAATGAATCTTCAATCCGGCCTTGTAGACCGTGCCGGGACCGGGGCTTGAGAATAGCACGTCGTTTTGTGTCGTGCCGTCGGTCGAACTCCCCGGGATCGCATACGGCCGATAGTACTGGTTCAGGAGGTTGTCGATCGACGCCGTGAGGGTGATGTCCTTGGTCGCCTGATAGGTGAGGTAGAGATTGACCAGTTCGTACGACGTCGAAGGCAGATAGCCGGCCGGAAGATCGTTGTTGGCGCCGAACGATGACCACTGCGCCGAGATCGTCAGCCTGCGATCAAGCAGCCGTACCCCGCCCGTCGTCGTGATCTTGCGCGGCGTGATGGTGGCGAGCCCGACATTGGTCTCCGTGTTCTTGCCGCGGATGAGGTGGCCGGCAACGCCGACGAACCATGTGCCAGCGTCGTACAGCGTCTCGGCTTCGACGCCCTCGATCCTGGCATGCGTGATGTTCTGATACTGGAAGAACTGGCTGAAGGTTCCGAACGGCGGCACCGGCACCGGCGCCGAGGGGACGAGATCGATGTAGCCGTCGATGTCGTTGCGGAACAGGTTGAACCTGCCGCGGAAGCTGTCGCTGGCGGCGAAGATGCCGTCATACTTTAGATTGGCGCCGGCTTCCTTGTTCTTGCCGACCTCCGGCCGCAGGTTCGCATTGGGCAGGAAGCAGAACAGTCCGGTGGTGCCGTCCGGGCAGTTGAAGAATGTTGGACCGCCGCCGGTCGCGTGCGCGCCGGAGATCAACGTCTCCGTGATCGAGGGCGCCCGATAGCCTTCCGCGTAACTGACATAGGGGGTAAAGCCTGCCACCGGCGTCACGCCGACCGTGATCTTCGGAGAGAACCGGTCGCCGCCGGTCGATACACTGGCCGAGTCCAGGTCGTAGCGATCGTAGCGGATCGCACTGACGATCTCGAGCCAGGTCGAGTAATTGTTCTTCAACTGCACGAAGCCGCCGGAGACGGTCCGCTGGCCGTTTGGGGTCGTGATGTTGGAGTTTCCGCGGCTGTCGAATGTCTTCACATCGTCCTGAAACGCATCAAACCCATAGGTCAGAGCGTTGCGCCAGCCGCCAACGTTGAAGCGAGTTGTGTTGTTGACATCGATCCCGACTGTATCGAGCAGATAGCCGCGCCTGTCGCCGACGCAGCCCGAGATGTTGTTGCCGGGGTTTGCCAGCGTACAGACGCCACCGCCCGAGGTGATACGGTTATTGTATGTTTTGACCTGATCGTTGTCGGTCCGGTTGCCATACACGGTTGCGTTCCAGTCGAACCACATGTCGTCCGGCCTGGAATATTTCCAGGTGATCGTTCCGGTATAATTCTTTGCATCGGAAGCATAGACCGACGTGCCTGCGATCGCTGTAGGCGCGGCAGCCGTGGTGGTCGGCCCGCGATTGAACTGCCCGATGTTGTATTGGTCATCCTGAAACACGGCACCAAACTTGATCTCATGGCCGTCGGCGGGCCGCACGGTGACCTTCATCAGGCCGGCGGCGATTTCATTGCCGGTATTTCCGATCTCGGTACCAGCTCCGTCCTTGTAATTGCCCTGCGTGCGATAAACCGCGCCGCCAAACACATCGACCGTCGGATCGGCGCGCACGCCGCCGAAGATCGAGCCAAGCCCGCGGTCCTTGTTGGTGCCATATGAACCGCTCATATCGACGCCCCAGCGCTCGCCGGGACGAACCACGTCGTCGATGTCCTTGGTGCGGAACGAGACCACGCCGCCGATCGCACCGGAGCCGTAGATGTTCGCGGTCGGGCCGCGCACGATATCGACACCGCCGACCAGTTCGGGATCGAGGAAGAACGAACCGTTGGCGTTGTGGCCGGTGCGTTGATAGTTCTGCCGCGCGCCATCGACGACGACGGCGACCCGGCCAAAGTCCTGCAGGCCGCGAATGTTGATCGCGGTCGCCGCGTCGTCGCCGCGGTCCTGGAACGACACGCCGGGCACGTTATAGAAAATATCGGCCAGCCGCTTCGGCTGCAGTCCCTGGATCTGATCGAGCGTCACGACGCTCACGGGCGCAAGCGCGTCGATCGCACGCTCTTCGGTCTTCGACGCCGCGACCGTGATGGTATCGAGCGATTGCACCGGCGTGCCGCCGATCTGCGCGTACGCAGTTTGAACCGGCGTCGCTGCTTGCTCCTGTTGCGGCTTTGCGGGCTTGCGTTTGGCTTGTTTTTCCTTCTGCCGCTCTGACGACCGGCCGGCCACTTCGCTGTCCACCGTCTGCGCCAAGCCGGCATCCGAAAAAACCAGCGCACTTGAAATCATCGACGCGCCCAATATCAAGGCGCGCGAACACCTAGCCCCGTCCGCCATTACAAGCCCAACCTGATGATCTGCTTTTTGGGCTCGGCTGGCGGGCGCTGCGACAAATGCAGCTGCTTGCTGGCTACCAGTTCAGACTCGGGCGATCCGCCCGCATTCTGCCGTTCTTGGTTACGTGGCGACATCGGGGCGGTCAAGAACGACACGATACACTTTATATCGATTGTAAATTGCAGCGGTTGGATCGGGCATCCACCAGCCTGTAAGAGTATCCATCGCCAACTATTTCGGGATGCAGCGAACGAATGCCTGCGAGTTCAGGAGACAACATGAGAGACGCCGGAAAGCATGCCGGAACAACCTCTCCTGTGACACGATCTCTGATCATGAGCGGCAACCGGATCGACAGCCGCGACCTGTTCTCGACCGAGCGCGAGATCATGATTGTGCATGGCGAGGAGGCCTACCGCCTGCGGCTGACATCGCAAAACAAACTGATCCTGACGAAATGATCCGGCAATGACATTTTGTCGCAGCCTCGTTTGTGTCGTCATGCAACTCGCCACCGTCAGCGGTTATCTCGCCATGAATTCCGCGGCGGCGGCCGAAGGCGTGGTGGTGCGCGACGCCCGCAACCGCGAGGTCACGATTGAAAATCCGTCGCGGATCGTCTCGATCGGCGGCGCCATCACCGAAATTCTCTACGCACTGGGCCTCGAACAACGCGTGGTAGCCGTCGACACCACAAGCCTGTTTCCGGACACCGCACTGCGCGACAAACCCAACGTCGGCTACATGCGCCAGCTTTCAGCGGAAGGCGTTCTCGGGCTTAACCCCTCGCTTGTCCTGGCCATGCAGGGATCCGGTCCGAAGGAAACGATGGATGTCCTGGAAGCAGCCAAGGTGCCTCTTGTGCTGGTGCCGGAAGTTTACTCGGAGGACGGGTTGCTCGAGAAAGTCAGGCTTGTCGGTCACGCCATGGGGGCGGATGCACGAGCCGCGTGCCTGACGACGGCCGTTGCAAACGATCTGACGCAATTGCGCGAACTCCGGGCCAAGGTGACAAAACCGGTCCGCGTGATGTTCGTCATGTCGCTCTTGAGCGGCCGGGCCATGGTTGCCGGTCAAAACACCTCCGCCAATGAAATCATCAAACTGTCCGGCGGCATCAACGCGATCGACAGTTACGACGGATACAAGATGATCAACGACGAAGCGATCGTCGCGGCCAGGCCCGACGTCGTGCTCTCGATCCCGCGCAGCCGCGATTCGCTCGAGGCGGAAGCCGTCTATGCCCACCCGGCCTTCGCCATGACGCCGGTCGCCGCCAACAAGGCCTTCATCTCGATGGACGGCCTCTATCTTCTCGGCTTCGGACCGCGCACCGCCGCCGCCGCGCGCGACCTTTCGATCAAGCTCTATCCATCGCTGGCACCGCAAGCCGAGAAATTCGCCTCTGCCGCGCTGACGGCCAATTGCCGGCAATGACGGCCGAAGCAGGACCGGGCCGCGCAACACGTCGTGCCGGGCGTCCGATGCGCCCCACCGCCTTCCTTACCATCGTTTGTCTGCTCGCGGCGCTGGCCGGCGCGGCCATCATCGCGCTGACGATGGGCGCGGCGGGAATTCCCCTTGCGCGGCTCCCTGCCGCGCTGGGCTATTGGCCGGAGCATCCCGTCAACCCCCTGACATCGCGCGACCAACTGGTGCTGTGGTCGATCCGAATTCCGCGAATCGCGGCCGCGGCCATGGTCGGAAGCCTGCTCGCGGCGTCAGGCGCCGTCATGCAGGGCCTGTTCCGGAATCCCCTCGCCGACCCGGCACTGGTCGGCGTTTCCAGTGGTGGCGCATTCGCGGCTGCCGCAGCGATTGTCTTCACCGACAGCAGGGTCGGCGAGAGTCTTCGTTTCCTGCAAAACGAATTGCTGCCGATCGCCGCATTCACCGGCTCGCTGGCGACGACTGTCATCCTCTACGGAATCGCAAGCCGCGCCGGCCGCACGTCGATCGCCATCTTCCTGCTGGCAGGCCTTGCCATCGCCGCCATTGCCAATGCCGGCATCGGACTTCTGGTGTTCATGGCGGACGATCGCCAGTTGCGCGACATCACGTTCTGGCTGTTGGGATCGTTGAGCGGCGCGACCTGGGTCAAGACGGCAACCATCGCGCCGGTACTGGCGGTTGGCCTCGCCGCATGCCTGTGGATCGCACGCGGGCTCGACGTGCTCGTGCTCGGCGAAGCCGAAGCTTTTCACAGCGGCGTCGACGTCGAACGATTAAAGCGCATCTCGATCGTGTTGGTGTCGGCCATGACCGGCGTGGCGGTCTCGGTCTGCGGCGTCGTCGGATTTGTCGGCATCGTGGTGCCGCATCTGCTGCGGCTGGTGATCGGCCCCGCGCATCGGCTGTTGCTCCCGGCCTCGGCCTTGCTCGGCGCCGTGCTGCTGGTGGGGGCGGATACGCTGGCCCGCACCATCGTCGCGCCCGCCGAAATGCCGATCGGCATCCTGACCGCGGCGGTCGGCGCGCCGTTTTTTCTGGCCATGCTGCTGCGGCAACGCGGGCTGGCCGGACTATGACGCCCGTGATCGAGGCACGATCGGTCTCGATGGCGATCAACGGCGCGACGCTGGTCGATGCGATCGACTTGCGTATCGACGGCGGCGAGACGGTCGCCATTGTCGGACCGAACGGCGCCGGCAAATCGACGCTGTTGCGGTTACTGTCCGGCGACCTCCGCGCCACCCGCGGCGAAGTCAGGCTCAAGCTGCGAGAACTTCACTCCTATCCTGCGCGCCAGCTCGCCTTGCATCGTGCAATGCTATCGCAGCACGTCAATGTCAGCTTCCCTTTTACGGTCGAGGAGATCGTTCACATGGGCGCCGGCGATAGCGGTCGCGCGGCGGCCCAGCGATTTGTCGATGCGGCGTTGCACGAGGTTGGATTGAACGATTTCCGCCAGCGGCAATTGCCGACGCTTTCCGGCGGCGAGCAGCAGCGTGCGCATTTCGCCCGGGTCCTGGTTCAGCTCGCATGCGGAGAGGCCCTTCATGGCCCCGGCCTTTTGCTGCTGGATGAACCGACATCCAGCCTGGACATGCGCCATCAGATCGATCTCGTGGAGACGGCAAAGCAACGCGCGGCAAACGGCACCGCGGTCGTCGCGGTGCTTCACGATCTCAATCTTGCCATGCGCTTCGCCGACAGGATCATCCTGCTTCACCAGGGCCGGCTGGCCATCGATGGCGGTCGGCGCGAAACGGTGACGCCGGAAATCATCGGACGAATATTCGGGGTCGAGGCCACTGTTCAATATACCGACAACGGGATTCCGTTCCTGCTGCCGCAAACGATGCGGCCGCTAGAGCATGATCCGGAAAAGTGGGAACCGGTTTTCCGAAAAGATCATGCTCAACCAAAAAGATAGAGCGGGATGACGATTCGAAGAAAAGACATCCCGCTCTAACGACAGGACAGCTGCCCTCGGACTGAACGGGTGTTTTCGAATTACGCGCGGCCGATATTAGCGCATCACCAGGAGACGCCGTAGTTCGCGGCGATGCGTCGCGCCTCCGCCTCTTGATTCTCATACCCCCTTGCATGGATCCCGTTCGAAGGAGCGTAAGCCTGTCTCACGAGCTGTGAAGCCTGTGTCGGAGGCCTGTAAGCCTGCCTCACAGTCTTTGAGGTCTGTGTCGGAGCACTGGAAGCCTGTCTCACGGGCGTGGAAATCGCCTTGACAGGCTTGGCGGCCTCCGGCTTGGCGATCGGCTTCTGCTCCCGGGGGTTAACCGATTCAATTCTCTCGTTCGGTTCTTCACCGGACGCGAGAAGGCCCCTGTTCTGGCCAGCCTGAGCTGTCACGGATGTCAGAGCCAGAACGGATATCAGGATAAGTTTACGCATGTGAATCTCCCGTGCTTGATGACGGGAAGCTAAACCAATGGCTCAATCGGTTATGTGAGCCCGATCACGCAGGCCCACAACGTATGGACGGCGGCTGACGGCGGCGTAACGCCACACGTTCGCGCGCCGGCGTCGTCAGCACTTCACAAAACCGTCAGCGCGCTGTAACGCGCGCTCCGCAGAACAGCCGCTTGGCCGCTCACAGAAGACTCACCATGCGGATTTCCTGCTCTGTTCCGTCGCGTCGTTATTCCTGGCTTCAACCGCAGCGTTCGCGCAAGGCGAAGGCGAATTTCGACCACAGGAAGATCCCTCCCCTTCGGGAGGGATTTTTCATTTCTGGCCAGGGCGCGGCCCACGGGCTGATGGCCACTCACTAGGATCCGCTCAACAACGATCTTCCTTCATTCGTTCGAAGCTGAAAGACCAGCCAGCAACAGCGGATGCATAACGATCCCTCATCGGCGCGGAGGGTGAGGATCACATGAAGTCTTCAAGAGGAACGCTGTTGTCGCGACGCGGCTTCTGCCTCTGCTGCGTCGGGAGCGCGGCGTTTGCCGCAACCAACGGCTGGCTGACACCTCGCGAAGCCTTCGCCGAGGCGCGTGGCCTCGTCAGCCTGATCAAGGACAGCGCGGCGGCATCGCCCATCGTTACGCACGGACCGCGCAACAATATCAGCGTACTCGAAGGCTCAGGCGGCAACATCGCCGTCCTGACCGGCTCGGATGGCAAGGTGCCGATCGATGCCGGCACAAGATTGGTCTACGAAGGCGTTTGATCGCGGGTTTTGCGTCGCACCCTTTTTGAATTGTAAGGAGTTGTCATGTCGATCACCGTCAGCACTCTAGCCGCCATGGCCGCCTGCACCATGTTCGCAAGCGCCGCCTTCGCCCAGAGCGCCAGGGATATTCGGGGGCCGTCACCGCTGGTCGCGATCGAAAACGAGCCACCCGCCAGGCTGATTGTCGATCCGCCGCTTGCCGAACAATTGGCCAAGGGCCTCGTCTTCATCCAGTACCGGACCGAGAATTTGCGGGTGGTACCGGTGTTCGGCAAAGGCGCCCTCGACGTCTCGCCGCGCATCGGCCATCTCCACATCACCGTTGACGACGCGCCATGGCATTTTGTCGACGCCAGCGGCGAAACGGTGATCGTGGTCGGCCTGAAAGCAGGCCCGCACAAGGTGCTGTTCGAACTGGCCGATCCCACGCATCGGGTGATCGACAGCCAGACGGTTAGTTTTGAAGTGCCGGAACATATGAGCACGCGCTGACGATCGCGGCGCGTTGCGCTGCTTTTGGAGAGAACGCGTAGCCCCGCGCAACAAGATACGGGACGAGGCGAGCGGCGGATCGGAACGTCGTCAGCCGCCGCCGCTCGGTTCGCATTATCCAGCCGGCATCATGACGACGCCCTTGTCCTTGGGCCAGCGCACTCGCCATGCGAAGGCAATATCCCTGACCTCGCCTGCCTTGGCCTCGAAAGCCCATTCCAGCACGCCGCGCCGGTCGCGCAAATTGGTTGCGGCCGGCGGCGTCGTCGATGGCAGCAATTCGACCTGGATGTCTTCATTTTCGCTGACGGGCAATTGATCCTCGATTGCGATCCTGATCGGGAAATCATGACCATTGCGAATAACGGTCTTGAACGAGCGTTCGTCGGTCTTCGATGTCGTCAGGATCAGGCCCGCCGATCCTTCGTTGCGTTTGACGACGGAGCGTTCGACCTTGACCTTGTCATCGGCGCCGAAACCGAGCCGCACCGTTTCGTCCTTGCCGGCGGCAGCCATGTGACTGCGACCGATGAACACTCCGTCACGATAGATCGCAACCCGGCCCGGCAACAACGGCGCGTCCTCGCTTTGTGTGAAGCTGGCTTCGAGAAACGCGGTCGGATCGATCACCGGAACCGAACGCACGGCAAGATCGGGCGCAATGCTCGCGGTGGAGACGCGCAGGCTCTTGGCGCCTTCGCTCGCGCCAACGCTGACGCGGCCCGGAATCCTGAACACCACCTGGAAACCGCCGACTTCCGCCGCGGCCTGCTGCTCGTCGGCCTTTTCTCGTTCCGCAGGTTGATCGAGCGCCTTGGACATCGCGCGTAATTGGGCAGACGGCCTCACATTATCCATCGCAGCGCCCGCTGGCGCCGCCGGCCGCGGCGGAGGCGGATATTGCACGATCAGCGAATTCAGTTCAGGCGCCCTGCCGCCGCGCGCGCTTCGCACGGTCGAAACGCTGAGCGCAATATTCGGCCAGTCCTCTCCCGTGGTTTGGGTGATCTCGGCGCGGCGCACCAGTTCGAGCGCGGGCTTGCGGTCCTTCGCGCCGGTGTCGAGACGGGCGTCATAGAGCGGCGTCCAGCGCGCGGCGCGCACCGCATAGGTCACCCGCAGCGTCGCCTTGGTCGCGGCGGCAGCCGCAAGATCGATCCTCACCTCGAGCTTGCTTGGCGGCTTGATCGCGCGATCGGATTCCAGCCGGGCGATCTCTCGGTCGATATCCCGTTGCTTGCGTTCCGCGTCGCGAATGGCCGCGTCCGCGGAAGCTACTTCCTCGGCGACCGCGGCAAAGGCCGCGCGCCAATCTGCGATCGGACGGGCCTCACCCTTCTCACCAATTCCCGCAGGGGAGGTTTCGGCAAAACGCTCGGCAAATCTGCGACGCGCGGTAGCCGCGGCAATCGCACCTTGCAGGTTGGCGCGCTCGTCCTTCAGCGCCTCGATGCGCTGGTCGAGTTCGGGTAGATTGACCGGAGGTGCGGCGCGGGGCGGCCTGGTATCGATCGCCCCGATGGTAAGCTTCGCACCCGCCTCGCCCTCCACCCGCAGCGAGGACGGATCGAGCGTGAGCGGGAAATCCTTGATCACCAGGGTATTATCCCCGCCGGGAAGGTCGACCGCGATGGCGCGCGTGACGCTGGCGCCATCGGGGTAGACGGTGACGGCATCGACCGCCGATGTCGCCTCTACATTCGCCGCCCTGGCCTGCATCGCGGCGAGTGTCGTAAAAACGATGAGGCTCGTCATGACAAGGCGGTTCGCAACAATAGGCATGATTTCTCTCCCGCAAATATCCACGCGTCGCCGGCACGGCCGGAGATGGTCCGGCAGGACCAGACGCATGGAAAATCCTATCGCCCCCAATGATGAGACGTCACGACAAAGGAATTGGTTCGATTGAGGTTTCGATAAGGCGCCGCCTGGGCGGGCCGCGGCGGACTGGTGGATGCACTTTACCCTCCCCCGGGGCGAGCCTGCAGGGGAAGGGAAGAATGCCGTTGCCTGAAACACCAGCGCCTCAAAACACCAAAGCCTTGGCCTGCTTCACCTGCGGCAGCGCCTGCACCTTGGCGAGCAGTTGCGCCGGCACCTTACCGTCAACCTCGACCAGCGCGATGGCATCGCCGCCCGGCTTGTTGCGGCCGAGATGGAAGGTCGCGATGTTGATTTTGGCGTCGCCGAGCAGGCTCGCGAAGTGGCCGATGAAACCCGGCTTGTCCTCGTTGGTGACGTAGATCATCGATTTTCCGAACTCGGCGTCGACGCGGATACCCTTGATGTCGACCAGGCGCGGCTTGCCGTCGTGATAGACGGTGCCGGAGACCGAACGCTCCTGCCGCTCCGTCATCACCGTCACGGTGATCAGGCTCTCATAGTCGCTCTGCGCCGCGCGCACGATCTCGTCGACCACCATGCCGCGCTCCTTGGCGACCACCGGCGCCGAGACGACGTTGACCTCGCCCAGCATCGGCCGCAGCAGGCCGGACAGCGCCGCCGAGGTTAGCGCCTTGATTTTCATTTCGGCGACGTGGCCCTCATAGGTGATCTGCACTTTCAGGATGCCGCTCTCGGTGAGCTGGCCTGCGAACGAGCCGAGCTTCTCGGCAAGCTCGATGAACGGCTTCAGCTTCGGCGCCTCTTCCGCCGTGATCGACGGGAAATTCACTGCGTTGGAAATCGCGCCGCTCAAGAGATAGTCCGACATCTGTTCGGCAACCTGAAGCGCGACGTTCTCCTGCGCCTCGGTGGTGGCCGCGCCAAGATGCGGCGTGCAGATCACGTTGGGATGGCCGAACAGCACGTTTGACGTGGCCGGCTCCTCGACGAATACGTCGAACGCAGCACCGGCGACATGCCTGGAATTCAACGCATCGACCAGCGCCTGCTCGTCGACCAGACCGCCGCGCGCGCAATTGACGATGCGCACGCCCTTCTTCATCTTTGCCAGCGCCGACGCGTCGATGATGTTCTTGGTCTTCTCGGTCAGCGGCGTATGCAGCGTAATGAAGTCGGCGCGCTTGAGCAGATCGTCGAGTTCGACTTTCTCGACGCCGATGTCCCTGGCGCGCTCCGGCGACAGGAACGGATCGAATGCGATCACTTTCATGCGCAGCCCCAGCGCGCGATCGGCGACGATTGAACCGATGTTGCCGCAACCGATCACGCCGAGCGTCTTGGCGGTGATCTCGACCCCCATGAAGCGGTTCTTCTCCCACTTGCCGGCGTGGGTGGAGGCGTCGGCCTGCGGAATTTCCCGCGCCAGCGCCAGCATCAAGGTGATGGCGTGTTCGGCCGTGGTGATCGAATTGCCGAACGGGGTGTTCATCACGATGATTCCCTTGGCCGTGGCGGCGGGAATCTCAACATTATCGACACCGATGCCGGCACGGCCGATCACTTTCAGCCGCGTCGCCTTCTCGATGATTTTCGCGGTCGCCTTGGTGGCGGAGCGGATCGCGAGGCCGTCGTAATTGCCGATGATCTCGGCAAGCTTGTCCTTGTCCTTGCCGAGATTGGGCTGGAAATCGACATCGATGCCGCGATCCTTGAAGATCTGCACGGCGGCGGGCGACAGCGCGTCGGAAATGAGAACTTTGGGTTTGGACATTGGTCTGATCCGTTGATGGACGATGCATTTGATATCGTCACCCGCGGGCCAAAGCGCGAAGCGCGTCTTCGCGCCAGAGACCCCGCGGGTCCATCTTTTTTCGATGGATGGCCGGGTCGAGCCCGGCCATGACGATGATGGGATGAACGAACTTACGCCGCCTTCGCGAGTGACGACTTCATCTCCGCGAACGCCCAGTCGATCCACTGCGTCAGCAGCGCGACGTCGTTGGCTTCCACGGTCGCGCCGCACCAGATGCGCAGGCCGGCTGGCGCATCGCGATAGTGCGCGAAATCGTAGCCGGCGCCTTCCTTCTCCACCAAGGCAACGAGCTTCTTGGCAAAGTCGGACTGCGCGTCAGGTGTCAGCGACGTGATCGCGGGGTCGACCACCTTCATGCACACCGAGGTATTGGAACGAATAGCCGGATCCTTCGCCAGGAAATCGATCCACGGCGTTTTCGCCTTCCAGTCGGCGAGCACCTTGGTGTTGGCGTCGGCGCGCGCCATCAGACCCTTGAGGCCGCCAATCGATCTTCCCCAGTTCAGCGCATCGAGGTAGTCCTCGACGCACAGCATCGACGGCGTGTTGATGGTTTCGCCCTCGAAGATGCCTTCGTTGAGCTTGCCGCCCTTGGTCATGCGGAAGATCTTCGGCAGCGGCCACGCCGGCTTATAGCTCTCGAGCCGCGCCACCGCGCGCGGTGAAAGCACCAGCATGCCGTGCGCGGCTTCACCGCCGAGCGCCTTCTGCCAGGAGAACGTCACCACATCGAGCTTGGCCCAATCGAGCTTCTGCGCGAACGCCGCCGAGGTGGCGTCACAGATGGTGAGGCCTTCGCGGCTCGCGCTGATCCAGTCGGCATTGGGGACGCGCACGCCCGAAGTGGTGCCGTTCCAGGTGAACACGATGTCGGAAGCAGGATCAGCCTTGCTCAGATCGGGGATCTCGCCATAGCCGGCATGCAGCTTGGTCACATCCTTGAGCTTCAATTCCTTGACGATATCGCCGACCCAGCCTTCGCCGAAGGATTCCCAGGCGATCGTGGTCACGGGCCGCGCGCCAAGCAGCGACCACAGCGCCATTTCGACCGCGCCGGTATCGGACGCCGGCACGATGCCGATCTTGTAACCGGCCGGCACTTCGAGCACTTCACGCGTCAGCTCGATCGCGAGCTTGAGCTTCGCCTTGCCGATTTTCGCGCGATGCGAACGGCCGAGGGCGGCGTCTTTGAGATTTTGGGCGTTCCATCCGGGGCGCTTGGCACAGGGGCCGGATGAAAAATGCGGCACATTGGGCCGCGAAGCGGGCTTCGCTGCAGTCATGATCTATCCTTCCAGATAGTGAGCCTCCCGTTGGGGGGAGGTGTCCCGCCG
>WNGR01012725.1_pt1 | contig 13028 bp, 13 predicted proteins | sample 5407581 | NCBI WGS metagenome assembly WNGR01 (sample SAMN13153383, study PRJNA577476) | soil metagenome | isolation source: 80 cm soil or saprolite under Garry oak tree replicate 2 | place: USA:California | collected 2016-06-15 | reverse complement strand
CACGGCCTGCCGCCGCTCGGCCTTGGCCTGTCGCATCGCGCCCGCGCTTTCGTGAAACTGGCGGAGATCTGCCTTGAGCCGCGCTAAGGAAGCCTTTGGCGTCTACGTGCACTGGCCGTTCTGCCTGTCGAAGTGCCCGTATTGCGACTTCAACAGCCATGTCCGCCACACCGCGATCGACGAGGCGCGTTTTGCCGCGGCCTTCGCGCGCGAGATCGAAACGACAGCACAGCGCGCGCCCGGCCGCGAGGTCACATCGATCTTCCTCGGTGGCGGCACGCCGTCATTGATGCAGCCTGCGACCGTCGGCGCGGTGCTCGACGCGATCGGCAAGCACTGGACGGTCGCCAACGACGTCGAAGTCACGCTGGAAGCAAACCCGACCAGCGTCGAGGCCACACGTTTCGCCGGTTATCGCGCAGCCGGTGTCAACCGCGTCTCGCTCGGCGTGCAGGCGCTGGACGATGCCTCGCTGAAGGCGCTGGGCCGGATGCACAGCGCACGCGAGGCACTCGATGCCGTCGCGATCGCGCGGCGCTCATTCGACCGCTATTCGTTCGATTTGATCTACGCCCGCCCCGACCAGACGCCGGCGATGTGGGCCGATGAACTCCGACACGCCATCGATGAAGCAGCCGAGCATCTGTCGCTCTATCAATTGACGATCGAGGAAGGCACGCCGTTCTTCGGCCTGCACCAGGCCGGTAAATTGAAGACGCCAGACGAAGCGGTCGCCCGCGCGCTCTACGATGTGACGCAGGAGACCTGCGACAAGCTCGGGCTGCCCGCCTACGAGATTTCAAACCACGCCCAGCGTGGCGCCGAGTGCCGGCACAATCTCGTGTACTGGCGCGGCAATGAATATGCCGGTGTCGGCCCCGGCGCGCATGGAAGGCTCGATATCGATGGCATCCGCCACGCGATCGCCACCGAGAAGCGCCCCGAAGCCTGGCTGATGCGGGTCGAAACCAACGGCAATGGCGTCGTGACCGACGACCTCCTCAACAGCGAGGAGCGCGCCGACGAATTTTTGCTGATGGGATTGCGCCTCGCCGAGGGCATCGACCCCGAGCGCTACACCGCCCTTTCCGGCCGCCCGCTCGACCCCAAACGCATCGCGCTGCTCCGTGAGGAAGGCGCGATCACGGTGGATGCGACAGGGCGGTTGCGTGTAACGAGCAGCGGTTTTCCGGTGCTGGATGCTGTGGTCGCGGATTTGGCGGCGTAAGTATCGACGCCGTCGGCGGTGCGCTCCCTCTCCCGCTTGCGGGGGAGGGCTGGGGTGGGGGTCTCTCCACAAGCGAGACCCCCCGTGGGGAGAAAGCCCTCACCCGGCGCTACGCGCCGACCTCTCCCGCAAGCGGGAGAGGTGAACCGCCTACGCCCCAAAACTCTTCGGCGAACCCGCGACTGCCACCCCACCGCCGGTCGTCACCTTCATCACCGCAAGCCCGCGCTCATTTGTGCCATCCGCGCGGAAGCGAAACAGGCCGTCGATGCCGGCGAAGCCGGACGGGTTGGTGAGCACGTCGGACGAGAAGCGCGTGGTGCCTTGCGTGCGCGCGAGTGCTGCGACGAGGGCGACCGCGTCATAGGCGAGCGTTGCGGTGCGCACCGGCTCGGCGCCGTATTTGGTGCGGTAGCGGCCGGAGAAGGCGCGGAAGCCGGCCGGATCCGGCGCGGCGTAGAGACCGCCTTGCAGCGCCGCGTTGGCATAGACGCGCGGATTGTCCCACAGGCCGGTGCCGAGCAGCTGGATGTTGCGCAAATTCGCGCCGGCCGCGGTCATCGCATCGGCCACCGCGACGACGGCATCGCCATCATCGGCAATGAACAGCGCATCGGCGCTGCCAAGCTGCTGCGCCACGGTTCGCGCCGGTGTCGCGCGATCCGCGCCGTATTTCTCGAACGCGACAATGCGCCCGCCACGCCGCGGCACTGCCGCCTTCACCGCCGCCTCGACGACATTGCCATAGGCATTGTCGGGCACGAGCACGGCGACGGAACGTTTTCCGATGCTGGCGGAATATTCGACGATGCGGTTGACGTCGGACTCCGGCAGGAAGGAGAGCAGATAGACGCCGCGGCCGGCGATGCTGGAATCGGTCGAGAACGCCATCACCGAGATGCCGCGCGTGCGCGCGACCTGCGCCACCGCCGGCACCGACTGCGCGAACAGCGGCCCTAGAATGATCTCGGCACCTTCATCGACCGCCTGCTGCGCACCCTGTTGCGCGCCTTGCGGGCTGCCATTGTCGTCCTTGATCAGGAGCTGGATGTTCGGGTTCTGGAATTCGGCCAGCGCCATCTCGGCGGCGTTGCGCATGGATTGCGCCGCCAAACCGGCATTGCCGGCGGCCGAGAGCGGCAGGATCACGGCAACCTTCACCCCACCGGTGCCGGCGGTGGTGGCCTGCTGCGGCGGCCCGGCGGGCTGGGCCGGGGCTGAGGGGCTGCTGAACGGATTGGAGAACTGGCTGAGGCTCTGCTGCACGCCGGCGCAGGCCGACAGCAGCGGCGCGCCCAGCAACAGCCCAAGCGCGCTCCGCCGGGTCGCCCCCGACAATCGGGGCCCCGGAGCGGGAGATTTGGGAGTACGCGGGCCCACCATGGCAACTCTTCTTCTGACCAGCCCTCTCCGGCCGATCACAACAACTCATGCTGCGACCGAAGCCGCGGATTCAGGCATATTGTCGGCAAATAGTTAACCAAAACAAAAGGATAATGAACGCTTAACGCGGTCGTCTCCTGATCCTGGCAAGCTGTTCGCCGTCGCTCTCGCATCATCAAGGCGGCGTTTCCGCCGCGAATATGGCGCTGGCGCTTCATTCCCTCTCGAATGTGATACCGGTGGATCACATTCCAGTCCTTCCCCGCCCCGTCGCTCGTATCCTGCCTCGGTACGATCTTTTTCGGAGGACCGGTTCCCAGCCCTCGGGATCATGCCTAAGTTCGTCTCATTATGCGCGCAAAGCCGGCCCCGATAAATACACCTGAAAATACGGACGCCGCTCCGCGCGGTTTCTCCATCGACGCCCATAGGCTCGCGGCGCCGAAGGCTGCGGCGGGCCTCTATCTGGTCGCGACGCCCATCGGCAATCTCGGCGATATCACGCTGCGTGCACTCCAGACGCTCGCCGGGGTCGACGTCATCGCCTGCGAGGACACCCGCATCACGCGGCGCCTCACCGAGCGCTACGCCATCTCGGCGCAGCTCAAGCCCTATCACGAGCACAATGCCGAGGCCGCGCGACCGAAGATTCTGGAGGCGCTGGCGCAGGGCGGCGCGGTGGCGCTGGTGTCGGACGCCGGCACGCCGCTGATCTCGGATCCCGGCTTCAAGCTGGTGCGCGAGGTCTGCGCGGCGGGTTATGCGGTGTTCGCGCTGCCAGGCCCGTCCTCGGTGCTGGCGGCGCTTTCGGTCGCAGCACTTCCGACCGATCGTTTCTTCTTCGAAGGCTTTCTGCCGTCGAAATCCGCTGCGCGCCGGTCGCGCCTCACAGAACTCGCCCGCATCGACGCGACGCTGGTGATGTTCGAATCCGGCAACCGCGTGCAGGACACGCTCGCCGAACTCGCTGAGATCATGGGGACGCGCGAAGCCGCGATCTGCCGCGAACTGACCAAGCTGCATGAAGAGATCACCCGCGCACCGCTCCGCGAGCTCGCGCGCGATGCGGCTGAGCTTGAGACGCGCGGCGAATTCGTGCTGGTGATCGCTCCGCCCGCAGCCGACGCGCGCCGCGAGGTCTATGCCCGCGCGCTCGAAATCGCAAAAGACCTGCGGAGCGGCGATGGCGAAGCGTGAGGGCGCCGCAGAACCGAAGATCGCCTCGCCCGAGCGCGTCGCCGCGTTCCGCACCGGCATCTCCGCCGAGAGCCGCGCCGCGGCCTTCCTCATGGCCAAGGGCTACCGCATCCTGGCAAAACGCTACCGCACGCCGCATGGCGAGATCGACATCGTGGCGCGCCGCCGCAACCTGATCGCTTTCGTCGAGGTCAAGGCGCGCGCGACGCTGGATGACGCCGCCTTCGCGGTGACGCCGCGCCAGCAGCAGCGGATCATCAATGCCGCGCAGGGATGGCTTGTCGCGCATCCCGAGCATGCGGAATTCGAACTGCGATTCGACGCCATGCTGATTGCGCCGCGGTCACTTCCGCGCCATGTGTTGGCGGCATTCGACGCCTCGACCTGAAAGGCAGACCATGAAACTGAACGTCGCCGTCCAGATGGACCCCATCGCCCGCATCAACATCAAGGGCGATTCCACCTTTGCGCTGCTTCTGGAGGCGCAGAAGCGCGGCCATGGCCTGTCCTATTACACGCCCGACAAGCTCTCGATGGTCGGCGAAGAGATCGTCGCCCCGGTTCGGCTCCTGACCGTGCGCGACGAGCCCGGCGACCATTTCACCCTCGGCGAGCCCAAGCGCGAGGCGCTCAACGGCTTTGACGTGGTGCTGTTGCGCCAGGATCCGCCGTTCGACCTCGCCTACATCACCTCGACGCATCTGCTGGAGCGTATCCATCCCAAGACGCTGGTCGTCAACGACCCCGCGTCGGTGCGCAATGCGCCGGAAAAGCTGTTCGTGATGAATTTTCCGCAGCTGATGCCGCCGACCCTGATCTCGCGCGACCTCGACGAGATCAACGCGTTTCGCGATAAGCACGGCGCCGTCGTGATGAAGCCGCTGCACGGCCATGGCGGCGCCGCGGTGTTTCGCGTGATGCCGCAGGACATGAATTTCGGCTCGCTGTTCGACATGTTCTCGGTGACGTTCAAGGAATCGTGGGTGATCCAGCAGTTCATCCCCGAGGTGAAGCACGGCGACAAGCGCATCATCCTGGTCAATGGCGAGTTCGCCGGCGCGGTCAACCGCGTGCCGGCCGCTGACGACCTCCGTTCCAACATGGTCCGCGGCGGCGCCGCGCAGGAGACCGAGCTCACCCCGCGCGAGCGCGAGATTTGCGCCACCGTCGGACCGGCGCTGCGCGAACGCGGCCTGCTGTTCGTCGGCATCGACGTCATCAACGGCAACCTCACCGAGATCAACGTCACCTCGCCAACGGGCATCCGCGCAATTGCAAAGCTCGGCGGGCCGGACGTGGCGGCGAAGGTCTGGGACGTGATCGAGCAGAAGCGGGCGAAGTAAGCCGGCAGTGACGGCGTTGGGAGCACGCACAGTCTCTCCCCAACGTCGTCCCGGCGAAGGCCGGGATCCATAACCCCAGGGAGTAGTTTGGCGAAGACTCCTCGTTGGTACTTCCACCTTCTACAATCGAAAGATCACGCGGTATGGGTCCCGGCCTTCGCCGGGACGACACCGACAATGTGGCCAATTGTTTCTGCCTCACCCCCGCGATGACGACACGGCTTCCAACCCCCGCATCACTAACCACCCATTCACCATGACGCCTCGCGCCGCATCAGCTCGCGCTCGCCGCCTTGCGTGAAACTACGGGGGCCGCATCGCCTTCGCATAACGCGGCATTCACCATCTGGCCAAAACCAGCATCGTGACCGGTCATCACACTCGGCCTCGCAACACCCCTTATACTTTTACTCCCTACTCATCGACACCGGGGAACCCGCCACGTGCGGTTCGAGTGCCCCGCGTAAGAGTAGAGGCGTATGAACACCGCACGCATTGTCGTTCTCGTCATTGCGCTGGGCGCCGGCGGCGTCGCCGCGTATCTGGCGAGCGGCTATGACAACAAGCCCGCGCCCGTCCTCCCGGTGGCCGAGAAGCTGCCGACGGTCGAGGTGCTCGTCGCCAAATCCGACATCCAGCTCGGCCAGGCTGTGAAGGCCGAGGACCTGCAATGGCAGACCTGGCCGTCAGCCACCGCGAGCAGCGCCTTCATCCGCCGTGACAGCAGGCCTGATGCGCAGACCCAGATCGCAGGCTCGATCGCGCGCGTCCCGTTGATGCAGGGCGAGCCGATCCGCGAGCAGAAGCTGGTGAAGGCCGACGGCTCCGGCTTCATGGCCGCGATCCTGCCGTCCGGCATGCGGGCCGTCTCCACCGAAATTTCAGCCGAGACCGGCGCCGGCGGCTTCATCCTGCCGAACGACCGCGTCGACATCGTCCTGACGCGCCGCCTGAAGAATCCCGACGGCGCCAACGGCCCGACCGGCGGCAATGACCTCATCCTCTCAGAGGTCATCCTGACCAACATCCGCGTGCTCGCGATCGACCAGGCGCCGAAGGAAAAGGACGGCCAGAACGCCGTGCTCGGCAAGACCGTCACGCTCGAGCTCAAGCCCGACCAGGTCGCCGCGCTATCGGCCTCGCGCCAGGGCGGCACGCTGACACTCGCGCTGCGGAGCATCGCCGATGCCAACGCGTCGGAGGTTACGGTCGAAGACCAGGCGGCCAGGCGTGCCGGCGGCGTGAACGTGATCCGCTACGGCGTGCAGGCGCGGCAACTAACGTCACAGAAGTGATGGGGACACCCAAGATGAACTACGGGGATAATCAGACGGGCTTGCGCATTCGGGGGAAGCGCGCGCGCTCGTTCTGGACGGGGGCAATGCTGATGCTGGGGCTGGTCGCAGCCCCTGACCGGGTCAGCGCCGCGGACGCGCCGGTCGGAGACCAGGCGCCGATGCAGGCGCCGGACCTCGGCGTGGCGTCGGTCGCGACCATCGCGCCGGCCCGGACGCGCTTCCTGTCGCTTGGCGTCGGCAAGTCGGTCGTGATCGACCTGCCGCGCGAGGTCAAGGATGTGTTGGTGGCCGATCCCAAGATCGCCAATGCGGTGATCCGCTCGGCGCAGCGCGCCTATATCATCGGCGGCCAGGTCGGCCAGACCAATGTCGTGTTCTTCAGCGCCGACGGCCAGCAGGTCGCCGCCTACGATATCGCCGTGAAGCGCGACCTCAACGGCATGCGCGCGGCGCTGCGCCAGTCGCTGCCGGGCGTGCAGATCGAGGGCGTCGGCGACAGCGTGATGCTGACCGGCTCGGTGTCGAGCCCGGTCGAGGCCCAGCAGGCCGGCGACGTCGCCGCCAAGCTGGTTGGCGGCGCGGACAAGGTCGTCAACAACATCGTCGTGCGCGGCCGCGATCAGGTGATGCTCAAAGTCGTCGTTGGCGAAGTTCGCCGCGACATTGTCAAGCAGCTGGGTGTCGATCTCAGCGCCAGCCTGAACGCCGGCACCGCGGTCGTGAATTTCAACAACTCCAACCCGTTCTCGGCCAGCGGCGGACCGCTGGTCAGCGGCAACGGGCTCGGCGTTGCCGGCCTCACCAAGGGCGTCGCCACTGTCAGCGCCACGATGCGCGCGATGGAAAGCGCCGGCGTGATGCGCACCCTGGCCGAGCCGAGCCTGACGGCGATCTCCGGTGAATCGGCGACCTTCATCGCCGGCGGCGAATTTCCAATTCCCGGGGGCTACGCCTGCGATCCGACCACGCATGTCTGTACCACCCAGATCACCTACAAGAAGTTCGGCATCTCGCTGAACTTCACCCCGGTCGTGCTGAGCGAAGGCCGGATCAGCCTGCGCGTGATGACCGAAGTCTCGGAGCTGTCGAGCCAGAACGCCATCACGGTGTCGCAGGCGCTGTCCTCGAGCTCGACCAACTCGATCACCATCCCCTCGGTCCAGACCCGTCGCGCCGAGACGACGCTGGAAATTCCCTCGGGCGGCTCGATGGCGATGGCCGGCCTGATCCAGCAGCAGACCAAGCAGGCCGTCAACGGCCTGCCCGGCGTCGACCAGGTGCCGATCCTCGGCGCGCTGTTCCGCAGCCAGGACTTCGTCAACAACGAGACCGAGCTGATGGTGATCGTGACGCCTTATGTGGTGCGCGCGGTCGCCCAGAAGGAATTGTCGCGGCCCGATGACGGCTTCGCGCCGTCGTCGGATTCGCAGTCGGCACTGCTCGGCCGCATGAACCGCCTCTATGGCATTGCGCGCCGCGCCGATCCGATGGACGGCAACCAGGGCGATTTCGGCTTCATCATCGACTGACACGAACGGACGTTTTGGGGAACGGGGCAAGAGGGGATGAAGCGATGACGAAGACGACAGGCGATCGACGTCGCAAGTTGCGCATCGTGCTCGCATTGACGGGGCTCTCCGTCATGCTGGGCGCGTGCAACACCACCGGCGACGTCGTCACCGCCCAGACGGTGCCGACCGATTATCGCCAGCGCCACCCGATCGCGGTGCAGGAAGCCAAGCGCTCGATCGTGATCTTCGTCGGCAAGGCCCGCGGCGGCCTCTCGGCCGCGCAGCACTCGGACGTCGCGGGCATTGCCCAGGACTGGGTGCGCGAAGGCACCGGCTCTGTCATCGTCGACGTTCCCATCGACACCGCGAATTCGCGCGCGGCTGCTGCGACCTATCATGAAATCCGCTTGGTGCTCGGTGCCAGCGGCGTGCCGTCGCGCGCCATCGTCCAGCATCCCTATCGCCCCGAAGATCCCGCCCTGCTGCCGACCATCCGCCTGAGCTATTCCAGGATCGCCGCGGTCGCCGGGCCCTGCGGGTTGTGGCCCGAGGACATGGGTCCGTCGATCCTCGACCCCGGCTACAACGAGAACCGGCCCTATTTCAATCTCGGCTGCGCCACCCAGCGCAATCTCGCGGCGATGATCGACAACCCCGCCGACCTCGAGCAGCCGCGCGCCGAGACGCCGGCCTATACCGCACGGCGCGACATCGCCTTCGACCGCTACCGCAAGGGCACCCCGACCGCGATCGCCTATCCCGAGGCTGACAAAGCCAAACTCAGCGACACAGGCAAATGACAAGCGTTCACGACGAAGAAGCGGACGATCCGCAGCACCCCGAGGAACACATTGCGCCGGTTCCTCGCATCTCGGTGCAGGCGTTTTGCGAGACCGAGCAGACGCTCGCCGCGGTGACCGCGGCCGGGCAGGACCGCCGTCTCGCCAAGGCTCATCTCACCGCAAAAGACGGCGGTCTTGCCGCGGCGATCGAAGTCTATGACACGATGCCGACGCCGAATGTGATCGTGATCGAATCCGACGGCACGCGCGACATTCTCGAGGGCCTCGACGATCTCGCCGGCGTCTGCGATCCCGGCACCCGCGTGGTCGTGATCGGCAATCCCAACGACACGGCGCCCTATCGCGAGCTGGTGCGCCGCGGTGTCAACGACTACGTGATCGGGCCGATCGAGACCATCGACGTGGTACGCTCGATCTGTAGCCTGTTTTCGGCTTCCGAGACCATCATCACCGGCCGCGTCATCGCGGTGGTCGGCGCCAAGGGCGGCGTCGGCGCCTCCACCGTCGCCCACAATGTGGCCTGGACCATCGCGCGCGACCTCGCGCTTGATTCCGTCGTGATCGATCTCGACCTCGCCTTCGGCACCGCCGGCCTCGACTACAACCAGGACCCGGTGCAGGGCATCGCCAACGCGGTGCTGTCGCAGGACCGGCCGGACACGGCGCTGATGGAGCGCCTGCTCTCCAAATGCACCGAGCGCCTGAGCCTGCTGGCGGCGCCCGCCACGCTTGATCGCGTCTATGATTTCGGCGCGGAAGCCTTCGACGCAGTGTTCGACACGCTGCGCATGACCACGCCCTGCATCGTGCTCGACGTGCCGCATCAATGGTCGGGCTGGACGCGGCGCGCGCTGGTCAACGCCGACGACATCGTGATCGTGGCCGAGCCCGATCTCGCCAATCTGCGCAACACCAAGAACATGCTGACCGTGCTGAAGGCGGCGCGGCCGAACGACCGGCCGCCGCTGTACTGCATCAACCAGGTCGGCATGCACAAGCGGGCGGAGATCGACGTCAAGTCGTTTGCCAAGACCATGGAGAGCCAGCCGATCGCGGTGATCCCGTTCGATTCAAAGCTGTTCTCGACCGCGGCCAATAACGGCCAGATGATCGCGGAGGTCTCCAAGAGCCACCGCACCACCGAGCTGTTCCAGAACATGGCCAACCGCCTCGCCGGGCGTGGCGAGGTAAAGAAGCCGAAGCGGTCGCTGCTCGGACCGCTCCTGAAAAAGCTGAAGGGCAGATCGGGACGCGCGTCTGCGCCGCACCGCAAGGCGTCGTAAGCGCGAGCTAACTGCGGCGGGCTACTTTTCCGCCCGCTGCTGTTGCTTCTTCGATAGCAACTGGCGGAGCGCCGTGACCTTTGCTGCCGCCTGGTCCGGCGGCAGATCGGCCTTCACGATGGTCTCGGCCTCGGCCTGCTTTCCTTCCAGCCCCAGCACCAGCGCGAGATTGGCGCGCACGCGAGGATCGGCGGCGTTGCGCTCATAGGCGCGGCGCATGGTCTCTTCGGCCCTGGGCAGATTGTTCTGGAGCACATAGGACAGGCCGAGATTGGACAAGACCTGCGGCTCGTCCGGCACGATCTTCAAAGCGGTCGCATAATATTGCTGCGCTTCCTCGTTGCGGCCGAGCTGATCGAGCGCCGCGCCCTGCGCCGACAGGATGTGCCAGTCGGGATCCTCCGGCGTATGCGCGCGGCTGAGTACATCGTAGGCCTGCTGGAAATTGCCGTTGTCGGCGAGCGCGCGGCCGTAGCCGGCGAGCAGCGCCTTGTTGCTGGGATGGGCGAGCACGGCTTGCTCCAGCACTGCAACCGCCTGGGCGCGCTGACCGGTCTCGCGCAGCGCCTTGCCGTAATCGAGGGCGACATTGGCATCGCTCGGCTTGGCGCGATAGCGCTCGCGCAGGGCATCCATGTCCGGCTTGCTGTCGGCCTTGCTCGCGGTTTCAGACTTGCCGCCGAGCGCGCCGGTGACGTCCTCGAGGCTCGTGGTCTGACAGCCGCCGAGGGCAAGGATCAGAAGCGCAGAAGACAGATATCTCGCCCGGGGAAAGGCAAGGGACAAACGCTTGGACATACTCTGATCACTCGGCGACTGATCAGAGATGCTTACCGATTAACGCTAAATTCCCGTTAAGGAAGCGCGCTTGTTGGGGCTAGTCAGTGAATTCAGCACCGAATTCGCAGCCGATGCGCCAGCGCAGGCGGCATTGGCGCGAATAATCAGGCGCGAAGATGATGGTGAACTGCGGCGGCACTTCGAGAAATTCCGCCACCACTTTCACGCCCCCGTCCGAGATATCCGTGATCGTGCAGTCCCTCGGCAGTGAGCCCGCGCCAAAATGAATCTTGGCGAGCCGAGTGCACCCCCGACGTTCGCTTCTGCGGCGATTTGCAAGCATTTTGATTTTTCACTTGTTAGATCACGGCCCATCCCGCAGCTCTAGGAGTAGCGGACATTCGTTGGAATGTGCTGAGCGTAGCCGCTCGCATTCGAGGCGTAGTGTCTGCGCCCTGTTTACGATTGGTTAGGGCTTGCCAGGCCTGTGGAGACGTTCCCGTATTGTTCTTGCGGAGGAGATCCGCCTCTGCTACCCTCGATTGTGCGAGAGGGCAGGCTGGTTTGGGCATGGTTCAGCGGGTTTCTACCGTCGCCTTTGAGGGGATCGAGGCCCGCGCGGTCGACGTGCAGGTGCAGGTCGCGCCGGGCTTGCCGGCCTTCGCCATCGTCGGTCTTCCCGACAAGGCGGTGTCGGAGGCACGCGAGCGGGTCCGCTCGGCGCTGATCGCCTCAGGGCTCGCGCTGCCGGCCCGGCGCATCATCGTCAATCTCGCACCGGCCGATCTACCCAAGGAAGGCAGCCATTACGATCTGCCGATCGCGCTCGGGCTGATGGCGGCGATCGGCGCCATCCCGCCGGATGCGCTGACCGGATTTACCGTTCTCGGCGAGCTCGGCCTCGACGGCTCGATCGCGCCGGTGGCCGGCGTTCTTCCCGCCGCGATCGGCGCCAATGTTCGCGAGGAGGGACTGATCTGCCCGGCGGCCTGCGGCTCGGAGGCGGCGTGGGCGAGCCCGGACATCCAGATCGTCGCCGCACACTCGCTGATCCAGATCGCCAACCACTTCAAGGGCACGCAGGTGCTGTCGCGGCCAGTGCCGAAGGTACATGAGGCCACGGCCTCGCTGCTCGACCTGCGCGACATCAAGGGCCAGGAGAGCGCCAAACGGGCGCTGGAGATCGCGGCCGCCGGCGGACATCACTTGCTGATGATCGGCGCGCCCGGCGCAGGAAAATCGATGCTGGCGGCGCGCCTGCCGTCGATCCTGCCGCCGTTGTCGCCGGGCGAGCTGTTGGAGGTCTCGATGATCGCCTCCGTCGCCGGCGAGATCAAAGGCGGCGCGCTGACCTCGCAGCGGCCGTTCCGCTCACCGCATCATTCCGCCAGCATGGCCGCGCTCACCGGCGGCGGCATGCGCGCAAAGCCCGGCGAGATCTCGGCGTGCTGGATTCGCTGCGCCAGCCGCTGGAAAACGGCGAGGTCTCGGTCTCCCGCGCCAATCATCGCGTGACTTATCCTGCGCGCTTCATGCTGGTCGCGGCGATGAACCCCTGCCGTTGCGGCAACGCGTTCGAGCCGGGCTATTCCTGCAAGCGCGGCCGCATCGACCGCTGCACCGGCGATTACCAGGCGCGCATCTCCGGCCCGCTGATGGATCGCATCGACCTGCGCATCGAGGTACCGGCGGTGACCGCGGCCGATCTGATCCTGCCACCGCCGGCCGAGGGCTCCGCCGAGGTCGCTGCGCGCGTGGCAGCGGCGCGCGACATCCAGCTCGCGCGTTACGCGGACGCGGGCTTGCCGCGTGTCCGCACCAATGCCGAGGCGCCAGCCTCTGTGCTGGAAGAGATCGCCAAGCCCGATGCGCAGGGGCAAAAACTGCTGCGCGATGCCGCCGAGACCATGCGGCTGTCGGCGCGCGGCTATCACCGCGTGCTACGGGTGGCGCGGACGCTCGCCGACCTCGATGGCGCGGCCAAGATCGGCCGGCTGCATCTCGCCGAGGCGCTGTCCTACCGCGCACTCGCGGAGGATGTGCGCCAGTTGGCCTGAGGGGCGCGCGCATCAACCCGGCGGTAACGAGTTTCCTTTACGCTCTGCAAACCATAAGGCCCACAAGTTCCCTGCACGAGTTTCCATGCGGGCCTGGCGAGTAGAGTGTCATGTTGCGTTTCAAGGTCCTGGCCTCGGTGGTTCC
>WNGR01021139.1_pt1 | contig 13029 bp, 19 predicted proteins | sample 5407581 | NCBI WGS metagenome assembly WNGR01 (sample SAMN13153383, study PRJNA577476) | soil metagenome | isolation source: 80 cm soil or saprolite under Garry oak tree replicate 2 | place: USA:California | collected 2016-06-15 | reverse complement strand
ATTTCGGCTACCCGCCATCTGAGGCGGCGCTACACCTGCGCAAATCCGCGCGATATCTTGGCCTGGGCCACGCCGGTGATCCCGAGGTAATCAACCTCATCAGCTGGAAGTGGGCGGCGACGGAGGCCGTTCCAGAGTCCGCCGAGCAGGATCGACATCAGGTCAACGCACAGATCGCGGAATTGGTGCCTGGTTGGTTCAGCTAGATGGAAGCCCACAAGTGTGGCAGGCATTCGGGCTCCCATCACTCGGCCCTGTAGCGCCTAGCCGTGGCTGGCGAACACAGAATGCGTAATCGGGCCGGGTAACGCGTCCTTCATTCCCGCCATGACCTGGAGCCAGTAGCCAGCACACCTCTGGGTCAGGTCGTGCGAGAGGCGGAGTGTTAGCGCTCTGCAGGTAAGGATGGGGAAAGACAACCCAACCAGGTCGCCCTTTCCCATCCCTCTTTTAGATCTATGCGCACAGTCTTCAGGGCGGGAGTAAGCTCCTGGCGGGTAGGGGTCATCGGGTGCGCCGACTGGGCGTGCACCGCTCTCAGAGGGGGGTAGGCAAGCCCGCCACAGGCCCTCATTCCAGCTCTGGCCGTCGATCCCGAAATAGGGTCGGCGGTCAGTGTTTTTGCTGCCGGCATCTTCGTAGAGGTGCAGTCAGGGCCAACATCAGATTTGATGTGAGGCCACTCTGATCACGGCTAAGTTGGTCCGTCTAACGGATGCTTATCGCGAGCTTGACAGTCGCTGAAGATTACGGCAGGTCGGCGGGTCGCCTGAACAGAATCAATGTGAAGCCATCAGGCGAGGTCAGAACTGTCTCCTGGGCATTCATCACGGTGGCGCTTCCTTGCTCCAGAGCTACTCCATTCGCTGGAGACGCAGCCGGCGACGGAGTGGTTCCGGCTGAGCCCGAGGTGGTGGAGCCGCATGCGGTAGCCAGCGCGACCATTCCCATGGCTGTTACCACTCTGGAGAGGCGAGGGCGGTCTAGAAGAACCTTCATCTCTTCAACCTCAATCGTTTCGAATGGGTGGACATGAACTCTCGCCAAATATCAGGACAGCGTGTTTCACGCCACTTACACGCGCCGTAACCGGCATATGGGTCGCGTACGATCGGTGAAGTCCATGGAGGCAGGGTCTGTGCTGGTCGTCGATGATGATCCCAAGATCCTCGAGTTGGTTCGGGTCTACCTGCAGCGGGCCGGCTATGCAGTGGTAACGGCGGTGGATGGGGAGGACGCACTGCGCAAGATCGAGGCGCACCGTCCGAATCTCATGGTCCTGGACGTGATGCTGCCGAACGTGGATGGTCTCGTCCTGGCCAGGCACCTCAGGGCCGAGCGCGACAACTTGCCCATCCTCATGATGTCCGCGCTGGGAACGGTCAGCGATCGCATAACTGGACTTGTCCAAGGCGCCGATGACTATCTGGCCAAGCCCTTCAGTCCGGCCGAGCTGGTGGCCAGGGTCAACGCTCTTATGCGTCGAAGCTCGCCTGGAGCCCTGCCCACCGAGATCTTGCATCACGCCGATCTCCACATCGACCTGGAGAGACGAGAGGTCTTGTGCGCCGGGCAGCTGGTCGCGCTGACCGACCTTGAGTTCCGTTTGGTCGTTACCCTGATCCGGGCCACCGGCAGGGTGTTGTCGCGCGGGCAGCTTGTGGAAGCTGTCTACGGGCTGGGCGGAGAGGTCACCGGCCGGGCCATTGATGTCGCTATCAAACGGATCAGGGCCAAGCTCGGTGACGATGTCGAGGCGCCGCGGTACATAAGCACGGTCCGCGGAGCCGGTTATCGCGCCGCGATTCTACCCAAGCCCAAGACCCCCGCCTGAGCGCATCAAGTCGAACTCAATTCTGGGTTTCACCGCCTCGCTCAGCTTGGGAGGCTGAACCAGAACCTGGTCATGCCGCGGGCCGACTCGACTCCAACGCGGCCGCCCGTCGCTTCGACAAGCTGCTTGACCACCGCGAGGCCGATCCCCGCCCCGCCCAGAGACCGGGCGCGCGATTTCTCGACACGGTAGAAGCGCTCGAAGACGTGGGGCAGGTCGATCGCCGGGATGCCCTCACCGCTGTTGGTGACGCTGACCACGACCGATCCTTCGTCGACCTCGGCGCCAATCGATACCGAGCCACCTTCGGGCGTGTAGCGGGCGGCGTTCTGGAACAGATTGAGTAGGACCTGGGCGATGTGGTCGGGGTTGGCCAAAACCCGCACCCCGGTTGTGAAAGCCAGGTCGACCCTAAGTCGGCGACGGTCGAAGCCCGGTTGCGAGAGCTTCAATGCGGCTTCGATGACCTGTCCCAGATCGATCGTGTCAATTCCAGAGCGTGCCATGGGTGATGCGCTGGTCCCAAGTTCGTCCAGTGAGAGCGAGAGCCTGTAGAGGCGATCCACCTCCTGATCCAGTGAATCGAAGACCTCTGTGCTGGTTGGCATGACCCCATCGCGAAGCCCCTGCAGGTATCCCTTGAGGTTTGTCAGCGGCGTCCGCAGCTCGTGGGCGAAGTTGCTGATCAGGTCCCGTCGCAGCCGCTCCTGATCTTCCAGGCCGGCCGCCATCTGGTTGAACGAGTCGGCCAGCGACGCCAACTCGGGGGCCGCGGGTCGGTCCACCCTGACGTCGTAGTTCCCCTCGGCCAGCCTGCGGGCCGCACGAGCAACCCCGTCCAGGGGTCGAGTCACAGCCCGGGCCAGAACGATCGCCAACCCCACGGAAGCCAACAAGGCGAGCAGTGTCGTGAGGATCACTACTCCCGTTACAGATTCGTCGAACATGGCATGAGCCAGCTCGGCACTGGCGCCGTGCTCGACCATCAAGCGTTGAAACGTAGCTGCGCCCACGCCCAGGACCCCAACCGCCTCGACGCCGAGCGCGAGCCCAGAGGCCGCGAGCGAGGCGAGCGCTATCCGTCCTCTGACGCTTCGCAGCAACCGCGAGGCTCGCATCAAGTCAAGCTCGGGTCGCGATCCGGTGGGCGTCGAGGCGAGCGTCCTTGTAGGCGCGCACGGCCGTAGCACTCATTGTTGTAGCCAAGGTGGGCGGAGGCCGTGGCCTCCGCCCAAGCGAAGTGGTCGTGTACCAGAGGAAGGGGCGCACACCACCAGTCGGTTCTGGCCCTCGCCACTAGGCGTCGCCACTCCCACTTCCCTGTTCAACTTTCTCAGACTCTTAGCGCAGGGCCGCGAAGTCGATTACCGGACAGCGAACCAGGATTGACGTTACTTCGAGCGTCCCGCGACCCGCCGCGACGGCAGCGAAGATGTCGTCGTCTCTACTCAGCTCGACCGGAGTAAATCCGGAGTTCCAGTGGAAGATCTGCAGATTCCAGGCACCGCCTGAATAGCCGATCTCGGTTGGAATGAAGTTGAGCACGTTGCAGCTGGTTGCGTCGTTCGGCAGAGCGGCCAGCAGACGAGCGCATTGCACGGGCGGAACGTTGCCACTGGCATCGACCACATGGAAAACGATGTTGCCCTTGCTGATCAACTGGGCCGCGTGAGGCGACGAGGTGACCTCTGCAGTGGCCTGATACTCGATGACCTGGTGGTCGTAGAAGCCCGAGTTGGCGGACACTGTGGCCGAGGCTGGCTGGGCGAGCGCCAGTAGACCCAAGAGGGTCGCCGGTATGGTCGCGAGGCGTACGAGCTTCATGGCTTTAACTCCCTGTTTGTTCAGTCCGCGAGATTTCGCGGCACTGATCACGTTCCCAGGCCTGTGTTACAGCCTGATGTCAGGCGCCGCGGCCGAACGCAGCACAAATCAGCGTCAGCGTGTCGGACAGCGTGATGCTATCAGCGTTGTTCCGCGCGCCATTTGGCTGCCCGCAGCCATGCGCGGCGGATGATGCCACTGCCCGGCCGAACTACCAGCCAGTAGCGGGAGAAGGCTCGCCGCGCCGACTCGTCGGTGCCGAAGACTCGAGTCTCGGTTATCAGTTGGCAGCGGCCGTCCACATCAAGAGCGCCGATGCTAAGGGCTGCTTTGGCGTAGCCGGGCTGGTTGAAGACCAAGAACTCGATGGCACTGCGATTCGCGGCGTGTCGCCGCCCGATAACTTCCACATCTGCCCGATGACACCGCCCGCCACCTCGCGTCCCGGAATCTCACCGAGATCCACGAAACCATTCGCCAGCATCTGCGCCCACAGCGGCCCACGCGCCGAGGTTCGCATGCCGCGAATCCGGAACAGCAACCGCGCCAGCGCGATGTCCGCCAGGCTCACCTCCCTGGCCGCGGCGAGCGCCGACTCGGGCGAAGCATCGACCCAGGTGCGATGTCGCTCACTGAACTGATATTCGGGCAGGACAGCGTCGAGAAGCGTGGTCACACCACGTCGCCTGGGTCCGGCCGCGATCGGGCCGGTGAGGGTCTTGCAGAAGCGTAACGCTCGTACTGCATCCGGAAAAGTTCGATCACTCCAGCAGCGTCGTCCGGCCCTGCTATCCAGCAGCTAACCCAGCCTGTGTGAGGCAACACGTGGTGAGGCTGTGAACGACCGATGGCAATTACCTCGGCGCGAAGCCTGCGCGGTAGCGCGGACGAAACCCAGCGAACGAATGTCGAACGGAAATTAGCCCATCGCGAGCCGCGAGTCAAACAGCCAAGAAAAGGGAGCTGGACTGGAGCGCGAGATGGGGTTGGCCATCCCGGGTATCGGAACCACGTCCGTTCGCATACCGACTCGGCTTCGAACGCAAGCGCGACGCGTAGGTGGGCAATGGCTCGGACGGCAGGCCACCAACGGCCCGGAGGGCGATGGTGCCGGGGTGGCCACCAAAGAGCATCTCCGCCGCCGGGATCGTCGCGCCGGCAGCTACCGTTGTGCCCACACCGGCGAGCTTGAGGAACCCCCTCCGATTGATCTCGGGCACCCGGCGGTGCGCGAGGATGTAGCCTGCTCGGTCGCGTCACGAAGAAGCTGCTGTACGCCGACGTCGTCGGTCCGTAGATTGTCTATCGCGGACTTCCTGATCGAGGGCGCAATCCGCCCCGAGGAAGTTGGCGACCTGCACTCACCCGCCAGGGCCGGTCGCGAGCTGGCTGATGTGCATGCGCCACAGGTCATAGCCGATCCACGGTGGCCCTTGAAGCCGTAGGTTGACCGGCTGGCTTGGCGGTGCTAAGACTACTTTCACCAGTCGGGCGGAGAACGCTTGCAGGCAGTTCTGCCGGAGGTGTGCCGATGAAGCTCAGCGAGGATCAGTTTCGAGCAATCTGGCAGTCGGCAGCTCATGACCACCCAATTGGTCATTGGCACTTTTGGGACAGAGCGTTATCGCGGCGCCAGTTTCTGGGCACGGCTGCCGCGGCCGGTGGCGTAGCGGCCGCGGCCAGCCTTTGGGGGCCTAGCCTGGCGCACGCGGCAGCTCCCGGCGCGGGCACGCCGAGACCCATTCCGGGCACCGTCGCGCCAGGGGCACCATTCCACGTCAAGCTCCCGGGCGCCGGTTCGGAGCCCTCGACCATCACCGACTTCAATGGCTTTATCGCCATAGCCGACATCGAAGGCACGGGTACCGGGACAGGCAGCGGCCTCACATTTGGGGCCGACATGCGTTTCATGACCGGAACCTTCAGGGGCACTGACAATCGCATTCACAGCGGAACCTTCGGGTTCATCTGACTCGACGTCTTCAACGGTCCAGTTGGGACCGACCAGATCCACGACTTCAACCCGGGCATCGATCCCTTCCCGGCCGGAATTTTCTGGACGGCCGCCATACCCGAAGACTCGGTGGCGCTGAATCTCGGCCACGGCACCGCCTCATACCGATTGTCCAACTTCGCGATCGAGGACTACGGCAACATCGGAAACGCGCTCAGCGACGGCAGCTCCGTTCCGGGGGTGGTCAGCTTCGATGTCGAGTGGTCGGGCGTGGTTGAACGAGCTACCACCAGTGATACCAGCAACCAGTTCTCGCTCAGCTTGGTCAGGACGGGAGCTTCGATCAATTGGTCGGGAATTTCCAGCCTTGGCAGTTTCGCGTCGGACGCCATCACCAAAGTGAACTTTGCCCAGATCGCGCACGAGACAAATGGGATGTTCTTCGGTGGTTAGGCCCGCCCAGACCAGGGGAAGCACCCGATTCCGGAGGAGTCAAATGCGGCATCTGATCTATCTGGGAACCATGCTCGCGCTGCTCCTGACTTTCGCTTCAGTCGAAACTGTCCAGGCTGACCGGTTGCCCGGCTCCGACCAGGGCGGTCGACCTCTTACGGCCATCCTATTGGGCCCCAACGAGGTGCCTCCGGCGCCTTCGAGCTCACAGGGGACGGCCGCCATTACCATCAACCTGGGCCAGAGCGAGCTCTGCTACGTGATCGACTTCACCACCAGCGAGACCGTGATAGCCGCTCACATACACCACGCCCCCGCAGGCGTGGCTGCACCTCCCGTGATCCCACTGAACCCGCCGGTGGCCGGATCTTCTTCTGGCTGCAAGCAGGTCGATCACCGTGATCCCACTGAACCCGCCGGTGGCCGGATCTTCTTCTGGCTGCAAGCAGGTCGATCAAGGCCTCCTGAAGGACATCGTCCAGAATCCCGAGCAGTACTACGTAAACGTGCACACCACCGCGCATCCTGGCGGTGCGGGGCGGGGACAGCTAACGAAGTAATCCGATCGTGGAGTCGCGCGGCGGGCGGGGTACCGCCATCATTGTCTGAGCGAGAGGCACAGCCAGGCGCTTGGTCAACGTTCGCGCGGGACCTCATGGTTGGGGAACGATATGTCTGCCGCGGCGGTGACTTCCGCCATCTTTGACGCGCAGTGCCGGCACAGCCCATGGACCTGCCCAAGAGAATCGACCCTCCAGCCCGTTTCGGCCGGGCTCGGACACGCCGAGCACTTGAAGGTTGGGCTCACCAACGCTTCGAACACTCGTGAAATTAAGTTCATCGCGGTACCTCCTTTCTGACTGTGCTGGTCGGCGCCTATCTCGCCAAAAGCAGCCCGAAGCGCCGATCGGGGTCGTAATACCTGAAGGGCGGCAAGAGTCGATCAGGATCGTTGACCCGGTAGCAAACCCTGCCTTGACATGCTCCCGCCCGGGCGCTCGGCTTCGTTCCGATGCTGGTTCGCGTCTTTGTAGATTGCTGTCGTTCCCGCCACCAGCTTGCGCTCGAGAATCTGGACTGAGGCACCAGCTCGAGATGCTCCTTCGCAGCAAGCCAAAGCCGCGCCTGCGCAACGCGGATCGGATCCTTTGGGTCTGGATGCGGCAACTCGGGGGGCGTCTTGCACTTCGGAGGTCCGCTGAACGGGTCCGCTATGTCAGGAACCCAGCACCTCGCCCGCCTGCCGGCGGGCAGCCAAGACTCGCTCCGGTCGCCCACGGCCGCTACGGGTTGTCACGACAAGAGTCTCGCCCACATCGCCTGTTATTGCTGCAGCGGCGAGCTTGAGTCGGGCACGGGCGAAGGCTGGGCCCGAAATTCCCCATCGACAGCGGGACCCGCTGAGCCTATGCTGCCCGAGCGCAGTCTTCGAGAGAAATGTCTCCGTGGGAGGAAGTGATGAGGGCATATGGAACAGCCATTTTTCGGTCTCTGCTGGGGCTCATAGTCGCAGCAGCCCTTGTAGTCGTTGCTGCGGCACCGGCTGCGGCATATGGTGCAGAGAACTGGCAGCTCGGCGTCGCGGGCACAGGAACTGCGCCGAGCACCGGTTTCGGCTTCGGTTTCTGGGGTTGGTGCGCTTTTGGCGGTGGCGTCACCTCCGGCAACACCGGCGACTGCGAAATCTCGCAGTACGTTCACACATCATCCGGCGGTGTGACCTGTGAGCAAAGCCTTGACATCACATCATGGAGCGGCGCTGGTGGAACGTTCGTGATATCGGGGACCGCTATTACGAACCCGGCCCGCACAACACTGCTTTGCCCCTTGGCAGGGGGTTTCCCGCCCAGCTTCAGCAACTTCGATACCGGGGCTCCGGCCGCAGCTGGTCACTACAACTTCGGAACCTTCGACGGGCTCGTTGGCGAGTTTCAGCTTCAAGTGGCTCAAATACGGTAGCTGCAGTCTGGTTAACTGCTCACCTGACCCTCGGCTCATTCCGCCGAGGGTCAGCGGCGTATGCCAGCAATTCCAAGGCTCCAAGGAAGCACTGACCGCCGACCCCCGTCTCAGGATCGACGGCCAGAGGCTGGAATGGGGTCTGTGGCGGGCTTGCCTACCCCTCTGAGAGCCGTGCACGCCGCTATTGGTACACCCGATGACCCCTACCCGCCGCGATCGTACGCGCAGCCAGGCCGGGCTGGGTGGGCATCCCATTCCCCGGGCCACGGGGGCATCGTAACGCCGATCGCTGACGGGGCCTGGTCGCCAACCACAACGTGATATTCCGGCAGTCTCAGAACGACGATATTCAGCCCATCAAGGAATACCTTAAGCGGCAAATGGAAACAAGCAGGGTTCCCGTTCCTCAACCATCTCCCGCGACACGTTCCATCGCACGAGTGTAGTCAACGGCACCGGAAGGAACGCGACTCCACCCGGTGCACCGCGATGCGCGCCACTCCGTTCACGAAGCGGCGACGGTGAGCGGTTTCAATGAACCGACCAAACAAAGGGCGAACGAACAACCAGCTGATACGGGGATCAAACCACCTTATAACGTTCGGATTCAAAGCCTTTTGGACCGGCGTGATCTCGGATGCTCCGCGGTTCCAGACCTTAATCGCTCTGGGTTTGGTGGAGACTCGCGCGCTTGGGTTTCCAAACTGGGCGCCTCACGTCCTTGCATTTGCGCCGAAATGAGACACCCCACCGCAGCCCCGTTTGACACCGCGCGAGTTCTTCGTGATAGCGACGGCCGCTTCTCAGGTTCCGTTGCGGAAGGTCACCAGAAAATCTGCGATCTCCCTGTGACTCGGCGAGGATAGAAGGCTATGGCGATTAGCGACGAGGAAGCGAACAAGGCCGCGGTTCGACGCTACTTCGATGAGGTCTGGGTTCACGGCAATGTGGAGTTCGCGCGCGAGGTGTTCGTGCCAGGTTCCCTCCTGGCTGGCGCGGACGAGAGCAATGTTCGCGCGATGCAGCACGCGTTCTCGGACATCCACGTGACGATCGACGATCTGATTGCGGAACAAGACAAGGTCGCTGCGCGCGTCACGTTTACCGCCACACACTCGGGTCCACTATTCGGATTTCCAGCGACCGGCAAGCAGGCTGTCCTGAGCGTCCTCTATCTGTACACGTTCATGGAGGGCCGCATCCGGACCGCGATCGCCGAGTCCAACCTTCTCGGACTTCTGGTCGACCTGGGCCTTCTTTCACCGCCTGGGCTGCAAGAGGGCTGACCTGGCTACGCTGACGCCTTAGAGCCAGGACTTCGGCCTGCAGCTCCTCGTAATCGCGGCGGCTGGTCGCGTACAAGTCGAGCAAGACGCGTACGAGCGCATAGATGAGAGAGCCGGTCACCCGGCCGGGAATCCTATCTGGCCAAGGTCATCGCTTGCTCGCGGCCGTCGGCGGGCTCGACGTATTTGTTGAACCCCACACCGGGACAAGAAGTTTTCGCCCCAGGCCGATCGGGTCCTCCAATCGCAAGGCGCCTGGGTGATTCTCACCCCGCTGATGGCTCCCATGGCAAATGCATATGCCGAGCGCTGGATCGGGAGCTGTCGCCGAGAGTGCTTCGACTGGATGCTCGTCGTCAACCAGGCTCACCTCGAAACGATCCTCCGCGAGTACTGCCTGCACTACAACGAAGAGCGGCCGCATCGGAGCCGAAACCTACATCCGCCGGCTGCCGGCCAAGATCGTGTGCTGCCAGCTGCTGCCGAGCTTGAGAGGACGACTCGACTCGGCGGCCTACTCAGCACAACTACCAATGCGCGCCGGTGGCCGCGTGACCTCATTTTCGCACCCCACAGTCCTGGGACAGAGGGGTCCTCAGAGCTCGAGCGCCTCATCGACTTTGGACAGGAGGTCCCGCGGAGAGAACGGCTTGGTCAGGTAGAAGTCTGCCCCGGAGGAGAGGCCGGCGTCGACGTCGGATTGCTGGGCCGAAGCCGTGAGCAGGATCACCTTGGTACTAGCGAGTTCGGCTTCGGATCTGATCGCGTGCAGGATGTCCATCCCTGTTCGTCCAGGCATGCGAATATCGAGCAATACGAGTGAGGGACGATACGCCTGTATCAGGGACCAAGCCTCATCGCCGTCCGAAGCCTCAATGAGGTTGTAATCGTCTCGACCGAGGGTTTCAAGGACCAAGAAGCGAACACTTGCCTCGTCATCGGCAACGATGATGGTCCGCCGCCGATCTTTCGATTCAGACAAAGCGCTAGCCGCTGGCTCGGGTCGTTCGACTGAGTGCCTGGACGACAAACAGAGCTGTGTCCCTGGCAGCACCTGAATGCTTCTTGAGTATCGTGATAACACCCGCAGTCCGGAGGGCAAGCATTTCATCCGCCTCGAGCTCCTTGATCGAGACCACGACGATTGGGACCCGACCGCTACCGGAAGAACCCAACCGGTTGATGAATTCTTCGCCGCTCGCACCGGGCAACAAAAGGTCGACCACAACCGCCCGAGGAGACATCTGAGCGATCAGTCGCTCGGCCGTCTCGGCATCAGGTGCCCACACCGAACTCAGCTCCTGAACAGCAAGTTCGGCTTCGAGTAGTCGAGCGAAACCCACGTCATCCTCGACGATGAGAACATCTCCCGACTTGGCCGTTGCGCTGGCGGCGCGCAACTTGAAGCAGAAGCGCGAACCCTGCCCCAGCCCATCCGACTCGGCCCGCATCTGGCCACCGTGTCCTTCGATAATTCGGCGGCAGATCGCAAGGCCAAGACCTGTGCCTGAAATCTGTCGGCGGTCGGGGCTGGCGACGCGGTAGAACTTGTTGAACAGCTTGGGTAGCGCGTCGGCGGGGATTCCAAGACCATGATCACGAATCGATACCTCGACCACATCGTCGAGGACACTCGCGCCGACTTCAATTGACCCGCCAACCGGTGAGAACTTGCGGGCATTGGAAAAGATGTTCAGAAGAACCTGGTGGATTGCATTGCTGTCTGCGATTACCAAGGGAAGGTCGGACGGCAATTGGACCTCTATTGGCGTACGTGGATCCAGGTCAGCGGTCTTGACGGCTCGAGCGATCAGCGATTTCAGATCCGCTGGTCCGAGGTCCAACCTCTTGTAACCACCTTCGAGGCCCTGGAGATCAAGGAAGTCATTGATCAGATCAGTGAGACGTCTACCTTCCTTAAGCATGGTTTCGAGGTATTGCTTTCGCTGGGCGTCGGAGACCTGGCGCTCGAGCAGAAGCTCGGTGAAGCCGACCAGGCTGGCGAGCGGGGTGCGCAGCTCGTGACTCACCATCGCGATCAATTCGTCTTTGGCCCGCTCCAGTTCCTTCTCGGCTGAAATGTCGTTGAGGACAAGTACAGAGCCCACTTGCGTACCGTCCTCCACCGACAACGCACGCGAGACCGAGACCTCGACTTCTCGATGTGGGTCGAGCATCACGACGGGGAAACTGAATGGCTCGGTAGGACTCAAGCCTTGCCTGAAATGCGACTGAAGCTCGGCGTAGTCCTCCACCATTCCCTGGAGTGACTCGCCAATCTGTCGGGCCGGCGATCCCAGGGCCTTCTGAATTTGGATGCCGGTTAGCCGCGTGGCTTCCTTGTTCCAGTGGGCGACCTTTAATTCGCGGTCGAAGAGGACAACCGCAACACCGATCGAATCGACTAGCGCAGTGAGGAGCGCTAGCCGTGCATCGAGCTCCTGACTTGCCTGGACGAGGGCGCCATGCAGTCTGGCAGCCTCTAGAGCAGGAGCGATCTGAGTCGCAAGCAAAGACAGGAAGCGAAGATCCTCCGCCTTGAACTTTCGGGCTGAGTTAAACGAAACGGTGAGGGCTCCAACGGGTCGGGACGTGACGACCAACGGCACAGCTGCCACGCTCTTCAAGCCACGCGACAGGGAATCTTTGACCGCGTGCTCCCAACGGGGATAGTCCTCAACAACCACTGCTTCGCCCTGCTGGAACGCAATTCCAGCAGTGCCCTCACCAACCCCCACGATTCGAGGGAAGGGATGAACATATGTGTCACCGAGAACGCGCAGCCCATTCTTTTGCGGATCCCACCAGAGAAGCGTTGCCTCGTCGGCCTCGAGCAGATCGCGTGCCTGCTCGATCACAAGACGACCAAGGGCATCGGGATCAAGAAGCCCACTGCAAGCAACCGCAACCAGGCGAAGCGCTTCCAGGTCGCGTTCTCGCCGCATGAAGGCATCGGTCTCGCGTGCGGCTGAGTTGCTGCGGGGCGAGGGGTCGCCGGATTTCGTGTTTACGGCGCGGCTCACTGTGTCAACTCAGTTGTGCCGTGACGCTACCAAAACGATCCTAGTTTGAAGCCACTTAACACAGATGGGTGATAAGGCCAAGACCTCTTCCTATTTCGCGGAGGCTGGCTCAGACCGAACGGGCGTTTGTAGGCCGCCCGCTTGGGGAACGCACGGCCTTTCGCGCTGGCCACACTAGATGTCGAGAACTGAGTGAGCTGAGAGCCTGGGTGAAGCGGTCGCGAAGATTGGACTTCCCACGTTGGCGGGCTCGTCGTCCACGATAAGAATCCGATTGCTCATGACTCGACTCGCGAATCCACGTCGCCAGGGTGCGTTTTCGCGTTCGAGACCGACCTCGAGCATGTTGCAGGGCTAGCGGGTCGGAGCTCTCCACGCCATCTTCTCGCTCGGCTGGTCAACAGTCCTGGTGATCGTTTACGAAAGACGCGTTCGAGCGGAGTCCCTCTCCCGATTCCGACCGAGCCCATCGCCGCGGTGGGCCATTCGCAAAGCGACCAGTGGCGATCGCACGATCGCTTGGACGCTGCTCGGGCTGATGCTGCCCTGGCTCGCCTACACCCGCTTCTACTTCTGGCTGCAACCTCGCCACCTGACCTTCGACGGCGGCCTACTGATGTGGCTGTTCAACAAGCCGGATCCGACATGCGGCTTGACCAGAACTTTCGCCTGGATGTGGCGCGGCGACCTCTT
>WNGR01005987.1_pt1 | contig 13029 bp, 15 predicted proteins | sample 5407581 | NCBI WGS metagenome assembly WNGR01 (sample SAMN13153383, study PRJNA577476) | soil metagenome | isolation source: 80 cm soil or saprolite under Garry oak tree replicate 2 | place: USA:California | collected 2016-06-15 | reverse complement strand
GTGCGTGCATGGAAGCGGAAACCCCGGGGAGTCTCCCATGAATTTCGAAGGCCCGGTTCTCAAGGTCTCCATGGAAATCTTGTTCCATGTCGGTGGTCTAAGGCTCAGATAAGGCTTTGGATGTGGTGGGGTGAGCAGTGAGTGGAAGTGGGTCTGGGAACTGATCCATAGATACCACCGGGTGAATTCGGACATTTTTGTGTTCAATGGGGAGTTGTTGGGATATGGTGATATCTTCGCGTGCTGCGATGATGGGCATGGGGAGGGTAGGGGATGCAGTGGGCAAGAAAGGGGGGAGGGGGGACATGGGCCTCCCACTTCCCTTGTACTGTTTCTTGCCCTTGATGGGAGTGGGGGTTGGAGTCTTCTCTAAGTCCATGAGATGTGATCTTGGGGGAGTCAGAGGGTCGGGTGAGGGGGCTCTGGAGGAGCACGACCCGGATCGGGTGTGTTTCTCTCCAGTGTTAGCCCTCTTGTTTGGCCTCCCTTCACAAATCGCGATGATGTCTTGAGGGGTCACTAAACCGTAGCCAAGTTTGGCAGTTTCCTTGTCTAGAAAGGCGAGTTTTGCCACGTTAGCATATTCAGTCCTGAATGCCTTCATTTCAGAAGACACCAAGGCCCTTTCGGCTGAACGGGCCTGCTCAATAGCGTCATCGTGGTCCTTACGGATTTCACCAATGGCTTTAGCAATCTCCTGTTTGAGGATTTGGTTAATAAGATGGTTAGGGCGGCCGGCTTTAGAGTCCACCAGCGTTTCTTTTACCATGTTGCTCTTGACTTCTTCGAAGCGGGAGGTGATCTCTTCCCTGATTCTTTCTTCTGCGTTGTGGAGGACTTGGGAAGAGGAGGGACCGACTGGTACCTGTGGGGCGTTAAGGGTTGCTCACATGGCAGTTAGTAGTTCCTCGCGGTATACACGTCGCCATTCTGAGATGTCGTTGATACATTCAGCTTTCAGGAGGTCGTACATGTCCTCCTTGACTTTGTTCTCTATGTCCACCCTCAGCCTCATGTCTTGGGCAAGGTCTGCTTTGATGGAAGTGACGAGGGAAAGGTGGACTTGTTGTCTTGCTCTTTCCTCTTCTTTGGTCGGTTGTGCTGCGCTAAAGAGGTCGATGTTAGTTTTGTTCCTCTGAACCTTATATATGTCCTTTTTGATCTGTTTTTCAATCTTTGTTCTGAACTCTAGGTTCGTTTCGAGGTCTATAAAGGTGCGATCGTAGAGATTTTTCTTAGCTTGTTCTTTGACTTTTTCGATCATGGTGGTAGACGGTTGGGCAAGACCGTGAAGTCTTGTGATTGCGAGATCTTCGGCGGCTTTGTGGCCTTTGGACCAGACATGGTCAAAGGTGTCTTTGAGGACTCAGTTGCATTTGTGGTCGAACATACCCGCAAGTTGTTCGGCCATGCAAATTATCGCTCCCCCTTCCGACAGAGGGCGGACTAGCAACTCGTGCATTGGGAAGGAGTCTGGTATATTGTTGAGGCTCTTGGTGCCTGACATAGTTTTCCTGGGGGAGCGCAGGCAGCCTCTGTTAATGGTGGCAAGTGTGGCCATGACAAGCCTGAACCATGATGTGCCATCTAGGCCCCTATATATGATGTCAGTGTTGAACTCGCACACCCCTGCGTCAAGCGTGGCAATGACGAGGTTAATAGTGTGGTGGGGTTGTCGGTGTGAGTATGTCCAACTCTGCATGGAGGAGGATGGGAGCCTTTAGATAATAGGCTCCATAGCTGACGGCTATCTCCCCCACGTCCGTGGTGAGCTGATTGTTAAGGTCCTTCAGACCTTTGCGCATGCTGTCTATTTCCTCCTGATCAAAGGCAAACATGTATTCTTTGGGCCTCGAGGGCGTGTACAGGATCGGGTTAGCAAGCAGTTTCTCGAACGAAATATGCAGACGGGAAAGGGCAGGCATAGGGGGAACTGAGTCCCTAGTTTGGGAAATATCCGAAATGGACTCATGTGTGACGTGAGACCACATCGAGGTGTTAGAGAGGGCATGAGTGTGGGAAAGTGTGTTGGGTGCGGTGGGCCCCTGTCCTGCAGGGGGGAGGATGTCAATGTCCTCTGGGCTATGTAGTTCTGGTTCCCCGTCCTCGTCAGCTGGGGGGAGGTTAGTACGGATATTCTGGCTTACCCAGTACTGTGCCGTAGAAGTTTGTGAGGGTGACAGTTGGGGGCCCATGAGTTGATCAAGGGCCGCTTGCGTATTGGGACCAGCATATGTAATGTTGGAATCTTGGGTTTGGTATGCCCTGAAGGCGTCCACTGTGGACTGACTGGGGCTAAAAGAGAGGTTAGGGACCTGGGATTCCAGCCCAGGTATGGAGCGTAATTTCTGTTGGGTGGCAGAGCCGATGTGGGTAACATCCGAATGAGGGGATCGCCCAGCCTCGTTTGGAGAGCCTATAATGGAGTCTGATGGGGATCGCCCAGCTGTCGGGGAGTTGTGCGTGTGAGAGGAGGTCATGTTGGCATACGATGCAGGTGATTGTGATGGGAAGGACGGGACAGGGGGGGCAAGTGCATCCCCGGGACTATTACCCTGTGCCAGGTTTGTGTTCAGGTGGGCCAAGGTAGGCAGGAAACCTGAAGGGGGGGGGAGAAGGGTCGGCACGTTTGCCGGTGAGGGGGTGTTAGATCTGGTGTGCTCCATAGAGCTCTAGGCTTTTGGTGTGTTGTGGACACCAGAGGTGGGAGCAGAGGCTCAACCAAGAAATGTTATACTGTGTAAAGAAACCCACTACCAGGAGATGGTGGTGGTGAAGTGTATTCTAGTTCCCACTATCACTGAGACACGGCGACGTGACTTTTGGGATGCGTTGATGCGGCGTGACTTTTTTGTGATGGTGGTTACCGGAAAAGGGAATGGCTGTGTGAGGACTTGGAGGGCAAGGTTGCGGTGGCAGCTATCACGCCCGTCAGCGATGACAGAGGCGAACGCATCGAGTTATATGACTCGGGCGCAACACGCCACATATCTCCCTACAAATCCAACTTCACCTCATACACAGTGCTTGATCCGCCAGTCTACCTCAATGTCGCGAACCAGCAGAGGTTCCCAGCTGTCGGGACAGGCACCCTCGCCATCCATGCGCCAAACGGCAGCACCTCATCTCCCATCACCCTCACCGACATCCTCCACGTGCCAGCCGTCGGGTACACTCTGGTATCCCATAGAGCGCTGGACAAGAAAGGCTACTGCGCCTCTATAGGTGGCGGAAACCTCAAGCTATTTGCTCTGGGAGGCAAACGCGTCGCCCACATTCCCCAATCCACCCACAGCCTGTACCACACCACCCACTTAGGGGAGTCAGCCCATGCCGTTGAGACCATCTCTGTGATGGAACTCCACCGCTGTATGGGGCACATCACGCCTGCCAGTGCACATGCTCTTGTTGAGAAGAACCTAGTCACTGGGATCAAGTTGGATCCTGACTCACAAGAGGCGCAGTGCAACGCATGCATATTTGTGCACACAACCCGCAAGCCTGTGCTGAAGATGCATGTCAGCCCTCAAGTGCAACGCTTTGGGGAGGAGGTGCACATGGACGTGTGGGGACCATCGCCTGTCACCAGCAAGTGCAGGTGCTGCTACTTCATCACTTTCACTGACGACGCCACACGCTACACCGTCACCTACCTTTTATGCACCAAGGTGGAGGCCCTTGGTGCATACAAGGCATTTGAGGCGTGGGCACTGGCTCAGCAGCACTGCATGGCCATCAAGGTCCTTCAGTCAGACTGCGGTGGCGAATACCTCAGCAAGGCATTTGACCAGCACCTCAAGTCGGCCAGCACAGCAAGGCATTTGACTGTGCACAACACCCCTCAGCTCAATGGTGTGGCTGAGTGGCTAAACTGCACACTCGTGGAACACATCCAGGCATTCACCCACTCAAGCGGCCTGCCCAAATTCCTCTGGGGCAAGGCTCTGTGGCACATGACATGGCTCAAGAACCAGACTGCGACCCAGGCTCTTGATGGCCTAACACCCCACCAGGTGCTGTTCAGATGTGCGCCCGACTTGTCGGGTCTGCAGCAATGGGGCGCGACTGTGTGGGTACACGATGCCGACAGCAGCAAGCTGGACGTGCATGTGCAGGAGGGCCGCTGGCTGGGCTTCAACACAGAGTCGCATGCCCACCAAGTGTACTTCTTGGCCACACGCAACATTATGGCCAAGGAAAACATCTACTTCAGCACAGCACTGCAGCTCAAGGGGGAGGAAATTTTTATCCCAGGTACTGAGCGCGAGCAGCGTGCCGTGCGACCAGCCTCCTCAACCACCTCTCCTCCACCCACTCTTCCACCCATCCAGACCCTTGCACTGAAGGCGCCAACACCTACATCACCCCTTTCCCCTCTCACCCCCCTTTCCGACACCTCTCATGCATTGGCATCAACAGGCGTGGAAGGCGATGATGAAGCCGACCCAGGCAGAACACCATTGCTGACCCATACGCGCAAGCTGTCGTGCACCCTCCACAAGTTAATGGAGGGTGTGGGTGTGTCATCCACATGCCGCTCCAACCTGTCCATCGCTCTTGGACTACAGCTGCTGGGAGGTTTCGACAATGAAGAAGCCAAGGAGGCAGGGGGAGTGTGGTCAGCCGAGAGCGCGTTCAACGAGCTTGAGGACTTGGAGTGGCTTAAGCATATACTTGCCGCTGAGACCGTGGAAGTGGAGGTGTTGGAGCCATGCTCACTCGCCAAGGCGAAGCGTTGCCCAGACTGGCCACTCTGGGAGAAGGCCATCAGTGAAGAGCTCACCACGCTAAAGACTGCCAGCACCTGGAGGCTGGAGGAAGCACCACCCGGAGCCAATGTCATAGGCTTGAAGTGGGTCTTCAAGGCCAAGAAGGATGCTGCAGGCAACATCGCTCGTTACAAGGCCCAGCTTGTCACCCAGGGCTTCTCGCAAATCAGCGGCGTGGACTATGACAACACATACACGCCAGTCGTGAAGCTCGCGTCGTCGCACGCGATCATCATGATGGCCAACCACCTCAGGCTCGTATTGCACCAAGTCGATATCAAAGGCACATACCTCAACAGGGTACTGCGTGACGACGAAATCCTCTACATGAAACAGCCCCCCGGGTACGCAGCACCTGGCTCAGGAATGTGAGTCCTCCGACTGCAGAAGGCCTTGTACAGCCTGAAGCAGGCCGGGCACCACTGGTACCAAACCTTCACCACCCTCCTCTCCTCCCTCGCATTCACCCAATGCTCTGTTGACCAGGCCGTTTATTATAAGACGAACAAGCTGGCGCGCGAACTGACCATCGTCACGGTCCACGTCGACAACTGCACGATCGCTGCCAGCACGCCACGCCTTGTGACCAACTTCAAGGCCAGTCTCAGCAAGCATGTGGAGGTCACCGACTTGGGTGAACTCCACTGGATGCTAGGCATCGAGGTGAAGTGCAACTGGGTGGCGAACACCGTCCACCTCTCCCAGTGGGCATACATCAACACCATTCTCCACCACTTCAATTTCGCCGACCTCAAGCCCTTGTCCACCCCAATGGATGTGCAGGTGAAGCTCACATCTGAGCAGGCACCAGCGAGCGTGGCCGAGTTTGCGGCCATGCACGACATCCCTTACCGCAAGGTGGTCAGCGCCCTCAACTGGGCAGCGCTCGCCATGCGCCCCAACATCTCATTCGCTGTGTCCACTGTGGCACGCTTCACATCAAACCCAGGGCCGGCGCATTGGGAAGCCATAAAGTGAATCTTTTGCTATTTGGCCGGCTCACGCAACCTGTGGCTTTTGTATGGCGAGATGTGCCACACTCTCATCAGCTACACCGACGCAGATGGCAGCATGGCCAAGGATTGCCGTGCCATCTCTGGCTACACGTTCCTCATTGACAGTGGTGCCATGTCGTGGTCTTCTAAGTGGCAGGAGATTGTCTCCCTGTCCACCACCGAGAGCAAGTACGTCATGGTGATGCACAGACTGAAGGAGGCGCTCTGACTGTGCAGCCTTCTTTCTGAAGTGTTCAGCCCCTTCAAGGACCCAACGACGATGTTCTGCGACAACCAGTCAGCCATCGCGCTTGCCCGTGACCATCAATACCATGCACGCATGAAGCACATTGATGTGCGATACCATTTTATTCGCTGGGTTGTTGACCAGGGTGTGGTCTGGCTCGTCTATTGCCCCACCAAGGACATGGTGGCCAACGTGCTCACCAAGGCGCTGCCATCTCCCAAGGTGAAGCACTTCACCGCTGGTCTCGGACTGCGTGCAAAGTGAGGGGGAGTGTTGAGATTCCAGCGCGCACGAAGTGTGGCGTGACCCTGCATGGACACTATCCCACTGTCAACCATTTTCATATTACCACTAGTATAGACCATTCCTTTAGTCTGACATCTCACTAGCACAGCTGCTAAGTTAGTCTCATTCGTTAGTACACTCGTTCTCCATCTCGTAGTTAAATACCCTTGGTAGTTTACTCTGTACACCTCAGTCATCACTCGTACACATGTGCAATCCCTGAGGTGAGAATCCCCATTACCTAGCCCTTCCCGTACAGTTCACTTATGCCTAGATAGTATTCTGTCTATCTAGGTAAATATAGTCATCGCTTGTACACACATGCGATCCCTGAGTATTCTGTCTATCTAGTTCGCCTTCACGCGTGTTCTGGAGCTCCCGACCGACTCTCCATAACCAACACGCACTTGGTGTTTGTGGGGTCCGCTGCGATGCTCGACCCGCTGTGCAAGGGCGTCACGGATGCCGTGGCGCTCCTGCAGAGCGGGAACGTGCAGGTCGTGATGATCACCGGCGACGCGGAGGAGACGGTGCTGTCGATCGCGCGGTCACTCGGGTTGCGTGGCCCGACGGGCGCGGAAGCGTGTCTGACGGGCACCGCGCTGGACCGCATGACCGCGGCGCAGCTGTGCGAGCGCGTGGGCAACGTAAGCGTATTTGCTCACACGAGCCCGAAGCACAAGATGGCGATCGTGGGGGCGTTCCAGGCTCGCGGTGCCGTCGTGGCAATGACCGGCGACGGAGGTGAGTCCTTACTTGTTTATTTGTTTTATGGTTCTGATGCGCGTGTTGGGTTCTCGTGCTGCAGTTAACGACGCACCGGCGCTTAAAATGGCGGATATTGGGGTGTCGATGGGCAAGAGTGGGACGGACGTAGCGAAGGAAGCCGTGGACGTCATCCTCGTGGACGACAACTTTAGCACCATTCTGCCGGCCGTCGAAGAGGGTACGTCGTATTCGTCGTCGCCCAGCCTCATTGTGCTGACCTCCGAGACGGTGTTGCAGGAAAGTCGATATTCCACAACATCCAGAACTTCCTGTCCTTCCAACTCAGCACCGCGGCCGCGGCGCTCACGCTGATCACGCTGAGCACGATGTTCGGGCTGAGCAATCCGCTCAACGCGATGCAGATCCTTTTCATCAACATCCTCATGGACGGTGAGTGCTCCCGTGCCCACGCTGCCTTTAGTCTGGTATTGGTGCTGACACGACACCTGGTATTGATGCTGCCCACAGGTCCGCCGAGCCAGTCGCTAGGCGTCGACCCTATCGACCATGACGTGATGCGCGAACCGCCGCGAAAGAAGGACGAGCCGATCATCAGCCGCCGGATCATCTCCCGCGTCGCCTTTTCCGCGTCCGTCATCGTCGTCGGCACGCTCTTTGTCTACTACTTTGCGCTGTCGGACGACCAGCGCATGTCGCGCCGCGAACAGACGATGGTCCGTGCGCTTTTCTCCTGTTAATATGTGTTGTGCTCACTCGCGGTGAATCGCAGACATTCTTCTGCTTCGTTTCCTAGACCTTATCTCGGCGATCCAGAACCGCGGGCTCAATTGCGGCCTGACGCAGAACCGGATGCTCATCGTCACGGTGGCGATCTCGTTCCTGTCGCAGCTCGGGCTGATCTATATCCCCCTCATGCAAGCAATCTTCCAGACTGAGGCGCTGCCACTGGACGACCTGCTCCTGAACATTACAAATCATAGCCATCTGAAAGGGCGGATAGACAGCCTCTGAACGTCACTGTGGGGAATGGAGAGGAAGGAAACTTGAGACCCGTCAACATTCAGATAGATATCGACCATGATGTATGAGATGTATGATGATTGATGACCATGACGGATCCATTTCAGCCTATCAAGTCAGCCCATTTGCTTCAGGGAGTACGTGAACGGGGGGGGGTGTTCGTTTCCGTTGCGCGCCCCTCTGCCCCTTTGCACGGATGTATGGTGTTGGTAAGAGTTACACGTAGTAATTTGACGCGGGAAGTCGAGATCGAAAGGCTGTTCGGGTGAAAGGGAGATCTCTAGCGCCCGGACGTTCTGCTTGAGATGTTCCAACACTCTGCCCGTCAATGCGTCAACGGTTGAGAATATTTTGGGCTGCAGACGTGCGATTGAGAATAGCCAACCATCCTCACTGACAGTGCGTCGCAGAGAACCAACATGACAAAGGTAGTACTCTTACACTGATCTCTTTTCGCCCACCTGAAGTCCAAGACTCAGACAAGAAGGGTGTCCTCCCGCATTGCCCTGCCCTTTGCACTGACCGCGCCATTGGTGTGCCAGATCCCCTGTCGTTCGCACGCTGGCGGCTCCTTGAGCGCTTATTCTACCAGCGTCTATCACGCATGAAGGACTGCGGTTCCTCGGGCGACTGGCAGTGATCGCCGCCGGTTCAGAGGCAGCACCTCCACGAGCAAGCGCACGACGTCGGCTCGTCCCGCGGGCTGTTTACAACATAAGTAAGCACGCCACCACGTACGGTGAAGGACGAACGGAAGACCACGCACCGAGAAGGTATCTTAATGTCACGTTGGCGCCACGGCGTACGTCTCGCTCTCAACGACAATCCAACCCATCGACCGCTCGAGGAGCATCTTCCGGGGGCTTGGCCGGATCCAGCAGCTGTCTTTCACTGACGATGGGTAGGTATCGAGTATACGCTCGATTGTGTGCTCTGAGGTGATAATGGCTGCGCAGGGGACATCTAATTCACGATTTTGCACGAGCTCCTAGGCAATGCGTAGCTCTGCAGAGAGCGAAAGGGAGGTCAAGAAGAGAGTATAAGTGCGCCATTGTACGTCGCGATCAGGGAATGCCGCCTCACGTTCTATCATCCTGTCAGAGGCAAGAAGGAACAAGACATGTGGGAAAGGTGTGCCTCGAGGACTTGGAGGTAGGGATCGAGGATAATCTATTTGGTTAGTACAGGTGTGCGAAGAAGCTTGTCATCGTTGGGCATCTGGTAGAGATGTTAGCATCTGTGCGAGCAGGGACAATCCGGTATGGAGACGGACTCGGCGGTTTGGTGATCGTACGCACCGTCCAGCAGCCTAGACGCAAAATCGTCTATCAACACATCTGTGAAGTCAAGGACAATGTGCAGCCGAGATTCGTTGAAGGAATCGTCAATACCTAAGCCCCCCTGCGCTTACATTGCCAAAGTGCTCGTGGTTCTTGCTTGACGTCCGAGTTTCCTTCTCGTACTTGCACGCTTTCGTCCTCCTCTTCTCTCCCAATACCTCAATCACCGAAGTTTTCCTCCTCCCGAAGGTCCAACAGCCTAGGATACGGATGAGCGTACGATTTGATGACATTTTTCGCTCTATTACCGTTGGCCCGCGTCTTGTACTTCGATGATGAGAGGCGTTGTGATGCCATGGACGATGTGTATTGGGGAATGCAGTATTGCACGGCCATGAGGCGTCACGGGCACCAGCGCTGACAAGGTCGGTCGGTTGTCGTCTTAGTCTTAATTGAGAGGTGGTAATCTGGTTGGCTGGAGTCAGGAATAGCACGCTACCTTGAGTGAGGACTTGCAGGACGCGTCTGAGTCGGCCTACACGTCGATAGGTCGATTTCGGCTGACATAAGGTGTTGTTAATGGTGGGAATCGGCGATGCCCGCGTGCGGGCTGTACAGGTACCGTGGCATGCGGGCAGCGCCTGTTTATCTCAACGCTCGACTCGTACACTCACTCTCACCCCCAAGATATTAGAACCTACAGAAGACAGCTTGTGTGGCCCTTGAAAAATATATGGAGCGCCAACACATGAATTCGTGCGTAAATACCCGCTGACTCGGACCCGTGTTCTCCCGCCAATGACCTATCATAATGATTCCAGCCCAGATCCTTCTGGATCAGAAAATCCTGGAATAAGGTGCGTCAATCCCTGCTTTTGTGTAGTGACGTTGGATCCAGAAACCTCTTTGGGCAGCACTCAGATTGCCCAATCGCAGGGCGTCCCTTCTCAGCTTCGTGTTGAAGTGACAGGTATGTACTTAAATCCTGACTGATTGATGCCCCGATAAGCATTTAACCTCTTCGTTAGTCCTCCGAGCGCATAATCTTCCTAATATCGCGAAACGGTTTCGCCTGAAAAAGAATCAGTTCTTCGTCACTGTGACCGATCAGGCAACAACGAGGAAGACAGCAAGCGTTTCGATTAAGGGACAGACCGCGCAGTGGAATCATAAATTTGATCCCTTGTAAGACATGTTTTTTTAATCCTGTTTTCCGGCTGAGAGTTCTGTTCAGTTTTGTACAGTCGTCTTCACATCTTATATTACGTATTTATGCGAAGCGATTGGCGCACCCCGATACACTTATCGGAACCCATCAGATACCGATACCTGTCGAATCCCAAATTGGTTTGTTTTTTTACGAGAATTATCGCTCATTTGACTAGTGCCTGAATGTCTGCTTTATAGACGTCTCGTTTGTTCTGAGCAATGGCGGAGGACAAGCTGAACAGTCGGTCGAGCCAGTCATACTCTACTTGAGGATCACTGTGTCAGCGAACGCGACTTCCCATCCGATCTTGCCCATCAATCCTACCAACGCTATAGCGACTGAAGTAGACGTCTCGCCTAGGGACCAAGCTACGAAGCCCACTATGGCCCCAGACTCCATCGAAACAACTCGATTTATAGTCGCCACTGCCCCCGAGCCTCTTTCACCTCCGACGGATCACGCCCACATCGAGACTAGCACTCCTATACCACTAGTGCCCGATGTCCGGGCAGCGATGTCACCTGCCGAGAATGCTCTCCGTGACGCCGAAGAAGCTACCGAGGCGATTAATCTCCCAGGTACATGGGAAGGTGCAGTCGCGAGAATCAAGTGGGTGATGGATACTGTGAGCCCAGCCGCAGAAGTACGTCAGAGCGCAATGTACTTTTACTCTATCCTTGACCGAGCCGACTTTCGATCTCAGCTTCACCCGTACGCAAAGATGGCATGTGGCCTGCTATTAGCAATTCCCAAGGTGCGTCGATTTGCGTTATTGTCGAAAGTAAACGCTGATGCCATGTTAATATGGACGCTAGACACTCGTAGAACAGTTTCAAAGTGACGACAACGTCCGAATCCTACTTGTAGCCATGCACGATGCGTTTGATTTTGCAAACCAGGAAGACATTTTGAAATCTCTGAAGCGCGAGTCGAAGCAGGCCCGAATCCTTACGCTCATGTTGCAGCATGTCTGTAATTGCAGTGACTTCATTCAATCTTATGCAAAGGAACCGCGATTCTGTACGTCGTCTTCAACTACTTCTTTGACCGACGTAAACGCGCAATTTGCAGGGAAGCGCACGTTGGTCAATCTCGGCAGCCAAGTCGACAAACAAATTGGGGACTTCCGCGCCACTCTCATCGAACTTCGAAGGGCTTTTTTCGATCAGGCTACCGTCACTACAGAGATAACTGCGCTTCAGATTCTGGACGATGTGGGAATAATATCGGCCAATGTTGGTGGGATTTCTAGTCAGCTTGACGGGATGGCAGGTCAGCTTTATGGGGTGGCTACCGAGCTGAAGTGGGTATCGAGCCAAGTTTCAGACGCTGGTACGTAGTCTTGATAACTTGACGGTTATCGATCTAATAATTGTCACAGAGCTAGATACAACAATCAGAGAAATACCCTATGGGACAGGGTCACGCTTCATGCCTGAGAAAGGCTGCCTTCCGGGAACGCGCACAGCATTCTTGGACTTCATCGTTGATTGGGTGAACAGTCCCGACTCGGAGCGTAGTCTTGTTCTGCTCGGACAGGCGGGCACCGGAAAGTCATCGATCGCACACGAGATCGCGCGTCTCTTCGATAAAATGCACCGTCTTACATCATCCTTCGTTTTTTTGCGGAAGGAGCAATCTAAACACGAAGCCTACCACTTCTTCACGACTCTAGCTCACGATCTCTCCGACCGCTACCCTTCGTTCAAGGCCGCGCTTGGAAGGGTTGTTAAGGACGACTCCTCTCTTCGAGTTCGTACCCGTGACTATCTGACACTCTTTGAATCCCTTATCCTCAAGCCGCTTAAAGATCTACACATCATCGGACCTATTCTTGTTGTAATCGACGCCTTGGACGAGAGCGGGGACACAACTGGTAGAAACGGGTTACACACATTTCTCGCCAAAAACCTGTCCAAACTGCCCTCAAACTTTCGTGTGCTTATCACCTCGAGGCCGGAGGACGGTATCCAGGCTACGTTCAATGGAGCGCCGTCAGCCAGGATCAAATACATGAACGATTCTGAGCTGGCAGCTCGAACGGATGACGATATACTTACCTTCCTTCAGAACTTACTCCCTTTAGATGAGTTCGAAAAGCATGGCATTGCGTTGACAAGAAAGGCAGAGGGATTGTTTCAGTGGGCGGCGGTTGCCGGTGGATTCATCCTCGATCCTCCTGAAAGCTTCGGCTTCAGCAAGAAAGAGTGTATAAACCATCTTTTGAAACTCACGACAGATCGCGATGGACAAGATCCGTTGGACGAGTTATACAAGGAAGTGCTTGAAGGATACATCACACACCGAAAAGTTCGGCTTCTATTCCGCTCTGTGGTGGGACAGCTCATTACTGCATTCGAACCCCTCTCCATCCGCTCGTTGACCACTTTGCGAGGACACGCCTCCAATGACAACGACGATGCCGATTCTGTTGTTATAATGCTCCGTCGGCTGGGCTCGTTGTTCAGCAATGTTAACTCGCCTGGTGACACCC
>WNGR01005986.1_pt1 | contig 13029 bp, 12 predicted proteins | sample 5407581 | NCBI WGS metagenome assembly WNGR01 (sample SAMN13153383, study PRJNA577476) | soil metagenome | isolation source: 80 cm soil or saprolite under Garry oak tree replicate 2 | place: USA:California | collected 2016-06-15 | reverse complement strand
TGGGGGCAGGCGGGACGGTGGTTGCGGTCGCACTCCTGGCATTGACCGCCTGCCGTCCCGAGTCTGCTCCCAGCGGCTTCACTCTCGTCTTCCTGGGCCGCTCACCCGCGGCCCGCGTCGGTCCCCTCTCGTGGGCGCCGGATCCCGACCACAGCCGGCTCGTAAGCTTCGACAGCGCCCTGCACGTCGTCCGCACGATCGCCGATCCGCGCCTCGCGACGCCCATGGCCGTCGCGGCGCTTCATGGCCGGCTGCTCGTCACGGAGCGCACCGGCGAAGCGGTGGTGTTCGACACCGCGGGCAAGCCGGTGCGGGAGTGGGTGAGCCCGTTTCCCGCCTCGCTGTACGCCACCGGGGGGGGGGCCGATCGGATCGTCGCCGCCCGCTCGCCCTACCTGGTCCAGTTCGTCGGCGAGGACGGCAGCCAGCCGCTGCTCTGGCTCCTGGACACGCTCGGCCGCCCGACCCACGGGTTGGGCGTCATCCATGTCCCCGAGGTGGTCTACCTGGCCCAGCTCGCGAACGCGGGAGCCGTGGCGCTCGGCCGGGACGGCTCGATCTACTTCGCTCCCCTGGTGCGAGACGAGATCCTGAAGCTCGACGCGAACGGCGCGACGGTGTGGCGCACCCAGCGTGGCTTGTTCCGGGCGGAGCCCGATCCGCATTTCCTGCCGCCGAAAGGGCGCGAGATTCGGGTCGCGCATGCCCTGGTGAATATCGCCGTGTCGGTCGGGCCGGATGGACGTCTCTACGCGCTCGGCGCCGAAGACTCGGCGGCGACGCGCCTGCGCCTCGACGTGCTGGACCCGGCAAGCGGCCGCATCGTCACGACCCGCGCCCTCGGGACGCGGGCGACGGCCGTCGCCGTCGACCGTCGTGGTACGATCCGCGTGCTCGATCCCGACCGTCTCCTCGCGCAAATTCCCACGCGCGGGCGCGAGCTCTTCACCCCTGCGTTCGCCCTCCCCGACCTCGGCGGCAAACCCGTCCGGCTCGAGGATTATCGCGGCAAAGTCACCCTCGCGAACTTCTGGGCGTCCTGGTGCGCACCGTGTCGAGAAGAATTCCCGCACATGGCCGAGCTCTACAGCGAGTTTCGACGCGCGGATTTCGATATCGCCGCTATCTCCGACGACGTCAGCGGCAGCAAGATGCGCGAGTTCGTGCGCGAGTTTCGCCCGCCGTTTCCCATTCTCGTTGGCGGTGGGCGCATGAAGGCGGCATATCACTACCGCGGGCTCCCCTACTCTGTCCTGCTGGACCGGGAGGGACGCATCATCGAGCGCATCTTCGGATTCGGCGGCGAAGCGGAGTTCCGCCATCTGCGTGAAATCATCGCGAGGGAAATCGATGCTGACGCTACTGCTCGTCGCTAGCCTGCAGGCCCCGGCGCCTGGCGATTGGCCGGCCTACGGCCGCGACCCCGGCGGCGCGCGGTTCTCGCCGCTCACGCAAATCACGCGCGACAACGTGGCGCGGCTGCAAGTCGCGTGGACTTACCACGCCGGTATCCCCGACATGTCGAGCATGTCGCACCGGCCGCCGTCCCTCGAGGTCACGCCGATCGTGGTGGACGGCACGATGTACGTGATCACGCCCACGGGCATCGTTGCGGCGCTCGATCCTGCGAGCGGAACGGAGCGCTGGCGTTACGATGCGGGTGTCGACCCGCATCGCGGCTACGGCGATTTCGCGAGTCGTGGTGTGAGCTTCTGGCGCGAAAGCCATGCCGCTGCGGGACCGCTCTGCGCGCGGCGCATCATCGCGGCGACGATCGATGCGCGGCTCATCGCTCTCGACGCCGCAACGGGGAAGCTCTGCTCGAGCTTCGGCGCGGGCGGCAGCGTCGATCTGCGAAAGGGACTGCGGGCACCGCCAGACGAGTTTCAGTTCTACGAGGTGACATCGCCCCCCGCGATCGTGGGCGATCTCGTCATCACGGGCTCGGCGGTGGCGGACAATACGAATCTGGCGCCGGCAAGCGGCGAAGTGCGCGCATACGATGCGCGCACCGGGGTGCTCAAGTGGACCTTCGATCCCGTACCCCAGGACTCAACCGATCCGGCTTTCAAGACCTGGCAGAACGGATCCGCCCGGGTCGTCGGCGCTGCCAACGTCTGGTCTGTGATCGTCGCCGATCCCGCGCGCGATCTCGTGTTCCTTCCAACGTCGAGTCCCGCACCGGATTACTTCGGCGGGATGCGGCTGGGTGAAGACCGCTACGCCAGTTCGATCGTCGCGCTGCGCGCCTCCACGGGGAAGGTCGTGTGGCATTTTCAGACTGTGCACCACGACCTCTGGGACTTCGACAACGCTGCGCCGCCCGCGCTCGTTACCGTGACACGAAATGGCGCCAGGATCCCGGCAGTCATCCAGACCGGGAAATCAGGGATGCTGTACGTGCTCGACCGAACGACTGGGACGCCGATCTTCCCCGTGGAGGAACGGCCGGTTCCGCCGAGCACCGTTCCCGGCGAAGTTGCGTCTCTGACGCAGCCCTTTACGGCCGTTACGCCGCCCCTCGTCCCGCTCCGGTATTCGGCGGACGACGCCTGGGGGCCCACACCAGAGGCCAAGGCCGCCTGCCACGACATCCTGGCGGCGCTGCGCAACGAGGGACCGTTTACGCCACCCAGCACGCAGGGCACGCTGTCGCAGCCCGGCAACATTGGCGGCGCCCATTGGGGCGGCGTGGCTATAGATGAAGGGCACGCTCTCGCCGTCGTGCCCGTCAATCGCGTCCCCGCCATGGTGCAGCTGTTCGTGGCACACAGCTTCAACTACGACAGCTCCAAAACCGTCGATGCGGCACGCGGCATGACGGACTTTGAGTACACCAACATGCGCGGCACGCCCTACCTCATGCGCCGGCGCATCATCCTGGGTCCCACTGGGCTGCCGTGCACACCGCCGCCCTTCGGCTCCCTTGTCGCGGTGAACCTGACCACGGGCGGCATCGCCTGGAACGTGCCCCTGGGCACGATGGGCGGCTTTCCGGGCTCCCCAAATCTTGGCGGTCCGATCGTGACGGCGGCCGGAATCGTTTTCATCGGCGCGACGCTCGACCGCGCGATTCGCGCGTTCGATGTCGAGACTGGCCGCGAACTGTGGAAGGCCGATCTGCCCGCGGGCGCGCGCGCGACGCCGATGAGCTACGAGGCAGGTGGGCGACAGTTCGTCGTGATCGCGGCGGGCGGCGGCGGTCCATTCGGCGCCGGCGACGCGATCATCGCGTTTGCACTTCCGAAGTGAGCACCCTAACCTAAAGCGTGCCTGAGGAGACCGGTCCCCCGTCCCCCGTCCCCATTCCCGTCATTATCGATACCGATCCCGGGATCGATGACTGTCTGGCTCTGCTCCTGGCGCTGAACTCCCCGGAGCTGGACGTCCGCGGCATCTCGGTGTCGTACGGGAACACCACCATCGAGAACGCGTTCCGCAACGCCGTAGAAATCCTCCGCAAGGTGAAACGCCCCCCCCCGCCACCCACGCCCCCTCCGCCCCCGGTGCGCGTCCCGCTGGGCATCGGTGCGCGCCGGCCCCTCAAACGGCAGCTCCAGGTCGCCGATGACACGCACGGTCCCTCGGGCCTCGGCTACGCGGAGCTGCCGCCGGCCGGCGTGATCCTCGATTATGTCCGCCCGCTCGAGCGCATGCTGCAGGCTCAACCACAGCCGGTCACGCTCGTGACGCTCGGCCCCGTGACCAGCCTGGCGCTCGTGCTCCGCGCCAACCCCGGACTTGTTCGCGAAAAAGTCAGCCGCCACGTCGCGATGATCGGCACAATCGAAGCCACGGGGACGCAGACGCGCTACTCCGAATTCAACGCGTGGTGTGACCCCGAAGCCCTGGCCACCGTGCTCGCCGCCGAGATCCCGACCGAGATGATTGGGCTGGACGTCACACGAAAAATCGTCATCAAGGGGAATGAGGTCGAACGCCTTGCCCAGAGCTCGACCTGGTTGTATGACGCGCTGCGGTTCTACGTCGAGTTCCACCGCAAGCAGGAAGGCTTGGATGGCGCGGTGATCAACGATGTCCTCGCGATTGCGTACCTGCTGCAGCCCGAAATCCTGACCTTCAGCGACTTGCGGCTGAGCGTGAACCTGGAGGACGGGCCGAGCCGTGGCAGAACCAAGCTCGACGCCAAGGGATCATTCACGCGCGTCGCGATGGAGGTGCAGGCGCCACCGGTGCGGCGGCTGCTGTTCGAGCGCGTGCTGCCGGCGGGAGCGCTCGCCGAGGAGGCGATGGCGTGACGATTCCGCGGAAGGTGGCCGTGATCGGCGCCGGGGACATCGGCGTGGGCTGGGCAGCACTGTGCGCGTCGGCCGGCTGGCCGGTGGCAATCTTTGACCTGAATCCGGAGACGATGCAGCACGCGTCGGTCGAGGTCGAGCGACGCACGCGCGCACTCGTGGCACTCGATCGCGCGCCCGAGGGCATCGTCGAGCGAGGTCTGCGAGAGCTGGTGCGGGCCCGCTCCCTGACGGAAGCGATCGAGGATGCCGACTGGATCATCGAAGGGATTCATGAGGACGTGGCCGCGAAGCAGAAGCTGCTCGCCGCGATCGAACCGCACGCGGGCGATGACGCACTGATCAGCTCGTCCTCGAGCGGCCTTCCCCCGACGGAGATCTTCGGCCGGATGCGGCGTCTCGATCGCTGCCTCGTTACCCACCCGCTGAATCCACCGGAGCTGATTCCGCTCGTCGAAGTTGTGCCCGAGGGTCGTACGTCCCCCGCCAGCATGAATCGCGCGGTGGAGTATTTGCGCTCTCTGGGCCGATTTCCCATCGTCCTCAAGAAGGCGATTCCGGGTTACGTCGTTGGTCGGGTGGCCGCTGCCGTGTGGCGAGAATGCATCGACCTTGTCCTGCGCGGCGTGATCAGTGTGGACGAGCTCGACCGAGCCGTCTCACTCGGTCCCGCGATCGGCTGGGCGGCGGCCGGCCCGCATCTCACCTACCACCTCGCAGCCGGGGAGGGCGGGATCCGCGGCTTCACGCAGCACCTGCTCGCCAGCTTCGAGAGCTGGTGGCAGCAGCTCGCCCACTGGGCACAGCTCGATCCCGACCAACAGCGGGCGCTGATACAGTCGATCGAGAAAGCTTATAAGGGGAAGGTCGAGTTCCTGCGGGAAGCGCGAGACCGCCGGCTCAGCGCGATTCTCAAGGCCCTGGAGCAGGCGCGCGCACCATCAGGATCGGAATCCGGCTGACGTGTCGCAATGCTGTCGCGGTGGTGCCATGAACCACATCGCTCAGCAACGAATGCCCGTGCGTCGCCATGGCGATGAGATCGACCTGCTCCCGCTCCGCCGTCGCCGCGATCTCCTTCGCCGGGTCCCCAGCCGCTAGTACCGCGTCGACTTCGACCCCCGCCTGCCGCAGCTCCTGCGACATCCGCTCCAGATAGGCGCGGTCGTCCTTCATCTCCTGCGACTCGCGCAGGTTCAGCTGCTCCATGTTGCGGGCCGCCCATCCGTCGGCCACGTGGACCAGTACCACTTCGGCGCCGAGCAACTTCGCGAGTCCGGTGACGTGTGAGAGGATTGCGCCGTCGGCGGGTCCGTTCTCGAGCGGTACGAGGATGCGCTTGTACATCAGCTGACCCACCCTTTGAACGTCTGCACCAGGAGCCAGGCGTTGAGCGTCGCAATGAACACCGCGACCGCGTACGCGAGGATCTTCAGCCACCTGGGATTCACGAACTCCCCCATCTTCAGACGGTCCGACGTGAACATCACGAGCGGGAAGACCGCGAACGAGAGCTGCAGGCTCAGGATCACCTGGCTGAGGATCAGGAGTTTGGCAGTCCCGTGCTCTCCCCAGAGAATAGCCGTTAGCGCCGCGGGCACAATCGCGATCAAGCGCGTGATGAGCCGCCTGAGCCAGGGCCGGATCCTGATGTTCAGGAACCCTTCCATGACTATTTGACCAGCGAGTGTCCCGGTAAGCGTCGAGTTCTGACCGGAGGCGAGCAGCGCGAACGCGAACACCGCGCTGGCCCCCGTCACACCGAGCAGCGGCGTCAGCAGGCGATAGGCATCCTGGATTTCGGCGACGCCCGTTTGACCCACGCGGTGGAACGTCGCCGCGGCCACAATGAGGATCGCGGCATTGATGAACAGCGCGAACGAGAGGGCGACGGTCGAATCGAGGAATGCGAACTTTACCGCTTCCCGTTTGCCCGCCGGCGTCTCCTCGTAGCTGCGCGTTTGGACGACCGAGGAGTGGAGATAGAGGTTGTGCGGCATCACGGTTGCGCCCAGGATGCCGATCGCGATGTACAGCTTGTCGGGATCCTGGAGTACCGTCGCTCGCGGGATAAAACCGGCAAGCACGGCGCCGGCATCGGGCTTCGAAATCAGGATCTCAAACAGGAAGCAACCGGCGATGGTGGCGATCAAGACGACGACCAGCGCCTCGAGCCACCGAAACCCCTTCTGCTGCATGTAGAGCACAAACAGCACGTCGAGCGAGGTGATCGCGATCCCCCAGGCGAGCGGGATCCCGAACAGCAGATTCAGGGCGATGGCCGAGCCGATGACCTCCGCAAGGTCGCACGCGGCGATCGCGATTTCGCAGATCACCCACAGAAACAACGACACCGGTCGCGAGTAGTGGTCGCGGCACGCCTGCGCCAGATCGCGGCCGCTCACGATGCCCAGCTTGGCCGCGAGACCCTGTAGCAGAATCGCCATCAGGTTCGACAGCAGGATGACGGTCAGCAGCGTGTAGCCGAAGCGCGTACCGCCGGCAAGATCGGTCGCCCAATTGCCGGGATCCATGTATCCGACGGCGACGAGATAGCCCGGCCCCGCGAACGCGAGCGCCTTCTTCCACCACACGCCGCGTTGGACCGGGACGGTACGGTACACCTCCGCGAGGCTTGGCGTCAGCCGCGGATGTCGCCAGCCGGTATCGAGGACGCTATTCGCCATCGCTGGGCCGGCAGAGGAGCAGCAACGCGAGCTCCTGGCCGACGACGCGCGTCGTGCCGTCGCTCAGTCGCACGATGGTGGGACCGTTGAACGGCTGGCGGTCGATCACCGTGAGCCGAACACCCGGCGTCAGGCCCTGCTCGGCGAGGTAATGGAGACGAGCGGGATGCTCGTCGCCGACTTCTTGCAGCACGACGCTGCGCCCCACCTCGCTCGCGGCGAGCGTGACCAGCTCTGCCTCCTCGATCTCTCCGGCGGCGGTCGGAATCGGTGCGCCGTGGGGGTCGTAGCGCGGCTCACCCAGGGCGTCCGCCATCCGCTCGATCAACTTCTCGGAAACGGCATGCTCCAGGCGCTCCGCTTCGACATGGACGTCGCCCCAGTCGTAGCCGAGCTTGCTGGTGAGATACGATTCGAGGATGCGGTGGCGACGAATCATCTGGAGCGCGGCGCGACGGCCCTGCGGCGTAAGCTGCACGCCGCGATATGGCACGTGTTCGATCAGTCCCGTTTCGGAAAGACGTTTCATCATGCCACTCACCGACGGCGGAGCGACGTCGAGCATTTCGGCGATGTCGCTGGTTGTGGCGAACCCGCCTTGACTCGTGAGGTGGAAAACAGATTTGAGATAGTCTTCCACAGACCGCGTGAGTGATGGTGGCGGCTGCGGCGAACGGATTACGCTCAAGGAGCTCTCCCGGTCAATGCACTGTCAACCAGACAGTGCATTAGCCTAGACTAATTCTCAAATATTGTCAAGCGAAGATGTGGATTTTGTACGCCTAAGAAACCAAGCTAATTAACGGTGTCAGAATGCGCTCGCTCATTCCCCAAATGGTGTGTTTACCGAGCGTATATGCGGGAAATACCCGTCGGGGGATGCCAGGATGATCGATGGCGATCTCCGCGAGCACCCCCGGGGCCTGGAGAGCCCGGAAGGAGACCCAGAAGGCGTCTTGGACCTCTGGGCTGGGCACAATAGGCGGACGTGCTGTCAACGCGAATACAAATGGCCGCACGACAACCGGTGGGAGCGTCGGCGTACGTGGATGCAGGTCGTCGAGTACGCCAAGCGGCTCCGCGCCTGCGAGATCGACACCAACTTCTTCTGACGTTTCGCGAATCGCAGTCGCGCGCAGATCGGTGTCGGTGCCCTCGCGGCGCCCGCCGGGGAACGCGATCTGGCCCGACCAGGTATCGCCGGCGCGTACGGCACGGTGGATGAACAGCGTCTCCAGCCCCTCATCGCCGTCGTGCAGGATCACGGCGACTGCCGCGGCGATCATCCCTGGTTCGAAAGGGATCTCAGTCGGCTGGAAATCGTGCAGCTTGCGACGTGCGTCTTGCAGCGTGGCTACGCGGACACCTCCTCGCCCCCGTCGACGTTGATCACGTTTCCCGTGATCCAGTCGGCGCCGGGTTGGGACAGCGCCACGATCGCACCGCCCAGGTCGGCGGGCGTCGTGAGCCGGTGGTGCGGATTTCGTTGGGTGGCGATCTCGATCAGCTTCTCATTGCCGGGAATCTTGCGCAGCGCCGGCGTGTCGGTCACGCCACCGCGCAGCGCGTTGACCGTAATGCCCAGGGGCGCAAGCTCGAGCGCGAGCTGCCGGGTGTGGGACTCGAGCGCCGCCTTCGCCGCGGAGACCGCGCCGTAGGTGGCGAAGACGCGCGTCGAGCCCGACGAGGTCATCGAAAAGATCCGGCCGCCCTTGCCCATCAATCCACGCCGCACCACGCCTTGCGCCCAGTACACGAGCGAATGGGCCATGACGTCCAGCGTCATGTCGATGTTGGCCTTGTTCAAGACATCGTCCCCGATGTAGGGCTTGAGTGTCCCGAACGCCAGGGAGTGCAGCAGCACAGCGATGTTGAGCTTTTGCTTGGCCAGCTCGGCGAGCACCTCGTTGCGCTTCTCTTCGTCGGCGGCGTTGATGTTGAAGTACTGCGTCTTGCGGCCGAGCTTTTCGATGTCCTGACGGATCTCCGCCACGTGCTCGAGGCCTGCCTTCCGGTCCAGGTGCACCCCGATGATGTCATAACCCGCCTGCGCGAGCGCGCGGGCCGCGCCCTCGCCGAAGCCGCTCGACGCTCCGAGGATGAGCGCCCATTTCGAGGCCTTCATCTGCGCGTGTGGAGTATCGGTCATGGCGGTATAATAGCCGCCATCCGATGAGAAGGCACTTGTGGATGGGAATCGGCCTGATCGCGGGCCTTGCCGTGGGCCTCGCAGCCGCGGCGCTGGCGAAGCACGACCATACGTGGCTGGCGGACGTCGTACTGCGACTGCGTCCCATCGGCACACTCTTCGTCAATCTCCTCACCATGGTCGTCATCCCGCTCATCGCGACCGCGCTGTTCGCCGGTATCGCGAAGCTGGGCGATTTACGGGTGATGGGCCGGCTCGTCACGAGAACACTCGCGTTCTTCTGGGGAACGGCGATCGTCGGCATCGCACTCGGCTTCCTGGTTGCGGCGCTCCTGCTGCCGCACGCCGCACTGACCGCCGATCAGCAGGACGCCGTGCTGGCGGCCGCCGGCGCCGATACCGCGGTGATTCAACGTGCCGCCGAGGGCATCCCGAGCGGCGCGCAGTTCATCGTCCAGCTCGTGCCCGCCAATCCCTTCAAGGCCGCCGCCGACGGCAACCTGCTACCGATCATCGTGTTCGTCACGATCTTTGGAATCGCCGCGGCGTCATTGCCGGCGGAAAAGCGAGCGCCCCTCACCGGCATTGCCGATGCCGTGACCGACGCGCTGGTGCGCATCGTGCATTGGGTCCTGGTCCTCGCCCCGCTGGGCATCTTCGCGTTGGTCGCGCCGTTCGTGGCGCAGGTGGGCTGGCGTCTTGTGCTCGCCAGTCTCTGGTTTATCGGCGCCGTGATCGCTGGCGTCCTGCTGTTCATCGCGGTCGTCTACTTGCCGAGTGTGGTGTTCATCGCGCGGGTCGCGCCCCGCCGTTTCTTTCGGGCCGCCTTCGCTTCCATGCTGATGGGATTTTCGACGACGTCGTCCATGGCTGCGCTGCCGACGATGATCGACGCGGCCGACAAGGACCTGCAGCTTCCGCGTCCGGTGTCCGGATTCGCGTTACCGCTCGGCGCGAGCCTCAACCGCGGCGGCAGCGCCGTATTTCAGGCCATCGCCGTGGTGTTCATCGCGCGGCTGTACGGCATCCCGTTCGGGCTCGGCGAGATGGTTGCGGCCGGCCTTGCCGTCTTCCTGGCGTCGCTCACCGTCGCTGCCGTGCCATCGGGGAGCGTGATCAGCTTGCTCCCGGCCTTTCTGGCGACCGGGCTGCCCATTGCTGGACTCACGATCTTGATCGCGCTCGACCGCCTCCCCGACATGTTTCGCACGATGACGAACGTCACCGGACATCTCGCCACCGCCACCATCGTCGGCAAGCTCGAAGAGCGGCGATGAGCTGGCTGATCGCGGCGCCGTGGAGTCTGGCGCTGCTCGTCATCCTATCACGCCACCTGATCCGCGGACCTCGGCTACGCGACTATGAGCCGCTCACGACGGGACCGCTCGTATCCGTCATCATCCCGGCACGCAATGAGGCCCGCAACATCGAGCGGTGCGTACGATCCGTGCTCGCCACAAGGTATTCGCCCATCGAAGTGATCGTCGTAGACGACCGGTCGACCGACCGCACGGCAGAAATCGTGGAGCCGGCCACGGGCAATCGTCTGCGCCTCGTGCGTGGTGTCGAGCTGCCGGCAGGATGGTTTGGAAAGCAGTGGGCGATCGTGCAGGGCTACAGAGTCGCCCGGGGCGAGCTGCTGCTGTTCGCCGACGCCGACACGAGGCACGAGCCCGAGCTGCTGCCGCGCGCTGTGCGCGGCTTACAGACTGAGGGCGTCGATCTGTTCACCGTGCTGCCACGCCAGGAGATGCGAACGTTCTGGGAGCGATTGATCCAACCGCACGTCTTCGTCGCGCTCGAGAGCCGGTTCGCATATCTCACGTCGGTGAATCGCACACGCACGTATTGGAATGCGATCGCGAACGGGCAATTCATCTTGACGACTCGCGCCGCCTACGAGGCCGTGGGCACGCACGAGGCTGTCAAACACACCGTTACCGACGACCTCATGCTGGCGCAGAGCTACGTGCGTGCGGGAAAAGACATCTTCATCGCGCAGGCGCGGGAGTTCATGACCACGCGGATGTACGGCTCGCTGCGCGAGATCCTCGCGGGGTGGACCAAGAACCTCGCGTCGGGCGCGCCGCTTACCGCGCCGCCGATCGCCGTCGTACGGAGGGTGCTTCCCTATTTGATGTGGCTCCCGGCGCTCTTCTGGTTGGCACCCCCGGTCCTGTGGCTCGCCACTGGCTGGCACTGGGCCGCCATTGCCACGGCCGCATCCCTGCTCACCTGGATCGCGGTGTACGCCGGCGAGCGAGCGCCGGTCTGGTACGCCTTCCTCTACCCGCTCGGCTCCGCGGTCGTCGCCTTCATCATGATTCGATCGGCGTGGCGCGGCCGGCGACTGATCGAATGGCGGGGCCGCAGCTATCGCGCCTAGAAAAACAGCGTCGCCACCAGCGAGGCGGTCAGCGCGGACCCCCCGATCGACCATTCGCGGTACCTCGCGCCGGACGAAGACTTCCCAACGCTATTGGTATAGGTCAGCCCAGCGGTCGCCAAGGCTCCAATGCCGAATTTGGGAGTAAGCAGGTACGTTCCTCCCACATCTCCAAACGCTCCAGTTGTCCACCCGTTCACCTGCGATTGGCGCTGGACACGGCCGACCACAACGCTGTGCCCGAATCCCGCGACCAAGCCGAGCGAGTAGTGCGAGACGACCTTCGTCCCGGTCCCGTCGCCGCCGTAACGCCGCCAACCGAACCGCACCTGAACAGAAGCATTCGACCCCAACCCCTCGAATTGATTCACGCCGGTACTGTCTCTCGTCAGATCCTCGGTGTGGGCACCATTGATGCGAAAGTCGAGCACCAGCGCATGAGTCGGTGAGCGAAACTTGATGAATCCCAGCGAGCCAAAGCTGATCCCCGCCTGAAACTGGGCGGCCCACTGGCCCCGGCGAAATGGTGTGGCGTTGGTGGATGAAGAATCCTGCGCGAACGCTAAAGCGGGAAGGAGTAGCAGCGCGGCGAACGGGATCACACGGGAATCCATGGCACGCTCCGGGGGTGGTCAGGTCGTGTGTTCTACCCCCTCGTCCGAGAGCCGTGCGCCCTAAGCGTCATAACCACGTCGCGAAGATCACGTGCTGCGCGAGTACAAAGCCGGCCACAACGCTTCCCGCCGCAGCCCCCACGTGCAGAATCGTCGCCCATCGGGCGCCCCGGTCGGCGGCGAATCGCACGAGCACCGACAGAGTGAGGGACACGACGAGCATACCGGCTATCGTCCCAGCGCTGAAGGCCGCGAAGTAAAAGAGTCGAGACACCGTATCGGGAACGGCCGCCACGAGGAGCGCGGCAATGGCGCCGCTCCCCGCGAGTCCGTGCGCCACGCCAAAGCCGAGCGATCGGCGCGCATCGACGGTCGCGTGCGCGTGTCCGTGGTTCGGATCAGCAGCATGACTGTGCAGGTGAAAATGCGGGGCAGCCGCGGTGTGCTGGTGCACATGCATGTGCCACCGCCCGCGCACGTACCGCCAAATCACCAGGCTGCCGAGCAGCACGAGGAGTGCAGCGACGAGCAGCTCCGCGGCAGGCCAGAATCGCTCCGGCAACCGCACGCCGAATGCGATGATCAGCACCGCAACCGCACCCACCGTAACCGTATGGCCCAGGCCCCAGATCAGGCCCAGCCGCGCCGCGCCCCGGAGCCTGGCGGCAGGTCGCGTGGCGAGGGTCGAGACGGCCGCAAGGTGGTCTGGCTCGAAGGCATGGCGGAATCCCAGCAGGCCACCGATGGCCAGAACCGCTACAATTGAGGGCGCCATATTGAGGCCCAATCTAACTACAACCTTTTGCCCTGCTTGCATATCCAAGTCCGTGCATGCCCCGACAGGTGCTCGAGGACACTCTGACTGCTGATTCGATAGCGGCCGACACGGCTCTCGCGGCAAGCGGGGACGCCAGTGCATTCGAGCGGCTGTACC
>WNGR01020142.1_pt1 | contig 13030 bp, 10 predicted proteins | sample 5407581 | NCBI WGS metagenome assembly WNGR01 (sample SAMN13153383, study PRJNA577476) | soil metagenome | isolation source: 80 cm soil or saprolite under Garry oak tree replicate 2 | place: USA:California | collected 2016-06-15 | reverse complement strand
GTTGCCTTGCACACAGCCGTATACCACCACCTCGCGGGCGTTGATGTCAGCCTTTAGCTTCGCCGCCATCCCCACCGTTAGCTTGTGCTCATTAAGCTGGAGCATTCCTTCAATCGCGCCGTCAATCAGCAGATCCTCCCTGCCAGTGAGGTCGCCCTTTACATGCAAGCTCGGCCCCAACCACGCCGTAGGCCGGTCCGCTACGGAATCTACTGGACGCGTCGTATCCGAGCTCTTCCTGTCAATCTGGGAATTTCTCGGTTCCCGGGGCACGGCTTGCGGCTCATTCGGTTTCTTCGCATTCCAGACAAATCCGTTCATGGCTTCACCTCTGCTTTTTTTGAGACGCACACAAACTACATGAGGCTTTACTCGCACGCCGACGCCAAACGATAGGCCGGCGCGCTCCTCGTAGTGCGTGACTTCGGTGATTATCTCGCTACCAGGACTCAGCGGGCCATCCTAATTTTTTTTGGCTTTTCGTCGTAGTACACCAGCAAATCCGTGCTCGCGGCTTCTGCCCCGAGCTGGCGCAGCAGGGTGGTGACCTGGCCGCGGACGGAACGAGATCGCAGGCGGGCTTCTACGGCCAGAAAGCCTCTCCTGCCTTGCCCAAAATCGCATAGCGCGGGCTGGGCAATTTGTTGTCGCCGAGCGCAAATCAATGTGATACAAGCGTAGTGGCGGCCTACCCTCAACCCACCAAGAAATCAAACCGAGGAGATTCGCAAATGAAAATCACGAGAATCTTGGGAGTATTCGTGTCGTTGGGATTGGTTGCCGCACTGGCCATACCCCTCGCTTCAGCGAAATCACAGGCTAATCCGGCGCAAGCCGCAAGTAAAGAAAAGGGAATGCACGACAAAATGCAGGCCGCGCTGGACAGTCTGAATCTCACTGACGACCAGAAGGCGAAGGTCAAGGACATCCTCGCGGATGCCAAGACTAAGCGCCAGGCGGTCGTCTCTGATACTTCGCTCAACGAGGAACAGAAAAGGGCGAAGATGAAAGAGCTCCACGAGGCCATGGCGGCCAAGCTGAACGAAGTGCTCACACCTGAGCAACAGGCAGAGCTGAAGAAGAAGATGACACCTGCAAAGGAGAAACCATCTGAGCAGCCGTGACCTGAGAGACCCCTGGTCGCCAGGCCCTCGGCTTTGAAATACCAGTTGCAAGCTACCATTTGGCTGGCTTGACCGACTCACGGGCGGTATGAGTCGCACCCGGGAACAGCTCCGCGAGGTACCGCCTCGGACACCCACTCTGGTTCCGCAACGCCTCGCGGATCATATACGCCGGCACTGCCTGAGATATGTCGACACGCCGGTGCGAATCGCTTGCCCCAAAATCCCCCTTCATCACCGTGTCTCTAACTCCTTGCGCTGTCGCGTCTGATTGCCCAGAAAGAGTGCAACCGCATTGCAAATAGCCCTTTGTGAGGTTGCTGGCTTCTGGTAGCATGCGCGCCAAGTTTGGAAGGAGGAACACGATGGCTACACTCAAACGCATTGGACCAGGCTCCGCTTTGAAGCTTGGTGCAATTAGCTATGCATTCGTAGGGCTGGTTATCGGAATAATCATGGCCTGTGTTTCGCTGGTGGCAGGGTCGCTCACGGGAATGGGTGGGAGCGGCATGGGTATGAGTGCGAGAGCACTTGGGTTTGGAATGGGTGTTGGAGCAGTCATAGTAGCCCCCATTGTTTACGGGATTATTGGGGGAGTCGGCGCGGGGCTCGGGGCAGTGGTGTACAACCTTGCGGCTCGCTGGGTGGGCGGGCTCGAGGTGGACATCAGCTAACCCATCGAATATGAAGGCTGTTCAGGCACGATCCTTCGTCTGCAAAGCCATCTTGTGGCCCTGGTCAATCTGGCCTTTGTGGTAGTTCGACGGCATTTTGGATCTCGAGTTGGTTGAAACGGGCCAGGGCTCGCAGCCGCACTTGGTGTCCGTAGCGAAACGCCCAAATCATCGTGACGATGGTCAACGCTCCCAACAGAATGGGCGAGATAACCAAGACCAGCGCAGCAGGCAGGCGATAGACAAGCGCAAGCCGGATAATCAATTCGCCGACAAATACGCATCCCCAAACCGTCGTGATGAGCCGATGGCAGAAACGCACTTCCGGAAACTGCCACGCGGCATTGAATCTGGCCTGCCGTTCGGGATCAGTGCCTGCAATGAAATGCCGGCTGAAATAAAACATCATCGGGCGCGGCAATAACAGCGAGGCAAAACAGGCCGCGCCGAAGGCGCCAGTGAACATGGACTCACGCACCAGCAAGAGACCCGGGCTGCCGCCGAAAAGCAGAGCCACGCCGTCCGTCGTGATGCCCAACAGAACCACAACGGCAATCGGATCAAGCCGTCGGTGACGGATTAGGTCGAACGTGCCCTTGCCCAGCGGAAAGAGGGCGGCCATTACTAGAGCCGCAAATTCAGAGGGCGAGTAGTAACGCTTGGAGACTTTGTAGAGAATAACGGGCACTACCGCGTTGAGAACGACGCCCCAGGCAATGTCTCCCAGCGGCGGAGCGACAGTGCTTTCTCCACCCCTAGCAGGATCATTCCTCATTTGACCAGCTTACACTTGCGGCTTTGAGGGTCCAAGGCACTCATTCGCGGAGGCGAATCTCAGCCGAAAATCGTCATCATGGTTCACAGTTCGCTCTCTCCGAAGCTCCTTCGTCGGTACACTTTGCGACTCTCATATTTAGAGTACATCGCTAACTGCGTGCACTTGGCAAGCTGCCTGGCAACGGTCTCGTATTCCGTCACCTTGAAACCGTTTGGCTTATCGCGGTGCGCATTGGGAGCTTTTGCCAAATATCAATACTTTTCCGGTACGCAATCAGCTCATCCCTGTGACACCGTAAGCTGTGCTTCCACTCGGCGCACAGTCTCCCTGAAGGAAGACGAATTGAATTAGAAGGAAAGGCGGAGGCCAAGTTCAACCTGGCGGTAGCTAAACGGCTGGGTGCTGGTGATTAGGCCAAAGTTACTGCCGTTTATGTCGCTGTTGGGATTGGCGAAGTGCGGCGTGTTGGTCAAGTTGTAGGCCTGAACGCGCGCTTCGAGCCTGTATCGTTCGGCGAACGAAAAGGATTTTAAGAGCGCCATATCGATGTTTGAGCTGCCGGGACCACGGAGGATATCCCTCCCCGCCGTGCCCGGAGCATTGTAAATGCCTCCTGTTGCCGCAGGGGCCTGGAACGCAGAAGTGTCGAAGTACTGGCGGATATTGCCCGTGTGCACGACTAGATTTCCAATCAGGTCGGCTCGGGTGTTGCTCGGAGTGCCGTTGGCCGTAACGCTGAAGGGGAGGCCGGATTGCAGCGTGTAAATACCGCTCAGCTGCCAGCCGCCGAGGGCCAAGTCAGCCGGCCGGGACCAATCCGAACCCCAGTGCTTGCCGCGTCCCCAGGGAAGCTCATAGAGCGAACTGAGCACCAGGCGATAGTTCTGGTCAATATTGGAGCGCCCCCGCTCACGGTGGAAGTCGGTGTAAAGCTGCGGCTGGCAGGCATCCAGATCGCCGCAGGCGTCATCGAGGGTCTTGGACCAGGCGAAAGAGCCGAGGAATTGGAAACCGCGATTAAGGCGGCGCTGATATTCGGCCTGAAGCGAGTGATAAATCGAATTGCCGCTGTTGTCTTGGACCGTGACGGCACCGAGCGCGTTAAAGCGGTTGTGGGCCGGGTCGGAATTTGGAATGCCATAAAGATTCTGGTTGGCATTGTAATTCCGGGTGAGGTTTTTTCCGCGGTCGCCGACATAGGCAAGGCTGGCGGAGCTGTTGGCATCCAATTGCCGCTGAACCTGCAGATTCCATTGACTGACGTTCGGCGTGACGTTGGAAGGAAGAACGGAGATGACGCTGACACCCGAAGGATTTGTGAGGTCGAGAGCCGTGAAATTCCCGCTGGGAAGCGGCGCCGTGGCTTGCGTGGCATCGAGCTGGCTTGCCGTGCAATTTGGCTGGCAAGCCAGGGCGCCTGTGAACGTGATGCGAAAGCCCTGGCTGTAGTTGACGCTGTTCTGACCGCTGAAAGGCGGGTTTTGCGCAAGCTGATTGCTGATGCCGCCGCGATCGAGGAAGTAGAAAATTCCGTAGCCGCCTCTGACTACCGTCTTGCCATCGCGGGTAAGCTGATAGGCGAAGCCGATGCGCGGGCCAAAATTGTTGTGGTCGTTCGGAACGAAGCCGCGCGAGACGGAATTCTTGTTGGCGAGTTCGAGCGCGCCGGTTAGGAGATTGAAATTAGCCTGGCGATCCAGAACCTCGACGGGCCAAGTGTAGACGTCGTAGCGGAGACCAAGATTCAGCGTGAGGCGAGGAGAGATGCGCCAATCGTCCTGAGCGAAAAAGCCATTCTCCCAACTGCGAGTGCCGACCATGCCGAGAGTCGGGCCATGTTGGTACCCGTCCACGAAACCAGCCAGAATGTCCGAGACCTCATAATCGGTGCTTACATGGCCGCCGCTGAAGCCGCCGCCTCCGTTGCCGTTGCCGCTCAAGAAGAAATAGCCTTTGCCGGTGAGCGGACGGAAAAGATTCACCTGGCGGCGAATGACGTTGCCGCCGAACTTGAACGTGTGCTTGCCGCGGGTCCAGGAAAGGGTGTCGTTGTAGTTGTAGCCAGTTTGAGGAACAAGGTAGGGCCCAAAATCTCCTGTGTATTCGATCTGGGAGTTGTAGCCTCCGATCAGAGCGATGCCCCCGAGGAGGGGTGTATTGCAATTGACAATGCCGAGCTGGGTGCACAGATCACTGGAATTAAACGGAGGAACAAAGCCGTACTTGGTCCGAACATAGCCGACGCGCGCTTCGTTCACAAGGGAAGAATTGATGGTGTGGGTCCACCCGATGGAAGCCCCAATGGGGTAGTTGAAGTTTGTGCCAGAGCCGAAGCCCGAGGGTAAAGTGGTGAGGCGCGGGGTCTCTGTTTGGTCCACATGGCCGCGGCTGAATCGGACGAACAAGCTATTGGTGACGTTGAGGAGATAGTCGCCGCGGACATCGAAATCATTCCATTGCTCGTTGATTTTGCGGACGTTGTGATAGTTCTGGAGAATCGAGTGGCAGCGGGAGTCAACCGATGCGCTGCAGTTCGGTTCGGGGAACGCCTTGAGATAGGCAAGACCCGCGGAGTTCATCCTGCCGGCAGGAATGATGTTTCCGGCGAAAGGAGCCCCGGTCCCCGGGTCGAGAATCGCAATCGGGGAGGAAAGTCCCGTGGGATTGGCCGCGGGCCCCGCGCCCGCCAGCAATTCTGAGAAATTACCCTGGCGCATGAGGTCTGTGGGGACGGTGGCCGTGTCATTGCTGCCCGGAACACGTTTGCGAAGTCCCTGGTAGTCCACAAAGAAAAAGAGCTTGTCCTTCAGGATGGGCCCGCCCAAAGTGCCGCCGAACTGATTGCGGTTGTAAGCGGGAGTGCGGTCGTTGTTGAAGAAGTCGCGCGCGTTTAGATTCGTATTGCGATTAAACCAGAACGCGGTGCCATGAAAGCGGTTGGCTCCGGACTTGAGCGAGGTCACGACGATGGCTCCAGCGGCGCGGCCGAATTGAGCGGGAGCCACGCTGGTCTGGACGCGAAACTCGTCAATCGCGTCAGCCGGCGGAAAGAAAACGATGGTGTTGACCAGGGATTCGTTGTTGTCAATTCCATCGAGGACGAAATTGTTGTTTTGGGGACGCAGGCCATTGACGGAAAGGGAGGCGCCGCCAGTTTCGCCGTTGCGGAAGGTTTCCGTGTTGCCGCCTGCGCCCGTCGACGAGGCGTTGGGCACGCCGCGAGTGACGTTGGCTTCGAGAGTGGCGAGTTGCGTGAAATTGCGGCCGTTGAGGGGCAGCTCGGTGATCTGACGGCTCTCCACGACGACACCAATGGCGGAATCGCCCGGGTCGATGATCGGTGAGCCTGCCTCCACGGTGATGGACTGCGTGACCTGACCGACAGTCAGTTGGAAATCGGCGACAGCGATTTGAGCGACTTGGAGGTCCAATTCGCGAACGGATTTGTTGAAGCCTTGGGCACTGACTTCAACGCGATAGTGACCCGGAAGAAGTGCGGGAATCGTGAAATAGCCGAACTCGTTGGTGGTAGCGGAAGTGGAGCGGCTCGTCGCGGTGTTGACGACGGTGACCTGCGCGCCGGTAACTGCGGCGCCGGAAGGGTCCGCAACGGTGCCTTGCAGGCGGGCTGTATCCACTTGCGCAAAAGCGGAATAGGCGGAGAACAGAACAACCAGAAAGACAAAAACACCGCGATACGGCGAACTGAGCTTCATATTGCCCCCCTTCCTAACCTTGTCCAAACGTTGCTTGGCTTCCTGCACCTCGTTCCACGGACGGCCCACCGTCCGAGGACCTGAAGAAGGGTCGCCGCATCCGGTTCCACGGCGGAAGCCAGAGCGACGCAAGGGAGAAACCGCGAGGATTTAGCGACACATGCCGTTCGCATGGGTGCGAAAACACTCCTTGGCTAGTCCTCAATTTCTCGCGATTATGAGCCCAACTTTTCTCCAATCGTCCTAGAGGTTCGGTTCTTGGAGGCGGTGCCTCGAGGCCCCATCCTGGTCAGTAATGCTAACCACGCCTCGAAAAGTAACAACTGTCATCGTTGACAGGCTCGAACGTCGGCGGAATTCTCTTGATTGCAGCGTCGTCTCACGAAGATTTTTCGGGTGGGGCGGGGCCTCCTGTAAGGAAGGTGGGTGGGTGGGTGGGTGGGTGGGTGGGTGGGTGGGTGCGTGCGTGGGTTGGGAGCCAGTCAGGAATATACTGGCTAAACTAAATCATTGGCTGCAAAAAAGCGTCTCTCGGTAAAGGCCGATTTTACCAGTTGCACTGGGGCAAATTCTCGGCTGTTCTCTTAGCCGGAGTCTTAGCCGAATCGAACGATAGCCGCGTCCGTCATGAGAAGTAAACCATAGACTTTTCGCAGCCTAGTCCGCACTCGGCTTTTGCTAGGCGCGAAACGTTATCGGGCTCCCTCAGGGAAGACAACGACGCCCAATTATTCGCTCAATCATGCACGCTCCGGATTCAGACAGGTAGACGGCCTCAACTTGTCCACTGTGATAGCGACCTCGCCGCTCCAGAGGGTTACGATCATACCTCGAAATGATTTTCATGAGATTCGCGGGCCATAGGCCCTAAATGACAGGTAGGCGGGATGGTCGATCTCAGAATGCACAAGCCCGCATGGTCAACTCATCCGGTTTAGAACGTGATCGCGGCGGAGATCTGGAGTGTGTATCCTTGGTAGGTAGATCTGCACTCGAATTCATGAAAATACTTAACACCGACGCTCACCTTCTGCTCGGGTAATACTGCGTTTGCTGCGAACCCTAGAGCGTTGACTGTGTAGTGCGCGGCTGCCTGTTGCGGCGTAATGTTCGGGCCATGCTTATCGCTAGTCTGCCACTGTCCGTAGCCCACCAACCCAAGCTGAAGGCGCAAGCTACGTCGAAGGGGGAAGGTATGGGTTAGCGAATAGTCCAGGTTAAAAGTCTGGCCGGGGTGGACCATTGTGCCCTCTTGGGCGCTGTGAAATTCATACATCTGAAAGGCAGATAATGCAGTGGCTTTGCTCGAATCCAGATATATCGTCTGTCCACTCGCAACAACTGAGGTCCAGTAACCTGAACCGACATTCGTGTTGGCACCCGCGCTAAATCTTCCGGTGGGCGCCAGGAACCCATAGATCGCCCGAATGGCAACGCGCTGTTTGCGCCAACCTAGAATAAACGGTTGATAATAGGAATCCGCAAATCCGCCACCGCCGCTGATAGCACCGCGGATATCCGAAGTGAGCGAGTTGTTAGCAATTGGAAGGGTAGCGGATGCCGAGAATACTGCTCCACCCAGGAGATTCATTTCCTTTTTGCTAACCCATACAAAACTGTTCATATCCATCAGGATCGAGTTCTGGCCGGTAGCCAATATCTCGCCATGAGGTCCCTTCTCTTCATCACGCGAGAAAAAAACAAAAAGGTTTGAATAGGTGATTCCTGCTTCAGGTGTCACTCCAGAGTTAGTGGCATTCATGCCCACAGGATAAACGCCTCTGACTTGCGCTTTGACGGGAATCAAGACAATAAAGTTAGCAACTGCAACGAAGGCACCCAAAGCAAAGAAACGAAATACCAAGTCTGCTCTGATCAACGTTACAGTTCGGTTGTTCCAAATCTGGGACACTCTGCGGTCCTGAACCTGTAGTGTTCTAAGCTGGAGTTTCCGCGCTCCGAGTTCCTAAGAACCGCGCCAGCGGCATTAGAATAAGCAGCCCGACAACGGCAACGACGACAATCATGACGAGTACCTTCGGGTCATCGAAGTCCTTGCCACCAACCACAAGAGCAGCGGCAATATTGCGCTGTGCAGTAGCTAACGCCAACACGCCCTTTGTCCCTGCGCCCGGACCACCTAGGAGCCACCCGATTCCAACACCGCCGAAAAGAAACAGGATGCTCGCCAGAATGCCGCGTGTTCCGAACAAGGCGATTACATTTTGAATGTTTGTCACCAAGAGCAGCACAATCAGGAGTGCCAGGCTGAGACTGGAGATTCGGTTAAGCGGCGCCCGCATTCTTTCAGCAATGCTTCCGAACCGGGCGTTCACTGCAAGCCCGGCACCCAGCGGAAGCAACATGAGAAGAACCAGCGAGCGTGCTATTTTCATCGGGTCGACCGAAACGCCCTCCAAAAGCAGGGGCAGGACGAGAGGCATGTAGGCCACGGTCAAAACCATGAGTAGGACCATTAATCCCACGGCAAAGGCAAGGTTGCCCTTGGCGATTCCTGCAAGTTTAGGAAGGAATGGCGCGCCGGCAGCTGCGCCTAGCAAAAGCAGGGCTATGCCGGCGAGCAATGCGAGAAAAACAAGTTTTCCATTGCGCAGAGGAGCCACAATCTGCTGAAAGGTGAGACTCAAACCAACCGCGAGCATGCTTGAAACCACAAAGGCGAGCATCGTGATCGGGACTGCCTTACTCAGGAGTTCCATTCAACCTTTCCCGTGTAGTGCTTGTGCACTTCGCGTTTCGGATCAGGCGACAGCCTGAGTTTTCTTCGCTGGCATCCCGCTTGACAGTGGCATCGTTGCCAGGTTTTTCCAAAAGGTCTCCAACGACTCGACGCCGCCGAACAACGTAGTAAATATCGTGGAGTCCGCCAGCAGGATGTTTCCGGCGCGTCGTGCATTAGGTGGCATCCAGATGAACGAGTTGAACTCGGTATTGCCCGCCTGCGTGAAAGGATGCGGTCGGTCCAGGTCAATCGGTTGGCGTGTAAGCACGTGGACGGACTTCGTGTCATCGGTGGTCAGCGCGTAATGCGGCAGGTGGGGATGAAAATTAAATGTGGTAACCCCGTTGACGAGGCCGAGCTTATCCAGGTCTTTGTTGATTGTGAGCGGCGCAATTTGACTAGTGCCTTTGACGATGGCCGGTCGGAGTCCGAATTGATTCATCACCGGCACCCCAAGTGCTTTCATCATCGAACGCGTGTATTGTCCGAAGCGCTGCTGGCGAGGGACGAGAGCATCCCCGTGGTGTGTGTATTCCAGTTGGCGCTGTTTCAAATCTTCTGTAAATCCCACATCGTGATGGGGCCCAAGCAGAAGGCAAGTTCCTTCTCGTTGCAGCCACTCGCGGACCGCTTCGATCTCTCCCGAGGCTGCCTCCTGCTCTGACAGCAGGTGATCGAGACCGAACACCATCAGCGTGTCTGTGTCCGCGAGGATTCGCTCGTCGATCGGAAGCTTATACCCGGCCTGATCGATTCGTTGAAATACAGCAACCGAATGTCCGGTGACGTCACCTACGACGCTCTGAAACGCGAGCGTCGAACGGTGGAACAGTTCCAGCGTCCCAGCGATTCCTTGCAGGAAATGCATCTCATCCCATTCCGTTCCCTCATACGCGGGCCAGGCGACTCTCCGAACCTCCGTCATGGTCGAGAAGCGGTTGTCTAATTCAGTGGAGTCCCGGTTGGCTTCCCAGGGATAACTCCACGTCCAGTAGATAGAAACTCTCCGTTTGCCGGGAGTGTACTTGCGTGGTGCATGATTCTGGTTATAAGTACGCGGTGGTTGAGGAACGGAGCTCATGATTGCCTACCTTCCTGTACTTTCTAATAATCTTTGTTTCAAAGACCATCACTCAGCGACGCCAGGTATCGGAGCGCCCTTATACCAGGCAAAAAGAAGTAAGCGCCGGCTCGGATCGTGGTGAAAGCTGGCAGGCCCTTGATCTTTTTCCGAATGGGCCGCTTTGGGATGGTCATGTCAAAAGTGCCGTCCTGTGTACCGAAAATCGGGTCGCGCTCGTTTCCCAGCTCGTGAAAGTTTGGGTCGTTCGCCCACACGTTCATCGCAAATTCAAATTGGCGGACGAGGCTCGCACAGCCCACGAACGCGGCGATGCCTCGCTCTGTGCCGTCGTCGGGGACACCTTCGGGCAGAGGCGGACCATAAGTCCCCCCGCGCCGGATCATCTTCCGCCGGTTCATGTTCACTGCGGTATCGCGCGGGTTCATGCGCCGGATGTGCGCACCGAGCGGACAGCCATAGCCGTGAGGGTCCATCTTTGCGTAATTGAAATCATTGTTGCGCTGAGAATCAGCACCGAGCTTTGGATCGTCCTTATCGGGCGCGAGGACAAGCGGAGCGCCGCTCCGCCATCGTCCCATCAGCTTGGCAGCTATCAACTCCTGCTGTTCCGGTGTTTCACCATGGGCTCGGAGGAAATCGCGAAACGCGCCTACGTGCTCTTCCATTCTCAAATAGGCAACATAGCTGCCGTTGCGAGAAAGAGTTTCTGGCTGCGGCAATCCGGCAGCAGGACCTTCTTCGTCAGGATAGCCAAGGAAAAATTCGCCCGGTTTGATCGGTGGGCCAGATCCGGGTGTCGGCTCTACTCCCGTTCCCTCGATGACTGGCTGCGAGAGCCGATCACGGTAGCCGAAGTGTTCGTGAGCGTAATCGAACGGGGGGATAGCTTCCAGATCTAGAGCGGATAGAAGTTTGACTCCGTCGCGCTGCTTCAGATAGTTTGCATGCTCCTGCCGGCACCGCTCGCGTTCGGCGACGTCGCGGGCAAACAGTACGACAATCGCATGCAGGTTTGGACTGGCGAGCCCTCCCACCCAATGATCTGGATGATTAGCGCCTGTGGTGCCGAGGACGCCCGCCCGGGCCGCCATGCCCTGACGAAACTCTTCCGGGAAGGTGGCCAAGGATGCGTCATCCACACCGAGCATTTGCAAACCGTTCCAGGTGAAGCCAACGGTCACCCACCTTGCGTCAAGTAGGCTGGACCCGACAACGCTTGCGGTGCCCACCTTGTCGATGAGGCCCGTCAGCCATGCTCGTCCCTCTGAACCAGTCTTAAACGCAAGGAACTCATAACGCGCTGCCCGCGCAGGCGGCCGCGACATCAAGAAATGCTGAATGTCGTCCAAATCAAGCGAAGCGGACTGATCGGATTGTTTGGTCGGATCTCGTGAAATGCGATGCGATTGTTGCAAGGCGGACACGCCCTTCTCCGTAGCGAGTAAAACAAGAGGTCTGCTACTGCATCAGGTCCAGCATGTCAGCAAAGGCAGCCTTAAGTTTTAGAGCCTTCTTAATCTCGTCGGCCGTGACGAACGGATATTCTCCATACTCCAGAAAACTGGGGCACTGGTGTTCACGAACGAACTTGACGAACGCTGGCACGTTGGTCTTCCAGTCTTCCGGAAATCCTTCAAGGTTCTCAAAAGTCGTGTTCACACCTAACTTTGTGAACAGGGCTACGGCGTCCTCAGTGTACTTGTCGAAATCTGTGTCAAAGATCCCCTGGTACATGAAATAAGTGTCCTTCCCGATGTCAAACAGAACCCACCGAAGGTAGTGGAGCTTAAGCGTCGCAAGGGCTTCAGGAAGATCAGCGATCGCCTTCTCGATGGTCTTGCCATATGCACGGATCGCGTCCTCTCTTCCCGGTTTGATCTTCGCGATGAGGGTAAATCCATAGCAGGCTGGAGTTCGTGGATATACCGGGCCGTACCTCCCATCTTGAAGCTTGAAGTATCCCTCCTTCGGAATCGCCATCGCCTGTGGTTTCGTCCAATCGCGCTCTTTGGGCGTTGAGGGTGTTGCGGGCGCTACTGTGGCCATGTCAGCCTCCTTTTTCAGGTTCTTATCCTCGTGCCAGACTCTCCTCAGTTGTTCTCCTGACCTGCGAGGCAGACTGTACTCTTAGTCGATAATTGGGGTTGTCCACACTGTTAGTTCTTACAGTGAGTGGGTGAGCACTTCTCAGTCAGGTGTGAGGTTGTGATGGAATTCTGGACGCTCTTCTGGTGGAGCAAAGTAGAGGTCGAGCATTTTTCCCTCAAGCTGATACCGCTGGGGGGCGAATGGCTGATCGGCTCCTGCAGTCACTTGAAACGACGGGCAGTATATCGGCTAAGAGATGTAACGGAGCATGTCCCGTTCTTTGCCGCCGACCTAAGCCTTAATCGGGCTAGCCCTGTGGACGCGAGGCTCAGATCAGGATTCTATGGGAGGCCGATTTAGCGAATGCCTCGGACGCAAAAACGCCCTCACAATGTCTTCACCGAAGACCCGCTGCAGCTATCCGAAACCGAAGAAAGGAATCTCCGTCCGTGGTCGTTCAACACAGGTTGGGCGCGTCCAACTACGCTTCTCCAGCCGGGCTCATCGCGGGTTGGGTAGCTCGCACACGGTCCCTTGCGGAACCGCTGTCCCCGCGCGGCCCCCAACCCGTCCTTAGGAGGCTACGCGGGTTTGCCGCCCGGCTCCTTGCTGTACCGCAACACGGCCCTTGGGCGCTTGGTGTAAGCTCCCATTGAAGTTCAAGGTGAAGCTAGGCGGGCTTGGGCTCGACCCCTGAGCCAGCCATCAATCTCACTCTTGAACGCGTAGACCGTGCTTCCCTTCAGGTGAGGGGCCTCATATCCTCAGCCTAAAACGCCGAGGCTTTACGGCCCACATGGGTAAACAGCAATTTGCTTCCACG
>WNGR01007175.1_pt1 | contig 13030 bp, 13 predicted proteins | sample 5407581 | NCBI WGS metagenome assembly WNGR01 (sample SAMN13153383, study PRJNA577476) | soil metagenome | isolation source: 80 cm soil or saprolite under Garry oak tree replicate 2 | place: USA:California | collected 2016-06-15 | reverse complement strand
TGCCGCGGCTCTTTCGCGTCTATGATGTCGGCGCCGCCAGCGAGCGCGGCGCGCGCTTCGGCCGCATCGGCGACGCTCACGAGCAGACGCATTCTCGGCCGCTCCCTTGTGGCTGTCCCAAAACCGCCGATAGGTTAGGCTTCCGGAGGCCCGATGTCAAAACGACAGCTGGAGGAGGACGCGCAGACGGCGGTCCACGGCGCAGAGGGCGTCGCCGCGAGCCCGACGCTCGCCGGGAAGGTCGTGTTGGTGACCGGCGCGTCGAGCGGCATCGGCCGGGCTATCGCGCTCGCCTGCGCGGAGGCGGGCGCCGATGTGACGGTGACGTATCGGACGCGCCGGCAGAGCGCCACGGCGCTGGCAGGCGCGATTCAGCAACTCGGCCGCCGCGCACACGTGGTGCAGGCCGACACCGCCGAGCCAGAGGACGTCGAGCGGCTCGCGCGCGACGCCCGCGTCGCGTTCGGTCGCGTGGACGCCTGGATCAACAACGCCGGCGCCGACATCCTGACGGGGAGCACGGCGAGCCGCTCGCGCCTCGAGAAGCTCGACCTGCTCCTCGCCGTGGACCTCCGGGGCACGATCCTCGCCTCATGGGCGGCGGTCGAACTGATGCGGGAGCAGCCGGTGGGCGGCGTGATAATCAACATGTCGTGGGACCATGTCCTGGTGGGCGGCATGAAGGGAGAGTACGCCCAGGTGTTTTGCGCGGCCAAGGGCGGCGTATACAGCTTCAGCCGCGCGCTGGCGCGCTCGGTCGCCCCGCACATCCGTGTGAACGTGCTCGGCCCCGGCTGGGTCGAGACGGCATACGGCAGCGCGCTGGACCCCGAGGTAAAGCGGCGCATCACCGAGACCATTCCGTTGGGTCGCTGGGCGACTCCCGAGGACGTCGCGCATGCGGCGGTCTACCTGGCCTCGGACGCGGCTTCGTACATCACCGGGCAGATGTTGATGGTCAACGGGGGGAGCGTGGTTTAGGCTCTCCAAAACAGGAGACGACTGATGGCTGGCACAGAACCCACGTATAGCGACGCGCAGATCGAAGAAAAGCTCAAGGAATTTCCGGGCTGGTGGTACGAGGACGGATGGATCCGCCGCAATTACAAGACCGACGGGTGGCCGACCACGCTGATGCTGGTGAACGCCATCGGCTACCTCGCCGAGGCCGCCTACCATCACCCGGATCTCGCCGTGCGTCATCGTGAAGCTCAAGAACCACGCCGCCGGCGGCGTCACCGACAAAGACTTCGAGCTGGCACGGAAGATCGAGGAGCTGGTGCTGTGGCGGCCGAAGGGCGGCGCGCTCGAGGGGACGCCCAACAAGTTCGTGCGCTCCGGCGACCCCCGGTGACGGTGGAGCCGGCGGCGGAGCGCGAGCCGCGGCGGGTCCTGTTCGTCACGGGAAAGCTCGCCGAGCCGGCGCTCCGCCGCACGCTCGCCGAGATGGCGCCGGCCTTCAGCTGCGACGTGGCGGTCATGAAGATCACCGTGGCCGCCCTGATGACCACGCCCTGGATCGCGCGCTTCCTCGACGTGCCCGCCGGCACCGATCTCGTTCTGATCCCGGGACTGAGCGAGGGCGATGCCGCGGTGATCGAAGCGAAGGCCGGTGTGCAGGTCGAGAAGGGCCCCAAGGACCTGCGCGAGATCCCCGAGTACTTCGGGCGCGCGGCGAGCATGCGGGAGTACGGGGCGTACGACATCGAGATCGTGGCCGAGGTGAACAACGCGCCCCGGCTCCCGCGCGACGCGCTGCGCCGCGAGGCCGAGTATTACCGCGCGAGCGGCGCGGACGTGATCGACATCGGATGCACCCCGGGGCGCGCGTTCCCCGCCCTCGCCGAAGTCGTGCGCGAGTTGCTCGCCTCGGGGATGCGGGTGAGCATCGACTCCTTCGAGCCCGCCGAGATCCGAGCGGCCGTGGGGGCGGGCGCCGAGCTCGTGCTGAGCGTCAACGGCTCGAACCTCGCCGTGGCGCGAGACCTCGCCGGCACGCGGGCCCGCGTCGTGGCGATCCCCGACTTCGGGCAGGGGATCGAGACGCTCGAGCCGACCATCCGCGCGCTCGAGCGCTGGGGCGTGCCCTACCTGATCGACCCCGTCATCGAGCCGGTCGGGTACGGCTTCATGGCGTCGCTCGAGCGCTTCGCCGAGGCGCGCCGGCGTTACCCCGACGCCCCGCTGTTCATGGGGATCGGCAACATCACCGAACTGACCGCGGCCGACACGACGGGGGTGAACGCCCTGCTCGTGGCCATCTGCCAGGAAATCGGTGTTCGGGCAGTGCTCACCACGGAGGTCATCCCCTGGGCCCGGGGGGCGGTGCGCGAAGTGGACATCGCCCGCCGGCTGATGCATCACGCGGTGACGAGGAAAACGCTTCCCAAGGGCGTCGACGACCGGCTCGTCACGCTCAAGGACCCGCAGATCCTCGCCTACACCGAAACGGAGCTGCGCGAGCTGCAGCGGGCCGTCACCGACCCGAACTTTCGCATCTTCACCGACCGGGACGCGATCACGGTGTTCAACCACGAGCGTTTCGTGCGCGGCACGGACCTCCACGAGATCTTCGCGCAGCTGGGCGTGGACGAGCCGACTCACGCGTTCTACCTCGGCCGCGAGCTGATGAAGGCGAAGCTCGCCGTCACTCTCGGCAAGACCTACCGGCAGGAGGGCGCGCTGCAGTGGGGCTACCTCTCGCCCCCGGACGACCGCGGGCCGGAGCACGTGCGCCTCACCCAGCGCTCGGCGCGCTCGCGGGGGAGGGGGGGGGCCCGCCGCAGGGCGAAGGACGGCGCGTGAGCGCGACGCCGCTCGTCGAGGAGCTCGTTCCCGCCCCCGACCCGCTCGAGGCATGCGCGGGGTTGGCGGATCTCGGCTTCCTCGTGCTCCTCGACAGCGCCGCCGACCCCGAGCACCTGGGGCGCCACTCCTTCCTCGCTGCAGGCCCGTTCACCGCCGTGCGCTCGAAGGGCGCGCTCACCCAACGGCTGGTCGACGGCCGCTGGACCCGGGTCGGTGAGGATCCGCTCGAGCACACGCGACTGCTGCTCGCGCCCTGTGCCGCCGAACCCGTCGCCGGGATCCCGCCCTTCCAGGGGGGCGCCGCCGGTTACCTCGGCTACGACTGGGGCGCAATGCTCGAGCGCATCCCGCGGCCCCGCCACGACGACCTCGCGATCCCAGACGTGCTGCTGGGACTGTACGACTGGGTGATCGCGTGGGACCATCCCGCCCGGCGCGCGTGGCTGGTCTCGACGGGGATGCCTGAGCAGGGCGCCGCGCGCACCGAGCGAGCAGCGCGCCGACTGGCGTTCGTGAAACAGAGGCTGGCGGACGGCACGAGAAACGGGAAACGGGCCTCACTGGAGCACGACGTTTCCCGTTTCCCCTTTCCCGTTTCCCGTGACGCGTGCGCCGCCTCCTATCCGGTGCCCGAGGTGCCCGGCGTGCGCTCCAACTTCACGCGCCCGGGCTATCTCGAGGCGGTCGCCCGGGTCATCGAGTACATTGGCGCCGGAGACATCTTCCAGGCGAACCTGTCGCAGCGACTGCACGCCCCCCTCGTGGGCGCGCCATTCGAGCTGTACCGCCGCCTGCGGCGCCGGAACCCCGCGCCGTTCGCCGCGTTCCTCGACTTCGGGGACGTCGTGGTGGCGAGCTCGTCGCCGGAGCGGTTCCTCCGCGTCCACGACGGCCGCCAGGTCGAGACGCGCCCCATCAAGGGCACGCGGCCGCGCGGCGCGGGTCCCGAGCACGACGCGGCACTCGCCCTGGCGCTCGCCGAGAGCGAGAAGGATCGGGCCGAGAACGTGATGATCGTGGACTTGCTGAGGAACGACCTGTCGCGCGTGTGCCGGCCCGGCTCGGTCCGCGTCCCCGAGCTGTTCGCACTCGAGCACTACGCGACGGTGCACCACCTCGTCTCGACGGTCGTTGGCGAGCTCGCTGCCGAGCACGGCCCGGTGGAGCTGGTGCGGGCGGCCTTTCCGGGAGGCTCGATCACCGGAGCGCCCAAGGTGCGCGCGATGCAGATCATCGCGGAGCTCGAGCCCACGCAGCGCGGCGTCTACTGCGGCGCGATCGGCTATCTGAGCGTCACCGGCGCGCTCGATACGAGCATCGTGATCCGCACCTATCTCGTGCTCGAGCGCGACGTGTATTTTCAGGTCGGCGGCGGCATCGTGGCCGATTCGGACCCCGAGCAGGAGTACCGGGAGACGCTCGACAAGGCCCGCAGCCTGATCGCCGCCCTGACGCCATGATCCTGCTCATCGACAACTACGACTCGTTCGTCTACAACCTGGACCGCTACGTGCGCGAGCTGGGCGAGAAGACCGTCGTACGACGCCATGACGCCACGTCGTGCGAGGAGATTCAGGCGCTCCGGCCTTCGCATATCATCATCTCCCCCGGGCCGTGTTCGCCCGGCGAAGCGGGGATCTCGACGGACGTCGTGCGGCGGTTCGGGGCGACGACGCCGATCCTGGGCGTCTGCCTCGGCCACCAGTGCATCGGCGCCGCCTACGGCGCGGGGATCGTCCGGGCCGGACGGCCGATGCATGGCAAGGCGTCGTGCATCCGCCACGACGCCCGCGGGCTGTTCGCGGGGCTGCCGAACCCGTTCCGGGCCGCCCGCTACCACTCACTGGTGATTGCGCGAGACCACGTGCCGCCCGAGCTGCGCGTCACCGCCACCGCCGAAGACGGCGAGATCATGGCGGTGGAGCACGTCCGCCACCCCGTGATCGGCCTCCAGTTTCATCCCGAGTCGGTGCTCACCGAGCACGGATATCTGCTGCTCGACCGCTTCCTTCACAGGACGGAGGCGGGGACGGGGGGGGCGGGGGGGGCGGGGGGGGCCGCGTCGCGAGCGGCGCTCCCCGACCGGGCGGACGGCGCGCGGGCGCCCGCACCGGGGCCTGCGTTCGTCGCGCCACCGGTGGAGGTCGTCCGGTGATCATCGAGTCGATCCTCACGACGATGGACCCGGCGGGCAAGGTGAATTTCGCTCCGATGGGCGTGGAGTGGGGCGACGCCGAGATCGTCATCAAGCCGTTCCTCGAGACCACCACGTTCCGCAACTTGCGCGAGACCGGCGCGGCCGTCGTGAACCTGACCGACGACGTGATGCTCTTCGCCCGGGGGGCGACGTCCGACGTCCAGTTTCCCGCGGCCCCGGCGAGCGTCGTGCGCGGTGTCGTGCTCGAGGCCGCCTGTTCGTGGCGCGAAGTGGAAGTGCGGTCCATGGACGCTACGCCGCCCCGGGCGCGCGTCGTCACGACGGTCGTGCACCGGGGAGTCCGCCGGGAGTTCCTCGGCTTCAACCGGGCGCGGCACGCGGTGCTCGAGGCGGCGATCCTCGCGACGCGCACCCACCTGCTCCCCGCCGAGCAGATCCGCGAGGAGTTCGCGCGGCTGCAGGTGATCGTGGACAAGACGGCGGGACCGCGGGAGCGCGACGCCATGGCGCTGCTGACCGAGTACGTGCGCTCGGCGCCGACGGCGGCCCGCGCCGAGCAGGCCGCTCCGCGGTGAGCGACGCGGCTCCGGTGGTGGTCGAGGCGCCGGCGCGCCTCCACTTCGGGGTCCTGGACTTGCGCGGCGACCTCGGGCGCCGCTTCGGCGGCATCGGCGCCGCGGTGCCGGTCCCGTCGTTGTTGCTCGAGGCGCGGCGCGCCCCGGCGCTCGCAGCCGAAGGGCCGGACGCCGAGCGCGCGCTCGCGTTCGCACAGCGGTTCGCCGCGTACCACCGCCTCGACGCGCGCGTGCGCTTTTGCCTGCATCGCACGATTCCGGCCCACGCCGGGCTCGGCTCGGGGACCCAACTCGCGCTCGCGGTGGCGCGCGCCACGGCCGAGCTGTACGGCCTGCCCACCGATCCGGCGGCGCTCGCGCGCGCGGTGGATCGCGGCCGCCGCTCCGCGGTCGGCACCTGGACGTTCGCGGCCGGCGGGTTCGTGCTCGAAGGGGGGCACCGAAGCGACGGCGACGGGGTCGCGCCGCTCGTCGTGCGCCTCCCGATTCCCGCATCGTGGCGCTGCGTCGTGGCGGTCCCTCGGGGCACACCGGGGCTCGCCGGCGACGAGGAAGCCGCAGCCTTCGCGCGCCTTCCCCCGGCTCCCGCACGCGAGGTGGAGCGCGTCGCGCACCTCGTGCTGCTGCAGCTCCTCCCCGCGCTCGCGGAGGGCGATCTGGCGGACTTTGGGGCCGCCCTGGCGGAAGTGCAACGCATCACCGGTGGCTGGTTCGCGCCCGTCCAGGGCGGCGGGTTCGCGCCGGGCGAGACGGGGCAGCTCGTGGAGCGGCTGCGCGAATGGGGAGCGGTCGGCGTGGGGCAAAGCTCCTGGGGACCCGCCGTATACGGGATCGTAGGGGACGCGCGCGACTCGCAGGCCCTGGCGGAGCGCGTGAGGGGAATCCTCGACGCCGGCGGAACGGTGTACGAGAGCGGCTTCAGCTCAGTCGGGGCGCGCGTCTGGCGGGGTGACCCGCGCGTTTCACCCTGAAATCTCGGGCTTTCCGGGGATGATTGACAGTCGCGTGCAGCATGGATATAACCACTATCCCTGGCAGCAATCCCACTCGGACGGAGGGAGACCGGCGATGGCTCTGGCCTGTTGGGAACGTGGCCCCCCGTAATGACGCGCGAGGGTCTCGAAGCTGACGGGCAAATGACGCGAACCACTCTTCACCACGCTCATCCTCAACATGAGGTCAGCTATGAATCGCTTCAAACTGCTGTCCGGCGGACTCGCTGCGAGTCTCTTGGTGCTCGTAGCAGCGTCTGCCGTCGCTCAGTCGCTGGAGAGTCCTCCGGCTGGGCAGTGGTGGTCCACGGGTCGAACGTACGACCTGCAGCGGTATAGTTCCCTCAGCCAGATCAACCGGACGACTGTGAAGAACCTCAAGGCCTCGTGGACGTTTTCGACCGGCGTCTTGAACGGTCACGAGGGAAACCCGCTGGTCATCAACAACGTGATGTACGTGCACAGCGCCTTCCCGAACATCGTGTACGCGCTCGATCTGACCAAGCCGGGCGCGCCGATGATCTGGAAGCACGTGCCGAGCCAGCCCGCCGAGGCGAAGCCGATCGCGTGCTGCGATCTCGTGAACCGCGGCGTCGCTTACCATTCGAGCGGCAAGCTGTTCATCGAGCTCTTGGCGGGCGACCTGCTGGCGCTCGATGCGAAGACTGGCAAGCAGATCTGGCGGGTTCCGCACGCCGACTACAAGACCGGCTCGACGATGACCAACGCCCCACTCGTGGTGAAGGACATCGTGATCGCGGGGATCTCGGGCGGCGAGTTCGGAGTCCGCGGCCGCGTCAGCGGGTTCGACGTCAACACCGGCCAGAAGAAGTGGACGATGTACAGCACCGGGCCCGACGCTGAAGTCGGGATCGAAGGCAACGCCAACGAGAACTACGCGTCGCATCGCGGGAAGGACCTCGGCGTCAGCACGTGGCAGGGCGACGAGTGGCAGCGCGGCGGTGGGACCACGTGGGGTTGGTATTCGTATGATCCCGAGCTGAACCTGTTCTACTACGGCAGCGGCAACCCGGGGAGCTGGAACCCGGATCAGCGTCCCGGCGACAACAAGTGGTCGATGACGATATGGGCCCGCAACCCCGAAACCGGAAAGGTCAAGTGGGCCTACCAGATGACGCCGCACGACGAGTGGGACTACGACGGCGTCAACGAGATGGTCCTCGCCGACCTGACGATCGGTGGCAGGCCGGTGAAGGCGCTCGTGCACTTCGACCGCAACGGCTTCGGCTACACGCTCGACCGGACCAACGGCAAGGTGCTGGTCGCCGAGCCCTTCGGGCCGGTGAACTGGGCCTCGAAGATCGACCTCACGACCGGCGTCCCGGTACGCAACGCGACGTACGGGACGACCTCGAAGAAGAACACCGAGGGTATCTGCCCGGCCGCCATCGGCTTCAAGGACCAGCAACCCTCGGCGTTCTCCCCGCAGACGAAGCTCTTCTACGTGCCGACGAACAACATCTGCATGGATTACGAGGGCGTAGAGGTGAAGTACTCGGCCGGCCAACCCTACGTCGGCGCGATCGTGCGCATGTATCCGGGCCCCGGCGGCAACCGCGGCCGGTTCATCGCGTGGGATCCGACGGTCGGCAGGGTCAAGTGGGAGATCAAGGAGAACCTCGCGGCGTACGGCGGCGCTCTGGCGACGGCCGGCGGCGTGGTGTTCTACGGGACGATGGAAGGCTGGCTCAAGGCGGTTGATGCCACCACCGGCACCGAGCTGTGGAAGTTCAAGTGCCCGTCGGGCATCATCGGCAACCCGATGACCTACCTGGGGCCCGACGGCAAGCAGTACGTCGCCGTGCTCTCCGGGGTAGGCGGCTGGGCGGGGGCCGGCATTGCGCTCGGCATCACTCCGGACGATCCCACGGCCGCCCTTGGGGCCATCGGCGCGTTCGGGGACTACACCAACATCAGCAACGCGGGCGGCACGCTGCTCGTGTTTGGCCTGTAGGCTAGAGCTGGTGTAGGCCACCGCACCATTCCACTGGCAGATGGGCACCCGGTGCCGGAGCGAAGCGGCTCCGGCACCGGGTGTAGTACATTCGGTGAATCCAGTCGCACCCACGTGCCGGAGAGCGATGAGACCGATCAAGCTCCTTGGACCAATCGTCCTGGCCGCCGTCGTGGCCGGCATGACGCAGAGCGTCCCTCCCCGGCCGCTCACCGACCTGAGAATCTGCGGCGACCCCTACAACATGCCCTTCTCGAACGACCGCGAAGAGGGGTTTGAGAACAAGATCGCGCACGTCGTCGCGCAGGATCTGAACGCCACCGTGATCAACTACTGGTGGCCGGAGCGGCGCGGGTTCCTGCGGAACTCCATCCTCGCCGGGTTCTGCGACGTGCTCATCAACGTCCCCGTCGGGTTCGATCCCGTCGCGACCACCAAGGCGTACTACCGCTCCACCTACTACTTCGTGTACCGCACCGATCGTGGGTTGAACCTCCACTCGCTCGACGATACGCTGCTCAAGCACCTGAAGATCGGCGTGAACATGATCGGCTACGACTACACCAACACGCCACCGGCGCACGCGCTGGGCTCCCGGGGCGTCGTGGGCCTCGTCGGCTTCGGGAACTTCCTGAACCCGGACCCCAAGGCCGACCATCCCCAGGACATCGTCGACGCCGTCGCGAAGGACTCGATCGACGTGGCGATCGTGTGGGGCCCCAAGGCCGGCTACTGGGTGAAGCGGGAAGCGGTGCCGCTCACGATGGTCCCGCTCCCGGACTCGGACGCCGTCTCCGGCATGCCGTTCGCGTTCGACATGGCGATGGGCGTCCGGCACCGGGACAAGGCGCTCAAGGCACAGCTCGACTCCGTGATCGATCGCCGGCGGGGCGAGATCGTCGCAATCCTGCGCGACTACAGCGTGCCAATGCTCGAGCCGCACCCGTAGCCGCGGGGCGCCGCAGCACTCGACGGCCAACCCGGGAGACCGAGACGTGAAGAAGAGTCGGCAGCTGCTGAGGAGCGGCGTGTTGGGGACGTGGCTCGCGGGTGCGGCCATCATCGCGTGGGGGGGGGCGCCGCAGAGCGCGCCCCGGAGCGCCGCGCCCACGCCATCGGCGCGGGACACCGGGCCGGACAGCCTCCTCGTTTCGGACTCGATCTATCAGGGATGGAAGTGGTTCCACGTGTATTGCTATCGCTGCCATGGCGAGGACGCGATCGGCGGAGTCAACCCTGCTGCCCCCGACCTGCGCTGGGTGCTGAGCCCGTCCGGGGCGGCCTATCCGCGGGACTCCTTCGAGTACACCGCGCTGAACGGCCGCCTCGACAAAGGGATGCCGGCGTGGAAGGTCCTGCTCGACACATCGGCCGTGAAAGAGCTATACCTCTACGTCAAGGCGCGGAGCGACGGCTGGCTCAAGCCGGGACGGCCGCACCGCGAGTTGGACCTCAAGAAGAGCCCGTGAGCACGGGCGGGACACGTCTCGCTCTGAAAGCGGCGTTGGCGGGCCTGCTCGCGGCCGCGGCAACCCCTGCCGGCGCCACCGCACAAGAGCGCCTCACCCGCGAGCTGGTGCTCGCCGCCTTGAAGGACGCCACGCCCGACCACCCCGCCGACTTCACGGGCCGGGACCTCTCCGGGCTCGACCTGAGCGGGATCGACTTCAAGCGGGCGAACCTCTCCAGGTGCCGGCTCGTGGGGACGAAGCTCGCGAAGGCGCAGCTCTTCTCCGTCACGCTCTCCGACGCCATGGCGACGGGAGCGGATTTGAGCGGGGCGAACCTCGACGTGGCCGTCATGTACCGCGTGGACATGCGCCATGCGATCCTGCGCGACGCGAGCCTGTTCGCGACCATCGCGGACGACGGCAACTTCTCGGACGCGGACCTGACACGCGCCCGCATCGTCTCGCCCATGTCCCACGCGACTTTCGCCCGCGCAAAACTGACCCAGGCGAACCTCGGCGCCGACCCCGGGAACCAGTCGATGGGGGTCATGCGCACGGACGCCACGGGGGCCGATTTCACCGGTGCCGATCTCTCGGGCGCGAACCTGCGCAAGGCCCTGATGATCCGAGCCGATCTCACCGGCGCCGACCTGACGGACGCCGAGGTGAGCGGGGCCGATCTGACGGGCGCCATCCTGCGCAACATCCGGGGACGCGAGCGGATTCGCGGGCTCGACCGAGCCCTCCACGTCGATCAGGCCGTCTTCAACGACTGAACAGGAAGCGGCGATGATCCTCGCGCAGTACCGCACCTCGCTGCTGCTGCCGCTCGCCCTCGCCAGCGCCGTCTCCCGGCGGGCGCGCGATCCCCTGCTGTACTGCAGCAACGAAGTGAGCAACACCATCAGCGTCATCTCCCCCAAGACCAATACGGTGATCGCCACGATCCCGGTCGGCAAGCGCCCGCGCGGCATGGCCTTGAGCCCGGATCGACGCACCGTGTACGTCGCTCTGGGTCAGGACGACGCAATCGGTGTGATCGACGTGACGAAGGGCGCGATGAGCCGTACCATGCCGGCGGGACGGGACCCGGAGCTCGTGGCGGAGAGCCCCGACGGCAAGACCCTCTACGTGTCGAACGAGGAGATCGCCCACGCCTCGGCCGTAGACGCCGCGAGCGGGAGGATGCTGTTCTCCACGCCCGTCGGCGTGGAGCCGGAGGGGATCGGCGTGTCACCCGACGGCTCGAAGGTCTACGTCACTGCGGAGACGAGCAGCACCGTGAGCGTGCTCGACGCCAAGAGCGGCCGCCTGCTCCGCACGATCCGCGTGGGCGAGAACCCCCGCACCGTGGCGTTCACGCCCGACGGGCGTCGGGCCTACGTGACGGCGGAGGCCGGAGGCAACGTCACCGTGATAGACGTCGCGACCGACTCGATCGTCGCCCAATTCCCGATCCGGGACGGCAAGACGAAGCCGGTGCGAATCGCGTTCACGCCCGACGGCCGTTACGCCTACCTGACCGAGGGCGCCGCCGGCACGGTGAGCGTGCTCGACGTGGCCACGGGCAAGGTGACCGACACGATCCCCGTCGGGCGGCGCCCCTGGGGCCTCGCCTTGTCGCCCGACGGCCGCCGTATCTACACGGCCGACGGGCGCTCCAACCAGGTGTCGGTGATCGATGCAGCGACGCGCAAGGTGCTCGCCACGATCCCGGTAGGCGACCGGCCGAACGACCTGCTCTACATCCCCTAACCGAGCCGGGTCCGGGCGAGCCAGGAGCCCGAGTGCCGGGTCCGCACCCAGCCGTCGACTCCCCAGTGGCGGCCAGCGCGGCTCGCCATGATGGCGACGAGACTCACCAGCAGCGTGTAGTGAAACCCCTGCTGCGCCGACCCCTGCCACTGCACGGCCAATCCGTAGTTCAGGACCAGAAACATGCCTATCCCGGACGCCATGGCCGTCAGGCAGCCGAAGACGAGTCCCAGGCCGACTGCGGTCTCCCCGAAGGCCGTGAGCTGGGCGAAGAGGTTGCTGTGCGGGATCACGACCTTCTGCATGAACTCCCGGAACAAGGCGACGGGGTTACCTTCGGCGTATTTCGCGACGAGAATCGGCATCAGGTGAATCCAGCGGTCCGAAGCGCTGGGGACGGGGAGAAAGCCCCACAGCAGGATCACGGAGAGCTTGGTGAAGAGCGCCTTCACGAACCACAGCCCGATGGCGATCCGTAGAAACGCCAGCCAGCGCTCGGGCGAGCGCAGCGGGGGGGAGGACACACTCGCCTGGGAATCCATCAGTTCGTTACGTTTCCGGGGCCCGGGTCAGCGTGGAAGATGGGGCCGGCCCGGCGGGCGGGCAACGGACGTCGCCCCGCGGCGCGAGACTCACTTCCCGACGCAGAAGCTCGCGAACACACGGTCCAGCACGTCGTCCGGTGTCACGACCCCGATCAGGTCGTCGAGCGCGCCCACCGAAGCGCGCAAGTGGGTCGCGGCCGCGGCGGCATCCACGCCCTCCGTCCGCGCGCTCCAGAACGCGTCGATCTCCGCGAGCGCGCGTTGCAGCGCCATGCGGTGCCGCGCGCGCGTCACCACCGGCTCCACGTCGCCGATGCTGAGCAGCCGGCCGAACGCCACTTCGGCGAGCCTGCGCTTCAGCTCGGCGAGCCCGGCGCCGGTGACGACCGACACGGCGAGGCGGTCGGGCGGACGGGCGCTCGAGCGGTCGGCGAGATCGATCTTGGTCTCGACGAGCACCGCCGGGGCCCCGCAGCACGCCAGGAATTCGTCGCGCACCGAACGGTCCCACTCCTCGCGTCCCGCACCGTCGGCTGCTTCACAGAACAGGATGAGGTCCGCGGCGCCAAGGTATCTGCGAGAAACCTCGATCCCGAGCTTTTCGAGCCGGTCCGTGCTTTCGCGCAGCCCCGCTGTGTCCACCAGGCGGAACGGGAAGCCCTCGACCACGGCGTGCGCCTCGATGGCGTCGCGCGTGGTTCCTGGAATCTCCGCTACGATCGCGCGCTCGTTGCCGAGCAGCGCGTTGAACAGGGAAGACTTTCCGGCGTT
>WNGR01010423.1_pt1 | contig 13035 bp, 19 predicted proteins | sample 5407581 | NCBI WGS metagenome assembly WNGR01 (sample SAMN13153383, study PRJNA577476) | soil metagenome | isolation source: 80 cm soil or saprolite under Garry oak tree replicate 2 | place: USA:California | collected 2016-06-15 | reverse complement strand
GAGAGAACTCTGGGGCCTCAATTCGACGAAAAACTATGGGTTAAATACATCACAGTACTACTACCCGCTTGTGTGGCCCATGACGCGTCGCACTGACATGGCCTACTAGTCGTACAAGGTCTTCATCTGGGACAATCTCAGATTTCCTACAATATTCAGTACTTTGCGTCATTCTGACAGTATCCGCAAGTCACAGGATCCCAATGAGTCATGCTGACTCATTCGGTTCACAACAGGAGGCTTAGAGCATAGTCTTTGAGCGAGCGGACAGGGCGGCATGGCTCATTCCTTTCTTGCGTGCCACCACCTGTCTGCACATTTCTTCAACCGGTTCAAAGAACCGTAATTCTTTTCTTTCAAAAAATAAAATTCGGAATTCCATCTACCTCTTCCACAACCTACAACACAAAGTTTTACCTTCTAAGAAATGCCATGTATCCTCGAAGATCCAACTTGGGCAGTCTGCCTGAGTTTTGAAAGTGACGAATGGGAGTTCCTGAGGCAGTCCATGATTGATGCCCACCTGGGAGCAATCCCTTTAACTCACGAAGGAGCTACCCAGCATTTAAAGGAAACCTGGGCCCGAGAGAACAATTCCAAAATTGCTGCCTGGAATGCTCAACTTGAGCAGGACCGGGTGGAGCAAGAGGAGCAAGACAGGTTAACCCAAGAGGAAGAAGATGCCTGTCAGGTGCAGTGCGAGAAAGAAGCCGAAGAGCAGCGCAAAGAGGTCGAGAAGAAAAAACCAAAGATGAATACCTTCGATCCCAACCGTCTCATCCCCACTTGGATTGAGCCAATACCAGCCCCTTATGCCATCAACAAGATCAACAACCTGGAGTACATCGAACTCGACTACTTCACGGTGAAGGGCTGCAGGGAAGCCAACGCTGACACCAGCAAATCCATCAGCCAAGACACCCTTGCTTTCACCCAACTTGAAGACACCATAGCGATTCATCCCTTGGCCGCCTTGAGGCCATCCAGGACCATCAGGAATGACGAAGACCTAAGCTGGGAGGAGATGCTACAAGCGAAGAACACAATGCTGCACTTCATGGCGAAGTCTGCAGTTTGGCTGACAGCCAATGCTGAGTCTCTGGCAGCCTTTTTTGTTGCCCTTGAGCTGCACCCAAGGGTACTCCAGATAAATGGGAAGAAAGCCCTTCTACTGTATCAGAGCTGGGCCAGGCGTGAATGGTTTGATGCCCTCAAGCGGGACAAAGGGTTCAACATAGAACAGATTGGAGAGGACCTCCTTCAAACCCTTGCTGAGGAGGTAAACGAAAGGGTCAGAGACAAGGAGTTTGACCAGGTACGATCCCTTGCAAACCTAAACACCGAGTGTGCACTAACCTCACTCCCATTCTTCTCTTCCCCTCCTCACAATCTCCCTCTCCACTCCCCTACCGCCTACACCCTGCCTTGCCATTTTCTCTACTCGCTATTCACTATCTGCTTCCATGCTACCTGCTACCTGCCATTGGCCATCTGCCATTGCCATCTGCTATTAACCCCCCCCCCCCCTTCACCAATGCCTTTTCCTTCCACCACCTCCTCAGTTCCGAAGGTCAGTCCACATTGCTATGGAATCCCCTGGGAGGTACACCCCCTCCAAGTGGTGCCGTGAACGGGATCATGGGTCACATGGTCACACCTGATCCCAATCCCCATCCCAGACAGAGCCCCCAAGGAAGCATCATCGCTCACACTCCCCGCGCTCCAGCCATGGCTCCCCTTCTGACCTGGAGAAGCATGCCCAAGATGGGTCAGGATGAGCCAGGTGGGAAAAATCGGAGTTTTTTCAGTCCGGCGCAGGCCCACGTGGGGGAGTCTGCGCAACTTGCCTTGGCTGCCATGATCATGCTTTCGCCAAATGCGAAGGGTCCAAGCTGTGGGATGGGTCCACAGGTGCTGCCAGGAAAAATGAGCAGGGGAGGTTGGTCGCCGCGGATGGTTTCCCCCTCTGCTTCGACTGGCAAGTCCCAAAGGGGTGCACCTCTGCAAGTCACCCTGACCGACACAGGTGTTCAGGGTGCAGAAAGCCCAGACATGGGGCTCAGACATGCCCTTGAGCAGAGAAGGCTTGAGCCCCTCTCCCCTTACAACTGTGAGGTCTGGGCGTCAGAGCTCGCACGCCTTGGCTTGCTCCCCAGATACCCCTCCCTCATCCAAGGCCTCGCAAGTGGTTTTGACCTTGGTATTCTGAGGATTGACAACACCTATACCCCCCGTAACCATCACTCCATTAAGCACCTCCACACTGTATATAACGAGATCGTGGAACGCGAATTTGCAGCTGGCCGATACATCGGCCCATTCACTCGCCAACAACTGGAGGCCAATTTGGGCCCTTTCCAGACCTCCCCCCTTTCTTTGGTCCCTAAGACGTCCAAGCCAGGCAAATATCGGGCGGTACATGATTTCTCCCACCTGCACAACCCCCTGCCCAACACAGCGTCCATCAACTCCCACATCGACAGCGCAGAGTTCCCATGCACCTGGGGCACTTTCACCACAGTCGCCCTCCTCATTGCTCGCCTCCCCCCAGGCTCCCAAGCCTCTGTGTGTGATGTCACAGAGGCCTATAGGACCATCCCTGTCACCCCGTCCCAATGGCCCGGCCTCGTCATCTGCCTGCAAGCGGATGACCAGTTTGCAGTCAACGTGTGCAATAATTTTGGCCTCACATCAGCTGGGGGTGTATATGGGATGGTTGCAGATGCGGGTGCCGACATGTTCTGAGGCAACAGGATCAGCCCACTCGTGAAGTGGGTTGACAACCACATTTTCTTCAGAGTCCCGCGCACACTCCTACCAGAATACAATGCACGCCATGCTAATTGGCACCGTGAAATCTGTTCCCATGGGGGCCACAGGCAGAATGGCAGCAGGCTGTGGTATGGTGGAAAGGACCTGCCAAACGGCTCCTCAGAGGAGTTCAACGAAGACTGCAGTACAGTCCTCCAAGACTTGGCAGATGCCTTCCCCCGCTCCCTGAAGGACAGGGAGTTCACCTACACTGACGCGGACATCGATGTGGTCTCAGCACGTCTGGGAATTCAATGGGAGGCCTCCAAGTCTGTTCCCTTCATGACTGAGGTTCCCTACCTCGGTTTCCAGTGGAACCTGCACACACACGTCGTCTCCCTCCTTGAGGACAAAAGGACCAAATACCTGGCTGCCATCGTCGAATGGGAAGGCAGGTGTACACACAACCTTCTCAAAACGCAAAAACTATATGGCAAGCTCCTCCACGCATCTTTGGTTGTGCCAGCAGGACACGCTTACATCAGGAAAACCCCTCATTTACTTTTCCATGCTTTTCATGTTTGGACATTTCTTTTGTCCATTTTTGTCCATTTGGTAGTCTGCTTTTCTTGTGCTTTTTCTTAGCAGTTTGACAAGTACAAAAAAAGTAGAGGGGATTGCTTTTTTTTGCTTTTTCTGCTTTTTCACTGAAAAGCATGAAAAAGCACTGAAAAAGGTGGAAAAGTAAATGAGGGGTTTTCCTGATGTACCTCACCGGCCTGGAGGCCATGCTCTCTTCCTTCAACGATAACATTTTCTTACCGCACACCCCTCCCCACGACACTCAGGGCGATCTTGGGTGGTGGAAGCAGCGGCTCAGCAGACCCAAACTCGCGAGGCCCATCCCAGAGCCCCGCTCCCCTGTCGACTATGACGCCTATTCCGACGCAAGCTCTGGCTTCAGAGTGGCGATCACGATCGGCCCAAGATGGTGGGCATGGCGACTGGCTGCCGGTTGGAAGTCCCAAGGTCGAGACATCCAATGGGCCAAAGCCGTTGGTTTCGAACTTCTCGTCATCTGTCTATGCGCACTGTCTAGCAAGGGCGAGCACATCCAAGTCTATGGAGACAACAGAGGGGTCGTCGAGGGGTGGTGGAAGAAGTCCAGTGCCAACAAACCCACCAACCGCATCTTCCGCCGCATCCTCCAGCTATCTGAGAGCTGCGATCGGTCAATATACACAAAATACATCCCAAGTGCACAAAACCCCGCCGATGCCCCCTCCAGGGGCCAATACCCTCCTCCCGAGCTCCTCCTTGGCCATGTCACCGTCCCTGAAGAGGTCCGGCCTTTCCTCATCGACGTCTGACGTCTTCGAGCTAGCCAGGAGGGCAGCGCTTAAGCGACTCGTGCCGACGCTGGACGCACATGCGTTATCTGACGCCGAATCGAGGGCTGCCAAACGGCGAAAGCCCCTCGAAACGAGGCCACGCCACCTTCCTATTCCGCCCACCACAGCCCCTCCACACAAAATGCCAGCCCCATACCCACGAACTCTCACTCCCATTCCCTCCCATCTTCAACCGCATTGCCTCTCCAAGGACCATCTCAGGTCGTGGACCCCAGCCCGCCCTTTAGTAGAGCTCCCCAGCACCTCCTCGCTTAGCGAGGCAGAACGAGAACGCATCAAGGACACCATGGTGCACACCTGGGAAGAAGACACGCGAGAGGCGTATGGCGCAGGCTTGCTAATGTGGCACTGCTTTTGCGACTGTAAAGAGATTCCGGAGCGTGAGAGGGCCCCAGCAACTCAGAGCCTCCTATCCGCCTTCGTCGCCCACATGGCGGCCGCTTACTCGGGCAGGATGATCTCCAACTACCTGAACGGTGTCCGGGCGTGGCACATCCTGCACGGTGTCCCCTGGGCTTTGGATAAAAAGGAGATGGACACCATGCTACGTGCCGCCAACAAGCTAACGCCCAGCACCTCAAAGAGGAAGCAGCGACGCCCGTACACCCCCGATTTCATAACGGAAGTCAGAAAGCACATGAACCTGGAGGACCCTCTAGACGCCGCCGTCTTCGCGTGCCTCACCACCTGCTTTTACGCCTCTGCCAGGCTCGGGGAGTTCACCGTGCGTACTCTGGACAGCTTCCGCGCCAGCGCGCACGTCACCACCCAAAATCTCTCATATGACCAGGACCGCAACGGCCTCAAGGTCACAGTGCTGCACCTCCCCGCAACCAAAGCGGCAGGCAGCGAAGGCGAGGACGTTTATTGGGCGACGCAAGATGGCGACACGGACCCCACTGCCGCCCTGCTAAACCACCTCCGGCTCAACCAACCCTCCGAAGCCTCACACCTCTTCGCGTACCGAGCCAAGAATGCACGCCGCCCTCTCACCAAGGTGAAATTCCTTGAGAGGGTAGGCAAAGCTGCCCGCGCCGCCGGCCTCGAACCACTGCAGGGCCACGGTATCCGAATCAGCTCCACACTCGAATACCTTCTCCGGGGCATGCCTTTCGACGTCATGAAAGCCAAGGGTCGATGGGCCGGAGATTCCTTCCTCCTCTACCTCCGAAAGCATGCTGTGATTGTCGCCCCCTACATACAGGCCACACCCGCCATCCACGAAGCCTTCATCCGCTACACCATGCCCCCGGTGCATTGAACGGTCCACCGCCGCTCCCCGTGCACCCGCTCCGCAAGGTAAGCAATGCAATGCTATCTCTTCCTAAGTTGGGGGTGCCGAGTCTCACTCGCCGCGTCATCGATTCCTAATAGGTTGGGTGTCGCGACCTCGCCTCGGACACAAATACCCCTCATTTTCGATCGAGAAGCACTTCGTGCTTCCGCCCGGTCTCTACATGCCCTGCATATCTACCATAGACGTTCACTACACACTGTTCCCTCACTTCCATACTGCCTCGTAATATTCCCGCTGGCTAATACAAAGAGGCGTCGGTTTTTCTCTTCGCCCCGTGCCTCCGCGCCGCTTCCTCCTTCTCCGGTTCCCCCTCACGGCGGAGCACGGATTCTGCACTCGGTCAGCCTAGTAGCGACCCGCAAAGATCGATCCAAAATTGTGGTCGGACCGACCCTACTGTAACTTATATTCCATGTATTTACAACTTTTACAAAAAAAAAAAAAGCAAAAGAAGACTTTTCCTCTCACGTTTCAGATCTTTCAGACTTCAGAGAGTTCAGTGAAGCTCATCCTTTGCGTCCCCTGGTGTGCCGCACTCGCGCGCGGTCTTAGTGACTCAAACCCGACGCGCGGCGGCCACCCCTGCGAAGTTTCGCACCTCGCGGAGGCGTGCGCGACTGTTTCCGCTATCCTCAGCCCGCCCAACCCTGTAGAACTCCATGCAGCTCACCGTTTGCATTCCTGAGAGTGCTGCCCTTGCGTACGACCTTAGCGATTCAAACCCGACGCGTCCGCACCGTGGCGGCCCTTGGTGGAATTTCTCCAAAGCGCTTAAGGCGCTGTTTCAGTTTCGTTCTCGCAACGGTCTTTAGTTCTCGTATGGCCAGTCACATGCCTCAGCTTGTTTGTCAGTGGTTTACTTCTGTGCGCTCGTGTTGTTACGCGCTGTGTTCTCATGTTGTGCTATTCGGCTTACTGTTTCAAGCTCGATGCCTCGGATAGTTTCGTTACGGTAAAGGTGACGCAGAAATGCGTCAAGTTTGGTTGTACGTTACATCATACTTACTAGTTTAGTGCTATAGTAGTGTACGAATAGTTATAAGGCTCGAAAACGAGCCCCTGAAATGTAACACGCTTTCTCGCCGCTTTCATAGTCAAGCCGTGCACTTTAATTCGTTCATTTACGCTCGCTTTCTACCCTATAGGAGCTCCATAACCGCATCAGCCCTGTATACGGGATTACGTGCCATCGGAGGCCTGCGCAACCGCTTGCGGCGCTTCACACCCCCTAGAGCCTGCACAACACCTGGGATTGATTAGGGAGTTTACCACAGCGCCGCGACACCCAGGCTCGACATCGTATATCAGCCAAAAATGTATTCTAATGAGAAAGGAGGCTCGTCAGTATTTAGATACGGGAGTGATAAGAGTGATGAATGACCACAATGTGTCAGGCATCGGGTCATCATCAATGCACCATCTCACGAGGACGGATAGGCACACCTGAAATGCTTCTCTCCTTACGGAATTTGCACTCAGAAACCCCGATCTCGTTCCGGGACTCGACCGTTAGTTTTTTTTTTTTTTTTCCATTTATAATCCGGCTGATAAGCCATGGTCCATGGACCCAGACCTGCCGTTACCGGCGGCCCGATCGCTTTGTATGGAAAAGCAACTACATAACGAACGTGATACAGTGAAGACAACATCCCCTAACCCTTACGGCGCTGAGGCTGCTACAACATGGGTATTACAACAGTGCTCGCCCACGAAGCCAAGGACCTCGGATGCCAAAACCATCAGACCCGCAGCGGCGCCACAAGAGTGAGCGAGCCGGTGCCAGTAACTATGAGCAGTAGAAGTAACAAAGGTAGCTCCCACAAGAAAACGCGAAGGCGAAAGTGATGGATCATAACGGCCCCCACTAAAGTAGGCGTTACTAGGCAAGAAGGTGAAAGTGGCGTCAGACGCCGCGAGGGTCGTAAGCAAAGGTAAGAGTCCCAAGTGGGCCCCCCAAGAGAACATGTGTCCCCGGAAGAAAAGAAATCAACACGACAAGGGGGAAAAGAATGGGGGCAGTGCGTGGTGGGGACGGCGGCTAAGAAGAGTCCAGGTCACAGGTCAGCTGTCCCGGTTTGATCGGAGGTGGGGCACGAGGGCCGGGGTAATTGCCGCACGACGGCGGCATGGTGGGTGTGTCCGGACAGGGCATCTCGCCCTGAGGAGGTGGGTATATGCTGTTTATGGGGGTAGCTCCACAGTAGCCCAACTGAGCTACCTGTTCCGCGGGAAGGGTCGTCGTCGCCCCCGCTCCCGCCTTTCGAATGTTCATTCATGGGCTGTTCGGCTCGCAGATCTCGTCAGAGATCTGGTGCCCAATCGTTCAGCACGGGTACCGCCGTGCACCGCTATTTTATCGTGCCAGTGGTCCTCCCGCTCGGAGGCCAAACGTAAGGGGACATAACGAGGGGCGAGCTTACAGGGGCATTACTTGCTGTACCGCGCAAGGTTGAGGATTGAGTCGGACCCCCGGGCCCGTTGTACTAGGGGGAGATGCAGAGACCCTGAGGGGGGAGAGGATGTCTGTCGTCAAGGTCGACAACGGTGATGACTGCACAGGAGCTGTCAAGGCAACCTGCGTGCCCGAGAGTATGCCCAGTGATAGACTGGATGGTGTCCCCATAGCCACTATGGCCCCCAGGGGGAGCACCCTCGACCAGAGCACCAGAGCTCTAGGAAGATGGTGGTGGTACGAGTTCGTCGACCATTAGTTTGTCGAGTGATCGGATAAGTTAGTCACCTATATTCTGGAACATCGCCGCTTCTGTGAAGGTGTTCCGTTTGCACCTGTCAGTAACGGGGGTTGGATACCGTCACAGAGGTGTTGTACTTGCGATATTCCCACACACCCAAGTGTGTCGCCCAAGGTGTCGCCACCTTCATTTCTTATCAAGAGCACCTTCGATCGACGGTGTTGTCACTGTTGTCCTCTTTTTACTGTCTACTGAAAAGCGGCAGCTACAAGTGCACCCTCATCGGAAGAGACAGAGATTGACATAGACCTTGAAATCATCATGTCCAAGCCTGAATACAATACGAGTGGTAAGATACCTTATCGTCAGGGTACAATGCTTGACGTACTGCTGTTGGGCCCCAACTACCCATTTCGCTCCCGACCACACGTCCGGCTTGCTAACATTCGCATCCAGCAGATGGTAAGTACGGAACGAGTACAGTGCGCTAGATGTATGGGATATTTACCTTCTGCGTTTGTTCCAGCCAGGCGCTACCAGCCTCAAACTTCTGAGTCCGATGGACTCCACGAGATACAATCCCCAAAATCAGCTCACCCTTCGAGTGGCATGAATCAGCCTTGTCCAGTAAAAGGGATGTATCCCCTTCTCGATTTGATCACAGAGCAAGGCAGCAGTGGCTTGAACAGTGGTCTCGGTAATCGTTTTTTCTAGTCTACTTCACTCTATGCTCATAAGATTTCAGTCGACAAGATCATCGTCGCTCAGGAATCTCTCCAGGAATTTATCAACGCGCTCTCTCCTGGTGCCTATTCTTCTATCACAAAGGTCAACTTCAAAATACTAGACAACGTTGTTCTCAAGCCGTTCGGAATCTATGGTTCGAAAGAGGAGATTGTGAGGTTTCTCCGTGAAATAAGTGCCGTTGATGACAACACGTACGTTCTTCTTTTTTCTTGTCTAGGTGAGCTAACGCCTGCAGGGACAGCGCGCAGAAATTGCTTGTGCGAGAGAACGGATATACAGCTGGGACTCCTGGGAGATCTGAGCCAGTTTTGAGATCTGGATTATATGTTGTGCGCTCATTCGTGCCTACCTCCAAAGAGCAAGCCTATGTCGTATATTGGCCCGAAGACACAACTTGGGACGACCGTGCCGCCTCGCATGTCCAGCGCAACAGGGTGACATTCATGCGGTACGGTCAACTTTCCCACAGACTTCTGTCTCTAATAAAATGGGCCGACATAGATACCTGAACAAGCTATGCGATCAACTGGTTTGTTTGATATCCAGTGATCATTCAAGGGCACTCGTGTGGGGTAACGGCGACAACGACAAAGCCGACGAGGAGAGTGGTGATGACGACGACGACGGCACATCGACCGACTCTGAGAAGACCGACTCTGACCGAGTTTTTCGCTTCCAGGTGGCGAAAACAAAGGACCAAAAAGAGAATGTTGTCGTCCGGGCGGGGTTCGTGGTACGCCATTCCGTAACATAAGGCTGTGTTACTTCAGTAACGTAGGTTTCTGTCCGTTGCAAGATGAACTCTCCCCTTCTTGTTAATCAGGCTCCGCCACCCGATTCGAATATCGATCCAAGGGCTTTACGTCCAGCACTACTTCATGGGGAGAAAGTGCAAGGTTTTATGACAGCCACATTCGTGCCAGCGAGTCGAACGAAGATCGTGGAGCCATTTGCTCACGATCGTCAGACTGGTGACCAGATCAGGCTCCGTTTGTAAGCATTTTGTGTCCTCTTAGCCTGAGATAGTCATCTTGATCGGATCGCCTTTCAGTGGAGCCGGGGTTATATTGAATCTCTCCGAGAATTTGGATATAACGTCCAGGAAGGCTTTGATCTCGGCGTTGGACCTCCATACTCGGTTTCCAAAAGAGCACGAGGCCTGGGAAAGCAATGAGACGGAGATAGAGCGTCGGTTCCAGAAGATCATTTCCCAGCGGAAAGCGGAGAATCATGCGAAAATCGAACAAGACTTTGAGGGCATACAAGTCAAAGTACAGAAAGCTGTCGTCAACGAGTTGTCAAGGACACTTCCGTGAGCATTGACTACCCTTTGGACCCTGAGCGTTATCCCGTCATAACCGATGATAGGTCACTTCGACGTGAAAGGTTTTTGCCTGAATCAAGTTCTGCCGAACCAACCTTGGAACCAACGGACCCCAATGGTGACTCTAACAACGCGGAAAGTAAGAGAGTCGATCTTTCTTGTCTCCCTGCGGATGGTTATAACATAAGCCGTAGATCCGCTCCGCAACCTTTTTCTCGTTTATCCACGAATCGAGCAGACGTTGCGGGGTAACATACGTGGAGCCGACCTCGGGAGTTGCTTGAAGGCCTCTGAATTTCAGTTCAAGAAGAAGCGTATGATGTTCCTTCATCTTCTGAATTCGGACTCGCAGGATGGGAAAGGTCTAAGTGCGGACTTGACCCGGTCCGTGGCAGATGCTGTGCTTGGTCGGCAGGATGAGAGGAGCGCCTTGGCAGCTCTTGAAGCATTTGGAAAGGATGACAAAGGCATCTTTTCTCGGCTGCCAAATTTTTTTAGGTCCTCACGGGGTAAAGAGGGGTTGTGGGAAAGAGCCAAGAGACGTGCATTCTCGGTGTCTGATTCTCAGTTCCTTTCGGAGCTCAAGACTATTCCCGTGGACGATTATCTACATGAGGCTGCCATTGACGTCGAGGATACTGCCTACGCTTTCCTCACAAAGCAGGTCGACACCTTGGCGTCTGAAATAAGTCGGCAGATCCTTTTAACGCAAAAGACGGAATGTGATAAGCAAGTTCAACGAGAAGTAGACACCGAGGAGGCTCGGGAAGTACGAATGCTGTGGTCCAAGTTCGTTCATCAAGTTAAGGACGTATCTGCACAGCGCTCCACATCGTACGTCTCCTATTGTATCCGAGACGGGCCGGGCCGATAACCTAGCGTGGTGCAGGCGCACAGTTGTCTACCTCGACCACTTCGAAGTCAGGAGGCCATCTTTCTCCCGTGGTTTGTTTGGATAGTTCTCTCCAGGCTGGGCGTGTCTCATCCGCTCAAACAGATACTTACTATATCAGTGGCCGTCATGAGCTTCTACAAGAAGATGAGATAGAATATCGTATTCATCTGTTGCTCCTGCGCGCCGACGAGAGCCAGAGAGTGCAACTTGAACTCGACCCCGGGCCATCTTACGTACCGACACCTATTCTTGAGAAACGACTTACTCATTCGTTTCGTGTCTCCTCATCGACTATCGCAAAGTACGGTCTCGGCTGATCTTGTTATCCCACACTTACGCTTGCTACTCAGATATGCTCATCTACTTGAAGGAGGTCGAATTCTATTATGCCTCGTCGATCCTCGTGGAGATATGCTAATCTATGTCGAGAGTCTAAGTCACATCGATGCTGCCATACAAAGGCGATCACCTGCAAAGCTCTTACACCGGGACAAGATTGGCGAAACTTGCCTTTTTTCCCTTGACGAATCGAAGCGCAGATTAGCTGTCTATTCGTCCGCCAGGGTACGTATTTCATTCTGACCATCTCCTTCACTATCATATAACACATGCTCGATAGATGCAGCTCCATATCTTTGCATTCGAGGATGAGCGTGGGTCCTTGCGAGGGATGGGATCCGCAATTGACCTTCTTCCGTTCTACAACAATGAAGAGTCTATTGTTCACGCGTGCTTCGTTCATGGCCGTGAAGAGATATTATTCGTGGATTCCAGTGCTCAAGCGAGAATTTTCTCCTTGATAATGCTACAACCTAAGTACTATATGCGACTTCTTGTTTTTCTGTGATTATGTCTAATCCTTACTCAATTGCAGGCCGGCCTCTCTACAGCTACCGCAGGTGCCACGCGCGATCTACTCTTCCCCGGATGGATCATGCGCGCTCGTTGTTCAAGAAAGAGATGGCGTGTCCTCCGTGACGGCGTACCATTGGGCGACATTCGCGTCCACAGACGGAATTTCTATCACAATTCCTGATTTTCCTGTCGACCTTAACGCTGCGCTTCTCACGTCGATCGTGAATCGGAACAACATCCATCTCATCGGTCTCGACGTGACCACGCGGTCTTGTCGATCTATCGTCCTGGACATTAGGTCCAAAGCTGCAGAGTTCACGTTTCAAGAACAGCGTTCGAAGACATCAATGAGTCACGGTAAAGAGACGGTTCATAACAGCTTGATTGACTGCCACTCGGAGGTCTGGACACGTTTCCCCGTGGTGGCAGCAGTGAAGCGGCGTACGATAACATCTTCGAGCGAGCTGCAGCAGAGGACGCTGACTTTCGTCACTGATGACGATCAGCGCCCGTTTTCTTCCTACTTTTCGGAAATGATTCTCAGGTTCACGAAGACGTCACGAAAACCGACCGGCAATGTTCTCAAAGGTACTACGGTCTCTGTGCGGACCTTCCCCTCGTTCGCGAACCAGTTCCTGTCGAGCCCAAAATGGCCGGTCTCCGGTTTCCGAGCAGGCGAATGGCTGGCGAACCTATTATGCCTCATCCCCATCCAGATTGCAATCACACACGAGAACAGATTTGTCCCGCTCAAGGACGGCGTTCTGTCAACTGAGCTAGAAAAATCGCTACTTGGAGCCGAAGTGAACAGAATTGTTGACAGCCTGTCTGTAGGCTGGTATGAATCAATCTTTCAGTCGTACTGGGCCTCAAAGGTGAGGCTTCTATGTGTGCCGCCCCAAAATTACTTCTTTGGATTACATTACTGCGGTGATAGCCCGTAAAGGTTGTGTCATCGATGGGAGAGCAATCTGTAGGGAAGAGCTTCACCCTAAATCATCTTCTGGATACTTCGTTTGCCGGGAGCGCAATGCGTACTACAGGTTCGTTTTTGGGGTGTT
>WNGR01005980.1_pt1 | contig 13039 bp, 12 predicted proteins | sample 5407581 | NCBI WGS metagenome assembly WNGR01 (sample SAMN13153383, study PRJNA577476) | soil metagenome | isolation source: 80 cm soil or saprolite under Garry oak tree replicate 2 | place: USA:California | collected 2016-06-15 | reverse complement strand
GTAGGGTGGGTTAGTCTTACTGCGTCATGAGTGTCGTCGTCCATTTGCGGCTGCGGTGGCGCCGCCGCAGCAAGGGCATCGCGGCAAGGTCTTGATGAGTCCCCGGATCAATCGCACGCGCATGGTTGCGATCGAGTTCGGGATGTGACGCTCAGGCCGCGAGGGCGGATCCTCTGGGTCGATAATCGTCGGGTAAGCGAGGTGCCGGGAACGGCGTGGCGGAACGAGATCCTGAGGGGGGAATGGTCGCCCCCTCGGCGATCAGGAATCCGTAGGCCGCGACGCACAGCGTGGCGTGATGATGGAAGCCGCGCCAACCGCGCCCTTCGTAGTGCCCGAGACCCACTTCCTGCTTGAGTTCCTGATAGTCGCGTTCGATGCGCCAGCGCAACTTGGTTAAGTCAACGAGCCGTTGGAAGCTGACCGTCTCCGGCAACGTCGAGAGCCAGTATTTGGTCGGCTCTGCTTCGCCCTCTCGCCACTCGATCAGCAGCCACTCCGGCGACAGTTGCTCGGGGATCAGCTTGTTGTGCCCGACGCCGACGCGTACACGCGCAAAGCGCGAGGACAGCCATTCGGCCGAACCTTCCCGCCACTTCACCGTGCACCAGGCCCGCTTCGGCAGACCAAGCGCCACTTCCTTGGCCGAGATCAGGTCGGGCTCGTCGCGACGGCCAGTATTGTTCAGCGGCTTGCCTGTCCGTCGCGGCCCAGTTCCTGATCGCCACATCAACGTGTTCGGCAAGATGCCGGCCACGTAGAGCACGCCCAAGGCCGTCATGCCTGCCCTCAGCCCTGAGTCGTTGCCATAGGCTGCATCCATCAATCCAACACCGCGCGGCAGGCCGGCTTCGCACGCCCAGCGGATCTGCTCCAGCGCGATCTGCGGCTTCGTCTTGAACTTGATCTCTTTCGGCACCCCGGCTTTCTTCCGCCGTGCACGATCCTTGGTCCAAGCCTCCGGCAGATACAGCTGATAGGCGACCGGAAGGCTGGCCGCGTGATTGGCGATTGAGAGCGACACCGCCACCTGGCAATTGGCCTGCTTGCCGAGTTGTCCGCAATATTGGTGCTGCACGCCGACCGAATGCTTGCCTTGCTTGGGGAACGACGTGTCGTCGATGATCCACGCCTCGATCGGTCCACTCCTCTCGATCGCCGGCAACACCATCTCGCGCACCTTGGCCAGCACATCCTCGTCCGACCAGTTCGCGTTACCGACAAAGTGCAGCAGCGACTGGTGCTGCGCCGCCGTCCTCGCTGGAGCTGTCCTTGCCGCCATCGGCTCAACGCTCTTGCGCTCACCGGGCAGCATCAAGCCGGTGCAATAGTCACGCAGGGGCCTCATCCGCACTGCCTGCCCGATCACGCTTCCGAGCCCCGCCACATACGCCAAAAACCGTACCTTACTGTCTCCACCCTGATCGAGATCCATCTGGCCCTCCATTTGCCAAATCCTGAATCCCTTCAAATATTTGATTCTCCGCCTCCACGGGCGCGACCGAATGACTCAGTACAATTAAGAAGATCTTCAACCTTGAGATTGGTATAGCGCTGGAGTTGTCGCCAATCTTTGTGGCCGGTGACAAGTGCTACCTTTTCAATTGGAAGTCCTGCCTCGAACAGACGGCTCGTTCCCTCGTGACGGAGATCGTGGAAGTGAAGGTCTTCGATCTTGAGCTCATCGCATGCCCGGGTGAATGCCGCACTTACGGATCTGTGGTTATGGGGAAAGATCCGTCCATAGCCTCGAGTCACAATTCGCTGCTGGAGAACGACCTCCCACGCGTCATAGCCCGTCAGGTTGAGCAAAGGTACTTTCTGGTCATTTCCCTCCTTATTCCTTGGATCCTTTCTGTCTTGAATGACCACCAATCGTTTTTTCATGTCGACCAGGCGCCACTCGGGTTTGCAGATCTCTTCCTGGCGTAATGTCGTTGCCACGGCATATCTGACGATCCGTCCCATCGGTATGAATTGCCGAGGGTTCGTCTCGAAGTATTCGATTAGTTCGTCGAGCTCGTCTTGTGTGGGCCGTCGGTCACGCTCTTTGCCCTTTCCAACCAAATTGAGGTGGCTTAACGCAACGCGTGCGAGGCGGGCTTCCTCGGCTGAAACCTCGATACCGTGCACAGCGGCGGCGTGAGTTATGATTGTGCGGATGAAAGACAAATCGATGGCCAACGTTGCGGGGCCAGCGCCTTCCTTGGCGCGCTTCCTTCCGAACTCGATCAGCCGCTCTCGATTAAGCGCGGAAAGCTTCACGCTCCCAAGCGCAGTCTTGAGCGACGCCATCACAGCAGCTTTTGACCGGCGTGGGGGCTTTCCAACTTCATGCATGTCTTCATCGTGCAGGTCGATCAGATCGCCAAACGTGCGAACGTTCCGCGCCACGCGTGGCTTGGACGATCCGTTTCGGTCGATATTGCGCTCCATCTCGAGCGCCCATTCTTCGCCGTCCTTGCGCCGTCGGAATGTCTCGGCCACATAGCGGGTCTTGCGGCGGACCTGGACGCGCCAGTTTCCGGATGCCATTTGTGTGAAGGTCGCCACGCGTGTGCACTCCGACTTTCGTGTGCACTATGTGTGCACTGAGAGGTCAAAACGGGTACAAACGTGTGCAATTTCGTCTAGTTTGGAGTGCACACGTTCGCGATTCATCCCATTGATGAGTAAGATAAGCTGTTGAAATATCAAGACTATCTCTTTTCCGTGGCACCCATGATGGATTGGACCGACCGGCATTGCCGGGTGTTCCACCGTCACCTGACCCAGCGGGCGCTGCTGTATACGGAGATGCTGACCACCGGCGCCATCATTCATGGCGATCGGGGGCGGCTGCTTGGGTTCGATGCGATCGAGCATCCGGTGGCGCTTCAGCTGGGTGGCTCGGATCCGCGCGATCTCGCGCTGGCGGCGCGGATCGGCGAGGACTTTGGCTATGACGAGATCAATCTCAATGTCGGCTGCCCGTCCGATCGCGTGAAGGACGGCCGCTTCGGCGCCTGCCTGATGGCGGAGCCGGAGCTCGTAGCGAGATGCGTCGATGCGATGAAGGCCGCGGTGGCCGTGCCCGTCACGGTGAAGTGTCGCATCGGCATCGACGACCAGGATCCGGAAGTCGCGCTCGATAGGTTGGCGCGTGCGGTGGTCGCCGCCGGCTGCGATGCGCTGATCGTGCATGCCCGAAAAGCCTGGCTCAACGGATTGTCACCGAAAGAGAACCGCGACATCCCGCCGCTCGACTATGATCGCGTCTATCGGCTCAAGCGCGCGATGCCGGACGTACCTGTCATCATCAATGGCGGCATCCTGAGCATTGATGAAGCGAAAGCGCATCTCGCGCATGTCGACGGCGTGATGCTCGGCCGCGCCGCCTATCAGGAGCCGTGGCGGCTGCTGTCGGTCGATGCGGACATCTTCGGCGAGGCAGCGCCGCATGCGACCATGCAGGACGCGCTTGAGGCGATGATGCCCTATATTGAGCACCAGCTCGCGCGAGGCACGCGGCTGCACGCCATCACGCGCCACTTCGTCGGCGCATTCCACGCCGTGCCCGGCGCGCGCGCCTTTCGCCGCCATCTCGCCGAGCAGGGTACGAAGCAGGGGGCTGGTCTAGAGGTGCTGCGCGACGCGATCTCGCGTGTCAGTACGCACGTGCCGGCAGAGGTGGCTGCCTAGCCGCAGCCGTCAAGAAGAGCCGGAACGCAAGATCCGGCTCTTCGTCGATCAGGCTCAGCGGAACAGGTCGAAATGATAGTTCACGCCGACGCGGAAGCTGTGGAATTTTGCGGCATTCCAGTCCGGCAGATTGTCGTGCTTGAACTCGGTGTAGAGATACTCGGCCTTGGCCGACCATTTCGGCAGGAACGCCCATTCGACGCCGCCGCCCGCGGTCCAGCCCATCTTCATCTTGTTGAGGCCGCCGTCCTTCAATTCGCCGGTGGCAAGACCCGCGGTCCCGAAGAACAACAGGCGTGAATCCATCGTCGCGATGCCGGCGCGGGCGCGGCCGGTCATGTACCAGGGAAGGCTGACCGCGGCGCTGTTCACGGCGTCGTGGTTCTTCAGGTCGCCGCCCTCGAAATCGTTCTCGATGCCGACCACGAACATCGGCGAGAGCTGGTAGTTGTAGCCGATCTGCACGCCGCCAACGGCGCCCTTGATCTTGCCGCCGCTGGTGCCGACGAGGTTGTTGAAGGCGTCGTCGGAGCTCGTGGCATAGCCCGCGTTGAGGCCGGCATAGAGGCCGGTCCAGGAATAGACCGGCTGTGGTGCCGTATAGGCCGGCGCAGCATAACGCGGCGACAGGTCCGCAGCGTTCGCGCTGCCAGCGGCGAGCGCCGTCGCGAAGGGCAGGGCGCGCATCGCGCGGTGTAAGGCGGCTCTCGCAGTCATGACTCTCGATCTCCCACTTGGCCGCCTCCGTCTGGGGGCAGCGCTTTGTCCAACCCAGATCCGGGAATGATCCACGTATAAACCGACTAGGCGGTTTGTAAATAGCGGAAATGCCACACTAGCGTTCGTTCGGAGCAGGGCCGCTTCCAAATGTTAGGTGTCAGCGACTGCGTTCGTCAGGGGGCGGTCTGTTGCAAGGCCCAGGCGATGCCCGCCATGATGGAGCAGATGGCTGAGCTCTGCATATCCCTCCCGATCTACGGCTGACGTCGGGGAAATATCCGACCGACTGGTTCAGGATATTGCGGAAGGAGCTCAATGCGGGGCAGATAGCGCCCCTCGTCGATCTCGTGCCGTACATGCGCCGCTATCTCCTCCATAGGCGCAAACCAGACATCGCCCTGCGCGACTATCCGCTCAAGGAATCCGGCGAACACATGCCAACGTGCGAGCCGTCCCGTCGCGAAGGGGTGCAGCGTAGGGATCCACAACCCGCCATAGGTGTAGGCCGCCTGGAATTCCTCCAGGAAAGCCGCAAAGCCGTTGCTGGGGCTGCGCACGGGCATGAAGTAGTCGAGGTCGAAGGACTGGACATATTGTGGCCAGTCGTCGAGCCCCCAATGAGTCGGTAGCTCAATCAGCTCGCCGCCGTTCGCCCTGCTCTTGATGACATAGGGCACATCATCACCCATCAGCGAAGCATCATAGGCGAAGCCTCTCGCCAGCAGCAGGTCGAGCGAGCGATGCGAGAAATTGTAGAGGGGCGCCCGCCAACCACGTGGCGCCTTTCCCGTCGCCTTGCGGATGATGTCGACGCCGAGATCGAGCCAATAGGCCTCCTCTTCCTGTGTCTGGTCGAGCGGGTTCTCGTGGATATAGCTGTGATGCCCGATCTCATGGCCGCCGGCGAGCATCGCCTCGATGGCGGAGGGATATTGCTCGATACACCAGGCCGGAACGAAGAAGGTCTGCCTGATTCCGAGCCGCCGATAGGTCTCGACGATGCGCGGGACCGCGACGGTAGGCCCATAGCGCAGCATGGAGATGCCCGAGACGCGGCTGTTGCCGTCACCGGGGTGCGCGACATGGATCAGGCTGTCGGCGTCCATATCGAATGTCAGGCAGCAGGCGCACTTCGCTCCGTTGGGCCAGCGGACGGGGTTGGCGATCATTCTTGTCGTCTCCGAACTCTATCTTCCGTCCGTTCAAACCGAGCTTCCTCCGAAGTCGGCACCGGTTTTCGGGCTCATGCATTGGGCATGCCACTACTTTCCGTCGCGCAGATGCTTGAGGCCGATCGACGCGGGCGGAATTGTCATCTCAATTGGAATGGAATCTGCATCCGCTTGTATCGACACTGTAGATGGATGGCTCTTCCGGGAATGACCTTGCCATCCCGCGCCAACAACTGCCGACGGGACGAATGATGGCACACGAGTACGAGAGCGGCAGACTGGATCTGCCATTTGTGGGGCATTGCACTTTCGGCAAGCGGCCCGTCTGCCTCGAGTGGGACAAGCTCGACGCCGATGTTGCCGTGCTGGGCGTGCCCTTCGACATGGGCACGCAATACCGCCCGGGCGCGAGGTTCGGGCCGCGCGCCATCCGCGAAGCCTCGACCCTTTTCTCGTTCGGCCATGGCGGCGCCTATGATCATGAGGACGACGTCACCTATCTGCCGCTCGACATGGTGCGCATCGTCGATGTCGGGGACGTCGACATCATCCACACCGATACGTCCAAGAGCCATGCCAATGCAGAAGCAGCCGTCCGAAAGATCCTCGAACGGGGCGCGCTGCCCGTGGTTCTTGGTGGCGACCATGCCGTCAACATTCCCTGCGTCAGGGCCTTCAGCGAGCATGGCCCGATCCATATCGTCCAGATCGATGCCCATCTCGATTTCGTGGACGTGAGGCATGGCGTGCGCGAGGGACATGGCAATCCAATGCGCCGCGCGGCCGAGCAGGCCCATGTCACGGGCTTGACCCAGATCGGCATCCGCAACGTGTCTTCGACCGCCCGCGAAGGCTATGAGGATGCTCGCACGCGCGGCTCCACCATCCTCTCGGTCCGCCAGGCACGCAAGCTCGGCGCCGAGGGCGTCCTGGACCGAATTCCGCGCGGCGTCCGCTACTATGTGACGATCGACATCGACGGCTTCGATCCCTCGATCGCGCCGGGAACCGGAACGCCGAGCCATGGGGGCTTTCAATACTACGAGGTGATGGAGATCCTCCAGGGCCTCGCGAAGCGAGGCGATGTCGTCGGAATCGATCTCGTCGAGGTCGCCCCCGCCTACGATCCTGCCGGCGTGACGAGCATTCTCGCAGCACAGGTGCTGATGAACTTCGTCGGCTATATCTTCGAAGAGCGTTCGCAGCGATAGTGCACAAGAAGCGGCCGCGCCGCGTCAGACCGCGGCGGAGAGCATGGCGCGGGCAGAACAGCCGTCCCGCCGCCGCGTGCCCTAATCAACCGCCATACGCGAGCGACGGTGGCTGCCTTGCAGCTCCGGGTAGCCCGTGAGCATCAGCTTGTCGGAGCGCACGCCCCAGCTCTCCAGGCGATCGAGGAAGCTCATGCCAAGCAGGTTTGTCTTCATCTGCCCGCGCTGCACGACGAGGGCCGGCACCGACTTCTCGACGAGATGGCCGACGGCAAGACGGTCGATCGTGAGCCGTGCCGCCTTGGTGTGGCCGCCCGCAGTCTCGAGGTCGACGTCATATTCGAGCATCTCGAGCGGCAGCCCGATCGCTTTCGCGGTTTCCCAGGTCAGCACCACGGAAGTGGCGCCGGTGTCGATCACCATCGGCGCGGCGACACCGTTGATCTTCGCTCGCAACGCGAATTCGCCGCCCTGGCCGCGCTGAATCTGCACGGCGGGGACGGGAGACGCGGCTTGCCCGCGGAACATGTGCGAGACCGTCTGGCTGGCGCGCGCGATCTGGTCGGAATCGCCATAGGCGACGACAGCACCGGCGGTGCCGGCCAGCATGATGAGAACGAGCAGGAAGCGGATCATCGCAGACCTCCGAAGGCGCACGTGCCGATCAACTGCGCTTCGGCGATCCCGCGATCGGCTGCAAACCCGCGTCCGTCATGCGCGCTGGTAGCCGCGCCATCACGGCGAGCCGCTCGGTGCTCTCCATGGCGTGCCAGCGTGCGATTTCCGGCAGTGTGCGGCCGCAGCCGAAGCACAGCTTGGTCTTGGGATCGATCATGCAGACGGCGACGCACGGCGTGTCTTTGCTCATCTTGGCATAGTGGGGGATTGGCGGGCATGTCTGCAAGCATGTGTTTAAGAGCCCGTACCTGCGCTCATGATCGGCTTGTGACGCGGCCGGCGCTTCTCGTCGGGCATGGCGGAACTGTCCGGCTGGAGCGGCGGCGCATCCTCCGACAGCGGCGCCAGCGCGCTCATCACGCGCTCGGGCGGGAAGGTGACGATCACCTCGGTGCCGATGCGCAGCTTCGATTTCAGCGTGAACGTGCCGCCGTGCAGGTCGATCAGGTTTTTCGCGATGGGCAGGCCGAGGCCTGCACCCTGTTCGGCCGATTTAATCGAGTTGGAGCCCTGGCCGAACGAGGCAAGCACGATCGGGATCTCGTCCTCGGGGATTCCAGAGCCAGTATCCCTCACCGAGAGATACTGCCCGCCCGAGGCAGTCCAGCCGGCCTTGAGCCAGATCTCGCCGCCCTGCGGGGTGAACTTGATCGAGTTGGAGAGCAGATTGAGCACGACCTGGCGGATCGCGCGCTCGTCGGCCCAGAGCCGCGGCATGGCCTGCTCGAACACCTCGTGGATGGTGATGCCGCGACTTGAGGCACGCAGCTTCATCAGATGATGACAGTCGGCGACGATGCCGACGAGCGACACCGCTTCCTCGTTCAGTTCGTAGCGGCCGGCCTCGATCCGCGACAGGTCGAGGATCTCGTTGATGAGGTTGAGCAGGTGCACGCCGGAATTATGGATGTCGCCGGAATATTCCTTGTAGACCGGCACGGCATGCGCGCCAAAAATCTCGCTCTTCATCACCTCGGAGAAGCCGAGGATGGCGTTCAGGGGCGTGCGCAGCTCATGGCTCATCTGCGCCAGGAAGCGCGATTTGGCGACGTTGGCGGATTCGGCGCGGTGGCGCGCCTCGTCCGAGATCGCCTTGGCCTGTTCGAGCTCGCCGATCAGCGCGTCCTTCTCGGCGCGCGCCTCCAGCGTGGCGAAGGTCGAGGAGTGCAGCTGGCGTGCGAGCAGCACGAAATATCCTTCGGCAGCGAGAGCCAGCGCTGCCAGGATGTAGTTGTCGAGCGAGCCGCTCATCGCAAAGCTCAGCGCCATCGCGACCGCCACCGGCGCGGTGGCGGCGAGGGCTGCGATCGGCAGATTGGCGGCGAGCATGCTCGATACTGCGATCACCAGCAGCATCAGGAACATCATCAGCGTTTCCGTGACCATGTCGAGCACGGGATGGATCAGGATCGCCATCCAGCACAGGCCATAGAGCAGGTCGAGCACGACGAAGCGCGTCCGCCAGGCGCGCGTCGCTGTGGGCGAGGCGGGCTCGATCAGGAAGCGCTGGCAGCTGCGGATCATTGCGGCGTGGATGCAGAGCATGCCGACGGTCCAGGCCGCGGCTGGGATCGGCTGCATCCACAGCCCGAACAGCACGCCGGTCACGACCACCAGCAGCATCACGACATAGGAGGCCGACAGTCTTGTCTGGGCATATTGGCGCAGCAGCTCGGCGTCGAAAGCCGGCCGGGTTCCGCTGGTCGACGTTAACTTATCGCGCGCCTCGCGCACCCGCTGCGCCGCAGCCCTTCGGCTGCTCGCCGACGGAGCGCTGACCGGCTCGGCCGGAAGCTGCACTACCTCAGGCTTTTCAGCGGGGTTACTCATCAAGCAACAACGATTCCTGCCCACGTCGGACGCGAGCCTTCTGCATTGTCTATCTCTGGCAAGAAATCCTTAAGAGGTGACTTAAGGAGCTAAAGAATTACGTTAACCCGGCGTTAATTTTGTACGCGCGCGTGCCGCTCAGTGCAGCGCCGCATGCTGCGCGACATAGACCACCGCTCCCGCGAGATACCCCGCCAGCGCTGGAACCGCGATGCGGCGGGCGTACCAGAGGAACTCGATCCGCTCGAGCCCCATGGCGGCGACGCCGGCGGCCGAGCCAATGATCAGGATCGACCCGCCGGTGCCGGCGCAATAGGCGATGAACTCCCAGAGGAAGCTGTCGGTCGGGTAATGCGCGAGGTCGTACATGCCCATGGTCGCGGCGACCAGCGGCACGTTGTCGATGACGGCGCTGAGCAGGCCCAGCACGACGACGATGACGTCCTGGCGGCCGAGCGTGGTGTCGAGCCATTTGGCTAGCATCGCAAGCAGGCCGGCACGTTCGAGGCAGGCGACGGCGAGCAAAATGCCGAGGAAGAATACGATCGAGCCCATGTCGATCCGCGTCAGCGCATTGGCGAGCGAGAGCGGATGGCGAACATGCTCGTCCTTGTCGCGATGAACGATCTCGCCGACCAGCCACACGATGCCAAGCCCGAGCAGGACGCCCATGAAAGGCGGCAGGTGCGTGACTGTCTTGAAGGCAGGCACCGCGATCAGCACGCCGAGCCCGAGATAGAACATCAAGTTGCGCTCAAACCGCGCGACGCTCAGTGACTCATTGCCCTTGGGTGGCGGCGCGATGGTCTTGCCTTTCAGCGAAATGCTGATGAACCCAAGTGGCACCAGCAAACTGATCAGTGAGGGCAGGAACACCGCGCCCATGATCTTCAAGGGCGTGATCTGCCCGCCGATCCACAGCATGGTCGTGGTGACGTCGCCGATCACGGTCCATGCGCCGCCCGCATTGGCGGCGATCACGATGACCGAAGCGAACAGCAGGCGGTCCTCGCGCCGGGCGATCAGCCGCTGGATCAGCGAGACCATGACGATGGTCGTCGTCAGATTGTCCAGGATCGCGCTCAGGAAGAACGCCACGAACCCGACCAGCCAAATGAGCCGGACCTGGCTCGTTGTGCTGATGCGCGAGGTGATGACCTCGAAGCCGTCATGGGCGTCGATCACCTCGACGATCGTCATCGCTCCGATCAGGAAGAAGACGATCTGCGCGGTGGAGGCGACAGATTCGTCGAGCTGACGGCCGACCAGCGCGTGGTCGCCCGTCGTGGTCGCGTAGACCGTCCAGAGCAGCCCCGCGGCGAGCAGCGCGGAGGCGCTCTTGTTGACCCCGATCGGATGCTCGAGCGCGATCGCCGCATAGGCGAGGACGAAGATTGCGGCGATCACGATCAGCAAGGCAGCTTCGATTCGTCAGGGGTCAGCGATTGAGGCGCGCGAGCAGGCTCGACGTATCCCAGCGCTTGCCGCCCATCTTCTCGACCTCGGCGTAGAACTGGTCGACCAGCGCGGTCACCGGCAGGTTGGCGCCGTTGCGACGGGCTTCCGCAATGCAGATCGAGAGATCCTTGCGCATCCATTCGACCGCAAAACCAAAATCGTACTTGTCGTCGTTCATGGTCTTGTAGCGGTTCTCCATCTGCCAGGACTGCGCCGCGCCCTTGGAGATGGTGTCGATCACGGCGGCGACGTCGAGGCCCGACTTCTTTGCGAAGTGGATGCCCTCGGAAAGGCCCTGGACGAGACCGGCGATGCAGATCTGGTTGACCATTTTTGTCAGTTGGCCGGAGCCGGCGGGCCCCAGCAATTTGCACATCCGCGCATAGGCAGCGATCACCGGTTCTGCGCCGGCATAGGCATCCGCCGCGCCGCCGCACATCACCGTCAGCACGCCGTTCTCGGCACCGGCCTGGCCACCGGAGACCGGCGCGTCGATGAACTTAAAGCCCGCCTTGGTCGCGGCCGCATCGAGCTCGCGCGCGACCTCGGCGGAGGCAGTGGTGTGGTCGACGAAGGTCGCGCCCTTCTTCATGCCGGCGAATGCGCCGTCGGCGCCGACCGTGACCGCGCGCAAATCGTTGTCGTTGCCGACGCAGCACATCACCAAATCCTGGCCTTCGGCTGCGGCCTTCGGGGTCGCCGCGGTCTTGCCGCCGAACTTGTCCGCCCATTCCTTCGCCTTGGCCGCGGTGCGGTTGTAGACGGTGACCTCATGGCCCCCTTTTTTCACGAGGTGTCCGGCCATGCGGAAGCCCATCACGCCGAGACCGAGGAAAGCGACTTTAGCCATGTGTGGTACCTTGTCCGTAGTTTGGGTTTTTACGGTTCTTGCCGGGCGTGGGGCGCCAGGTTCCGCTAAACGGCGCGGATCGGGGCGCACCATAAACCCTTGAGGCCGGAGGGCAACGGCTTCGTTTGGCGGCCTCCTGTGCTAGGATGGCGGACCTAAGGACTTCAAAAAAAGGGAGCGAAAAGCATGGGCGGCGTAAGCGTTGGCGTCCTCGATCATTTCAACATCCGGACCCGGAATCTGGCCGAGACGGTCCGCTTCTATGAGGACGTGCTGGGCCTGGAAAAAGGTGCCCGGCCGAACTTCGCCTTCCCGGGGGCCTGGATGTACAGCGAGGGCAAGCCGGTGGTGCACCTCGTCGATATTTCGCCGACCTCCGAGCCGCAAAAGCCGGATTCCGGCGTCGTCCACCACGTCGCCTTCGTCAGCAGCGGCTTTGACGGCATGAAGCAACGGCTGGCCTCCAAGGGCATGAAATTCGACTCCCGCCAGGTGCCCGGCGGCGACCTCTGGCAGATCTTCGTCCATGACCCCAATGGGGTCATGATCGAGCTCAATTACGAGGCGGCAGTGGAGCAGGGGGCGTCGCCCGCCGAGATGGCTGACGATATCGGCGGGCAGTAGCCTTTTGGGCGTTTCCGCTTTAATGGGGCATCCTAAAGCCTTGAGCATGATCTTATCGGAAAACCGCGACACACTTTTCCGGATCATGCTCTACTCGGGAGATGCGCTTTGAGCGTGACGCAGCAACAGGTTCTCGACAGCCTCGGCCGGATCAAGTCGCCGCGCGGGGTCGCGCTCACCAATGCCAATGTGCTGAGCCCGATCAGCGCGTCCGACGGCAAGGTGTTTTTCTCGATCAATGTCGATGCGGCCGAGGCGCGGGCCTGGGAATCCGTCCGCGCTGAGGCCGAGGCCGCCGTGCGCGCCATCCCCGGCGTCACCACCGTGATGGTGGCGCTCACTGCCGAGCGCAAACCCGGCGCCGCGCCGCCGCCAACGCCGAGCCGCGGCACGCCGGGCGTGCAGCCGGTCCATGCTCACAAGCCGCCGCAGGGCGGCCAATCGCCGATGGCGCGGCAGTCCGAGATTCCGGGCGTCGCTGCCGTGATCGCGGTGGCCTCCGGCAAGGGCGGCGTCGGCAAGTCCACCACCGCGCTCAATCTGGCGCTCGGCCTGCGCGACCTTGGCCTCAAGGTCGGGCTGCTCGATGCCGACATTTACGGCCCCTCGGTGCCGCGGTTGACAGGGCTGCGCGAGAAGCCGGAACTCGACGGCGAGCGCAAGATGATTCCGCTGAAGCGCTTTGGTCTTGCCATCATGTCGATCGGCTTCCTGGTGGAGGAAGAGACCGCGATGATCTGGCGCGGGCCGATGGTGATGTCGGCGGTGACGCAGATGCTGCGCGACGTCGCATGGGGCGCGCTCGACGTGCTCGT
>WNGR01010603.1_pt1 | contig 13042 bp, 10 predicted proteins | sample 5407581 | NCBI WGS metagenome assembly WNGR01 (sample SAMN13153383, study PRJNA577476) | soil metagenome | isolation source: 80 cm soil or saprolite under Garry oak tree replicate 2 | place: USA:California | collected 2016-06-15 | reverse complement strand
TTGCTGGCTGCGGTTGGATGCCGTCGCGCCCACTTCCCGGACGTGCCGCCGGGATACCGCGAGTTCGCCTACGTCTCCAATGGTTCGTCAAACACAGTGTCGGTGCTCGACCTCGTCTACGTGCGGCAGGACCGGACCCTGCAGGTTGGGACTCAGCCGAGCGGCATGGCAGTCAATCCCAAGCGAAACGAAGTCTACGTGGTCAACACCGGAACCGCGGCTACAACTGGATCTGTCTCGGTGATCGATACGGATGCGAATCGCGTGGTCGCGACGATCCCCGTACACAAGCTTCCCTACTTCATCGAGGTCGATGCCACCGGCCACTTCGCCTACGTCGCCAACAGCGGATCGAACTCGGTCAGCGTCATCGATCTGGACGCGCGGCGCGAGATTGGTGTGGTTGGAACCGGCGAGCAGCCTGGCCTTGCGCGTATCTCGCCGGACATGCGGACGCTGGTGGTGACGAACCGGGGCAGCGGGAGCGTATCGGTCTTCGGCATCGAGCCGTATGTGGCGAAGCCGGGGCTGGGACTTCCCGGACTTCCGGCCAAGCCTGCGGCCGTGACTCGGCAGCCGATGCCGCGTTTGCGGGCGGCATACTCGGGATGCCCCGGCGCGACCGATGCGGTGATCTACGATTCGTCGAAGGCGTTCATTGCCTGCTCCGGCGGACACCAGGTGATGGTGATCTCACTGGCGGCAGCGCCGGATTCCTGGGCGGCGAAGCAGAATCCATCGCTGCTGACCGATCACATGCTGGCCCTGCTGGATGTGGGCGCAACGCCGATCCACCTTGCGCTGAAACCCGATGGCGGTCAGGTCTTCTGTTCGAACTTTGGATCGAATTCAGTCTCCGCGATCGATACCCAGACCAACGAGGTGAGCCGGACCGATACGATTGCAGATCGCCCGGTCTACAGCATCGTCAGCGGCGATAACAGCTACCTGTGGGTATCGAACTTCGCCGGAGACTCAATCAATGTCTGGAGCATCGACGACGGCCAGATGGCCTACAGTGTGCGTACGGGGAATGCTCCCGATGCGCTGGCGTTCTCGGCCGATGAGCATCTGCTGCTGGCGGCCGATGCGCACTCCGGAGACGTCTCCGTGATCCGTACCGCCGACAAGGATGGGCCTGCGCTGTTCACAATCCTGCCATCTGGCGGATCGCCGAACTCCATAGTTGTAAAGGTGATGCAGGGTAAATCTTAATCTCACACTTGAAGGCACGAGAAACGTCCGGAGCCGAGTCATATCCCTGCGTCTATTGGGCGATGATCATCGCCGATGTGCTGGTCATCGTATAGGTGTCAAGGTGCCACTGAACGAACAATGAGTTCGCCGGTATGTACGGGAGCGACAACGGGAACGCATAGTCAACCTTGACAGTGACCAGGTCGGATGGGTTGTTGCAGGTCGGTAAAGGGTTGCAAACCTTTGTTGCAGGGTAGGTCGAATAGGTCGTCGTCACCGTCATCGCCGCCGAAGAGATGCCGGGATAACTCAGGCCCTTTACGTAGGCGTTTACATCCGATCCGTCCACCTTCGCCGGGCATGCAGTAGTGAAACTTGGAAACGGCGTACCACAGGCGGATCCCCGAACGATGGCGTAGCGGGTGCCCTCGCGCGCGGCTTCTGAGACAAAGTGATACGTGTAGATCGCAAGACAAATCTTCATCAGGCCTATGAGAGTCATAAACAGGATGCCGGAGGTGATCGCTACCTCAACAGCGGCAGCGCCGTGCTCGGCTCGCACGAACGCCTGTGCGAACCGGGTTCGCGGGTGAAGTCCCTGCTCCGGCGGGGATGAAGGTGGCTTCGTCGCCCGGTCCGCCAGGCGCTGAGATGTGATCTGCGGGGCCACTACTGCACCACCCTCATCACGGCCTTGCCGGTTAGCGTATACGTCCTGGGCAGCCCCGGGACGTGGAAGTAAGGATCGACAACGCCGGTAGTATCGACCTCAACGAATACGAGGATGTGTGAGGCCGCACAGTCCGTAGGCAGGCAGGTCGAACTCGACCCGTCGGCGCAGGAACAGAAGTGCGAGGACGTCGCGGTCAAGGCGGTCACATTCGGGCCGTCGTTGGTGGCTGCAAGTTGCATTCCGGCATCGTCTTTCGCGCTAGTATGGGTTTGCGCACCGTATGCGGCTCCGGCATGCGCTGCGTTCGAGACCTCAATGGAAGCATAGGCGAGGCGCCCGAATTCGGCCGCCCCAACGATCAGGACGACGCAAAGGGTTAGGCCGACCGAAAGTTCAACAAGAGCCTGTCCGGAGTCGTCACGCATGGCTCTGCGGCGTGCGCTCGTCGTGAGCAATCGTTTCGAAACTGCCTGTATCGCATTTTTCATCGTTCACTCCACCAGTGCCGCGCCGGCTAACGGCGAGTTGCCGTTAATCTTGGAATAGTTGTGAATGTTATTCGAACCGTTGATGTTGAGCGCGTGAACGACCAGGTCGGCGTAGAAACCGGTGCCGGTCGATCCGGTCAAGGTGAGGCTTGCACTCGGGGCATAGAAGATGCCATAGATGGTCGAACTGTTGGACCCCGAAACTTTCATCGTGTTCGTGTCTCTCGCGTCCTCATAAAAGAGGATGCCGTCGTACGGGCTAGGGGGGGTCCCAGCCGGAGCAAGCGAATCATTTGGGGCACTCACATTGAGCGCGCCCGAACCGGTGAGCGAGACCGATCCGTTTGGCTGAGCCAGATAGAAGGTGACGCCGGCGCCGGGATTCGCCGCGAGCGCCGCGGGATCGAGCACGACATTGACCGAACCGCTGGACGACAATCCGCCATTAATGATGTAGAGGCCCGGTTCGAGGGTTATTGTGCCGCTTCCACTCATGGTGAGGCCGTTGTAGCAAACCGGAACTGTGGGATCGGTTGGTCCCATAGTTACGGTCCCGGTGGGGTGGGGGTCGGAGACGCAGGAGGATATGGCGAAAGATGGGGCACTTACTCGGCTAGCCAACGGGTCGGCCGCAGGGGGAATTCCGGTGATTGGAAGCGGGCTATAGTTCGCTGCAGCGCCCGAATAGCCGCCAACGATACCGATCGACTGTGCGGTCATGTGGGCGTTATTGCTGAGACTGACGGCGTTGCTCGATGCGGAGTCGACGACAATGCCACAATCCGGCATGTTCAGATCGCCGCTGCCGGAGAGACCGATATCGATTCCCGAGGGATCCAGGGTGTAGATGCAGCCCGAGATGGGCACATTGGCGGCTACTGCCCTGGCGCTGACCGTCATCGAGGTCAGGTGGAATACCTTCATGAAGAAGGTCGGTGCAGTCTGAGTGACGGTGACTTCCACGAATCCCGACTTTCCTGCGTGCGGCCCGATCAATGGCGGATTGTTGACCGTGACCACGACTCCATTCACACCGTCGGTGATGCCATTCTGCGCTGTGGCTGCCTTGGCCGATGCTGTTGCGGTTCCGTAGCCCCTGTCCGCTGATCCTGCGATGGCGCCCGCGTCGGCTGCGGTCTGCAGCATTCTTTTGGCGTGGAACAGGGTGCCCACGTCAACCGCAAACCCCGCCATCCCGCACAGGGAGGCGATGGTCAGCATCATCACTATCGTGGTTTGTCCGCGCTCGTCAGTAAATAGTTTCATCGTTAACTCTCACTGTGCGGCTGAGTTCGAAATATTAGATCGGAATGATTCGCAAGCACCGCCGCAGCGGCATACAACAGGCCCGGGTCGATCGCAAGCTGCCCCATACCAGAGCTGCTGGAGGCATTCAGATGCGAGCGTCTCCGCGCCTCTGCGAAGCGGGTTTCACTGTCTGCGCCTATTGACGGTGCAATATGGCTCATGACCTGCACGCCTGAAACCTCTTATCGGCATGCTAGCGAACGGGATCAGGCAGCAGAATCCCCTGATGGTGCTATTGCCGAGGAAGTTAACCAGGTAACCGTCGTCCAGCCCCTTTTCAACCCACCGCCCAAGCGTCCGTGCCACCGACACCGCCCAACCAGCCAGGTACCCCAAGTCTGATCACACCACCAATTCGGGTGCCCCATGTCTCGCTTCTGAGACATGGGTTGCTGGTTGCCGGTTGCAGTCCTTTTCCGTGGCACCCCCCGGGGGGGTGGTAGGCTTAAGTGGTTGTGGTAGAGCGAGTTACGATTTTCGGCTCCTGCAAATATCTGATTCCAGGATAGCTAGAGTCAAATATTAGAAGGCAAAGCAGTTAGCTCCATTTTGGCGCGTTTTCTGCCAAAAGCAGCCATGAATAAGACAGGTCAATTGGAATCCATTTTGCGCCCCCCACGGGTGTTTTCTGGATGAGAGGACAGGGCCAGGCACGAGGCCGCGCTCCTGTTGCTCTACTTTATAAGTATATCGCGCGTGTCAAGCATTCGCGGACGGTGTCGGTGGACCCACTCATCGCGATGAAGCCGCGATGAATGGGGCACGGGGGCTTGGGTTGGTAGGTTGAACAGGGGCTGGTCGAGCGGTGTCGGTGGACCCACTCATCGCGATAAAGCTGCGATGAATGGGGCACGGGGCTTGGGTGGTGGGTTGAAGGGGGGGCTCGTTGGGCGGTGTCGGTGGACCCACTCATCGCGATAAAGCCGCGATGAATGGGGCACGGGGGCTTGGGTGGTGGGTTGAAAAGGGCTGGTTGGATGGTGTCGGTGGACCCACTCATCGCGATGAAGCCGCGATGAATGGGGCACGGGGGCTTGGGAGTGCCCCACGAGGCCGCCCGGAGCTAGCGGCGCACAGAGCGCACGGTAGTCTTGTACTCGTCGCCTTCCAGCGTGAGCAGCAATTCGTATCTGCCACCCTGTCGCGGCCGATAGACGAGCGCCGGACGGAAGCACACGACGCAGACGCCGCCCACCCGGCGAACGCTGGGATAAATGAGACCATTGGAACGCAGATCCAGAAGGTGCCTGGCGAGCCGTTGCGAGGCAGCGTAGCACTGCGGAACCGGTTCGGGTTGCAGGCAGTCTGCGTAGGCTTCGACCGGGTCGAGCGTATGCAGGGCCGCATGGAAGTCCGCAAGCCAGTCATCGTACTCGGACACTTCCCTGTCCGGCCGCTGCTGGGGCAGTTCCGGCACCACGATCTCCCCGAGCCGCCTTGCCTTGTGGTAGGCGACCTCGGCGGTCGAGGTCTCCAGATCGCCGGCAGCATACCAGGCGCCGCGGGTCGCATCATTGAAGCGGGAGCCGAAGAGGCTGGTATGGAGAAATGCCGCTCGAATGATGTGGGCGTTGGGGATGCCGTAGACCAGTTCGAACTGGCTGATGCCGCTCAACCCATTCTGCTCGCCCTGCAACCTGTCGTTGGTCGCGCCGTCCAGCAGCATGATGTCGGCGAGCATGGCGTTGTCCGTGGCAATGTCTTCGAGCACGGTGCCTCCCTCGCTGAAGCGCGACGGGATGAGGCGATGCATCCCCTGCCGCTTGAGTACCTGGATCGGAGGATTGCGGTGCTGAGGTGGGTTGGCCGGCTGATTCTGGTGCCTGGAAGTCACCGGCCACCACGCCACGCATCGAGCATGCGGCGGACCTCCACCATGCCCGGTTGACCGTGGCGGAGCATATAGTCGATGGGTGCTCGGCCGGCGAAGAGAGGTCCGCGGTTCTCCAGCGTCACCCAGCGATCGGCCCAGGGCTTGCCGAAATAGATATTGAGGGCCTTGTAGATCCCGATGACGAGTGAGATGCGCGTCAGCGAGTCCTGGTCGAGCCGCTTGCCCCTGGGGTTCGTCTTCCAGGCGTGGAAGGTCGACGACGCAACGCCGCCAAGCAGTCCTCGCGATTGCGCCTCATTCAGTCCCCACTTGGCGGCGATGTTGACGAACGCTTTGAGCGCACTCGGGCTCAACCGGCTGCGCTCTTCCGCACTGGCCAGGTTGGGAGCCTGATCGAAGGGATATCCAACTACGTTGGGTGCGGCTATATTGTGAGCGACGAGAGCTGAGGACAAGGTCACCTCGATTCCGAGATTTATTATCCTCGAAATCGAGGCCGTGCGCAATAGCCCGGATCGGCCAGACTACTTGGCGTGTTTGTACTCCACCTGTCCGTAGACTCCCGGAGACAGAAGCGTGTCCGAGCTCTTGACATAAGTGAAGGTCACGCCGGTCATGGGCTGAGCCATCGTCAAGGTCTCTTCCTTGAGCGTGGCGCCGATCTTCGTGCCATCGGGCCCGGTGATGAGGAACTCGTCTCCGTTGCGATCAATCTGCACGGTGTCATTGCTGTTGGTGGAATTCACCCACTTGCCAAGGAACTCGCCGCCGCTTTTGCAGCCGATTAAGAGGACAGTTAACAACAACGTGGATTGGAAGGCCTTCCGGACTAGATGCATCGTGTCTCTCCTGGGTCGAATCGTGATGGATCAACGCATTATTCCGAGCATCCGCCGCGTTCGGAGGCGCTGGAACTTGTGTTAGGGAGGGCCGAGTGTGTTCTATAGCTCTTAGACTATTTAGCCTGTTGCTGTCAAACCTGGCGGGCAAGCACGAGCGTGATGTCGTCGGGCTGCTCCTCGGCGCCGATCCAGGCATCCAGTGCAAGCATCACCTGGGCGGAGATGACGTGCAACGGGTGGTCGCGGTAGCGGGCGACGACCTCCATCAGGCGAGCCTCACCGAATTCGCCGAAGTCGTTTTCAGGCTCGGTGATGCCGTCGGAGTAGGCGACGAGAATATCGCCGGGTCTCATCTGAACGCGATCCTCCTCGTAGCGCATGCCGTCCATCAGCCCGACGACGGTTCCGCCGCAATCGAGCCGCCGCACCTTGCCGTCACGGCTAAGAACCAGCGGCGGCAAATGGCCGGCATTGGAGTAGGTCAACTGTGCGGCGGCTGCGTCGTAGTGGCCGAGAAAGAGTGTGGCGTACTTCTCCGGCTGCGTGCTTCGATACAGGTGGCGGTTGAGCAGCGAGAGGATGCGCCCGGGCGATTCGAACAGCTTGCCGCCGTCTCCGGCAAGGGCTTCCCGGCTGGCCATAAGGCCCGCCAGGGACGAGGCGCTGTAGACGAGGTCCTCGCTCGCGAGGCGGTAAGCGCGTACGGCGGAGTGCAGCGTCGCCATCAGCAGGGCTGCGGAGATGCCCTTGCCACTGATGTCCCCCAGAGCGATTCCGACGCCCGACTCGCGGCCACGAGAGCCGTCCGGATTGTCGGGATGATGGAAGACGAGGAAATCGTAGTAATCGCCTGAGACCGAGCGCGCGGGACGGCAGACGCCATGAAGCTCGAGCGAGGGCAGGTCTCGGACGTGGTGCGGGAACAGGTTGGCCTGCACTTCCTGGGCGATGGTGAGCTCGCTCTGCAGGCGCTCCTTCTCATGCTGTTCGATGAGCAGGCGTTCGAGCGATCCGGTCATGCGGTTAAACGAGCGCGCGAGTTCGCCAAGCTGATCCTTGTGGTCTCCGGGACCGGCTGCGATACGATGCACGAAGTCTCCACGATCGACGCGCTGAGTGGCGGCATAGAGTTCCTCGACGGAGGTGGTGATCTGCGTACTGAGCCGTCGAGCGGCCCACAGCGCGATCGACTCGATCAAAGCGAAGACGATGCACAGCGCGATAAGGCCATCACGGTAAGTGTTCGTGACGATACCGCCAAGCGAGCTTCCGAAGAGCTGGCGGTAGAGCAGCGATGGCCGCGAGTGAACTTCGACAGGGACGTTGTCCGCCAGGCCAGTGTCCCAGTCGATGACGTCCATGGTGGAAAGGAAAGGCACGCCGAGGTCGCAGAAGTTGACTGCGGCAGGTTCGGCTCCGCCATAGACCGAGGTGCGCTCGATGTCGTTGCCGAGCGAACGCCGGCCACTGTTCCGGGATGCGGCGCGGGCGTTAGAGGTGGTCGCCGGCGTGCCTGAACCACCAGTCATCAGGCCCGACACGCGCACCCGTCCGAGCCCCTGCGCGACTACGTCCATCAACGCGCCATCGACCGGGAGGCTGGTGATGACGCTGAGCAGTTCACCATGTCCAACGTGCCTCTGGTCGATCGCGACGAGGAAGAGGTCCTGGCCATCGAGCACGAGGCCGCGGAAGACATTGCCGCGCAAGTCCGCGGCCCAGGGTGGAAGCCCGAGCGGCACGGCAGGCTGCGCGCCCGAAGGGCTTTCCGGCGTCGCGGGCTGCTGCTGGGCGGCAACAGGTTGTGCCCCTTTCGCGGCAGGCGGTCCGATAGCAAGCGCGTCAGTCAGCGGCGCTCCATTCAGGTATACGGAACTGTGCCGGTGGAGACGCGCGAGCAGTGGGTCAGGCGCGGCTTCGCCGGCTTCCGAGACAACCTGCGCCGCAGTCGCTTTTGCGGCTGATGGACCGGGAACGGGAGCCACCGTGTCCGCCCTCTCAGGGCGAGGCCCTGGCCGTCCCCGGGGTGGTCCCGGCACACCTTCGTTGCGATCTCTCAGCACGCGGCTGATTCGAGAGGCGCGCGAGGAGTTCTCCACACCGATCTCGTCGAGCTGCTGGCGCATGCGCGTATCCGCAAGATGAATTGAGAACTGACCCGCCGCGATATACGCGGAGATCGCCACCAGAGTCAGGAAAAGGACGACCGGAGCGAGACCGATCAGAAGATACGTGATGATCAGCTTATTGCGCAGCCTCCAGAGAAGCCGCTCACGCAGCAGCCGCCAGGTAAGTGGGATTGCGAGGCTGATCAGCGAAATACCGACCAGAAGCTGCATCCAGCCAAGCAACGGGTTGTCCGCGCTTGGAACCTGGCGCACCAGCCAGAGCAGGCCAAACCACAGGGCCAGCCAGAAGACAGCCCCGGCTATCCCGGTTGGCGGCCTTCGACGCCACCATTTGCGACGACTCTCCGGCGCGCCGGGCTCAATCGCCTTTGGCATCGGCCTCGTTCTCCTTTGCGTCGGGAGTGCCTTGTTGGTCGCGTGCTTCACGTTCGTCCTGCCGGGCTACCGCCAGAGCATAGCGGGTTGCCGAAAAGTGGGCGCCCGCAAGCAGAAGCAGGCCGGAAAGGAATGCCCAGATCATCAGGCCAACGGAGACGTAAAAGGGGCCGTAAACCGCCGGGAAGTTCAGCCGCGGGAGCGCCAGAATATACAGGTACTTCGCAGCTTCCCAGAGCAGGCCAATCACAATCGCCGTCGGCAGCACTGCTCGCGCAGGGACCTTGCGGTTAGGCAGAATCCAATAGATGAGGAAGAAGATCAGGATGCTCGCGATGACTCCGAGCACCTTCAACATGCTGCCTTCGAGAAAGCTAAAGACGATGTTGTCGGTGTGGCCGAGGAAGATCCAGCTGAGCACTACCCTCTGCCCGGCCGTCATCGCGACCGATGTCATCGCGAGCACCCCAACGGCAAGCGCAAGGCCGATGGAGACGACCTGGTTGCGCAGGTAGGAGCGGTTCTTGCGCACGCCCCACACCGCATTCAGCGCGACTTCGAGTGGCAGAAATACGCCGGTCGAGCTGATCAGCAGCATCACGTTGTGCGGATGCGCGAGCAACTGCATGTTGCGCATGATGAACTCCTGCGAGGAAGGCAGGAAGTTGTTCATCATCTCGCCAACCACCTGTTCCATCGACCGCGAATGAAACACCTGGCGGGAGATCGTCAGCATCATCACAATGAACGGAAAGAGAGAGAGGATGACGTTGGCGGCGACGCTGAAGGCGTAGGTATGGACTTCCGTGCGGACCATATACTTCGCCAGCGCAGCGGCCTGCGTCCAGAACCCGTCGGCGGGCAGGACCGGGCGCACCTTCTCGATTGGAATCACGGCAGCGGTTTGGCGCTCGCCGTTTCCCTGGAGCGCCACTTCGCCGTTCGCGGGCACTTCGTTCGTCAAGCTACCTTTCGTCGAACTTTCACTGGCCATTACTGTGATTGGAACCCTTAACCTTGATGCTAGCAGCGATACCATCTTCGCCGCTACGATCCGGCCTTCGCCGCTTGCTCCAGAATCCGCGCCCGCGCCCATTGCGCCGATTCGCGGAGCACGGCATCCTCCGCAGATGCCGCCCACTGATCGAGCTGGCCGAGGAAGCGCTCTTCGCCGCTGTTGCCCATGGCGATGGCGACATTGCGCAGCAGCCGCTTGCGCCCGGTGCGTTCGAGCGGCGACCCTTTGAAGCGCCGCTTGAACTCGCGCGAATCCATCGATGCCAGCCAGTCCAGCGCGGGGTTGACCAGTTCAGGCCGCGCCTGCATGCCTTCGCGGCTGCCGATGGGAGCCTTGCGGTTCCATGGACAGACGTCCTGGCAGATGTCGCACCCAAACACCTGCCGGCCCATCGGACTGCGCAGGGCTTCATCAATTGCGCCCTTCTTTTCGATAGTCAGGTACGCGATGCAGCGGGACGCATCCATCTCGCGCGAAGCGTCAGGGGAACTTGAACCGATCAGTGCATCCGTCGGACAAGCATCGATGCATCGGGTACAACTGCCGCAGCGGTCGGCCGCCAGCACAGCCGCCTCCTGCTCCTCCACAAGCAACGATGTGACAATTACGCCCAACAGAATCCATGAGCCAAGCTTCTGGTTCAGCACGCAGGTATTCTTCCCGATCCAGCCAACGCCTGCCTGCGCGGCGAGACTCCGTTCGATCAGCGGCCCCGTGTCGACATAGCATCGAGTGGTGCACGTAGTCTGTGCGAGCAGCCCCGCTTCGATTCGGCGCAACCGTCCGAGTAGTTCGTTGTGGTAATCCGTCGGAACCTGTGTCCCATCGTCCAGCGTGCGTCCGCTCCAGGCATAGCGGGCGATCCAACCTGTGGTCGCCGGTGCGGCCTCGATCGACCTCGGCGCCCCGGCGTTGTAGTTCATCGCGCATACAACCACCGAGCGCGCCCACGGCAGCGCCACCTGCAAAGCGCTGCGAAAGAGCTTGCCCTCTTCGTCGCGCCGCTTCAGGTACTCCATTTCGCCGGCGCGGCCGGACTTTACCCACTCGGAAAATCGCTGCGCCTCTTCGGCGGCTGCGGGACTGTCCGAATCGCTGATCTCGGCGACGCCGGACGCGTCGAATCCCGCTTCGCGCGCGCATTCATCCAGCCAGCGACGCAACCCCGGAGTCCACATCTCTAATTCCATCGCGCACACAATCCTCGGCGGTATGGGTCATCGCCGCTGAGTTAAGGGTAGATGATTATCAAGTTAGCTCAGGCATATCCGAGAATGACCAGTCAGGCCATGAATGCCTTAGCTGCTGAGGCTTCATATGTCGGGCCTTCAGCCCTAAACCATTTTCCCCTGCACCAGCCTAGGCCTTCGGCCTAGGCTGGTATATGGCGCGCTTTCAGCGCTTTTCTAAAAACGCCGGAGCTAACTTGATAATCAGCTAAGGGTAAATCGCCTACAATCGAAAGAGATGTCCTTTCCATTCCCAGAGAATCACACATCCGCCGCAGCGAGCCCCGCAAGCCGTATCAACGTCGTCCTGTTCGACTATGGCATGGTGCTCTCAGCACCGCCCGATCCAGTGGCCTGGGCCAAGATGTGCTCGATTACCGGACTCGATGATGACCGTTTGCATGCGAGCTATTGGGAATTCCGTCACGACTACGACCGCGGCGCGCTGACCGGCCTGGCCTACTGGCACGCGGTGGCCGCACATGCCGGCATAACGCTCGATGACGCGCAGATTACGGCCCTTTTCCTCATTGATGTCGACCTGTGGACGCAACCAAATCTGCCCATGGTCGAGTGGGCGGGGCGATTGCAGCGCGCAGGCATCCGCACCGCGATCCTGTCGAACATTGGCGACCGCATTGCCGAAGGCATCGTCGCGAAACTCCCGTGGCTTTCCAGGTTTGAGCTTTGCGTTTGGTCGCATGCTCTGTTTATGGCGAAACCCGAACCAGCGATCTACGTCAAGACCGCCGAAGCCTTGAATACTCCGCTCGCCAACATCCTCTTCATCGACGACCGCAAAGAGAATGTCGAGGCTGCGGCGGCCTTGGGAGTGCAGGCGATCCACTACACCAGCCACGTCTCATTTGACCGCGAGATGCGCGCTTGTGGTCTGGCTTCCCTGCTCGACACCGGGATCGCCGACGGACCTGAAGGCTCGCTCAGCGCAACGCTGGCCCGCGAGCCTCAACCTGCAGCAAAGTAACGGTACCTATTCCCGAATCGGCAGGGTATAGTTGCGTCGTCCGTAAATTCTCAAATCAGGACAACTTAAACCGCTCGGTTCCATGGATATTGAGGGCAGGCTGCACTCCGCGTAACGCCGCAGCCAGATGACCATGATGCGATTCGACTGGACTGGTACGCCCGCGGGCCCAGTCTCAAACTTCGATGCAGCGCGCAGAAGATTGCGCCCACGCCTATTGCGTTCGGCGATCTGCACCCTTGTCTGCGGGCTGGGGTTCGCGCTGCACGCGCAGGATGGACCGCCGACAGGCCCGCAGCAACTAACTTTCGCAGGGCTTCGCTCCGTCGCCAACGAGGGGCAGATCAACGCGATCCGCGTCGGCGCGCAGGGCAGTCTCTACCTGCTGATCGATGAGAAGGATGGCGTGCGGCTGCTGAAGACTGATGCGGCCGCGACCAACATCCTGGCGCAGGCGCAGATCGGCGCGAAGGGTGACATTGGCCTGGCGATGGCGCTCGACCCGGCGGGCAACATTTGCATCGCGGGAACCACGACCTCCGGCGCCATGACTGCCACGGCGGGCGCTGCTTTCCCCAACCCGTCCGGTGCTTCGACCAACTCCTTCGTGGCTAAGTTCGATGCGAATTTGAACACCGTGTTCGTGACGTTTGCGGGCGGAGGACCTATGGCGGCGAGTTCGATCGCAGCCACCGCCGACGCGGTCTTCATCACCGGCAGCATCTTCGCCGCGACTCTGCCCGTGACACCTTCAGGGATCATTCAGACACCGGCGTACGGCAGCACGACAAATGGTTTCGTCGAGAAGTTTTCTGCTAACGGCGATTCCTTACTTTACGCGACCTACCTCAGCGGCGCGAACGGCAACACCACACCTGCAGCGATCGTCGCCGACTCAGCCGACAATGCCTACATCGCCGGGACGACCACATCTCCCGGTTACCCGACCATCGCGGCAGTCGTG
>WNGR01006755.1_pt1 | contig 13043 bp, 10 predicted proteins | sample 5407581 | NCBI WGS metagenome assembly WNGR01 (sample SAMN13153383, study PRJNA577476) | soil metagenome | isolation source: 80 cm soil or saprolite under Garry oak tree replicate 2 | place: USA:California | collected 2016-06-15 | reverse complement strand
CCCATGTCCATTCTGTCGCGCGTAGTCTCCCGCCGTATGTCCCTTCTCGTCGCGCATGGTCCGATCGGCGCCATGCTCGAGCAGGAGATCGACCATCTCGGTCTGGCCGTTCAGAGCAGCTTCCATCAGCGGGATGAACCCCAGGCCGCTGGTGCCTTGCCGAGCGTTCACCGGCGCGCCCCGCTCGAGAAGCAGGCGAGCGATGAGAACCGAGCGCGCCGCCGCCGCGGAGTGCAGCGGCATGACGCGCATACCGTTCGAGGATGCCGCATCGACCCGCGCACCGCGCGCGAGCAGCAGCCGCACCACCGGTTCATGGTTGAAGAAGGAGGCCAGGCCGAGGGGGCCGAAGCCGTCCGCCGCCACCGCGTTCGCAAGACCACCATCGCCATCGAGCAGGCGCTCGGCAGTCTCGCGATCACCGAGAGCCGCCGCCTCGAAGATGTCCCGAGGCGGCAGCAACCCTCGCAGGCATTCGACGATCTCCTGCTTGCCGTGGTAGCGGGCGATCAGGATGGGCGACGCGCCATGACGCCGGCTTCGAATCAGGCCGGGCCTGGCGGCAAGCATGGACTTCACCTTCCCGAGCTCGCCACCGCGGATAGCGACGATGAATGTCTCTTCCTCATCCATCGTGGTGTTTTCAGCCATGTCTTCACGCCCTCGGGGGTCTCTGTCCTTCAGCCACTCCGCCACCTTCACGGGCCCGGCCTGATCCGGCCGCTCGCCCGCGAGGTCGAGCGCCGTCTTGCCCTCGGCGTCCCGGAGATTGACATTGGCGCCGGCTTCGATCAAGAGCTTCACGACGCCGAGGTGTCCGCCCTTCGCTGCCAGGTGGAGCGGAGCGCGGCCCGCAGCCATGATGTTGACGAGCGTGGGGTCGTCCGCCAGACGCTGACGGACCTTGGACACCCAGCCCTCGCTCGCGGGCCAGCAGATTCCGACGGTCCTGGGCGTGCAGCGAAGCACATCGTCACGCAAGGTTGGATCAGCCCCCGCCTGCAAGAGCGCCTCGATGACCGCGCGCGAGCCCGAGAAGTAGGCCCAGTGGAGCGGCGTCCCCCCCGCGAAGGCGCGAAACGAGAGATCCGGCCCATGCCGAAGCAGCACGCGTACCGCTTCCTCCTTGCCGTTGCGGCAGGCGATGTAGAGCGCGTCGGATACGACCTCCCGGGCCGATGGCGGCGGGCAAGGCAGACGCATGCCGTCCGGACCATAGCGCGAGCTGCCCGTGGTGGAGGCGCCTTCCTGCAGCCGGCCCTCCGCGTCGAAGAACGCCTCGACCGCCTTCGCATCGCCGAGCCCGGCGGCGCAGTAGAGGTCGGGCGCGACGCCGCCACGCCGCAGCGCCTCCGCGACCTCGAAGTGTTCGGAGGTCACGGCCCAGGAGAGCGGAGTATGCGCCGAGTGCGCGTAGACGCCGTCCGGGTCGCCTCCACAGGCCAGGAGGAGGGCGATGAGGCCGGGCTTGTTGTGGTCCGCCGCCGAAAGCAGCGGCGTGGTCCCGTCGGGATGACGCGCGTTCACCAGCGCGGGCTCCACACTCAACATCCGCTCCACCGTCGCTTCGTCGGCGCGATAAATGGCGCCGTAGAATTCCTCGATCTGCTCTTGCGGCAATCCCGCGCGGCCCGAAGGCTCGCCGGCGGTCCGCAACGCGTCCAGATGCGCGCGGAGCTTGCGCCAGCTCGCGAAGCCGTGCTCGCGGGCCACGGCGAGCTGCGCGTCGGCGAGCCGCGCAGAGGCATCGCCGCGCTGCAGCTCCCGGAGCTTTTCCTTGGCGAGCTTCTTCAGGTACTCGAGGTTGGGACGATCCGGCAGGAGCATGACGCACCATCCTTCCATAGTGCCCGTTGTCCGCGATATCGGGCGGAAGGTGGTGATGTCGATTCACACGACAGGTGGGTTCAACCCTTCACGCGGACCGTGAGCCGCCTGGACGGCTAAGCCCCGAGTCTACGGATCGCTCAAAGCAAGTCAAGTATCCCTCTCCCCCATCGGGGGAGAGGGTAGGGTGAGGGGGCAGGGCTCAGCAGGAACGTGTATGATCCTCGGTCTATGCCCTCTCCGTCCGTCACAGATGCGCCCGAACTCCCACCCCGCCCGCTCATCTGCGGTTGCTCTCACGCCAGCGGCCTCTTCTCGACCAAACTCGCCACGCACCGCGGGCAGCGGCGCGAGGCGCCGGCCTCCGCTCACGGCCGGCCCGCCGGCGCCGAGACGCGCGAGCCAGTTCCGGCGACGGGCGTGCGCGGCTATTCGCCTCCGCCGCCGCCCGTCAGCCCCATCAAGGGGCTGATCGATTTTCACACGCATGCGGCGCCGGACGTCTTCGGCCGCGCCGTGGACGACGACGAGCTGGCCACGCTTGCTGCCTCGCGCCAGATGGAGGCGGTGGTCTTCAAGAGCCACGTGACCATGACCGCCGATCGCGCGTGGCTCGCGCGCAAGCACGTGCCCGGCGTGAAGATCTTCGGCGGCGTGGTGCTCAACGGCGCCGTGGGCGGGATCAATTCCCAGGCCGTGGAGTGGATGTGGCGCATGCAGGGCGGCCACGGCCGGGTTGTCTGGTTTCCGACCTTCGACGCCGACAACCACGTGCGCCGCGCCGGCACCGCGCCCTCGGGGATCCGCGTGGTGGACGAGCAAGGCGCGGTGCTGCCCGCCACGCGGGCGGTGCTCAAGGTGTGCGCCGCCCAGCGACTCGTCGTCCACACCGGCCACGCCTCGGGCGAGCAGGCGCTCGCGCTCATCGCGGCCGCCCGCGAGGAAGGCTGCGACCGGATCGTGGTCACCCACGCGCAGTTCGACGTGGTGGACATGGACGAGTCGCAGATGAAGAAGGCCGCGGCCATGGGAGGGAAGATGGAGCTGTGCGCCCTGGGCATCCTGGGAGGGCCGGAGTCGCCGCTCGAATTCATGCGTCACTCGAGGCGGGTTCCCTTCAAGGAAACGGCCGAACGCATCAAGAGCGTGGGCGCCCAGCACTTCGTGCTCGGCACGGATCTGGGCCAGAGCGGCAACCCCACGCCGGCCGACGGGCTCCAGATGTTCGTGGCGGGGCTCATGGTCGAAGGCATCACCCGCGAGCAGATCCAGACGATGGGGCGCGAGAACCCGGGCGCCCTCCTGATGGGCTAGGATCGGGGAATGCGCTTCGGCACCTTCTTCTTCTTCCAGGCCGCGCCCGGGCTCAGCCACGAAGAGGTCGTCCACCGCGAGCTCGAGCAGATGGAGTGGACGGAAGAGCTCGGCTTCGACCAGATCTGGCTGACCGAGCACCACTTCATCGACTACGGGCTGGCCGTGGATCCCGCCACCCTCGCCACCGCCGCCGCCTCCCGCACGCGCCGGGTGCGCATCGGGCTGGCCGCCGCCATCCTGCCCTTCCATCACCCGCTGCGCCTGGCCGAGCAGCTCGCGCTCGTGGACGTCGTCTCGCGGGGCCGGCTCGACGTCGGCGTGGGGCGCGGCAACCGACCCGCGGAGTTCAAGGGCTACCACGTGCCCCAGCAGGAGAACCGCGCGCGCTTCGATGAGGCGGTGGACATCATGCTGCGGGCCTGGACCGAGGATCGCTTCTCGTACGACGGGCAGTTCTTCACGATCAAGGACGCGCGGGTCATTCCCAAGCCCGTGCAGCGGCCGCACCCCATGATCTACCAGGTGTGCGGCAGCGACGACGGGATCGAGAGCACGGCCTCCCGGGGCTGGCCCATGCTGAACTCCATCCTGACCGGCCCCGTGGAGCAGCTGCTCAAGCGTCGCGACAATTATCTGCTCGCGCTGCGCAAGCACGGGCGGAGCGAGGCCGAGATCGACGCGCTCATGAAGAACTGGGGCGTGTCGCGACAGATCTACGTGGCGCCCACGGATGCGCAGGCGCTGGCCGAATCCAAGGACGCCGAGATGTGGTACCAGGACTCGCTGCGTCGCTTCCAGATCCCCGACAACATCGAGGAGCAGCATCCGAGCCTGCAGCCCGGCTTCCGCGCGGCGGTGGAGCGGTTCGCCAAGGTGACGTGGGAGGGACTGGTGGCCGAGACGGTGGCCTTCGGATCGCCCGAGACGGTGATCCGCAAGCTCGAGACCATGCGCGACATGGGCGTGGGCCAGGTGCTGTGCTGGATGAACTTCGGCGGCCTCGCCCAGGACAAGATCCGGCGCTCCATGGAGCTCTTCTCCCGCGAGGTCATGCCCCACTTTCGAACCTGACACCGACCCGAACGAATCCACAGGGAAAGCCAGGCCACCACATGCGGCTCGAGATCATCTGCACGGGCGACGAGGTCCTCACCGGCAAGATCGTCAACACCAACTTCAGCTACATGAGCCAGAAGCTGGAGGACGTGGGCCTCTCCGTGCAGTGGGAGACCACGGTGGGCGACGACCGCGAGAGCTTGCTCCGGGCCTTTCAGCTTGCCTCCGAGCGCGCGGATGCCGTCATCGTCAACGGCGGGCTCGGCCCCACCATCGACGACCTGTCCCAGGAAGTCGCGGCTCAGGCGGCGGGCGTCGAGCTCGTCCTGAACGAAGAATGGCTCACCCGCATGGAGGACTTCTTCAACCGGCGCAGCCGCATCATGCCGCCCAACAACCGGAAGCAGGCCATGCTGCCGGTGACGGCGGAGATCATCGACAATCCCGTCGGCACCGCCTGCGGCTTCGCCGTGGACATCGGCAAGGCCCGCTTCTTCTTCACTCCCGGCGTCCCCCGCGAGCTCCGGCGCATGCTCGAGGAGCAGATCATCCCGCGGCTCCTCGCGAAGAGCGGTCTCCAGACCTCCATCCACCTGAAGCGCTTCCACTCCTACGGGCTCGGCGAATCGCACGTGGACTCGCTGCTCACCGGCGTGGAGGAGCTGGTGCCCGACGGCAGCGTGAAGCTGGGCTTCCGCGCCCACTACCCGCAGCTCGAGACCAAGCTGACCGTGCGTGGGGCCGACATGGACGAGATCAAGCGGAAGCTCGCCCCCGTCGAGCAGGAGATCCGCAAGCGGCTCGGCAACTTCATCCTGGCCGAGGACGACAAGACGCTCGAAGGCGTCATTCTGGCCGAGCTCACGAACCGCCAGGCCTCGCTCTCCATCGTGGAGACCTTCACGGGCGGGCAGATCGCGGCGCGCGTCGCCCACCTGCCGGGAGCGGAGCGCCTCTTCCGCCGTGGCCTCGTGGCCCGCGATCTGGTCGAGCTGGGCGCGGCCGTCGGCTTGCCGCGCGCTTCGCTGGAGGGCGAGATCACGAAGGAGACGGCGGAGGAGGTCGCGCGGGCGGCCAGGAAGCAGAGCGGCGCCACGCATGCGCTGGCCGTGCTCATCGACCTGGACGAGGGCCCGGACCGCATCGAGTTCGGCGGCACCATCTGCCTGGCCATCGCCGCCGAGACGGAGGCCGCCTCGCGGCGCTCGCGCATCCTGGGCGGCCGCGAGTGGGTCCGCCTGGGCGCCGTTGAGATGGGCCTGGACTGCCTGCGGCGCTACCTGCAGGGACTGCCCGTCTACGAGCGCATCGACTTCGAGAAGACGTAAGAGCCCGCAGCAAAGGTCGTAGCCATGGTGGTCGGCGTTCCGAAAGAGATCAAGGTCGGCGAGCAGCGCGTCGCCCTGACGCCGGCGGGCGCGCGCGCCTTCACCGAGGCGGGGCACCGCGTCCTCGTCGAGGCGAATGCGGGCGGAGGCAGCGGATTCCGCGACGACGACTATGCTCGCGCGGGCGCCGTGGTGACGGTGGCCGACGGCGTGTGGAGCCAGGCCGAGCTCGTCCTCAAGGTCAAGGAGCCACTCCCCGAGGAAGTGGCGCGCACGCGCGAGGGCCAGATCCTCTTCACCTACCTCCACCTGGCCGCCGTGCCCGAGCTGATCCGCGGTCTCCAGGCCCGCAAGTGCATCGCCATCGCCTACGAGACGGTGGCGCGCGCGGACGGCAGCCTGCCCCTCCTGACTCCGATGAGCGAAGTGGCCGGGCGCCTGGCCGTCCAGGAGGGCGCACATCACCTCGGCGAGGCCTACGGGGGGCGCGGCATCCTGCTCTCGGGCATCCCCGGCGTCCCCCACGGCAACGTCGCCATCCTCGGCGCGGGCACCGTCGGTCTCAACGCCACCAAGATGGCCTTGGGCTATGGCGCCGACGTCTCCCTCCTCGACATCAATCTCGACCGCCTGCGCCATGCCGACGACATCTTCGGCGGACGCGTCATCACCATCGCCTCCAATCGCTACAACATCGAGCAGGTGCTCCAGCGGACCGATCTCCTGATCGGCGCCGTGCTCATCGCGGGCGCCCGCGCCCCCGTGCTCGTGACCGAGGCTATGATCAAGAGCATGAAGCCGGGGGCGGTGGTGGTGGACGTGGCGGTGGACCAGGGCGGCTGCGTCGAGACGATCCGGCCCACCACGGTGGTGGACCCGGTCTACACCGTCCACGGCGTCCTGCACTATGGCGTCACCAACATGCCCGCCCTCGTGCCGCGCACGTCGACCTTCGGGCTGACCAACGCCACCTTGACCTATGCGCTGCAGCTCGCCGTGCTGGGACCGCTGGGCGCCGTGCGCGCGAGCCCCGAGCTGGCCCGCGGCGTCAACATCTGGCGCGGCCGCATCGTCTATCCCGCCGTGGCTGCCGCCGTGGGCGAGACGCCCCTGCCCCTCAGCGACCTCCGCTGAGAAGCTGGAGCCCGTCCCGCCACTTCTTGCGGACGGCCCACCACGCTCGCTTGATCGTCCAGAGCATCCCGACCCGACGCCTGGACCAGCGAAAGAAATTCTCCGGCGAGGAGGTGGCGAAAGGATCGCCAAAGCGGTCCGCACGCCTTCCCAGCCGGCGGTAGAGATAGCGCCCCCGCTCGCCGATCGGCCGGCCGTTGGCGAACTGGCCATACGCGTAGGGCCATCCCTTCGTCTCGTGGTACCCGGCCGCGTCCAGCAGCCGCACATAGCGACGGAAGATCTCCGCCGCCCCACCGACATTGGACATGTTGAGCCGATCGTTGTAGCGGGTGACGGCATCGGGGCGCTCGGGATCGAACCCGCTGAAGCGAAAGAAGCGACCCGGGTGCCCGTCCACGGTGACGTCGTCTCCGCTGACCGCGATTTTTCGCTCGGGCAGGTTCCAGTGCGCCACGTTGAGGCCGGGATCGCGAACCACCTCGACATCGTCGAAGAACGCGGGCACGAGGTCCAGCCAGCGCTGCTCGAAATGGATGCCCCGCGGCACCTCGTGGCGGCAGTGCTCGAACAGCCGCTCCCGCCACCAGGTCAAGAATGCCCGCCCGGTGGGCGTCGCGCTCACTCCAAGAAAGCCCACATTGTAGACGCCGGACTGCAGGATGTTGAGCTCGCGCTCGATGCCCTCCTCTCCGCAGAGGGGCTCCAGCAAGTGGGGCGTGAGGACGATGGAGCGTCGGCCCAGCAGCTCGAGCACGGGGGTGAGCTCGCCGACCACGAGACTTTCCTGCTTCAGGAACGCCGCCCCGGAAAACCCCTGCTCCAGCAGGTGCGTCAGCAGGTAGGGGGTGGCCGCGTACATCAGCTCTTGCCGCGTGTAGTGGAAGCGGAAGCGCGCGAGATCGGGAATGCCGAGATCGCCGAGGCGCAGGACCTGAAACGGCTCGGAAGCGGGATCGAAGTACCCGTCGACCTCATCCGAGAGGAGCACGAAGAACGGAGTCTCGGGATGGTAGCGGCGGAAGGAGTCCGCGAGCACGCGCGCGAGCGAGAGAAAGCTCTTGGCCACCACGGTCGCCACCGCCAGCTTGCCCATGCCTAGCGGTCACCTCTCGATCGATGGAGCCAGCGGAAGGAGCCGTCTCTCGCGCCGGCCGAGCCGTAGGCGTAGGGCCAGCCCTTGGTCTCCTGGTAGCCGGCCTTTGCGAGGAGGGCGAGGTAGCGGCGAAACACTTCGGCCGCCGGGCCGACATTGGACATGTCGAGGCGCGGCGAATACCGGGTGACGGCGTGCGGCCGGTCCGGGTCAAAGCCGCTGAAGTGAAAGAACCGGCAGGGCCGACCGTCCACGGTGATGGCATCGTCGACGACCCTGACGGCCCGCTCCGGCAGGTTCCAGTGCGCCACGTTGTAGCTCGCGTCCCGGAAGATGCTCACGTCCTTGAAGAACACCACGGCCAGGTCCAGCCAGCGCTGGTCGAAGTACACCCCGTGCGCCACGTCGTGGCGGCAGTGCTCGTGGACCCGCTCCTGCCACCACCGCAGGAAGGCGCGAGCGGATGGGCGGGCGGACACTCCCACGAAGCCGCCGTTGTACACGCCGGACCGGAGGATGTTCAGCTCCCGCTCGACGCCGTCCTCGCCCGACAGCGGCGCGAGCAAATGAGGCATGAGAACCACCGCGTGCTCGCGCACGCGCGAAAAGAGATGGTCCAGGCGGCCCAGCACCCAGATGTCCGGATCGAGGAAGATCGCGCTCCCGAATCCGCGATCGAGCAAGTGGCTCAGCAGGTAGGGCTTCGAGGCAACGGCCATCTGCCTGCGGTCGTAGCGGGCGCGGAGGCGAGGGAGATCGGGAATCCCGAGCTCGTCTTGCCGCACGAGGCGAAATGGCTCGGCCGCCGGATCGAAATGGCCGTCGACCTCGTCGGAGAGGAGGGCGAAGAAGGGGATATCCGGATGCTGGCGGAGAAACGATTCGGCCAGCACGCGCGCAAAGGACACGTAGTTCTTGGCGACCACGGTCGCCACGGCCAGCTCCGGCATGCAACGTCCTCTCCGCTCGACTAGTGATTCTTCCGTGGCAGCGGCAGTGGTCTCGACGACTGCGTCGGGCCCGCGCGAGCGTTTACGACTTGCGGAAGGCGTTGACGGCGGTCACCAGGGCGGGTGTGCCGCCGAAGAGATACGCCACTTCGACCGCTTCCTGGATCTCCGCCTCGGAGGCGCCCGCCCCGCGCGCGCGATTGGCGATGGTGGCCACGCCATCCGGGTGCGAGAGGAGCGCGTCCACGATCATCGTCATGAGGATCTTGTACTTGGCGGGGATGGCGCCGTCTTTCAAGACGTACTCGCGCTGGCTCAGGTAGGATTCCACGAACTTGGGATCGCGCTGCTGCAGCTCCTGGATCCACGGGGGCAGGGTCGGCTGGGCCATGGGGGCCTCCTCGAGATGGGGTCAGGTCTCACAATCCTACATTTCCTCAAGGATCTTTTGGGAGATTATCGCGGCCAGGCGACCTAATGTTGGATTGTGAGACCTGACCCCGGAGGGAGGGCTGGATGGTACGGATCATCGACATGGAATGCAGTGTCCCGCGTGCGGAAGGCGAGACCTCGCCGGCGACCGGTACGACGGGGGGCGGCGGCGCCGGGCAGCCCGCGGCCTACGGCATGGGAAACTACGGCCGGATCTTCCGCTCACGCCGCGAAGCCGCCGACCACCGTCCGGGGATCGACCTCGACGCCTACGTCGACATGCTCGCGAAGCTGGGCATCGTACGCTCCGTCCCCTTCGGCGTCACCAACGAGGAGACGGCGGCGCTCCTGCGCCGGTACCCCGATCGGTTCCTGGGGCTGGCCCGCATCAGCGTCAACGCCTTCAAGGGGATGAGCGGCGTCCGCGAGCTGGAGCGCCTGGTCCGCGACCAAGGGTTCCACGCCCTCGGCGTGTCCGCGCTGCTGGATTGCCTTCCCGCGAGCGATCGCCGCTTCTACCCGCTCTATACCAAGGCCGCCGAGCTGGGCATCCCCGTGCGGATCTACTCCTCGATGAACTACGCCAACGACCGGCCCTACGACCTGGGCCATCCTCGGCATCTCGACCAGATCGCCATGGATTTTCCCGAGCTCAAGATCATCGGCGGCCTGGGCGGCTGGCCCTGGGTCAACGAGATGGTCGCCCTCGTGCGCCGGCATCCCAACCTGCACGTCGACACCTCCGCCCATCGCGCGAAGTACCTCGGCCAGGCGGGCTCCGGCTGGGAGATGCTCATCCAGTTCGGCAACACGCTGATCCAGGACAAGGTGCTCGTGGGCATGTCGGCGGGACTGGTCGGCCAGCCCTACGAGACGCTGATCCAGGAATACCTGGGCCTGCCCCTCAAGGACACCGTCAAGGAGAAGTGGCTCTACGGAAACGCCGCGCGGGTGTTCGGACTGGACTGACGGACGGAGGCTCCATTGAAGAGCGCTCCTCCGACGCTTCGCCCCTCGTAATGGCTCGGGATGGGCACCCCGAAGAACTCGAGCACCGTGGGGGCGATGTCCTCAGTCCGGACCTCGTTCTTGATCTCGCCTGACTGGAAGCGCGGGCCGAGGCCCGCGAGCAGCCCATTGGATCGATGGTCCCCGCTCCGCTCGAACGGGAAGTCCTCCGCGACGGTCCCGATCCGGGGAGAGCGGACGGCCCTGATCGGGAAGCTGTGCTCCCACTCCACGAGGAGATCGGGAAAGTCGGCAAGGTGGGGGCCCTGGTAAAGCTCGGCCGGCCGCGCGACCCACTGCACGACTTTCCGGCCGGTCTCAGCATCCTCGAGCGAGAGCAGGACCTCCGTCAGCTCCCGGCACAGCGCTTCGTGCTCGGCCCCGGGCTCAACGGTTCCCGCCGGTTCTCGCCCGCGCAGATTGATCCGGATCCCGCTCGTCATGTAGTGCTCAGGCACCGCAAAGGCGCGAGCCCGCTCCCAGGGGCGCACCTCGTGGTGGGTTTGCCGCCACAAGGCGGAGGCGAGCCGGGGCAGCCAGCCCTTGACGTGTCGTCGCACTCGAGCTGGCACGAGATGGCGAAGCTTCCAGGTGGATTGCTCCACCACCGACGAATCCGACGCTGAGGGAACCATCCCACTCATCCCGAGGCGATCGAGCACCGGCCGTAGCAGGTGCGCGCCGGTATAGAAGGGACCCATGCCGTGGCTCAGCATCACGAGCGCGTGGGAGTCCTCCCCGACATGCTCGAGAAGCGCGGCTACCCCCGTGTCGATCTCCCGATACACGTCGAGAATCGCCGTCGCCAGCTCCTGCGCTGCCGACGGGTCATGGCGGGGATGCCCCGGATCAAGGAAGTGCCAGAAATGGTGGCCGACGCAGTGAGACTCGGAATAGACGCCGAGAAAGAGGTCCCAGTCCTCGAGCTCCAGACAGTGGCGAAGCAAAGCCGTCTTCCTTCTGACGCCTTCGATCAGCTGTTCACGGAACCGCTGATACTCCGCCGCGGTGCGCTTGCGTCCCAGATTGCAGCTCGGGACGGGATGATCGCCGAAACGCCGCACGAGGTCGTCGATCAACGAGGCGGGATACGAGGAGCGCGCCCACGACCAGGCATCGTGGGCGCCCCAGTTGGTGACCTGCATACCGTTCAATCTCTTGGCTGTTCGGGCGAATGGCGCGTCGATGATGGTGACCCGCTTTCCCGCCCGGCTGAGGTGCTCCCAGAAAGGTGGCACGGGCAGACGATCCGCGTGCAGCGCCACTTCGAGATCGTACGTGCCGCGCTTGAGCTGCTGATAGGCGAACATGCCGTGGGTGGCTGGCGACTGGCTCGTCAGAAAGGTCGGCCACACCCCGCCTTCGAGCACCGCCTCCGGGGTGACGATCGGAGCGACCGCGCCCGAGGCGAGCAGCCGGGCCATCGTCGGGAGATGGCCCTCTCCGGCCCATCGCCGGACGAGTGCGCTATCAACGGAATCGAGGCCAATGAAGAGCAGTTTCGGTGATTTCATGCCCTGTCACGATCGCAAATGAAGCGCCCACATTCAACAAAAACCATGGGGCGCGGGCCGGCCACCGCCAAAAAACTGGGCGGTAACCCTGGCACCGCCCGCAACAATTGACGCCCTTCGCGGTCCTGACATAGATTCGAACTGTGACCTCCACCTCGTCGGCTCTCGTGACCGTCATCGTCCCATGCTTCAACTACGGTCATTTCCTTCCCGAAGCCCTGGAGAGCCTGTCGCGTCAATCTCACCCCCGCTGGGAATGCATCGTCGTCGACGATGGCTCGACGGACAATACCCAGGCGGTCGTCCAGTCGTATGTCCGTCGAGACCCCCGCTATCACTACATGCATCAGCACCACCGCGGTTTGTCACGAGGAGGTAGGAATCGTCTATTCTCCCGTTCGATACTTCACGACGACGGGGAGCCGGGAACGACGGTACTCCATGCGCGAGCCGGACGAGCCGTGGATGCCGCAGACGTCGGGGCGCGGACGGCCGGTCATCTCCGCCATCGCCCGGGACAACTTCATGGCCGTCAACTGTCCGCTCGTCCGCCGCGATGTCACCGCCCTGGCGGGTGGCTTCGATGAGACGCTGCCCGCCCTCGAGGATTGGGAGTACTGGATCCGCTGCGCCGTCCAAGGTACCTGGTTCCAGTATCTCGACGAGCCCGACACCTACGCCCTCGTCCGTCACCATGCGGCCAGCATGAGCAACGACTCGATGCGGATGACCAGAGGGCTGATTGCGCTGTGCCGGCAGGCTCTTCGGTCGGCCCCCGATGCCGGCGCACGTGCCCTCTTTGCGTGGAGACTGGCCTCCGCCCGGCACAACCTGTATGCCCTCCAGCTGCGAAACGGCATGCCCGTGCGCGGGCTCCTGAACGGCCTTGCCCTCGGGCTTTCGGAAACTCGGTACCGGCTCTCGCTCCGCTGCCTTCTCGGCCTCGCGTTGCTGCCTCTCATCGGCAGACGCCGCGTGGCCGACCTTCTTCTCGAAGTCTCCTGGTCACGTTCGATCCGGAGCTACATCTCCGGCTGACCTCCGCGTCTCCGAACCCAGCGCGCGATCCTCCGGAACCCTCCAAGCACCATACGGCCCGGCAGTGCGGGCTGCCATCGCACGGCCCGCGCCGCCGCCACAAGTCCACGGATGATGCGGCCCCGGGCCAGGCTCGCGCGGGCGGCGGCAACATGGTGCCGGCTCACGTCGTCGCGCGTCAGCCCGAGTTCCCGCGGGCCCCGCCATGCCTCCCTCGCCAGGGCCACCGCCGTGTCGTGATAGCCCGCCTCGCCCATCACGTTGGCCCAGCTACCAGCCACCGTGGCCACCTCCTTCTCGATCTCGGCCGCCGTCATTCCGAGTCGAATCAACGTGTCGCGAG
>WNGR01008816.1_pt1 | contig 13044 bp, 10 predicted proteins | sample 5407581 | NCBI WGS metagenome assembly WNGR01 (sample SAMN13153383, study PRJNA577476) | soil metagenome | isolation source: 80 cm soil or saprolite under Garry oak tree replicate 2 | place: USA:California | collected 2016-06-15 | reverse complement strand
AGGCCGGTGCCCGCCGTCGCGCTCGTGAGCGGAGCCGGGCCGGTGATCGTGAACACAATCGCGGAGTCCAACCCGGAGTTCGGCGATGTCAACCGCACCTTGAGTTGACCCGGGCCGGAAGGACCCGTCGAATCGCCGCCGCAGCTCAGCCCGGGGACAAGCAGCGCTGCGATCAGCGCGAATCCGCAGAGCCGCTTCACTGCCGGGCTCCCTTCCGCTGCATCGCCTGAAGCGCGGCGGCGCTCAGCGGAGCGCCGGTCGCCTTAACCCATGCCAGGAAGTCGCCGACGTCGAAGCTCCCGTTGTTATTCCCGAGGAAGTCGAGATACCGGACCTGATCGGCGTTGAGCGGCGTCGTAGGGCCAAGCAGCTGCGCGACGACGTCGCTCGTCGCGAGCGTCGGCGCAGTGACGGAGAGCGTGAAAGCGCGGCTCACGGTGCTGCAGGACGTCACCCTGGCGGTGTAACTGAAGTTGCCGGTCTGCGCCGGGAAGCCAGAAACCACGCCAGCCGTACTCAGCGTGAGGCCCTGCGGCAAGGCGCCGCCGATCACGCTCCACACCGTGACGCCCCCACCGCCGCTGATCTGCAGCGTGTCGGCATACGTGGCGCCCATGATCCCGTTGGGCCGGGCGTTCGCCGACGTAATCGTGGCGCCGCTTCCGAAGTTGGCGGTGAGCGCGTAGGGGCGGCGCATCGGAACCGAGATCACGGAGTCGGTCGTGGTCGTATCACCAGTCCAGCCGCAGAAGTTGAGTGCTGAATCCACCGGCGTGAGCTGAACCGCCCGGCCATCCGGGACGAAATCTCCCGCCACCAGATTGATGGCTGTGTCCGCCGTGACGCCTCCCCCGCTCGTGTGGTTCGCTTGAAGCTTGAAATCGCGCGCTACGGTCGCTGTCAGGTTCGCGCCCGCGAGACTTCCGGTGATCCCGTGATTGGGGAGGCCGCCATCCGACCAGGAAACGAAATGCCAGCGAGTCCTGCCGTTCGGTGCCACCTGCGGGTCGTTGAGCCCCACCGTGTGGCTCGACCCGTCATCGAGCAGATCGCGGAAGACGCTGAAGCTCGCACCGTCAAACTGGATGACCGCCGCCGAATCGCTGGCACGCACGACCGTCAGCGAGCCGAACCGCAGCCGGAAGGACATCGTGCGATCCGTAATGAGTTGGCGGATCGAGTCGACCGCGACACCCGCAAATGAACCATCGAAGTTTTTCAGCGCCGCGGGGTTGGTGCGGAACACAAACGCCGTATTGCCTTGCGTGCCTGGGTACGGGTCCCCCGCGTCACCCCGATTCGAACAGCCTAGGAACATCGAGGTGGCCGGGCAAAAATTCGAGGATGCTGCAGATGCATCAAGATTGCCGAAGGCGTCAGCCTGGATCAGCTCGAGCCCGTGAATGGAGCCCGTATTCACGGCGTTGCCAGCCAGTTTCGTCGAATCGACGTGCCAGATGATCAATCCCCCGCCGCAGCTAGGTGGGTCGCCCGCGCGATGGCAGTGATAGCGGATCACAGCGCTATCGGACTGCTGTCGCTGTCTGTTTTCCAGCAGGTAATACTCGCCGCGGGGATTCGACCCCTGCACCGCGACGTAAAAGGCGGTGTCGGACAACGGCGCGGCGTCGAAGGTATACGTGCCCGTCGTCGTCAGCGGGGCGATGGTAATCCAGCCAAGCTCGTTGAGGGACCAGGCCTCCATGCGGGAGGGGCTCAGTGGCGTCGTGAAATTGCCCGAGCTCATGAGTCCCCATTCGCCGATGCCTTCGCTCAGGTTGTCGGTGTCGTACAGATCCGGTAGCCCAAATCCGTGCCCGGTTTCGTGAGCCACGGTGCCGATCGGCATGATCTCCGTGGGCGTGCAGGAGCTGGCACCGCCGACGGCGGGTTGCAGGATATAGTCGCTGATCTTGACCTTCTGTCCGGCGTGACCGGGCCAGTCATCTTGCGTTGTGTAGGGTGGCAGCGCAAAGCGATGCGCCCACAGGTGATTCTGCGGCGCGCTCGAGGGACCGCATTCCCCGCCGATCGCCTCGTGCATGAACAGCACCAGCGGAACGAACCCCGTTGTGGAATCGACGTATTGTGAGAAGTCGATCATCGCGTCGAGTTTGGTGAGCGCCTCAATCAACCCGGAGCGCATGCGACCGATCGCCTCGAAACTCCATACTCCGTTACAGTTCGTTGAGCCGTACGGATTCGACGCCTGGCACGTCGCGCTCGTGCCACCGGCATAGTAGACCTCGTTGCTGTCGAGTGTCGTGTAGCCGTACGTCGTGCCCTGGATGTCGAACACGCCATTCGACATCTCCCGGTAAAACGACCGGTACGTGTACGGTCGACCCGCCGGCGGCGTCGTTGCAAACAGCACGGCATCATAGTCGGCGGCGACGAATGCTGGCGCGGGCGAGTCTTTGTAGCGACCCGCCACGGCGGCGGACGCGTTCAGCTCGCTGAATCGTCCCGCGGCGCGCAGCCGAGCGCGCGTCGCGCGGACGGCCCGAGCCCGAACCCGCCAGACACCATCCTTTCGAAAATCGAATCCCGGAATCTCCCAGCGAGGGTGCCGCCGATCTTGCGCGTGTGAGACCTGCGGAAGCAGAGCGCACAGCAAGGCGCCGACGCCCAGGTATCGGACGAGATGTGGCACCACTAGAAACCTCCGGGAAGGAACGGCGTAGAGCCCCTCGACCACCGCAATCTAGGGTACTAGTCCGAAACCCCGAAAGGCTGTGCCAGGTCTCACATTGAGCCTTGCCAATTCGGGATCGCAGGGCTAAGCTGTACCACCGCCTACCCATAGGAACCGAGGCTTCGTGCGCACAGAGACCCTGCAGCACATCGCGCTGTTCGACAAGTGTAAGAACTTCACCCGGGCGCGCGAGGTCCAGGCTGCGGGGCTGTACCCCTACTTCAAGCCGATCTCCCGCTCCGAAGACACCGTCGTCGTCATCGAAGGCCAAGAGCGGGTCATGATGGGGTCAAATAATTACCTCGGCCTGACCCACCATCCGGAAGTCCTAGCCGCCGCACGGGCGGCACTCGAGCGCTACGGCTCCGGGTGCACCGGCAGCCGCTTCCTCAATGGGACGCTCGACTTGCACGAGCAGCTCGAGACCGAGCTCGCCGAGTTCTTTCGCAAGGAATCTTGCCTCGTCTTCTCAACGGGCTATCAAGCGAATCTGGGCGTCATTTCGGGCCTGGTGGGACGTACCGACGTCGTCTTCCTCGACAAGCTCGATCATGCGTCCATCGTCGATGGCGCCAAGATGTCACACGGCGAAACGGTGCGTTTCAACCACGGCGACTTGGCCGGTCTCGAACGCAAGCTCCAGAAGCTGCCGGAAGGCACTGGGGCGATGGTCATCGTGGACGGCGTCTACTCGATGGAAGGCGACATCGCCGACGTCCCCGGACTGCTCAAGGTCTGCCAGAAGTACGGCGCGGCACTCGCCGTCGACGACGCGCATTCGGTCGGCGTCCTCGGCCCCAACGGGGACGGCACGGCGGCGCACTACGACCTGGTGGACGAAGTCGACTTGATCGTCGGCACGTTCTCGAAGTCGCTGGCGTCGATCGGCGGCTTTGCGGCAGGGTCGGAAACCGTCATCCACTATCTCCGCCATCACTCGCGGCCCTTGATCTTTACGGCCGCGCTGCCGCCCTCCAACACGGCCGGCGTGCTCGCCGCGCTGCACGTGCTGCAGCGCGAGCCGGAGCGGCGCGAGCAGCTGTGGCGCAACACGCGCCGCCTGCAGGACGGCATGCGCTCCCTCGGCTTCGAGATCGGTCCGACGGAGACGCCCATCATTCCGGTGCTGATCGGGCCGCTCGACAAGACCTTCCTCTTCTGGCGGAAGCTGTTCGACGCCGGCGTGTTCACGAACCCAGTGGTGCCGCCCGCCGTCGCACCATCGCAGTGCCGGCTGCGCACCAGCCTGATGGCGACGCACACGGCCGAGCAGATCGACCTCGCCCTCGAGGTCTTCGGCCGCCTCGGAAAAGAGCTGGGGGTCATCTGACCGCAGTGGAGATCGTGCCCGTCTCAGACGGGCGCGGTCTCGATCGCTTCATCGCCTTCCCGTACAACCACTATCGCGATGATCCGCTGTGGGTCCCACAGCTGCGCCGCGACATACATACGCTGCTATCCCCGTCTAAGAACCCGTTCTTCCAGCACGCCGAAGCTCAGTACTTTCTGGCGAACTCGAATGGCCGGGTTGTCGGCCGGATCGGCGCGATCAAGAACGACATGCACAACCGCGAGCACCACGATCGCGTCGGATTCTATGGTTTCTTCGAATCAATCAACGATCAATCCGTAGCGAACGCGCTCTGGGACACCGCCGGCGCGTGGCTCAAACAGCGGGGCTTCGACACGATGCGGGGGCCGATGAGCCCGTCGGTCAATGACGAATGCGGCCTACTGATCGCGAACAACGGCACGCCGCCGTCGCTCATGATGCCCTACAACTTTCCGTACTATCAGACGCTGCACGAGCGCTATGGCTTTACGAAGGCGAAGGACCTACTCGCTTATGAAGGCGGCGGCCCGCAGGTGGCGCCGGAACGATTCGTCCGGCTCGCGCAGCGCGCCGCCGAGCGCCGCGGCATCAAGCTCCGTTCCCTCGACATGAAGCGGTTCGACGCCGAAGTGGAGCTGATCAAGGCGCTCTACAACAGCGCCTGGGAGAAGAACTGGGGGTTCGTGCCGCTGACAGAGGCGGAAATCGATCACCTGGCGAAGCAGCTCAAGCCGATCGTGGTACCCGAGCTCGTGATCTTCGCCGAGCTGGAAGGAAATATCGTGGGATTCGGCGTGGGATTGCCCGACTTTAATCTCGCGCTGCTGCACAACCGCTCGGGCCGGATGTTCCCGGGCATCCTCAAAGTGTTGTGGTATTCCCGGAAGATTCATCGCGCGCGGATTCTGCTGCTCGGGGTGGTCCCGGAATTCCGCGGCCGCGGTGTCGACGCGCTGTTGTATCAGAAGGTGTGGGAGAATTCGGTCAAACACGGCATGCCGCGCGGCGAAGCTGGTTGGATCCTCGAGGACAACGCCCTGATGAACAAGTCCGCGACCCAGCTCGGCTTCCGCATCTCCAAGACCTACCGCATTTACGACACAGCGCTGTGAACGTCTTTGTGACCGGTGGCACCGGCTTCGTCGGTGCTCACCTGGTCAAGGCACTCTGTGCGCGCGGTGATCGCGTCACCGCGCTGGTGCGTCGGCCTGCGCTCGCGCAACAACTGGGCTGGAGTCCAGACGTGCGGCTGATACCCGGGGATCTCGACAACGACGCCGCCCTGCGCGAGGGAAGTTCCGGCGCGGATGTCGTCTACCACGTCGCCGGGAAAATTGCCGCGCGGAATGCCGCGGAGTTCATGGCCACGAACCGCGACGGCACGGCGAACGTGCTCGAGGCCGCGCGCGATGGCGGTGTCGGGCGGCTGCTCTTCGTCTCCTCGCTCGCAGTGGCGGGTCCCACGACCCTCGGTCATCCGATCGACGAGAGTCGTCCGCCCGCCCCGGTCACCGCCTACGGGCAGTCCAAGCTCGCCGCCGAAGTCCTCGTCCACGCGATGCCGCCGTCCCTGCCCTGGACCATCGTCCGGCCGCCCGTCGTCTACGGTGAATGGGATCGTGGGACCCTGAAGATTTTTCAGCTCGCCCGGCGCGGCGTGGTGCCGGTCTTCGGTGACGGCTCGCAGGAGCTATCGGTCATTCATGCCGAGGATCTGGCCCGGGCGCTGATCGCCGCGGCCACTTCACCCGCCTCGGCCGGTCGCGTTTATTTCGCCGCGCACCCGGTGATAACGACGAGCCGGGCGTTGGTCCTCGCGGCGGCCCGGGCACTCGGCCGCGGCGCCCCGCGCATCGTCCCGGTGCCACCGGTGATCGCGCGCGGCGTGCTCTGGGCTGTCGGGACTCTTGCGTATCTGGCGGGGCGCGCCACCTTGCTGTCGGCCGACAAAAGCAATGAGTACCTCGCCCCGGCATGGACGTGCCGGAGCGAGGCGTTGACGCGCGACACGAACTGGCAGGCGCAGATCGACCTCGAAACCGGCTTGCGCCGGGCTGCGAATTGGTATCGGGAGGTGGGATGGCTCTGAAGCCACTGTGGCGCGAGTACACCGCCGTCGACATCGCCACGGCCGCCTATATCGCGATCGCGACCGGTGCGGTTCTGCTCTCCTTCCGCGGTGACGGGATTCCGGGGTGGCCGTGGATCCTCAGCGCCCACACCCTGATCGTCGCCCTGGTGCTGCTGGCACCGCGGGCGCGTAACGCGGGCCCCATCGGCCGGTTTCTCGGCGACTGGTATCCGATGCTGTTGCTCCCCGCCCTCTACGGCGAAATCGGTATACTCACGCTCAGCGCGGGATTCCAGAACGACTTGCTGATTCAGCGCCTGGAGACCTGGGTGTTTGGGTCGCAGATCTCCTATCGGTGGATTCGCGAGTCACCCAACCAGGTCCTGTCGTGGGCCCTGCACGCCTGCTACCTCGCGTATTACCCGATTCTGTACACGTCCCCCTTCGCGCTCTGGATGGTCGGGCGGCGTGACGCCTCGCGCCACACGATTTTCGCCGTGATGGCAACTTTTTACCTGTGTTACGTTGCCTTCCTCTTCTTCCCAGTCGCCGGACCGCGGTATGCATTTGATGGCGCCCACAACGTCGCGACCGAGGTCGGGCCGGCACGGTTTGCCGCGTGGCTCTTGGACCGTGGAGACTCGTGGGGCGCGGCCTTCCCGTCGTCGCACGTGGCCGCGTCCGTCGTCGCGACAGGCATGGCGTTGCGCTATTGGCGTGCGCTCGGCCTGTTGCTGCTGCCGTTTACTGCCGGACTGATCCTGGCCGTGGTGTACGGGCAGTTCCACTACGCCGTAGATGCGCTGGCCGGGTTGATGGTGGCCGCGATGATGCTGGGGATCATGCAGACCGCAGAAGCCACTGCGCCGCAACGCCTGGCGGTGGGCGACTACGGGGTGGAGCCGGGCAGCAGCGCTTAGTGCGCCATGTGCATGTGGCCCATCTCCAACGGCATGCCGACGACCGGCTTGCCCACGGGGCCCATGAAGTGCCGCAGATCCTTTTGGTAGAGTGAATCGCTCGGATCGGTAGCGGGCCAGATCGCGTCGCGAGCGGGCATGAACAACCCTCCGACGACTCCCATGCCCCCGTCAGGAATCGGGTCCCCCGTCGAATTCTCATAAATCACGCGCACGCGATAGCGGTGCGACGGCGTGATCCGCATGCCGAGTCCCTTCAGACTGTAGAGCTTCCCGACCGGCACGGCGCTGGCTGCGCCGGGCGGCGCCGGAGCGGGTTCCCCGTGCCACAGCAGCGTGCCGGTTGTCGCATCCCAAAACTCGATGGTCCGTCCGTAGGCATGCATGTGGCCACCGATGACAATCAGCTTGCCTGGAACCGCGGGGCTTCCTTCATACGAGCGTTCGCTGCGGCCCGGCGGCAAATCGAACGACTTGTCACCGAGCGGGAAAGCGACATCGAGTTGCCAGGGAAGCACAGAGAACAAGGGCCACGGCCGATGATCCGGTACATAGTTGAGAACGAGCCGGACTCGAACGCCCCGATATCCGACATTCGTGGGATTGTGCACCATCGCATTGGCGAGAATGCGCTGGCCCGCGCGAATGCGCGATCCGAACAGCAGCCAAGGGAACCGAATTTCGCCGGTCTCCATGCCGGAGGCGAGGATCCGCCGAGCGATCGGCAGAAAGAGCTCTCGTTCGCTTGGATCCATGACGTTCATGTGATGCAGCAAGACCCTCGGCAACTGGCGACCCTTCTCATCGACGAGCTCGGCGTGCAATGCGTAAATCGATCCATCAATCGGAAACTCTGCGACGGACGCCGGCTCATCCACGACGGTCCCCGCCGGCAAATCCACCGGGGGCAGCTCGAGCGTCAGCTCACCACGTTTCGAACCAGGCGTGATCGTGGCGCGCTCGAGCGCGCTCCAATAATCGTTCGGCACGCCCCGACCAGCGGCAGCGGGACGGGTCGGCATCGCGCCAGCTGCTGAGCCGGCAACGACTACACGGAGTGCAGCCAGGACCACGATCAACCGTGGACGCATCGGGAGGTCTCCTACCGAATCAGGTGTTCCGCTACAGCTGCAAGTTTGGAAAAGGGAACGCCATCGAGAGCGACACCGGATGGGACGGCGACGTCGAGGCGTTCTAATACCGTCGGCATCAGATCTACGGTACGAAGACCCGAGTCGGGAAGAGCCACGCTGGCCGCGATCGGGACTTCCATATGTTCCGCAGTGAGACTACCGTGGCCCGCCCGATGCTCGGGGATTTCCCAGGGACCCCGGAAATCGGCCCCCGGCGCGGCTGCCAGGACGAGATCCCCGGCGCGCTGGGTCCCAAAGAGCTGGAGCAATTGGCGCGGGGCGTCGGGCACGTCAGTTTCCATCGTTCGCGTCAGGAGCTCTCGATCGTCGAGTTCTCGATACCCGCCGAGGCCCAGCGGATCGCCACCCTGGGGTTCGTAGCGGACTAATCCCATCGACTCGGTCAACAGCGCGCGGGCATTTTTGGTTCGGACGACGATGCCTCCGCAGTCCCTCGCCCCCCCCGCCCTCCCCGCCCTCCCCGCCCTCCCCGTCCCCCCTTCCTCCCCCGCCGTGTCGGCGCGACATGCCGCCAGTCGGACCGCCGGGAGGGCGAGCAGCTGCTCGAGGATTGCGGGAGGGATCTCCGATTCCGTGAGCGGGCGCTCCCGGCCGGACCGGGGCTCGAAGTAGAGCTGCACGCTGGCATTGCCGGAGACCATCGTCGCGACCCGGGCATTTCGCCGCCACACATGCACCGGGTGACGCAACGTGCGCACACCGTCGCGCTCCAGCAGCACGGCCGGGTCGGCATGCTCGCGCATCACGCTCATCCCGTGGTCCGAGACGACGAAGAATGCGGGCAGCTCGCTTCCCTGCTTCCGAATCCGCGCCACGAAAGCGCCGAGGGCGCGGTCCACCAGCCGGTAGCTCTCCAGGACCGCCGGGTGCAGAGGATCCTTGAGGTGCGAGAGACCGTCAACGCCGGGAAAAACGACAAACAGGAAGCGCCACGGCTCGTCCGCGGCATCGAGCCAGGCCCGCGCGACGGCGCGATCGAGCGCCGGGTACGTCCCGAGGTAATGCGCAGCCGATCCCAGCACGACCCGTTGGAGGGCACAGCGATGGGCGCCGGCGCGAAGGCCGCGGGTCAGCGGCGTGCAGATCGCGATGCTGTCGGGGACGAGATCGAAAATCGAAGGCGTCGCTACAACGTCTGTGTTCAGCCAACCACCCTGGATCCCGCAATAGCTGCGCGCGGCCCCCCATTGCGCGCGCCAGCTGCGTCCCTCCGCAGCGCCGCGCCGATCGAGCCAACGAATCCCTGGAATGCCTACGCTCCCGGGATAGCGACCGAAGAGGAAGGGGATGTAGGCGACGCCGGTAGTGGACGGGAACACCGTCGTCCCCGTCCGCAGACCCCCCGGCTCGATCACCCAGCGCGCGAGGTTGGGCAGGTCGCCACGCCGGAGCAGATCCCGTAACACGTCGGCGCGCGCACCGTCGATCAGCACGAGAACCGCACGATTGGCGCCGTTCGCCATTATCGAGTCTGCGCTGGAGCGGATGGTTGCCGCTCCCAACAGAGTCCGAGCGGCTTACAGAGCGCAGCGGCGGCGATGATGCTGGCGGCCAGCAGGATCACCACAACCGCCGGCCAGACTGTCTCGTGCGGTCGTGGCACCCAGAGGGCTCGCTGGAACGCGGCGGCGTCAGGCCAGCGCCGTTTCGGCGAGGGACTCAACGCGCGTTGTAACACACGACGCAGCCGCCGCGGCACACCAGACCACTCGGCTTGGCCCGGATCTGTTCCGGAAGTCCACGGGCGACCACTCACCGATTCGTACAGCACCGTCGCGACGGCGAATAGATCGGTTGCCACCGCATCGCTCGCGGGAGGACTCGCGGCGTCAAGGATCGGCCGTCCCGCCTCGAGAATGATGGTGCCCGGTGTGATCGGTCCGTGTGCCGTTCCACGCGCGTGTGCGGTCTCAATCGTGGACAACAGCGCACGGCAGATTTGCGTGGCTTCCCGAATCGACAGCGGTCCCGATCGTAGTCGAGCGGCAAGGGTCTGGCGGACAGGGGTGGAGGGCGCGCTCATCTGTTCGCGAATCTACGACAAGAAAGCGGCTCCGGCAGGACTACGCCGGAGCCGCTTCTCCTCGTCACCAACGGACTACTGGACCTTGATCGAGATCTTCATGCCGAGCGTCAGGTGCGGCGTGCAATAGCCCTTGTACGTCCCCTTCGGCGCGTTGGCGAACGATACCTCATAGGTCTCGTTCGGCTGCGTCAGGAACGGGCCCGACAGATTGTCGACGGTGTTCTTCATGCCGGCGTTGAGAGCCGCCGCGCCGCCCGCCGGGACGGAATCGGGCCAGAACGTGATGTTGTGTGGTCCGCCCGCGACGTTCGTGAAGCGCACAGTCGCGCCCGCCGGAATCGTGATCGAGGCCGGCTCGAAGGCTGCCTTGGTGCTGCCGTTGCCGGTCATCTTCACCTCGACGACGGGACCCGTCGTCGCGGCTGCTCCACCGGCGGCGGGCGGCGCGGGGGGCGCAGCCTGCATCTGGTTCTGGTTCTGCTCGCCCTTCTTACCGCAGGCGAGCGCGCCGATGGCCACCACGGCCGTGAGCAAAGCGAAGCGCATTGCGGGACTCCTCCGAGACATGGACTGAGGGGATGTGTTGCTTGTGAACTGTTTCACAATGCCGGGAATATAGACGCAGGGTTTTAAAACGGGAGCCCCACAAAAACACTAGCTTCTGAGCCCATGAAACGGCTCGTCCTCATCTTGTTCGTGGCGACCGCTGCGCATTCGTCCGTTGCAGGCCAGAACTGGACTCCACGGCTGGGCATCCAGGGCGGCATACTGCGGCAAAAGCCCGCCGGAACGGGCCAGGCCGACCAGGTCGATCGCTGGGAACTGCCGAGCAGTGGCACGATCCAATCGAGTTTCTATTTGATCGCCCCGCTCAGCGACAGGATTGGACTGGAGTCGAGTTTGGCGGCGTCTCACACCAAGTTCCGCGAAACGAACGGATTGTTTCCTGGCTCATCGAGCGGCGACACCCGCCTGACCGTTCGTGTCGACATTGCGCTCAAGTCGAGCATCTACGTCGCGGCCGGGGGCCTGCTCCGCCGCCGCGAAGTCGATGGCGGCCGTTCCATCCAGACCGGCCTGTTGGGGGCTGTCGGCGTGCAACCGCGGATCAGCACGGGCCTAACCGCTCGGATCGAAGCGCAATGGATCACGCAGCGCCGCACGGATTCGATCCTCCCGACCAACGTGTATGCATTGTTGTTTGGCGTGTCCCAGCGTTTGCTCTCCCCGGTTGCTCGACCGAGCCGTGGGAACCCGGGCTTCAAGCCGTGGCGGCTCCAGGTAGGTGCAGCTGGCGGCTATGTGCGCACGCATTTGTACGGTTCGATCGCCGGCGTGTACATCGATGCCAACCAGACCTTCATCAATCTCCCCGGTTCGCAGGGGACCGCGCCGGCCCCATTGTTTTTGGACGTGCCATTGCGTGGCCGTCTGGCCTTTGAGGCGGGTCTCGGGGTGCAGCACACGCAGCAGAACGGCGCCACGTTCTTGGATGGTCACCTCGCGCCGCGTCTGAACGTTGCGATCTACGATGGGTTGTACGCCGCCGTTGGTGGAGATGTGCGGTATATCGGACAGACGGGACAAAGAGGATTTGCCCTCGCGGGTGCAAATGCCGCAGCAGGTTACCGGTTCCCTGTCGTCGGTCCGGTCGAGGGACGGATCGACGTCAGCTACACGGCATTCAAGGAACGCGCAAATTTCCCGATCGCGCAGAACACCGCAGCGGCCTTACTGGGCGTTGCCATGGCTCTGCAATGACGCGTGACTCGCTTCCGCAAATCGCTCCACAGGAGCTCGCCGAGCGGCTCGACCGCGGGGAGCCGCTCCAGGTGCTCGACGTGCGCGCGCCCGAGAAGGTGGAGCGGGGTCACGTTGCCCTCGGCGCGGAGCTCGATTTCCACGCTCATCCGAACTCCAAGCTCGTTGCCACGCCGGACATCGCCACGTTGCAGCTCGACGCGGCACGCCCGATCGCAGTGATTTGCGGTCACGGCAACTCGAGCAAGCAGGCGACGGCATTTCTGCGCGAGCGGGGATACGAAGCCTATTCGGTCATCGGCGGGATGGCCGCGTGGGAGACTGTCTATGTCGCCCGCCGGCTGTCCCCCACCCCCTCCCTCTCGCACGTGGTGCAGCTCGATCGCGTCGGCAAGCGCGCGCTCAGCTACATCCTCGTGAGCGACGGTGACGCTGTCATCATCGATCCGGGCCGTCATGTCGCGCGCTATGACGCCTTGCTGACGGAATTGCGCGCGACGCCGGCGGCCGTCGTCGATACCCACATTCACGCGGACTATCTGAGCGGGGCGCGCGCAGCGGCGGCCCAGTGGCAAGTGCCCTACTTCCTGCACCCGGCGGACGCCGTATCGCCCTACGACGAGACACCCGGCCGCCTGACGTTTCAGGCACTCGGTGACGGAGACACGATCGCGTTTGGACGAGCTACACTGCGTGCCGCGCACGTGCCCGGCCACACGCTCGGCAGCCTCGCACTGCTCGCCGACGATGGACTGGCGCTGACCGGCGACTTTCTGTTCGTGCAGTCGATCGGCCGGCCCGACCTCGCGGGACGTTCCGACACCTGGGCGAAGCTGCTGTGGCACAGCCTGGACCGAGTGCGACAGACGTGGCCCGGGGACCTGCTGGTCCTGCCCGGGCACTACGCCAGCGAGGGGGAGCGACGGGCGGACCGCGCGATCGCCGCCCGCTTCGATGTGATCGCCGCCACAAATGGGGCCGCTGCGATTCAGGACGAGCGCGTATTCCTACAATGGCTTGCGAATCACGTCACGTCGTTCCCCGATGCCTACCGCACCATCAAAGAGGTCAATCTTGGGCTGCT